>Ga0310121_10005438_pt1 | contig 10951 bp, 7 predicted proteins | sample CB27_Tmax_986_MG_FD_203504 | JGI IMG/M metagenome (GOLD analysis project Ga0310121, IMG submission 203504) | Marine microbial communities from Western Arctic Ocean, Canada - CB27_Tmax_986 | ecosystem: Environmental > Aquatic > Marine > Oceanic | place: Canada: Western Arctic Ocean | collected...
AAAAAAGCAGCAAATGGGAAACTCGCCATATATGCAATGAGCGGTTTGTCTTCTGGCCGTGTTCGAATGTTTGAGAGACCATGGAATTTGTCATTAGTTATTTGTCATTAGTTATCTGTCATTGGAGCCAGATCCTCAACACGTCCATAAAGACCGCGCAAAACCGAGATTGATACTTACAAGGCAATTGCCATCTATCGCTATAATCTGCCCCAACGTTCAAATAGCCAATGGCGAATGACAAATAACTAATGACAAATCTTCGAACTCAAAAAAAACTGTTACGCCTAAGTCTCGCGCTCGCCGCCGCTCTCCTGGCCGCGCCCAGTGCAGCACCGGGTCGTTCGGGCGACGGCGACTGGGTCGAGCTGTTCAACGGGAAGAACCTCGACGGCTGGTACACGTTTCTGAAGGGGCAGGGTCGCGACGATGACCCGAGCGACGGGGACTCCAGCAAGGTGTTCCAGGTCGACGACGGCGTGATCCATCTCTACAAGGATCACCAGGACGGGACCGACGCGCCACTTGGCTACTTTGGCACGGTGGCCAGCTATGCGCACTATCACTTGCGGTTTGAATACAAATGGGGCGCCAAGCGATTCAAACCGCGCGACAAGACCAAGCGCGACTCGGGGCTACTCTATCACACGTTTGGCGACGATCGGGTCTGGCCGCGGAGCGTCGAGTTGCAGATCCAGGAGGGCGATACGGGCGACATCTTTACTGTCGGCGCCACCGGCGGTACGGTGCCGCTGAAGCCGAACGTGAATTCGCGCACCTATCTGGCCGTCGAGGCGGGCGGCATCCCGCACTTCGTCGGCATCCCGCACGGGCAGGAGCGCGTCGTCCGCGCGCCGATGAGCGAAAAGGAAGGCTGGAATGTTTGCGAGGCGATCGTGCTCGGCAACCGGGAGGCGCTGCACATTGTCAACGGCAAGGTCAACAACCGGCTCACCGACCTGAGATACTTTGACGACAAGAAGGGGGAGTGGGCGCCGCTCACCGAGGGGCGGATTGCGTTTCAGGCCGAGTTTGCCGAGGTCCTCTACCGCAACATCGAGATCAAGCCTCTTCCCGCGCCGTCGCCAGGCGCCAACGACCCGCAGCGCGCTGCTGGCTCCCCGGCCCAGAACAAGCCGGCGGCGCCGCCCGAGCTGTTGTCCGAACGGGGCGTTGCGCTGCAAGCTACCGAGGCGACGCTGAGTGGCCCATCGGTGCGGATGAACTATGACACCAACGTCGCGGCGTGGTGGAGAGGCCCTGACGACCGCGCCACCTGGCGATTCAAAGTCGACCAGTCCGCTACGGTGGACGTGCTGCTGGTCTATGGCGTGCCGAATGAGCTTGCCGAGCAGCCGCTGGTCGTGGAGCTCGACGGCAAAGCGGTTGTCCGGGGCAAACTTCCTGGCACCGGCGGGTTCGCGCAATTCCGGCAGCACGTCCTCGGTACGATCGATCTCACGGCCGGAGAACATAGTCTCTCGTTCCGTCCGTCACAAGTGGTCCGCGGCGACGATCTGGTCGATCTTCAGACGGTGATCTTAGCGCCGCATGACCCGAACCGCCCGCGGACCGCGGCGGCGCCACTGCCAGAGGCAAAGCCCCAACCAAAGTCAATCGCCCCGGTCGACATGCTCGACCACATCAGCGTGCCGGAGGGATTCGTCATTGAGCGGGTCGCCGGTCCGCCGCTGGTAAACCGGCCGATTAGCGCCGACTTTGACGAGCGGGGGCGGCTCTACGTCACCGACAACAGCGGCTCGAATGAGAATGTGCAGCTGCAGCTCGAGAAAAAGCCGCATCGCGTTGTTCGGCTGGAAGATACCGACGGCGACGGGCAGTTTGACAAAAGCACTGTTTTCGCCGACAAGATGATGCTTCCTCAAGGCGCCATGTGGCATGACGGCTCGTTGTACGTTGCGGCGCCGCCCCAGATCTGGAAGCTGACCGACACCGACGACGATGGCGTCGCCGACCAGCGCGAAGTCTGGTTCGACGGCAAGACGCTCGACGGCTGCGCTAATGATCTGCACGGTCCGTTTCTCGGCCCCGATGGCTGGATCTACTGGTGCAAAGGGGCGTTCAAGGAGCAGACGTACGAGCGGCCTGGTAAACCGCCGCTGGTGACGCAAGCGGCGCATATATTTCGCCGCCGGCCCGACGGCGGCCCGATAGAACACGTGATGACCGGCGGCATGAATAATCCGGTCGATGTCGCGTTTACCGCTGGCGGCGAACGGGTTTTCACCACCACGTTTCTGGAGCTGCCCGCGGGCGGAAAGCGGGACGGCCTGATACACGCCGTCTATGGCGGCGTTTACGGCAGAAAGAACGGGGTACTCGAGGGCCACCCGCGGACCGGCGAGCTGATGCCTGTACTCGTGCACCTGGGGGCGGCGGCCCCCTGTGGGCTGACGCGGCTGGAAACCGATCAGCTGGGCGATGGTTTCCGCGACAATCTGCTCGCCTGTCAGTTCAACATGCACAAAGTTTCGCGGCATCTGCTTGCGCCGCTCGGCGCGACCTTTATCGCGCAGGACCAGGACTTTGTTACGTCCGAGCACATCGACTTTCACCCCACCGACGTGTTGGAAGATGCCGACGGCAGCGTGTTGGTCGTCGACACTGGCGGCTGGTACATGCTCTGCTGTCCGACATCGCAACTGCACAAGCCCGAAGTGCTGGGCGCGATCTACCGCGTGCGGCGCTCCGGAAGAAACAAGATCGCAGATCCGCGCGGCATGGCGATCGATTGGCCGGCGCTGGGCGCCGATCAACTTGCCCAACGACTGGGCGACTCCCGGCCGGCTGTTCGCCGTTGCGCCCAAGGTCTGTTGGTGGCAAAAGGCCACGAGGCCGTTCCCTCGCTGGCCAAAGCCGCCCAGGCTGCTTCGCCGCGCGAAAAACGCCTGCAGGCTATCTGGACCTTAACGCGGATTGACGATCCAGCCGCTAGAACCGCGGTTCGCGCTGCCCTCACCCGGCCGGGTGAACAGGCCCGTCAGGCGGCGCTCCATTCGGTCGCGCTGTGGCGAGATGCCGAGGCGGTCGAGCAGCTTGTGGGCCTGCTCCAAGACAAATCGCTGCACAATCGTCGGGCGGCCGCTGAGGCAATCGGCCGCATTGGCGCGAAGGAGTGCATCGACGATCTACTCGCTGCCGCGGCCGACTATCGTGGGCGCTTTCTCGACCATTCGCTGACCTACGCACTCATTGAAATCGGCGATCACCAGCGCACTGTAGCCGGGCTGACGGCCGAAAGTCCGCACACCAGACGAGCGGCGCTGTTGGCCCTCGAGAACCTCTCAGGCGGCGGGTTACAACCCGTTTTGGTCATCGGACTGCTCGATTCCAATGACTCCGTCATGGCAGATACCGCCTGGTGGATTACGCAGCGCCATCCCGAATGGGCGGATGCGATGGAAGGCTTCTTCCGTAAGAACATACTTGATCCGCAGCTCGCGCCGGACAGACTCGCGCCGCTCACTCGGCATCTGGCCCGGTTTTCCGAGTCTCCGAAGATCCAAGACCTGATGGCGGCCGGACTTTGCAACCCAAGGGTGGCGCGTCGGAACAAGCTGGCGATTCTCGAAGCAGTCGCTACTAGCCGTCAAAACGCGATGCCCGAAACATGGTCCGAAGCATTGGCTCGGCTGCTCGCCACCGGCGATGGCGAAATCATTGAGAAGGCCGTGTCCTCAGTGCATGCGTTTGCTGAGTCGGCGCCAACTCCTCGCATTGCGGCTGGCCTGAAAAAAGCGGCCGCCAGCGAAAGCCTGCCGATTGAAGTCCGCCTGCGAGCTCTTGCCGCTGGAGCGGGCGGCCTGGCGCTCAACGACGACCTGTTGCGGCTACTGCTCGACGAACTCTCGGCCCAGCGACCTGTGCGCAATCGTTCGCTGGCAATTGATGTTCTGCTCGAGGCAAACCTCAACGATGAACAGCTAGTTCTCTTGGCCGCGACGCTCCAGCAGACCGCCTCGATGGATCTGATGCGACTATTGGGGGCGTTCGCGACATCGACCAGCACGGTCGTGGGCGAAGAGCTTCTGTCGGCGCTCGACGAATGCCCCGCAGCTGCGGCGCTTGACGCCGCCGCCGTGCGAAAAGTCCTCAACCTGTATGGCCCGTCGATCAACGGGCGGGCCCGGCCGCTGCTGGCAAAGATCGAGGCCGCCGGCAAACAAAAGGCGGCGCAGCTAGAGGCCATTCTTGCGCTGCTCGAGGGGGGCGACGTCCGGCGCGGGCAACAAGTCTTTAACGGTACCAAGGCAGCTTGCTCGGCGTGTCACGCAGTTGGCTACCTCGGCGGGAAGATTGGTCCTGATTTAACAAGCATCGGCCGTATCCGCGACGAGCGGACATTGCTCGAGTCGATTCTTTTCCCCAGCGCCACGTTCGTCCAAAACTACGAGCCAGTGGTGATCCTGACCACGAGCGGCAAGACTTACGCCGGCACGATCAAGGACGAGACGCCGGACGAAGTCGTGCTGTCGCTCGACGCGGAGAAAACGGTCCGCATCGTGCGCGACGAGATTGAAGAGCGGCGTCCCGGCGCCGTCTCGATCATGCCGACCGGCCTCGACAAGCAACTCACCCCACAACAACTGGCCGACCTGATCGTCTTTCTGAGGAACGCCAAATGATGATGCCGTGTTGCAGCAGTCGTGAATGGGTTCTTGCCATACTGGTCTTCGCGGCCCTGTTTGCCGCAGCGCCCGCCGAAGAAACCTCACTGCCCACTGCGAAATACACCCTCTCGTGCAACATCGAAATCATGTTCCCGCAGGAAATGCCCCCTACCGAGAGGCTCGAAATCATCGCTGCCGAAGGGCTCACCGCCTATAGCTTTTGGCATGCCAGCCCGGAACTCGCCCAGGAAATGGCAACCGCAGCGAAGCAACTCAACCTCACCTGCGGCAGCATCTCCGGCACCGGCGACGCAGGCTGGTCCACCGGCCTAACCAAGCCGGGCGCCGAAAATCGTTACCTTGAACAGATTAAGGAAAAAATCGAGATCGCGCAGATCGTCGGCTGCCAAAACCTCATCTGTTTCGTCGGCCAGCGCCAAGCGGACGTCCCGGTCGATCAACAACGTCAGCAAATCGTCGCGGGCCTGCGCAAGGCGGGCGATCTGGCGGAGAAAGCCGACCTCTACATAGTGCTCGAACCACTCAGTCGCCCCGGCCACAGCCACATGACTGTGCTTACCGCGAAGGAAGGCTTCGACATCATTGAGGAGGTGAATCACCCGCACGTGAAGCTCGATTTCGACATGTTTCATCTCCAACTCTCGGAAGGAAATCTCATCAATAACCTCCGGCGCGGGCTCGAGAAAGGCTGGATTCGCTTCGTCGAAGTCGGCGACGTCCCAGGTCGGCTAGAACCGGGCACGGGCGAGGTGAATTATCAAAACATCTTCTCCATCCTGCGGGAATTGGGGTATGACGGTTACATCGGCATGGAGCACGGAACCTCATCCACCCCACAGCACGCCATAGCCGCGGTGAAGAAGATGGCCTTTCCATAAACTCGAAACCAACCGTCAGGAAACACACGATGCATGACCACCAGCCGATGAGTGCGCCCGGTCTCCGGTCTGCGGCTGGACGGCGTCTGTTCATGGGAGTTCTGATCTCTGCCTTGGGGTGTGGCCCGGCAGCGCCATTCCCCGTCGCCAAAGTGGAGGGCACGGTATCGTACCAAGGCAAACCGCTGGGGCATGGTCGGGTGGCGTTTCTGCCAGAGGCCGGGACGCCTGGGCCGGCTGCCGTCGGCGTCATCGGGCCAAATGGTTCGTTTCAAATCCAGACTGCCGGACTGGACGGCGCCGCGATCGGGCGGCATCTGGTGACCGTCCATTGTCGGGGCGAGTCTATCGCGAAAGAGGACCAGACCAGCCGCGTGCTGCAGATTCCCAACTCGCTGATTCCGGATAGGTATTCAAACACGACAACATCTCCACTCAGTTTCGAAGTAAAGAAGGGACCCAATGAGTACTCGATCGTCCTTGACTAGTGCCGGTTTCAAAACCGTAGCCGGAGTCGCCAGACTTCGGGCGTGTACCGAAAAAATCAGAACTCTGGCGAGTTCTGCTACAGTGATCGGCAGTTTTCGAATTGGCTCTAGATCAGGTTTCCGCAGAGGCACGAGGGACGCCAGCAGTACGGGCTTTACGCTCGTGGAATTGCTGGTGGTGATCGCGATCATCGGCGTCCTGGTGGCCCTGTTGTTGCCGGCGGTCCAAGCTGCCCGCGAGTCGGCCCGGCGGACGGAGTGCAGCAACCGCCTCAAACAGATTGGCCTGGCCATACTCAACTACGAGTCCCAGTTTCAGCAATTCCCGGTCAACATTCCCCAGGATGCTTGCGGGGACGAGAGCCTGGTCCCAACCGGTGTCAGTTGGATGATCCAGATCCTCCCCTACCTCGAGCAACAGGCGCTATTCGATTCGATGGACCTGGACGGCCCGATGGCCCAAGGCAAGGGGATACTCAACCGCCAAAACCGCCCAATCATCGGCCAACAGCTTCCCTTCTATCTTTGTCCCAGCGATAACTCTGAAGAGGGCGAGTCGGTGCGGACCGATGTATGGCACTATCCGGCTGCCGCCCGAGCCGCGCTGGCGACAATGAACTATGCCGGCGCCCTCGGTCCGCACAATGTGAATGACGCTTCGACGTTTGGCGGATTGAGATACTGCAACAACTACTGCTATGGATTCAAGCCGAAAGAATGCACCGGCTCCTTCTGGCGGCACAGTTACATCGCGCCGCCGACCATGGCCAGTTTCGAGGACGGCACCAGCAACACGTACATTGCTGGCGAGGTCGTGCCAGAGTACGACCATTTTAAGGTCTGGGCGCTTGCCAACGGCTCGTTCGCCTACTCGCACGCGCCCATCAACTATGTCGACCCCGCTCAAGTCGGAACGTGGCTAGCCTTGGACCAGGTGGGATTTCATAGCCGACACCCGGGTGGGGCACAGTTCGTCTGGGGCGACGGACGTGTTTCGCTGCTCACCGACACGACCGATCTGGAGGTATCGCGTGCCCTCAGCACTCGCGCCCTACACGAAGTTGTGTCGCCCCCATAGGACGCAGTGATACACCGATCAAGAAGAGTTGGCGGGGCTGAGCCGCAACCAAAGAGACGGGACATGGGCTACGTTGTTAGGCCCCTTCGGGGCGGTGTTGGCGAGTTTAGCTCGTCAATACAATGAGCTCATGTTGCACCGAGAATTCGCCCATTTGCCGGAGTCATCACCAGGAAATGCGCGCATGGTGCGCAAAAGTTAAACCTTTGCAATGCGGAGTGATGCTGCTGGCCGACCTCCTTCTAGCGCCGCTGGCCATACTCGAGGCCGACGGCACACCGCCGCCAATGTTCCTCACTTCGGGAAATATCGGGTGTGCAAGTCGACTAGCGGCTTGAATCCGCCCTGGTCGGCTTCCCAGATTGTATCGAGATATTCTTTACGAATGACACTCGTCGTGTCGTCCATCTCATCGGGCCATGCGACAATTGGTTGGTCGTGTCGCTTGAGCCAGATATTCGATAGCATCCGTGCCCATCGGCCGTTGCCGTCATAGAACGGGTGAATTCTGGCGCATTGGAAGTGAAGCCGCACGGCCTGTTCGAGCATATCGTACGTTCGGTTCTCCTCCCAATACTTTAGGTCTTTCTCGAGTACTAATAGCTGGACTTCGACCTGGCTATGGTCGATTCCAATATTCAAATTCTCCCGCCGTTTCTCTCCTGCGAACGTCCAAACGTCGCAGAGCATGTCGCGGTGCACTCGCATCATCCATCCGAATGTGAATGGTGCATTTGAAGATGTGACCTTGCCACCGAGATGCTTTCGATCTGCCTTGAGGACGTTTACGGCTTCTGCGACACGAAGTTGTGCCCGATTGGTAATCGTCTTGTCTTTTAGGTACGAGGGGTCGATGGGGCTCTCGCCATCCTCAGTTTGGAATCGACTAGCCATATTCATTGCGCCCACAGTTTATTCTTGGATCCGGCCATCCAGTCGTGCACAGCTTGTTCGAACAGTTCCTTCAGTTCGTCGTCCTTCAGTGCTTGGGTTTCCAGTCCGGACGTTGCTTGAACGCGCCGCAGACCTTCGCGGGCTTTCTTTTCAGCCTGTCTTCGTCTCATTTCAGTAGCCGTAGCCGTTGGTTCCAAGATTAGGTCGAGCCCTAGTGCATCGGCTGCGGCCAGCACATTGGAGAAGGTAGGGTCCGACTCCGGTCTTGTGAGTATTCTCTTCAATGTTGGGATGGAAACCCCGCTGCTCGCAGCGAGTGCATCGTACGGCATACCGAGTTCACGCCGTCGTCTCGCCAGTCGCCTGGTTAGGTCTTGCGCGGTCATGGCCACCCTCAAAAAGAATCAGAAAAGGAATGATATCATGCATAAATATATCTTATGCAATATGTTATGTCAACAAAAAGTATTGCATATGATACGTTTATTTGCGGGAACGGCTATTCATAGTGGTCCTGAAAATCTATAAAACAAATGGCCTTTTTTGCCCATAGATTAGACCGGATGACCGTGATAAGTAGGATGACGAGGAGCCAAAGTGTATAACTCGTTCTGCGAGTAAACTGATGAAACAGACTCTCACTATCCTCACCGCCTTGCTGCTACCGCCACTGGCGCCACTCGAGGCTGACGATCCGGCTGCTCCGCGCGAAACGATTGCCGCCGACCGCGTTCTCAACTACCACCTGATGCATCCTGGCGGCGACAGTGTGCCGGGCGATCCGAACGTCGCTTTCTATCTCGATGGCGTTTACCATCTGCACTACATCTTGGGACATCCGTGGGGGAAGAAAAAACACTCCTTCAGCTATGTCCACGTCACTAGTCCCGACATGCTGCACTGGACGTGGCAGACGACCAAGTTGCAGCCCAGCTTCACCGGTCACGGAATGTTTAGCGGCACCGGCTTCGTCACCAAGGAAGGCAAACCGGCTGCGATCTATCACGGAGCGGGTTCGGCAAGAAATCAAATCGCTATCGCCAAGGACCGTCGCCTCTCCGCCTGGGAGAAGCCTTATCCGGTCGAAGTGCGAAACCCCGATGGCACAGCGGCGACGATCAAACATTGGGACCCCGATTGTTTCCTCATGGGCGACACCTACTACGCCATCTCGGGTGACGAAAACCCGCCGCTGCTCCGGTCGAGCGATTTGAAAATCTGGACGCCGGTCGGCAATTTCATGCGGCACCAGCTGCCCGACGTGGCCTATGGCGAGGACATCTCTTGCGCCAACTTCTTTCCGATTGGCAACAAATGGATGCTGCTGTGCATCAGCCATATGGTCGGCTGCCGCTACTACCTCGGTGATTGGGACGCCGAGGCCGAGCAGTTCGTCCCGGAGCAACATGGCCGTATGAATTGGCGCCGCGAAGAACAAAGCTTGTGGGGCCAGCCGCCATGGCGGGTTGATTGCTTCGCCCCCGAAAGCGTGCTCACTCCCGATGGCCGCCGCGTGATGTGGGCATGGTGTGCCACGCTCGGCATGACCGACGGCACGATGAATCGCCACACCATCCAGTCGCTGCCGCGTGAGCTGAGCCTGCCGAGCGACGGCATCCTGCGCATCAAACCCCTTCGTGAACTTGAAACGCTCCGCTACGACTCCGTGATCCTTAACGACATTGAGATCAGCGAACTCACCACGGAAGTGCTGCCGCGTGGCGCCCCGGCGGGAGAAAAAATCGCCACGCTCAGCGGCGATGCCGTCGAGGTCCGCATCACGATTGCCCGCGACGAGGCCGCCCGAAAGCTGTTTGGATTTACACTATTCTCGGACGGCAAAGGGGGCGGACTGCCGATTCTACTGCGTCCCGAAACCGGCACACTGCGCGTCGGCACCGCCGAGGCGCCGTTCTCGGTCGCCGAGCTGCCTGCGGGCGAGGATCTGCAGCTGCGTATTTATATCGACAAATACGTCGTCGAAGTCTTCGCGGGCGATCGCCAAGCGATGATCGCCAGGCACGCAGATTATCTCGGCAAGCCCGATTTGGCCGCATTCACCGTGGGCGCCCCCACCACGCTCAAGAAAGTCGAAATCTGGAAGCTCAAACCGACCAACCAAGGCTTCCTAGAAGCGCAAAACAGCCGCATCTGGCAGCCCAATACGAAATGAGGGCTCCGGCCTTCAATTTCACGCAACGCGGCGGCTGGCAGCCCGCCGTGAGGTTATGACTCGAGGTTACGGAAGAGAAACAGTTCTAGAAGAAGACTGGCTGGTTCCCAAGCGCCCGACTATTACCTAGGATAAATTTTAACGCGGAGGCGCAGAGGACGCTGAGAACCGCAGAGAAAACACATGCATGAAGAAGACAACCAAACTCTGGGCAGCTCTGCGTCCTCTGCGCCTCTGCGTTAAAAAAATAGATCACCGTGTTTATTGAAAGGTTCCTTATTATGGATCAGATATCGAGACGTAAATTTATCACGAATACTGGCATCGCCGTCGCCGTATCAGGTGCAGTTGCAGCCTCCACGGCAAAGTCACAAGAAGCCAAGTCAGGAGAAGTACGGCAAGGGTTTGACGAAACAGATACAGTCATCGACCCCAACAAAGTATGGCAGCAAAAACACGATCGCAAGGTTAAGGTCGGAATTGCCGGCTATGGCCTCTGCAAGTTTGGAGCTCATTTTAGTTTTCAGGACCATCCCAATGTGGAGGTGGTCGCGGTTACCGATCTTTTTCCAGAACGTTGTCAGGGATTGGCGAAGGCCTGTCGCTGCGAAAAGACCTACCCCAGCCTGGAGGAAATGGTCAAGGACGATGAGATTGAAGCGATTTTCTGCGCGACCGATGCGCCGCACCATGCCGAACATTGCATGTTGGTGATGAATCACGGCAAACATGCAGCCACCGCGGTTCCCGCCGTACATGGTTCTGTCGAAGACGCACATCAGCTTTTC
>Ga0310121_10005439_pt1 | contig 10951 bp, 2 predicted proteins | sample CB27_Tmax_986_MG_FD_203504 | JGI IMG/M metagenome (GOLD analysis project Ga0310121, IMG submission 203504) | Marine microbial communities from Western Arctic Ocean, Canada - CB27_Tmax_986 | ecosystem: Environmental > Aquatic > Marine > Oceanic | place: Canada: Western Arctic Ocean | collected...
CGAAACAGAGAAGAGGCCACAAACGCCTGATAGGCAAATGACGAACAAACCTAAAAGGCAAGATTCATCGGCGTAGTGGCCTCTAAAGGGGGCCTGATACTCCTATCGATGATATCAGGATCGTTAGACGTGTCCATAGTTTTGGCAAATTTTTCACTTTTCCCGCCGGCATCCAGCTACGAGCGCACCCGTCGAATCGACCCTTGACGCCACCGCACTTCCTGACAGACTGTGGGCTACGAATTCGCGTCGCGGGGGTATTGTCATGCAGGAATTCTCAGATGTTTGCGAACGCGCTGCCAGAGCGGGTGGTCAAGTCTTACTTGATTGGCAAGGTCGTTTCAAAGTTCGCCAAAAGGCCCCGAAGGACTTGGTTACCGAGGCGGATTTGAATTCACAGCGCGTGATCCGTAAGATCCTGCTAGATGCGTTTCCCACACACGATTTTCTGGGCGAAGAGGATTGGGCAGACGATTCACCGGAAACCGCAGCGACCGGGCATCCCACAAGCGGCTTTCGTTGGATCGTCGATCCGCTTGACGGCACCACCAACTACGTCCACCAGCTACACGGCTTTTCTGTTTCGGTAGCGTTAGAGGGCGATGGCGAGCTCCTCGTGGCAGCCGTCTACGATCCAATCTCCAAAGAGTGTTTTACGGCGACCCGCGGCGAAGGCTCTTTTCTCAACGGAAAGCGTATTTCTGTGAGCGATTGCGAGGAAATCCCACAGGCCTTAGTCGGGTCAAGTTTTTCGGCGCGGGTTGAACGGAAATCGCCAGAAGTAGCCCGGTTCATTGAGGTTTTGCTAGTCTGCCAGGCGCTGCGTCGTCTGGGGTCTGCAGCCCTTAACTTGTCGTACTTAGCAGCCGGCCGGCTCGACGGATATTGGGCCACCAGCGTTAAGTCCTGGGACGTGGCGGCCGGCGTATTATTGGTGCGTGAGGCCGGAGGCGTTGTGACTGGCTTGGATGGAGGCCCACTGGAGTTGAATCATCCCCGTTTTGTCGCCGCTTCGACAAGCGTCCTGCATGAGGAATTGCTGCGGACGCTGGGGGCTGCATCGAAATAGGTTCAACGATGCTCCCCGGGTGAGTAAACTGTAGTTCAGGCTGCACGTCTTTTCTTATCTCGATTCTAGCGGCGCCAGAAGGCGCACTCATGAGCAATCCAGTCGTATTTTCGCGTCGTCTGAGTTTGGCGTTGTTCGCTGTCGCCGCTTTCCTCATTTCTTCGCCTGGCCACGGGCAACGTCCCGCAGAGCCGAGGTCCGAGCCGACACAGGCGCCACGGCAGTCAGACGCAGTGGGGAGCGTCCATGAGACAGAGCCCAAAGTCTATCACTTGTTTGACAAGTACGGAGAGCCCATCGTGGTGCCGGACTTTTCCTTTGAAAAGTTCGAGCAACTGATCCGCTTGGAACGGAATCTGTTGCCTCCGCCAGCACCTCGCTATCAATTCACGGACAACATTCTCATCAGCGGTACCGCGCACGAGAACTTCGTCGCGCTCGAGGTAACCGTGCCCGTTCGGATCACGGCGGCCAAAACACCGTCGAAGGAACCCTGGGTCCGCATTCCGCTGCGATTGAACCAGGCGATTCGTGCCCCCCGCATCCAGTATGAAGGTCCGGGTGAAGCTCCGTTGGCAACTTATACCGAAGTCGAGGGCCACATCGTCTGGCTGCGCGCCGGACCAGGCACCGACCATACGATCAGTCTGCAGGCAAAAGTGCCGTTGCGCAGGGTAGGCAATGAGAGTCAATTGACCCTACTAGCCCCGCTCGCGGGTTTGCGCATCGCTTTAACCATCCCTGAAACGGGCTTGAAGGCAAGTCTAGGCGATGCAGCTCCGGGAATGCTTACCCTGCAAACTGCGGAAAAAGCGACCGCGTTACTCCTCCAGAGCAACGGGGGAGAGATTCATCTGTCTTGGCGTAAAGAAGACAAGACTCCGTCGGTACTCGAGTCAGTGGGTACGATCACGGTCCAGGTCGACGGTGGTCAACTTACCTGTGACGCACAGCTCACAGTCCGCAGCCATGGGAGTCCCTTGGAGTCGATCTTAATTCGCTTGCCGCCTCAAATGGAGCTGATCTCCACGGATCCCGGTAATAGCGAGATGCAGCTTGATACGGAAGGTATTGGGGACGACGAGTCAGAGAGCAAGGTAGTCCGAGTTCACCGGAAGGACGGTCGTGAAACCGCCGACTTCGACGTGCGCCTGCGCGCCATGCGTCCCCACTCCCAAGAGCGCGCGGCCGCAGAACCGATCCAAATCGCAGGCTTCGATGTACTAGGTGCCAGGATCCAATCGGGACATGTTGATATTGAGGTTCGCGGAGACTGGGACACCGAGTTCATTACGGGCGATCATGTTCGCCCGGATGCGCAATTCTCTGACGCGCTGCGCCAGCGCGACGTAGTGGCTCGGTTCAAGTACACCGGTCAGCCTTTTTCATTGCAGGTTCGGGTTCGCGAAAAGAAATCACGCGTCAATGTAGAACCGGTCTACCTGGTCTTCCTGGATGCCAACCAAGCCCACTTGGACGCGACCCTGACGTATCGGATTAGCGGCGCCCGCGCCAAGATCCTCAAGCTTGACATGAACGGCTGGCAGGTCGACGCAGTAGCGCCGCTGGAGCTGTTGTCCGAACCCTACTCCGTGGACCAAGCTGGGCACTTAATCATCCCGCTGGCTACCAGCAGCTACCCCCTCCCGGGTGAATTCGAGCTGCAAATCAAGGCACACCAGGAGATTTCCGTCGACGAGCCGATCAACTTTGGATTGCCAAGACCGCTTGAGGAAAATACTCCGGCGGCCGCTGCTCTGGCGATCCTGCCCGCCGATAATATTCAGCTTTCACTGAGTTCCGAGGAAATCCAGGGACTCCTCAATGAACCACTGCCGGCCGAGATTGAACTTCCGACGCGGCAACAATTGCCGTTATTTTTCCGCGAGACCCCGTCCGGCGAGCCACCCCTATTCGTGGCTAACCTCCTGGTCCGGGAACGGACCGTGACCGTCTCGGTGAAGACCCTCTTACGGTTCACCAAACGGCAGATCGCCGTCGAACAGCGTCTGCGGTACCACATCGATTACGAGCCACTTTCGGAGTTGAGACTCGAAGTTCCAGCATCGCTTGCTGAAAACGATACTTTGCACATCGAAGTGAACGATCAGCCCCTGCGACTGGAGGTCGAGCGGCTTGCCGGAGCTGAGGCGGAGACCGACGTGGTTGTCGAAACGCTACACGAGGCCCGCTTGCATCTGCTCGAAGACCAAATCGGGGACTGCGAACTGAAAATCAATTACATCACATCGGCGGACTATTCCTCGGCCGACAATGCTGCCACGGTAGTCCTGCCGCTCATCGTCCCTGCGAAAAATGCTCAGACATCACTCACACAACATGCCCTGCGGCTGCAGACGGGCGAAGGCCTGCAGGTTGAACTCTTGGGGGACGGCTGGTCACGCACATCGCCGGATACCGTCAATGGTAGTTTGACCGAGCCGACCTTCGAGTTGGTTGATGACAAGGCCGAAATAACTGCGGCGGTCCTCGTCAACAGGTCGCCCAACCAGTCAGCCACTCGACTGCACAGAGTGTGGCTTCAGACTTGGTTGACCGAGTCCGTCCGCCGAGACCGTGTGGTATTCCAACTGACGACCAATGAGGAGCATGTCCAACTTCAGCTGCCGCCTGGCGTAGCTGCCGACGACGTACAAGTACTGGTTGGCGGTCGATCCTGGAACGAACTAACGACGCGCACGGCAGCCGCAATCGAAGTCCAGTTAGAAAACACCGGAACAGCGCAGGATTATACAATCGAGTTATGGTATTGGTTCGAGGCGCGCAAGGCGCCACTCGGGCGAGTCGCTGTTGGGCTACCCTACGTAGCCGGTCTTGATAGAGCGCAGCGAATATTTTGGCAGCTCGTTCTGCCCGAAAATGAACACCTGCTCTGGGCACCCAAGGGACTCACTCGCGAGTACCAATGGCAGCGGATCGAGTACCATTGGGGCCGCCAACCAAATCGAGGACTGCGCGACCTGGAGCAGTTGCTGGCGGCTTCGACTCAGGACAGTCTGCCCGACGGTCGCAACGAGTATTTATTCAGCACGGTGGGCCCGTTGCAATCGACCGAATTCCATACAACCAGGCGGACGACGTTTGTGCTGCCAATCTCCGGTGTAATCCTGCTGGCCGGGTTGTTGCTGATTTATTTTCCTGTGTTACGGCATCCGGCCGCGGTCCTGATCGCCGGTGTGAGTGTCTTGGCGGTAGGCTGCGTGTTTCCCGAACCCACTATCTTGGCCGTCCAGGCTTCGCTCCTCGGGCTGATCCTAGTGCTCACCGCTCGCCTGCTGCGATGGCGTTTGGTCGGAAGACGCTACCGCCTGGCGCCCGCGATCAGCGGAGCGGCGCAGGCACCGGATTCAAACCTGTCTGAACGCTCCGTGACGGTCCAAGATGGTACCTCGCGTTTGCCGACGACGGTGGCTCCCAGCCCGATTCGGATACCGGCAGGTGACCCCGAACCGTAGCACCTTAGTTCCTTTGAAGGCATCGGCCCTGACATGCGTCGCCTATTACTTGTTGCCGTGACCCTACTCTCGATTGCGGGTCCGCCCACATCGCGATGGGCCTTGTCGCAACAAGCACCTAACGACGAGATAAGTGACGACGAACCGCTTGAGTTCCGGCCGCATCTCGTGCTCACCTCGGAACTCGGCGACCAAGTCCAGGGCATGCGGGCGCTGAATCGCACAGAATTCTATCGCATGCTCAGCGAAATCAACGCGAGGGGAACGTCTGCCAGCACCGTAACCGGGATCGTGAAGTCGGTCTATTGGGCCACCTTAGAACAAGACCAGCTGGTTGCGGGACACGCATGGCTCGAATTCGCTCACTCTGGCAACGCGCCAACCTCTTTCGTCCTGGACCCCTCCCGTCTTCCGCTTAACCAAATGCAGTGGATCGACACGGAGATGCCGCCGGTCATAGCAGGTTCGGACGCTCGGCGTCGGTCGGTAATTGTGGTCGATCGCAGTGCTACGTTAGCGTGTTCGTGGTCCTTACGCGGCAGGTACGATCCATTGGGCACGCTGCAGTTTTCCACATCCTTGCCGAAGAGCCCGGTGAATCATCTGGTTCTCAACCTTCCGGATGGCTATCTGCCGGAAGTGGAAAAGGGAATTGTCACGGAGATAACGAACGAGCCGCTGGAACAGTACTTACCCGAAGTCAACTTTCTCAGCGACGCGGCAACAGAGAGCACCCGGCGCAATTGGCTCATCGAGTTGGGCGGCATACCGACGTTAACCTTGCGGGTTACGCCCGGTGACCAACGCGAAGACCACAATGGCACGTTGCTTCAAGAGACTCTGAATTATCAGCTGACTGAGGCGGGAATCGAATTGCGAGCCGGCCTCTCAATCGATGTGCTTCATTCTTCGGTGAGGAAACTCTTAATAAGTGCCGATCCGCCGCTCCAAATAGCGTCGGCTCGGCTCGGAGATGAACAGCTCACGGTCCGGCGAACCGAAGACCCCCAGGAAGTCGTGCTTGAATTCTCAGAACCGCTAAACGCCAGCGGTCGTGAGATCACGGTTATCGCTATGGCTCCGCTGGTCATGGACTCGCTTTGGCAGTTCCCATCCATCCGAGTAAAAAACACCACTTGGCAACAGGGAACGGCGACGCTGCACATTCCTGGCACTCTGATTCTCAAGCGACTGGATCCACTGGGATACGTCGAAACCAATGTCGAACCCCTGCCAATACCACAAGCGGGCGAAATCCGCCGGTTCCGGGCACATGCGCCTGATGCAAGACTGAATGTGGTCATTGGGACACCCCCTTCGCGGATTCGAGTCGACGCCGGGACCACCGTGCGCGTCGCCGAACAGCGTGTCACATCACGAACCGTAGCGGACGTTCGTTCTCTGCAGGGTCAGCGATTTGTCGTCGAGGCGACACGCGCTCGAGCTTGGAACATTGATTCCGTGGAGACGCTACCTGCCGACGCATTCGATGGATATGAACTCAGCGGAAGGCGCCGTAGCCGGTTGCAGATTCGGCTCCGGCAGCCGGTTGCACCAGAGAACCCAGTGAGGATTGTGATCCAAGCAAGCCGCAGGGCCCTCACACCTGGGGGCTACTCCGCGATCGATCTTTGCCCGATCGATTTCAGGAACACGCTGGATCAACAGCACATTCTCTCCGTCTATCCGGAGTCCTCCAGTCATCTCACTGTCTCCAACGATCCTCAAGTCAAACGCCTTTCTCAAGATGAGCTGACTGTCGATCAGCTCGAACGAATTGACGTGACTGCCGCTGCCGTCGTCTATGAAAACGGACCGCATACCGATTTGCTGAGGATCGAGCCGCGTCGCAATAAACCCGGCTACTCCGCCAGAATCTCTATCGAGGCGATTGCTGACCCCAATCGCTTGGAACAGACGTTTCGGATTCGTTGTGAACCAGAGTCGACGCAAGTTGCCCAGGTCCTTGTCCATTTCTCGCGAGCGAGCGACGAACCGCTCACATGGAATCTGGAAGGTGGTGCCAACGGAGCACTTGATGCGAGGAAGCTCAGTCGCCAGGAAAGCGTCGATGCGGGAGAAACCTGGGCAGTCACCTTGCGCCAGCCATCCGCGGAACGATTCGAGCTTCGCGCCACCAGAACCGTACCCTTCGCTGCGGAACTCCCCTTGGCGTTGGCTTCGGCGCCGGAGGCAAATTCGCAAACAGGAACTCTCCGGATCGGCTCGGTCGGCGAAGACCGTGTGCACATTGCGGCACCGCTGTTGAAGGCGATTCCTGCCGAGCACCCGCAGGCCGATCTCTACCCACGAGTAAGGGCCCACTATCGGTATGATCCTTCGAGTGATCTGACGGTGACCTTGTCGCGAGCCGCGCCACGAGAATTGCCACCCGCCGCGTGGATCTGGAGCTATCGCCTCGTCTCGCGTTTCGAGCAAAACGGCCGGGCTGAACACGAAGCGCTGCTGTTATTGGAGAACACCGGCCAACAATACACAACGATCGAAATACCATCGAGTGCCAATCTACAGAGTGTATCGGTTGACCGCGTTGAAGTCGCCCTGCCCACGACGCCTTCGGATACAGGTCTCAATATCAAACTACCGAATAACCGTCGATTTCCGGTCATTCGCCTACGATTTCAAACGGAGGCCGCTGAATTGGGAGTCACGTCGGTGATGCAGGCGCCGTTAGCACGCGTCGACCTGCCTTGCCTCGAGCGATCCTGGAGTGTTTGGCTTCCTCCCGGCTACCGGGCAATAAATGATCCTCGGTCTCTGCCTCGCGCTCGGCATAACCTGCCACGATGGGACGAACGACTTTTCGGCATGCGCCTGTTGCGTACCTCGGGCCGCCCATTCGATCCGCTCTCGGCTGATCAGTGGGCCAGTCTCATTCGCAGCCCAATCGATGGAGGAACTTCTTCGCGCTCCGCAGCCAGTTTCTTGGGCAGACTTGCTCAGCTGGAAATGAGCGACGCTAGCCTTACATGGGGAGAAGTCGTTGCCCGCTATGCGGCTTCGCGTCGTCGTAATCCGGATGGCGGTTCCTTGCCGAACCTCCGAATCGACAGCGAAGTCTTGGCACGATGGGGAGTAACGCCAAGCAGCCCACGACCCACAACGGGAGCGCCCTATGCGACGCAAGAACTTTTGGCAGCCGAGAACTTAGCGCTGGTGGTAGACCGCGACACGGTTCTGCTGACGACAATCGGCGAGCTAGCTCGACTCCGATCTCAGACAATCCCTACCCGCAATCGGAATCTGGTCCTGGCGGGTGCCTCACATTCCTTGTCTGATTTGTTCTTAGCCGAGCGATGGTTGGAAACGTCAACTGCCAGCCAGTGGGTCGAAAACGGCAGTCACCGCCGCGACTTCCAGGACGACCCGGAACTTGTTTCGACGATCGGCGCAGGCTGGTCGAACTACGAGTTTCAGATCGCGGACGCGGGGACGGCCGAGCTGAGAATACACAGTACTCGGCTCGCGTCGGTCCTGGAGTGGGCGTTGCTGATCATCACACTCGGATTGGAACTTTGTTTGTTCCAGACAAGTCTGCGGCGATTTTTCATCTTCGGCTGTGTTTCGGCGGCGGTTGTGTTGGTGGCTCCTACCGAACTCGTGTTCCTGGCTCGCCCGCTGTTCTTGGGATCACTGATCGCGTTTTGTACAGCTCTGCTACAACGTCCTGCTCGCGAATCTTCGTCGTTGGTTCATTCCGGCAGTTATTTACGCTGGTGGCAGCCGATGGTCGGGACCGCGGGAGTTGCTGTCTGGATCGCCGTGCTCTGGGATGGCTCGAACCTGCTGCCGGCAGCCGAAATCGAAATAGCGGCGGAAACCAAGAGAACGCGGGTCTTCCGAATTATTGTGCCCATGGATGCGGACCGACAGCCAGCCGGAAACTACGTCTACCTACCGGAAAACTTATACGACACCCTTCATCACCGCAGTTCGTTCGCTCAAGAAGCGAATCAGGGCTGGCTTATCGAGACGGCCAGTTATTCGTTGGAACTCGCGAGGCAATTCGACGCCGATGAAGTGAGAGTGCGAAAGCTGGTTGCTGTTTACGATATCACGACCAGTCAAGAAACGGCTCGCGTCAGATTGCCATGGCGACTAACGGATCTAATTGACGCCACGATCGACGGTATGCGCGCGTCGCCCACCTCGCAAGGCGACGGAGAACAGGTCGAATTCCTCGTGCCGACAGGCAGGTCACGGTTGGAGGTGTCACTTCGTCCGTTGTTGCGAGACGAGCCGGAGCAGCGAAACCTCAGTTTGCGAATTCCCCGAATCGCTCGCTCGACTCTGAAAATTACGACGCCGGCGAACATGGAAGATATCGACGTACCGTCTGCGCTGGGCGCGATCACGGCGCAATCGGGTCCTGACGAAATGCATCGTTCGGTCGTGGCAAACTTAGGTCCGACCGATCGGCTGACAGTTCAGTTTCAGCACGATCGAGTACCGCAAGATGAACTACCGGACGCTGATGTTGCACAACTCGTGTGGTTCAACGTTCAAGCGAATTCTGTCACCGTTGACGCCCAGTTTACCTTCGCGGTTAGATCTGGTTCGCTCAGTCACGTCCGGCTGATCGTCAACCCACGGCTGCAACTGCAACCATTTCGGGAAGACCAGCCCGTGGCGAGCTACAAGGATGCATCGGCTGATTCACCAGCGATCGCAATCGATCTAGACCAGGCATATTCCAGAGGCAGTAAAGTGACCTTGCGAGCCAAGTTTGTGTACGGCAACGCCCCGCCGTTGGGGCAGCTGCAGATTCCGCAGCTGTCTGCTGATGTGCGGAGGCCCAGCCAATCCTGGATCGCAGTTTCGGCGGCCGATAATTTGGACGTTCGCCTTTCGACGCTCGAACCGGATCAGGAGATAGCCCCCAGCGAATTCCTATCCGCTTGGCAAGACAACGGAGAAGAGCCCCGGCTGGCATTCCGTTTGCGGACCGAAAAGAACTCGGCGGCATTGCTCATTCAGCGGCGCCCCGCCGAAACCAATATCAGCACGGATGCCGAGTACACCCTCAGTCGAGACCGCCTGTCGCTTGACTATCGCGCTCGGTTCGAGACATCTGCGGGATACAGTTTTCAACAACGTGTGTCCGTTCCTGGCGACCTCATACTCAGAAGTGTGACCGCAACTCAAACGGATGAGGACCTGGAGCTACGGTGGTCAACGGACGGTTCCGGTCAAGTCACCGTCTTCTTCGACGCTCCCATCACAGGGAACTACGAAATCCAACTGACCGGCGAGATGCCGATCACCAGGGGTAAGCCATTCCCCTTGCCGCTACTTACTTGGAACAAAGCGACCACGGAAATCGAGTCGCTAACGCTTAATCGGAGTCCCGACATCCGCCTGGTCATCAACGAAGTCGCGGGACTGACGAGGCAATCGGGTGGCAACGAATCGCCATCATCTAAGCTGCCGCGAATCGCCGCCAGCTTCCAACGTTCCGTGGCGGACATCCGGCCCGCGAGTGTGTCGGTCGAAGTCCACGCCAATCGGCCGCGGCCTAGTACGAATCTCGAGATTGCATTGAGCTACGTCGACCAAGAATGGTTCGTCGAGGCGGAACTTGAGCTGCAAGTAGGAGGAGGTGTTTTGGACTTTGTGCGATTGTCGATGCCTGGTGAGCTCTCGGCACCACTTGAAATTGAACCGGACGCACCCTATGAATTCGACCTGATTCCAGGGTCCACCAATCGCGTACTGACGCTACATCGGCCAGCCGAAATCAGCCGCCCTTGGAAGGTGCGGTTCCGATGTCGACTGACCAGCTTGCCAGATGTTCCGATCCAGGCGCCGGATCTGTACGTCCTGGATGCCACGGAATCAACACGGATCTTGATTCTGCCGAGCAAGGTCGGCGAACAGCAGTTGGCATGGGAAACGGCTGGCCTACACGAGATTCCTGTTCCCCAAGGTTACGCCGAACGTTTGCCTCCGTCGGTATCCGTAACCGCTTATCATCAGTTTGGCGACACGATGCGCGCGGCGGTTCGAAACGTAGCACGCGTGAGCGGAGATCCTCGAGTCTATTTGGCAGACCACTATGTTTGCTGTCGGCAAGACGGCACGTGTTATGGTGTCGTCGCCTTCGATGTTGAGCCGGCGCGGCAACGCGAATGCTTATTACATGTTCCGGCCGGGCTGCAACTCGTGCACCTATCGATCGCGGGCTTTCCGGCGGCTGCAAAGGCCGCAGGTGACGAACGGTGGAGATTCCGCTTAGGACCCGACGGAATGTCCCAACGGATCGAAGTTATCTTCACCGGTACGCTCGCCAATGCACAGGGGCATGTTCGTCTGCAGGGCCCAAGTCTTGTTGATTTGCCGCCGTCGCGCACTCTATGGACGGTTCGCGCTCCACCGTCGGCCGCTC
>Ga0310121_10005441_pt1 | contig 10949 bp, 17 predicted proteins | sample CB27_Tmax_986_MG_FD_203504 | JGI IMG/M metagenome (GOLD analysis project Ga0310121, IMG submission 203504) | Marine microbial communities from Western Arctic Ocean, Canada - CB27_Tmax_986 | ecosystem: Environmental > Aquatic > Marine > Oceanic | place: Canada: Western Arctic Ocean | collected...
ATAGATTGTATTAAGTTTATCTTCTTTCACACTAATCTCCTTATCCGTATTTTAAAACTAAATAAAAAAATCCCCCAAGAAGAAAAAGATCAGCGCATATAGACCACATGATATATACTTTTAATATCCATCTACTTGTTTCTTTAACTATAGGGTTTTTCATTTATTATTTCTCATAAAAAGGGAAGGCACTCAATGAATGCCTTCCCATCTCCTTATTTAAATTCAATGAGCTTCGGTATTTTATCTTCTGGAATATCCTGTCTAAGCTTGATGATAACCATCCCATTTTCAAACGATGCTTCCGTGACTTCGATATTCTCAGCAAGATCAAACGTCTTTGTAAAAGCTCTGCTTGCTATGCCTTTATGTAGAATGTTTTCGTTACCCTCCTTTTCAGAGTTGTTTCCACTTATGGTTAATCTTTGTTCTTCCTGAACCACTTTAACTTCTTTCTTTGAGAAGCCAGCCAAAGCCAATTCAATCTTGAACTCCGTGTCTGATTCCTTAATCAGGTTATGAGGTGGATAACTTTGGTTATCATTCTCAGGCATATCTATTATTCTTTTAAATAACCTGTCATAACCTATAGCCCTTCTCTCAAAGTTTACTAGAGAAGGTGTGTTAAGAAACTTCCAGTTACCTTCTAGTCTTACATTCATAGCATTCTCCTTTTCAGCAAGAGTTTATAGAACCCATCATTAGCATTCTATATATATAGTATACTACACTTTTATTTAAATAACAACTATTTTTCTAAATAAGATAAAGCTTTTTTAATTCTTATAGGATCATCTTCAAACATTCCTATGCCTGTATTACAGGGATAACATATCCATCCTCTAAATTCATTTGTAGTATGACAATGATCAGCGGCCCATGCTCCTTGATTTCTTCTGCCGAATCTTGTTAATTTTTCACTATCTCTATTACAAATAGGACAAGAGTAATCATCGGGAGGATAAGCGTGTTTCGCTCTTATTAGTTTACTAACTTCTCTTAATGCAGAGCGACATGCCGTACATCTAGATTCTCTATAGTTATGTGCTATACCAGCAAAAGTAAAAGAAGTTATAGGTTTATATTTATTACAGGCAGAACATTCCTTTCCTTCCCCATCTGCTTTGTCAAAATTATATGTATCTTCAAGATCGAATAATAATAATTGTTCTATCATATCTAAACTCCACAAGTTCCCCCTGATCCAGTGATCTCACAGATATCATGGGGCTGTACATTATCCTCAAATTCTTCACCTAATTTTTCAATAGCTTCACTATAAGGAACACTCGTTAAAGGCTGGCCTCCTCTGCATCCATCAGGATAACAAGTGAAGCCTCTTAATCTATGAGCATACTTAGCCAAGGTCTGAGCAAAGTCCTCTACCTTGTCTTCATTGTTATCTTCCGTACCCCATGCTGGTAAATTAATTGTAGAAGAAATAGACATATCCACATACTCTTGAACATTGGCTTGGAAGTTTAATCTTCTTTCATAGTTGGTTACCAGATCCAGAGCAGACTCAATACTCTCAGGCTTTACACCATAAAGTTCAAGCATCTCTTGTGCAGCACTATCAACTACATATTGGTAGTGCCATCTCTTATTCTTCAGATACCTTCTCTTATAAGCTATAGCAAAGATAGGTTCAACCCCTGTTGATGTACCTCCCAGTATCCCTATCGTACCAGTAGGAGCTACTGCCCTGACAGCTACAGGAACAGAGATGTTAAGTGTGTTAGCAAAAGATCTGGCTACCTTGTTTGACTCAGCTTCATATACCTTGAACCATCTATGCAGTTCTGGTGTAGTCTCATACTTATGTCCACGTTGTATCAACCACTCATGAAGTCCCATCAAGCCAAGTCCTAAACGTCTATTTGAATTTCTAATCTCATACACTTTTTCGTAGGGGAGTGCTGCTCTGAGAGTGCCGCACAGTAGAAACTTTGTGGAAAGCTGGACAACCTCTTGCAACTGATTAAGGTCATCAATACGAGCAAAATTAAGGCTCCCCAGATTGCATACATCACTATCATCTTCACTAGTAACCTCCGTACATGCATTTCTGAGGGTTTCATTTTCTTTTTCAAAGAAGTTGAATGAGAATCCCGGTTCACCTGTTCTAAGAGCCTGATGTATATTAGTCCTAAAGACATGTCCTAGATCTCCTTTCTCCCAATAGTTTAGTAACCATTCAGTATCGTAGTTGACACTGATGTTAGTCATATCCAGAGGCGCAGGAAAGTTGAAGTCATCTTGTTTAATATCAAACAAAGTCTTACCTGTATTTCCTACTGGCATATCAAACCAGTTCTTGGCTGTAAGAAACTTATCTACATCATCATGCTTCCAGTTCAAGGATGCATAGATAGCAGCCCTTCTACTACCACCCTGTATTACCTTCTGACCTATAGAGTTAATCATCTGCATCTTAGGTATAGGGCCACTGGAAACACCACCAGTACCTTTCAGGGTTAGACCTTCAGGTCTGTAGGTAGAGTAGTCTACACCAATACCACCACCCGTCATCAGACAGGACTCAGACTTCCAAGACAGGTTAGCCCAATCTTCTCTAGTATCTTCCTCTGCTTTAAGGAGATAACAATTATTAAAGAACTTCTTTTCCCTGCCAGCATAATAAAGATACCTACCTCCGGGCAAGAACCTTAGATTAGAGATGTGATCTATCAATGCTTCCTTCTCATCTTTACTTAAATTGTTTTGACAGACATCCTCTACCAGTGTACAGGCTAACTCATGAAAAGTCTCTGCCCCCTCATGAGAATACTTGGTATAGAAGATGTCCTCACTAAACTTGGATCTGAATTGTGGATTACGATTAGACTTAAACATGTTTACCCCTCTCTATTAAATCATTAAATAGATCTGTTTGCTCTCCTTCCTCTGGATATTCTAATGCTAACAACAGTTCAGCATAATGAATTACCTTTTTAATATCTTCCTTACCTTCTCCTTTTTTATTATGTCTGGTAACATACTTCACAATATTAGATTCACACGTAGTTAACTTGTTCAACTGACAATAAACTGTGGGCTGTATAATACAATCTTTATAATGATCTCCTCCAATCTGTTTGTCTAAAGGATTAGAGGAGGGCTTTAAATTTTTTCCTGACATCTTTGATATCTCCTGATTTTATAACTTCATATGCATAGTGTCTAACTTTATATGAGGAAACACCAGCTTGATTACATACCTGTTCAAAGTCTTCACAGGTAGTGCCAATAGAAGAAAAAAACCAAGCATCGGCTTGCTTCCTATGTACTTTTATATGACTAGCCTCTCCTTCTTGTTCAGGTTTAGTTAGATCAAGGAGAGCCTGAACAATAACAGATAAATATAATGTTTTATATGAATGTTTATTTGTTAAATCATATAGAGATTGTGTGGAAGTGAGGGAAGAAAGATCAAATTGGAACATGTTCTTGAATAGGCCGTGAGAACTTACCGCCTATAAAATTATTATAAAAAGCTGGCTCATCTGTCCCTTCCAATGTAGAAGTTAATACATTATATTTTATTTGATAACAACATTCATAATATTTTAAACTTCTTTTATTACCAAACTCTGCAATAATTTCAAATTTAAAATGTTTCTTTCCAATCTTTTTAATATCTTCTGTAAGAGGTTTACTCGAACCCATATAAGATTTCCAATTGGATTCTGTTTTCTTTCTTCCCTTTTTAAAAAAATAATATTGCTTACACCCAATGTAAGCTTTCTTATTTTTTAAGTTTGTAATGCGATAAACAAATCCAAACTTACCTAGATCTGGATCTTCGTTATATTCCCAATGCATTACCAGTTAACCACTTCTAAAACATCTGGTTCTTTTCTTACTTGTACCAAATATCTTTTACCTTTTGCATACTCGAAGACACGTAGGCCTTTACCATCATTAATATCTTTCCAACATTCTCTTTTATGGCTACAATAAATACACCCAATAGCAAGCTTATAATTACCAGACTTCCCATCAGGAACAGGATCATAACATCTATCAGGAGGGTTAGAATCAGTAACCATTTTCTTAAGATGCTTAATTCTTTTATCCGCATTAATCATCTCCATCGAATGAACAGGAGTAAGACATATATCTCCAGTTGATTTATCTATTACTAAAAAAGCAGCCTCATCTACACCATTAGCTTCAGCATAGGCTGAGATCTGTGCGATATAACCAAAAGGATCATCGTTAATTAGAGCATTACTTTTAAACTTTTGAAAGCTTATTCCAGAAGAACTTTTACAATCAACCAGAACATCATCTATCATAGCATCTTGATGTCCTTTAACTCCTCCTACTTCCACTTCTTTTTGTTGATGTGTAACTGTATGTCCTGCTATTGAAGAACAGAGTAGAAGAAACTCTTCAAGAATATATCCATATAAGAATTTAATTCTAGTACTGGGTGTAAGAGTTTCTTCTTTTTTAATATTTAAATTATACCATAACTGTCTGTCTGGTTTCCCTATAGAAGACAATCTTAAATGCCCATTTGTTGAGGGTTTCTCGTATAAAAATTTCTTAACATGTAACTTAATCATGTCACCAAAAGTATCTATACATTTATCTACATCTTTCTCATCCATAGTAACAGGATTAAAAGAAAATAAATTATTTATATCTTCAACTAAAGTATCAATTGTTTTTTTCATTTATAAAAAAAAAGAGGGTAGTAAACTTTTAACTAAACTGGAAAGTTTACCACCCTCCCTAATCTCCTTTAGATGTTACGAGGCGAAGGGTATTTCTTCTAACCCTTCATTTGTGTACCCTCCGGGTACAATATCAAAGTCATCTGTGTCATACTCTACTAACTCTAGCACTTGTACAGCATTCAGATAACCTTTAACTCCACCACCATACACAGTATATTCTTTAGGAAAGTAAGATACATTAACCTTTGAACCATTTCCTATACGCTTGTTACTTGGAAAGGGATTGCGTTCAGAATCTTTTACTGCAATGGCACGGGAAGAACCATCTTTGGTACGAGCATATTGTTTGAGGGTGACAAACTCTCCACGCTCATCACCTTTATTTTTAATGGTAAGGCCATCACCTTCTGCAACCTTTTTATTCTTTGCATTAAGATTACAAACCTCAATTGACCACTCGCCATCGGGATTAAATTTAGTGTTGGGGGTAATGACATGCGCCCAATAAGCTTCGCCTGAAATGATACTCATATACGTTACTCCTTTTTTGATAATTACAATTAACGTTAAACTTTTTAACTGTCTAGCTCGGCAAAGCTAACCAGTATCTAATCTCAAATTTAAAGGTTCATTTCCTTTCTTATTGTTGGGGAAGTATATCATACTCTAGACAGTAGATCAACATCTAATTTATTAATGTGTCTCTGCCCATGTATTCCCTATCTTATGCTCACAATCCAGAGGACATTTCATATTTAATATCTCTGTTGTTTCATGCATAGCATCCTTAGTTATCTGTCCAAATTCTTCTTCATCCTTTTTAGAAACTTCAAATTGATATTCATCATGGATAGATGCTACTAGTTTAGCATCCACTCCTACTTTTCTAATATGATTATCCATTTGTACCAACCACTGCTTACATACGATAGCTCCTGCTCCTTGTAAGAGAGTATTAAGGCTGGCATGAGAAGCTCTGATATGTAACTGTCTACCATCTAAAGCTCCAACCTTTCCTGTCTTAGAAGCTTCCATAATATTATTTCTTAATCTTTTTAACTTCGGCATATTCTGTAGAAAGTTTTTAATTAATAGCTGTCCTCTCTTAGCACCAGCACCTACTACCTTACCTATCTTTGCTGGCCCTGCACCATAAAGAAAAGCATAGATGAATGTCTTGGCTTGATCCCTTGTCTCTAACCCAGCGGCTTTCTGATTGGCTGTATGGACATCCCCAGTAAGAACTTCCTTAGTAAAGTCTTCATCTTCCATGTAGTGAGCAAGACAACGTAGCTCAAGGCCACTAGCATCAGTACCTATTAGAGTATGGGTATCAGAATTAGATACTGTCCATAGCTCTCTACATTCCTTACCGTAAGGACTATAACTGGCTGGTACTTGGGCCATGTTAGGACTGTGATGGGCCATCCTACCTGTCACGGTACGTAAGGTTAATACTTTTCCTCTGACTCTCTCATCCTCATCACATGCCTGTATCCAAGATTTAAGTAAGCCTGTACGTTTTTGTAAGAGGAAGTATCGGCTAAACATTTTAGCTTCTTTCATATTTATTTTATCAAGAATTTCTTCAGAGACTATAATATTTCCTTTATCGGTATGATGTGTAGGCTTCCACCCTTTCTCCATCAGACGTTCAGCTATTTGTTTTCTACTAGCTATATTAAAAGATGTACTCTTACGTACCTTTCTAACAGGAGAGTAAGTAACAACGGGTTCAAACATTTCTTCTGCATCTCTTTCAAGTTGGTGCTGTTCATCTTCAAGCCTAGACAATAAAAGCATTCCCTTTCTTATATTAAAAGCAAAGCCATTCATCTGCTGCTGATCTATAATAGCTCTAACTTTTCTTTCTAGTTCGTAAGAGCGTGTGGAAAACATCTTCCCCTCTTCTTCTAAAGTCTTAGCAAGTTTACCTGTCAACTCGACATCTTTCTTACAGTACTCTAACATCTCTGGACTATAATATTTAAACTCATTAAAAATTCCCTTGGGAAAGTCAAGCCTTTCTCCCCATGCTTCAAGGGAATGTCCTCCATCTCTAATAGGATTGTATAATTGAGATTCAATAAGAGTATCTCGTATCTGATTTAATTTAATATCAGAACCTATTAATCTATTTAAGATAGGAGCATCAAAACTAATACCATTATGCATTACAAACTGGTCTATGTGTTTAGACCAATCCCCGAACTGTTGGCACTCCTCTTCGATCCAAACTTTTTCTGTACCTCCATCATAAGAATGAGCTACAATGCAATGAATAATGTTAGGGTTAAGACTGTCTGCTTCTATATCAACTATCGCTCTTTTCATAGGTCATATCCACTTGATAAGCTTGTTTTATAGGGATGTGAAAAAACAATTCTCCCTTTCTAATATTTTTATTAGGTGCTTCTTTGACTTCACTTTCCAGTACTGTATCCCCATCTATATGCCATGCCTTACTACAATCATGATTAAAAACTATGAAAGTTAATAAACATTTTCGATGGGTATCCTTCCACTTGTCCAATAATCTTTTCTTTCTGAAAGGAATACGTAACTCATCCCATGTACTGGGCCATTCATCTTTCCATGCATACTTAATTTCTACTTCATAAAGTTGTGATTCTCCACCATCATCTGTCTTGACAGTCAGATCAAAGTAAGTAGTCTCTTCTGAATTAACAGTACATTTAGGTTGAGTATGTTCCAACCATCCAATCATCTTTTGTTTAGCAGTAGTATCTGCTATATCATATAGTGTTTTACTAAATGGTTTCTTCATTATCATTCTCCATAAAAGGATTGTCAACCTGAGACATACGTCCTGTTTCTTTATCATAAAATAAATAACATGCTATACCTGTTTCACCTGTATATCTATTCTTAAGTATACGAATGGTAGTAGTGTTTGCCTCATGCTCATCCTCTGCTTGTTGATTTCTTTCCATAGCTATAACACTATCAGATAGATGAGCTATACTAGCTGACCCTCTAAGATGAGAGAGACTGACCTCTCTGCCATCCTCATGTCCTCTATCTCCTGCTGGCCTACGTAGATGAGAGACAAGCAGTAAGGCTATCCCTGTTTCCTCTACGAGGGATCTAAGCTTGGTCATTAGAACATCTATAGACTTTCTTTCATCTCCAAACTCCTCATTTCCTGATACTAATATAGAGAGATGATCCAGAAATACCCACTTACAATCCAATGCTTTGGACATATACCTTACACGATCTAGAATTTCATCGTTAGATACAGATCCAAAATGATCAAAAGCATAGAACCTTTTATTATCAATAGTTTTCTTCTGCCATTCTTTTAATTGGTCATTAGTAAACTGATCTCTAATTTCTTTAATATACAATCTAGCATTAGCTTCCACGCTCATGATATTGAAAGCTGTATTCTTTATGTTCTCCTCCATACAAAGGATACCTATATTATCTAATGTATTCATCATGATGTGATGCATAAGCTCTCTAATGATAGAACTCTTTCCCATACCAGCACCGCTAGTAAAAGTAACAAGCTCTCCAGTTCTTATCCCATATGTTTTCTCATTCATCTTAGGCCAAGGATATAAACAAGTTTCATTATATGTTTCATCATAAAGACTATCGCCTAGATCAGCAAGGTTTATAATGCCAGCAGGTGTATAGTTCTTGGCATCCCACCACGCCTGAGTAAACTTCTCTCTCTTGTTAAACTTTAAATATTCATTAGCATCTTTAAATTCAAGAGAAATAATCTTACATTTATTAGGTTCAAATAACTGAGCTACCTTTTGGGATGCCGCTCGTCCTGCTTTATCATTATCAAAACATAAGACTACATTATCAAATTTATTTAGATACTCAAAGGATTGCTTACAATTTTCTAAAGCAGAGGCTGCTCCATTCTTTATGGAAACAACAGGCCATTTACTACCCAGCAATTCGTAAGCTGACATAGCATCTATCTCTCCTTCGCAGATAGTTATATACTTACCACCTCTATTAAAAATATTCTGTCCGAACAGGACGGCCTTAGATAGACTACCTTCTGACCAGAACTTTTTATTCTGAACTTCTTTAATCTTATTGGCTGTATGATTACCCTCCTCGTCATAATATTTATAAATGTGGTGAGTAATTATAGAACCTGTCGATTTAATTTCAGTATTATATTTTCTTACTGTATCCTGAGTAATTTTCCTGTCTGGGATAGCAGCTATAATACCTTGCATCTTACTGTGTTCAACGCCTGAATATTTTTTAGGCTCTGACATTAAAATTACTTTTGATTTATGTTCCATACCTTCTCCAAATCTAGTGTCACAACTAAAACAAAATGAATGTCCATCAGAATGTTGAACATTCCCATCACTTGACCCACATTCTGGACATGAGCCTCTGTCAAGCCATCCTTGTGTCATGGCTGCTCCTATTTAATGGTTGTAGCTTTCTGTAATATATAGGATATGTCTGGTTCGTATCCCATGTGGCGACATAAAGTATATCTATATTCTATTTCTTCTTGAGCATGTTTCTTATTCTTATAAGATCCTACGGTTATGTTACCAATTTCTTTTTCAAGTACAATATTCCATTTAGATATCATCGAATGTCTCCTTCAAGAGAATGTTCATAAAACTTTCCTTGTCTTCCATAATCTCATCCGTTTCTTTCTTAGCTAATTTTTTAGATTCCTTTTGAGAGTACCCTTCCTTATGGTATTGGTATACCAGATGTCTAAATATATTGTGTCTCTCCTTTTGAAATAAATTTTTACTCATAATTCTACCCATTCTTGAACTGCTTTCTTATATCCTAAGTCTTCTAATTTTTTACGCAACTCTCTTATTACCTGATCTTTCTCCTCTACTTGTTGATTGAGATGTTCAATATTTTTATGTAACTTAGTAATCATATTTTCTTTTGTCTGCATAGTATACTCCTGTCACTCCCTCATGTCAATGTAGAATAGGTGTTTACCTATTGATCCTAAAGCTTTAAAGTGAGGGTCAGATGCCCAGCTAGGGGTCACATAGTTGGCATGATAATGGGTAGCACCAACAGCTTGCTTTACTTGTATACCTTTCAGTGCCATCTCTGAAACATTAATAGATTTAATTAGCCCTTTAATTTCTATAAATCTTTCAGCCTTACCATCACACCAATAACTAAACTGGCATTTATCCCTGACGGGATTACCTTTCCAGTATCTTCCTTGATGTACTACTTGGCAGATTGTATTAGGAAAGTTACTGCTTTCTTTTCTTGTTAGTATTACATTAGCTACACTAAGCATCCCTAGTAAACTCTCTGACCTAGCTTCGTGATAGACAGCCTCAACCAGACAATCAAACTCCTCTGCCTTGGCAGGTAATACTAAAAGAATAAATATTAAAACAGATAACAATAATTTTATCATTGTAATCTCACTACATGTACATCCGAATCTATCCAAGAATTTCTATCCATTCCAATCTTATTTAAGAATTGAATAGCTTCAATCTTATTATCAAATATCTGAATTGATTCTCCCTTCTCATCAGGTAATACATCCATTGTTTCTATATCTTTAGGATCATATATGTGAACAATAATATATGACATTCTTTTCTCCTATAATAAGAATAATAATAATAGTGTTATGATATCCATTTGTCCCTCCTATTCTACCTTTGAAAATAAGTTACCTAATACTGAGTCATCCTTTACTATACTTTCACTTTCCTTTTCTTCATGTACTCCACCCACGCTACTGCGTTGGATGTCATCATGATTAAGTTCAGACCAGTATATCTCTAGTGCTTCTGTTCTATAGATAGCCTTGAACCTATGTGCTTCTCCTGCTGGTACTACTGATAACTCACCAGCCTTGAGAGTAGTGACATCACATAAGCCATAGTCTTTCCATCTCTGTACTTCAAGCTCACCAGATATAACATAGAAGGCATTGATCTTGGATTGATGTGTATGTTGTGAACAATACCCATCTTTATTTATAATAATTCTATGTACTTCTACTACTGGTGAGTTGATTAAGGTTTGAGTAGTTCCCCAAACCTTTCCTTCCTTGGCTGTCATTTACTTCTCCTCCAATCTAAAATAAATGTACTCATCTCCTAATGCAATAGACTTAACATTAGGGTTGACCTTCTGCTTCCCTACATAATTCCATTCTAGGTCAGGGTTACGTGCTGTTTGTTGATGTACCTCATCAAAAAACTCTTTATTGTCTATGTAAAAAATAAGATTTGTTATCATAGA
>Ga0310121_10005443_pt1 | contig 10946 bp, 7 predicted proteins | sample CB27_Tmax_986_MG_FD_203504 | JGI IMG/M metagenome (GOLD analysis project Ga0310121, IMG submission 203504) | Marine microbial communities from Western Arctic Ocean, Canada - CB27_Tmax_986 | ecosystem: Environmental > Aquatic > Marine > Oceanic | place: Canada: Western Arctic Ocean | collected...
CGGGTCTCCGTCAAACAGCAACGACTGTTTGATACTTGAGACGACAGCTTGAAGAGCCGGATGTGCGGTCCACAAGTCCGGTTCTGTGAGAGGCCTGGGGGAGCAATCCCCCGGGCCTACTCGCCACCAATAGGGCTGAATCGCTTCCGGTGCCGGGGGGGGGACGTATCCGAGCGAGCGGTGTGGACGCACGGTGTTGAAGTGCCGTCGCCAACGCTCGACGAGCACTTTGGCCTCCAGCAATGTATCGAACCATTCTCGGGCCAGCAGCTCGTCACGAAGCTTGCCGCCCGCCGACTCAATGGTACCGTTCTCCCAAGGGTTGCCTGGTTCGATGAACAACGTCTTCACTTCGACGTGCTCGAGCCATTCACGAACTCGGTGTGCTGTGAATTCTGGGCCGTTGTCGCTGCGCAGATAGCCTGGCACGCCGCGGCGGATAAACAGATCGCTGAGCCGCTCCAGTACATCCTCGCTGGTCAGCCTCCTGGCCACATCAATCGCTAAACACTCCCGAGTGTACTCATCAATGATCGTCAGCATCCGGAAGGCCCGGCCATCGCTCGTACGGTCCGCTACAAAGTCATAGCTCCAGACGTGATCCTTGTGCTGCGGCCGAAGTCGTACGCACGATCCGTCCGCTAGCCAAAGCCGTTTCCGTTTCGGCTGTTTCTGAGGCACTTTAAGTCTTTCCTGTCTCCAAAGACGTTCGATTCGTTTGTGATTGACCTGCCAACCTGCTACACGTAACAGAGCCGTTATCCGGCGGTAGCCGTATCTTCCATACTCGGTGGCCAGTTCTACCATCCGCTTCACCAAGCGAGGTTCATCGTCTGGAATATGCTTCTCACGGCGTTGGGTGGACCGTGGTTGGCCCAATACGCGACATGCCCTACGCTCCGACACTAGATTATGCCCGAGAGAATCTCGGGCATGATCCACTGCTTGACGTCGCCCGGTCGGGCTTAAAAGTTTTCCGAGGCGGCTTTCTTCAGGATCGCTTTGTCCAGTTCTGCATCGGCTAATAGCCGTTTCAGACGAGTGTTTTCTTTCTCCAGAGCCTTCAGACGCTTGGCCTGGTCAGTCCGAAGACCGCCGTATTCTTTCCGCCAACGGTAGAACGTCTGTTCTGCCACTCCAATCTTATTGGCCGCAGCCGAGTGGCCCTTCGAAATCACAACCTCCGCTTCGCGGAGTTTTCCAATAATCTGTTCCGGTGTGTAACGAGTTCCCTTTGGCATCAATCGCCCTCCTCAAGTTTAGGTCCATTTCACCTGATTCTCACTCAGTCATGGACGCGGTTAAGGGGGCAGGGTCAAGTTCGCGTCGAACCGAACTCGCGTCGGTTTGTCCAACCTCCGCGAGTTGACGTTGAAGCTAATTACGTGAGGTGTGCGCCACCTCCGCAGTTTTCGCGCGCTCAAAAACTTCAGCGGCAGCCGGTAACCGCTCGCGCGCTCAGGACACGCCCTCCTGTGGGCGCTCCGGTCATCATTCAATTTGCATCGGCGTGTCGGGCCGATGCAGTTTCAGAAGTTGGTAAAACCGCTATCGGTGGGGACGACAGTGGCGTAGCCAAACGCGGCCGGGCGATTTCACCGACCGCACGAAAACTGGCCAGCCAAACTGCATTGGAGTTGTCGACCGGCGCGAGATGCGGCAGCGTCCGCCTTCGGTCAAGAACCGTCATAAAGTGCCATCAATTGACAGCGGTACCGTTCTGTACCCGGTCGTTGCGCTCCGAGGAGGGGGCGATCGACGCGCCGTAGGGGGCGCAAGAAATGCTGGTGACGGTAGTTCCGATAAGGATTTACTATCAAACAGACCGGAAAATATCCGAGCAGATGAAGGAGATTCGGTCGCAACAATTTGTTTTGAGTCGTCTGCGATGCAGACGCACAAAGCGTTCCCCACAACCAGGAGAGTAACAATCTGTTGCAGAATTCTCATGAATCTAACTCCAAATGGATTCTGATTTCGTAGTTCACGAAAAATCGGATTCGCAAGGACTTTCACGGCGGCTTTATTTTAGATTAGGGTGTGTGCGATACTCCTCGTAGTCCACGTGTATTTCCAGTTTTTCGATGCGCACAGGCTCGTTTGCCTGCTCCGCGTTGCCAACCAGTCGCACAGAGGCCAAATTGCGTCCGCAGGCAAAGACGTGCGGCGACAGTTCGAAGACACGCCAGCCCGACTCTTGCGAGCCAGCCGACTTCACAAACACGCCATTAAACTTCGCCTCCAGACTAGACTCGGCTATTGCACCACCGAGGAGTATGCGTAATTCCGACCCTTTAACTCGATCAGGTGCTGCGGCAATCTCGTCTCCAACATAGATCGGTTCAATAATCGGTGATCCGTCGGCGGGGAGCACGAGAGGCAGTGGGGCCTCGTGGTTCATGTTCTGATAGAAACCCCATTTGTCTGTTCCAATTCCCTTTCCCCAGCCTGCACCGTAGCGCCGTTGAAGCACGAACACCTTGTCCTTGAAACGAATCTGGTCAGCATCGCCGATCTCATGATACGCTTGCCGATGCGGGGCGAAGTTCTCGCGGTGGTAGGCGGATATACCAAGGAGTTGAGCCATCGCTGGCGACTCATTGGCGAAATTAAACGTCACAATGCCGTCCACGCCCTGATGCCTCCAATTGGCCGCGAGGCCGCGGAAAAACTCAATCGGTGGACGGTGGTAGCCGTCGGTTGAGTGGACATCGTCAATGGAAGGATAGAGCTTGATGTGCGTACCAGCGGTAATCCGTCGGAAGCCGCCAACGGCTACCTCGGTTGAGCGAACGCCCATAATGATGATGTCTATAAGATTTTCATGAACCCAGGCTTCAACGTCCAGGCCATCATAGTGGCAACCCGCCGGTGTTGCTGCTACTCGCACGGCGAGCAAGAAGGGACGGCCGCGTGCCTGCGCTACCTCTTGGAGCATTAAGCGGACCTTGCGAACGAAATCAGTCATGGCTTCGCGATGAAGCCATTGCTCGCCAATCGGCAGACAGGGTGGGTGCCGGCCAAAGTCGATGGTGATGCCATCGTAGCCGTAATTTTCCGCCACTTCCCGCAGAATGGCCACCTTGTAGTTGCGCACCTGCGGGATCGCGAAGTTCCAAAAAGCAGGGGACCACCAACTATCCTTCAGCAGCCAGTCGGGATGCTGCTCTTTCATCGGCAGACGGGCCGGCGTAGTAAGGTCTGCTTCACGATCGGCGCCATTTAAACGGTATTCCCAGAATGCCTCGAGCCCTCTCTTGTGTGTTTCGTCGGCCATGACCTTGGCAATATCCACCCCGGCATCCAGCCATTTTTGCAGGCCTGGATAGCGAACCTCTGGCAACACCTTGCTCGGATAACAAGCATAGTTGCCCTCGTCCAGACACCAGGAAATGCAGTCCACCTGACTACCGGGCTCATCAAACAGGCTGAAACGAGCTTCAACCCACTGGTCGGGGGCAACCTCGAACGACTGGAGTGGATAACCGACGTCGTTATTGACCATGATGCGCCGCGGTCGATTTACAGCAGCTGTATGCTGGTCCGAAAGAACCACCGGCGGGTGTCCGCGATCATCAGTGGAAGTCGTCTGTGGTTGGACTGCGCGTGGCATCGAAAGCATTGAAGTAGCCACTAAACAAATGGCGATTCCCCGAAGCGTTAAAAGCATTGCAATACTCTCGTTGTGGCACAGTGAAATCTTCTTGCGTGGACTGAAAAATTCGCTGCTTGCACTTGTGGATTTTGTCATTGAATAGTTACAAGCTTCGCACGGTTTACTTCTTGAATCAACGCTTCCTATTTCAGTTCTCCAACATTTGAGGAAACTGGAGTCTGTACCAATCGCGCATAATCCGAACGTCGTCTTCGTTGATCGAAGGATACGGCCCACGGTTGCGGAGACTCGTCTTGAGGAATCCGCTGGCTACCCCCCCTAAACGATCGACCGCAGTGGCGGTGAATCCCCTGCCTTCGAACGCGGTGTCTTGAAAGTCAAAACAATCCTGAATTCGCTGGCAACCGGCTTGGACCCTTGACCACTCTTGCTTTTCGACGTGCTCCCACAAGTCGAGAGTGAAGCGGGGATTCCAGTAGACCACGGAGCTACAAGAACCGCTGGCGCCAGACGGACCAAGTTCTGCCCACTGGTGTTCACCAACGAACACGTTAACGAACGCGGATAATGCTTCACATCCCGCCTGCGTTGCCCCCAGCGTTCCCCTGGTTGCCTTGACCATCAGATAGTTGGGCACGGCATCCTTCATAGCGCGGTGCTCATCGAGAGTAAGAATTCGCTTCATTCTCAGCAATTCATAAATAGACATTGGCAGGCCGCCCGCGGCCGCAACCACTTCCTTGAAAAACGGCACGATTTGGCTTCCTTCCATCTCGATCCAATAGGGCAACGTTAGTTGAATCGCATCGGCGCCACACTCGGCCGCGAAGGCAGCTCTCCTTGCCGCCCCCAGCGTATATGTAGAGGTGCACCCAATCATCACAGGCACTCCATGCACCTTGCATTCCTCGACTGTCGCACGGGTGACAGCCTTGAATTCCTCGAACTCCATTGCATAGAACTCACCGGTGGTGCCGCCGGTATACACCCCGGGAACGCCTGCTTCGCAGCATCGTACAACGTCCTTTCGGTAGGTCGCTTCGTCGAATTCATCCTGCTCTGTCCAGGCCACAGGCGGCCCGGCCCAAGGGCCGGTTAGTGTCTCGCGGGTCAGCACGATTAGGTCCCCTTTATTCAGCAAACATGGTCGACCGGCTGGAGACCGGTCGTTCTAGCAGCGAACACTATCCAACCACACGACACCATGGGTTCAGTTCGCTCCTCGTTTAGTCTATATTCAACAAATCAAGTGCGTTCTGACGAAAGATTCTTTCTGTTGTCTCCCGCGGCAGATCGAAGGAATTCAGCAACTCGAACTGTCGCGGCGTGGCGTCCTTCCTCAAGCGGTCGGTGCCAAAGAGGAGCCGGATTGCCCGCCGCATGAGGAATTCGCGGGCAAACTCTCGATCACGGTTCACCGCGTGGAACCCTGAGCCAGCCGAGAGATCGGCGTAAAGGTTCGGGTATTCGTCCATGAGTCGATCGATCGCGCCACCCGGCTTAATAGGCCCTTCACCGTACTCACCCATATCTTTCTGATCGATACCGCCGGATATGTTCGCCCAAAATCCCTCGGCGTGACCGATAAATGGTAGGTTTGGGAACTGCTTCAGTGCATGTTCCAAACGAGGCATGCCTGGACTGTCAGTACTACGCTCGTTGTCCATGTGGAAAAGCACCGGCAATTTCAACTCCTCGCACACGCCATAGACCTCCATCATTTTGGAATGGTCGAAGGGTAGGCCAGGCTTGTGCTCGCCGAACCCTTTGGCGCCCTGGTCGACATATTCCAATAGCATCTTCCGCAGTCCGTCGGTACCGCCAAGAAAGGAGGTTCTGGGGTCGATGACGCAGAAAGCGATGAGTCGATCAGGGTGTGCTTGCGCGGCCGTTAGCACCGCGTCAGGCGAACAAACGTATGCCGAGGCTTCCGGAGAAACCAGCGGGAGGAGCACTGCTCGCTCGACGCCGTGCTCGTCCATTGCGGAAATCAGGTCGTCCGCACTGAATGACGGATAGATGTTCCACACGCGACCAATGTGCGTGTGGATGTCAATATAACCGTAGGGTGGGAGGGCAGGCATGGATCGTCTCGCCGGGTTCACTTAAATGCAAACGAGTAAAGCTTTGGGCTTCCAGCTTCCGCCTCGAGGACGAAACGAAGAACCACCGCCCCCCCCTGCATGCTTGGGAGACGATCGTTTCCTTGCCACGAGACGGTGTGTCGCAGGCTGTTCTTTTCGATTGGGTCGCACTTGTCGAGTTCGTAGCCGGGAATGGCCGTCCCGCTGTCCGCGTCGACGACTTCAATGCGAAGTCTGCTCGTCGAAGACAGCTCGCCGGCCACGTTGAGAACGAGCTGCTTGTCTTCGACATCGTCAACGCGGAGAGGATGCGTACACAGTTCGCCGCTTGAGGATCCGGCATCGAGTTCTACGTCGACAAATCTGTCCAACAGGAGTGTGCCGACCATCGGATAGGCAGTACGCTCTGCGCGTGTGGACGGCTTGTGCAGCCCGCTTTGACCGGTGTAGAAGACGCGGATCTGATCGCCTTCGATGATCGGTGGGCTCTGCGCCGTGAAGATCAGCTTGCTGTCGGGACTTCCTTCCGGACCGCGAGGGATGAAGGGCCGGGTCCGGTCGACCCGCTGCCAGTCCACACAATCACGGCTAACAGCCAGCTCCACCACCCGCGTCTTGGTGTGGTTGTCGTAGACCCATACCAGTCCCAGGTAGACACCTTCGTAGTCGAAGACCGTCATGCCGTAGATGTCGGTGCCGTGAGGATCCTCGGCGTCGGCGGCCAACACGGTCATGTACGGCCCGTAGGTTTTCAAATCCGGACTTGCTCGGTATCCGACCCGACGACCACCGCCGCGGTAACCGAAGGCGTAGCTTCGATCAAAGAGGACATACCGCTTGCGGCGTACATCGTGGAAGATGTGATAGGTGTCGTCGCGGACCGTAACGTTCAGGGGATTCTTTTCATACGGCGTCCAGTCGTGCAATCCGTCGGGTGAATAGTAGAGGCGCAACGGGTCGCCGAACCGACCTGTCTCGAACGGCTGCAACGACTTATACCTCTTGCGGGGGTCGGGGTCGTGCGGATCGTAGACGATGTAACCCGCAAAAGTTCGCATCGATATGATGTTGGTCTTCTCGAAATCGGAGAATTCCGCACTGCCCCCTAGGATCCTGGGTCCCTCGAACTTCTTGGAAAACAGACTGCGAAGGTCGGTATTGACACCGTCGTTTCCGGAGCCGCGGGGAATGGGCAGGCCGACCGCTGGCCTTTCCCATTTCCAACCGTCTTTGGAGGTTGCATATCCGGTCCAGTAGTGCGTTCCACCGGTCTTCGTGGTGTAGGCGAAGTACATCAGAAACGCCTTATATATTTTGGCCTCCGGATCGTAATGGACGTACTCCATGCCAGGACCGAGCCCTTCCCAAGGATGCTCCCACTCCATCAACGGAGGATGCTTGGTGACCGGATTAACCATCCGCCTGAGCCCCTTCACGGAGGCAATGTGGTAATCGTCCACAAACAACTGCCGCAACCCGATTTCCACCGGCCGCGGCATTTGTCCTGGGTAGATCAACCGCAGGCTGGAAAATCCGCTCCGACCAGCTTGAGCTGTCTCGTCCGCCACAGCCAAAGAACAGCCGGCCACGACCAGAATAGCGTTGCCGATCCACAGGCAACTGGAAATACCTCGCATTTTATTGTCCTTTCGAGCGAGTGGATGTTTGCTCTCGTTCATCAAACTTTGAGTCTGAGCCCGACTCCCCACAGTGGGCACAATTGTAGAGTCGAATGTCGTCGATCCCGCCACGGAAAAAATCAGCCATATCTGCTGGATACTTACCGGTGCCGTGACGGCTTGCGCCAACGGTGATGACAGATCGGCCCACGCGACGAGGACCGTGATGGTCTGCTGTAGCTGTGACTTTCCCATCTACGAGAAGCGTTAGCCTGCTGTCTTGATCGCCATATTCGGCTTTGATTTGCTGCCATATCTCCGCACGCAGCGGTTGCGCGCTCACGCACGTTGTGCTTGCGTGCAACTCGCCACGCTTTGCGACCTCAAAGAAGGGTCTGCCGTCGGCCCGAATTCCCAACCGCCATTCATGGCTCACTTCGTGGTCAAACATGCCCTCGACATTCCATTTGCTAACAATCATCTGCTCGCGCTGGAGGTCATCAGGCCGGATGTAACAACTTACGCTTAAGCTGCTCTGGTTCAGCAACGGCATATGATGCGCCCAGAGGTAATCATCCTTTCCATCAAACTGATATGCGGTGCCGGTCTCCGGTGTGGCACCAACCACACCAACCTTGGCCCCCTGGTTCTCGCCATAATGGCCAAATTCCGTCACATCCCGCACGCCTTCGCCTTCACTTTCGTCCAAGGGCCAATGACATATGAGGCTGTTAGCCGGGGCATCGAGATAAGCGAAACCATACGCGATGGCGGCAACGTAGGGGGCACTGTCCCGTCCGCCGTGCGCGCGTACACCATTCCACCATAGCTGGACTTTTCCGTTTTCCAGGATCTGCACGGCTGGCTCGTAGCAGAGTAACGAGTCGTCGTAGCCAAACGCCGTGGTCGTCAGCACCGGATTCCCTTTGGCCGGTGAGAAGTGAATGCCGTCCGGCGAAACTGCATAACCAATATCACAGCTCGTCGACCAAGTGTTGCAGAAGAGGTAATACAGCCCGCGGTGCTGGATCACAGCGGGGCCGGCCAATCCCCGGACATCGCGCCATGCTTGCGACGAATTCCACGCGGGCGCATGATTTCCCTCTGTTGTCGTTGGAACGGTGAACGTTACCCCGTTCTGCGAGAGTGCATAGCCGATATGGTCGAAAACTCCACCTTCAGTTTCCGCCTGAAAGTACATGATGTAATCGCCATCGCCGCGCTTCACAACACTAGGCTCACTGGCACCCTTGATCTGCTTCCCGTCAATCTTTTTACCGTTCAATTGAGGGGCACCAACCACCAACTGATAATTGCTCCAATGAACGCCATCCATACTTTCCGCGTACCCAATCTGAACCGGATTGGTCCCGCCCTCTAGGTTTGCGCTAAAATAAATTCGGTACCGGTCGCCATCCTTGAAAACCCAGGGTTCCAATACGTGCTCATTGCACCACGAGTACTCGGAATTGGGCAGGAACTGCTTGTTTGGATCCTTCTGCCAATGCACCCCGTCCTGAGAAGATGCATAGGCAATCGTCCAGCGGTGACCTCCTCCGTAGGGTGGGTACCCAATTGCCTCATACCACATCTCGTACAGGCCATCGATGATCTGCACGCAGGGCTCGCCCATATATCCTTCGTCGTACGACCCTTCGGGCCCATTATCGACGACCGGATAGGGGAATTTGTAGAACTCGAGAGGACCTTGCTCCGCGCCGACGGTGTCTTCGCTCATTTTTTCGCTCCACGGATGAAGTTGAAAGAGTGTCGTCACATGTAACTAATCCGACAACCTATCCTCGCTTGGCCGCGAAGATCAAATGCCTAAAATGCATCCGCGCTAACAACTATCGAGCACGTTTGGCATTCTTCACCCGAGCGCAGTGAATTGCATAAGCTCTAAGCGCTTGCGGAAAGGAAGCAGGCAGACATTAACTGGGCGGTTCGGTTCACAGGGTCCCGAAGATCCACCAACAAGGTAGGAACTGTCCCGGGGAGCCTTTCCCTAAGGGCTTCATGTCGGACTCCTGCTGATATTCAAAATAACCATGCTCATCCTTCATGCTGTCAATCCAAGCAGCGGCGTCGTGGTACTCCCTGCTTTCACGGTAGGTGCTGGTTTTCGTCGTCAAATCGTAGCGCTTCATAGCTATCGCCACGGACGTGGTTCCGCGGCAATTAGCCTCGGTCTTGACAATTCCGCGGCTGCCGTCGCGGTGACCATAGCCACCTCGTATCTTGTCGCACTTGAAGACACGACTCTGAACGATTTCGTCTAAGCGGGGCTTGATTACATTAACCACATACTCTTTTGGACTGGATCGCATCAAAAGCACAGCATGTAGGACGCGCATGAATAGCATCGTCGATTCGTCAAACGATTCGAAGTTCCTGCGGATGGTCTCCGTCAACCGGGTCACAGTCGGCCGCAACTCTGGACGATAATCTTGCCAGGTGTGAAACCCGAGTAGAAAATGGGCCTGATAGCCTGCGGAGACGGACCGCAATCCAGTATAGTGCTCCTGGGAATCTTCAACAAACGATTCGCTTTCCTCACTCCAATACTCTAGGGCGTGGTCGATCGCCGAATTGATCATGTCGTCGTAGCGGTCATCGCCCGTGGCTTGGCGGTACTTGCCAACTGCGAAGGCTATTGCCCCAGTGATCGGTATCGACTCGCACTCAAACGAGTGACGGCGTTCATCCTCGCTCATCTTGAATTCCCTTCCATTCCCGGCGAGTTTCAACGTCCAGCCACCACTTGGCAATTGACTCGCCTTAAAGTGGTCCAAACATTTGCGTGTTCCCTCAAAATATTTCTGTTCACCGGTAATGCGATAGGCCTCCACGAGCACGGAAATTGTTCCGTACATGTACAGGTCGCTCTCAGGGCCCCATAATTCCTCAACGTCGTAGCGCCCATCTGATGCAATGTGCTGCAGCAGAAAATCACACGTGTCCAGGGCATCGTTTAGGCGACTCATATCCACATCCGACACGCCACCCGTAACTAGCTGGACCCTGGGATGTGTTGCGCCAGTCTTGGGAAGATCGTAGGACGAACCCATTCTACAGTAGCTTTCGAGGAGTCGGACGGCTTCCGTTTGGAAGGGCGTAGGTTCGGCCAACTTGACGATTGGGGTCACCGTCGTTCCTTCGCCGAACTCGCACGTGTTTTGGCACTGAGTTGCAAGTTCATTCAACAGGGTACGGAAGCTTTGCAGCTCATTGCCATCCTCGGTCCGACGCTCGATCTTTTTCGCTTGGACGTCCGCTGTTGGCTTTGCCGAGGCGACAGGGTCTCGGTCTGCTCGATGTTGATCCAAGTGTTCGTCCGCGAATAACAACCGTGACCATGCACGTTTCAAATGCCATTGGACGTAATAGGCCAGCAGACACACGAAGATGTGAGCCTTGACACGCTGTTCAAGACGGTGATGGATGGGCCGCACTAACAGCTCAAGACTGACCTTCCCCCCGTGAAAAGTACCAGTGCATGTGAGAGAATCCAGCCCGGGCTTTAGCCCGGAAAGGATTTTTTCAGCTGGCACAGAAACGTCATGGAGTTGACCAGATTATCCCGATGTTGCGTCGAGCCGATGTCGAACTCGGTAAGGGAAAGAA
>Ga0310121_10005444_pt1 | contig 10946 bp, 9 predicted proteins | sample CB27_Tmax_986_MG_FD_203504 | JGI IMG/M metagenome (GOLD analysis project Ga0310121, IMG submission 203504) | Marine microbial communities from Western Arctic Ocean, Canada - CB27_Tmax_986 | ecosystem: Environmental > Aquatic > Marine > Oceanic | place: Canada: Western Arctic Ocean | collected...
GAGAGACACAAGATGGGGTTGCAGCTTCAGTGGGATTAAGCTGAAGAGTGAAACTAAAATTATTTTCGGCTGGAATCCCAGGGTTACCGTCAATAGCAGTGAGAACACGATAATCAGTCATCGGCCAGTCTCCGATCTTACCGTCAACCGGTAAATTGTTCCCGGAAATTGTGCGATTTGATCCCGATTCTATGACGTTTGAAGTGCCGATAGGGGGTGAGAAGAACCCCTCTGGAAGAAAGGGTTTCACTAACAGGTTCCACGTGCTGTTAGTCTCATCAATCCAAGTGATTTTACTCCGGTTACTTCCCGGTGCCCCCGGGTTCCCTGGCATGCAGGCATAAAGCTTCCCCCGTTCTGGAGCCAGGGTAGTTAGTTGTGAATCGCCTAAACGAAGACGGGTACAATCAGGACCCACATCATCCTTACAGATCTCGGGGGTGATGAAATACTCCGAGAGATCGGCGGAACCCTGGCTGGGGGATTCGGAATCCAGGCTGAGGGATTCACTACATCCGATCATAAACAGTAGCAAGACAAGCAGGTGAGTTGTGGAACCAGAATAACTGGCTCCTTTCCGCAACAGCTTCAGCATAATATCAACTCTCTCATAGGACGGACCTTTCCGATCACGTTTTCCAGATGCCAAACCAGGTCATTTTGTTAAACGAGCCGCATGAGCAGCCTCACCCCGCAAGACCGCAACTTAGACGGACGCACCACACCGGGCCGAGAATTCCCACCATATTTTTTCAGGAAATGGCGTTTCAGTGGCGACGACGTGAAACTAAAAAACCTGAGAATTTGTATTACCCTTCAAGAAGACCTGCTCGCATTATCAAGGAAGTGATATCTCATGAAAAGGAATGAGATAAGAGATGATTAAAGAAATTGAAAAACAAGCAGCATCGGGTTACATGGCTTTGGCTGGACTCTTTGGGGTTCTGATCAGCGATGTCTACTTCGGATTTTATGCCGGAGCCGTGAACAATGCCGGAGCCATACACTGGCTAATTTCCGTGATCCTGCTTATTGCAGTAGTGATCGGGTTTGCTGGACTCTTCATAGTGAACCCGAACGAGGCGCGTGTCCTCCAGCTATTCGGGGACTATGTGGGTACAGTCAAGCAACCCGGCCTCCGTTATGCAAACCCTTTCTATTCTAAGCGAAAAGTCTCGGTGCGTATCCGTAACTTTGAGACCGGGAAGATGAAGGTTAACGACAAAATCGGTACGCCGGTTGAGATCGCAGCAGTCGTCGTCTGGCGCGTGGTCGATACCGCAGAGGCACTATTCGAAGTCGATGACTTCAAAGAGTATGTCCACGTGCAGAGTGAGTCGGCCGTACGCACACTAGCAACGAACTACCCGTACGACGAACACGAAGAAGGTGAGGCGTCACTATCTGGCAGTTTGAATGAGATCGCAGATAAACTGAGGAGCCAAACTCAGGAACGCCTAGACAGGGCTGGCGTCGAAGTGACAGAAGCGCGTATAAGCCATCTCGCCTATGCGCCGGAGATCGCTAATGCGATGCTCCAACGGCAACAGGCCAGCGCCATCATCGCTGCTCGTAGAAAACTCGTCGAAGGCGCAGTAGGCATGGTTGAAATGGCGCTGGAAATGCTGGCCAAGAAAAACGTTGTGGAACTTGATGAAGAGAAGAAGGCAGCTATGGTCAGTAACTTACTAGTTGTACTCACATCCGATCGTGGGACCCAACCCGTGGTAAGCACAGGTGACTCTGCTCCCTCACCCCGCAGGACCGCAACGTAGCCGGGGGCAGTACACCAGACTGAGTGGTGTCATCACATCATCCGCCGACCTATCGCTATCATGGGGGGCAGCACTTGATAGCTACCCATCCCCGGTTCATTGCTATCCCTGAAACGCCTCTGGCGGGAGATTTCAAGAGCGGTGTCTGAAAATTTTGTTGTTTTCTCAATTCCGGATAAGTTCTTCAGTCAATGATATCAAGGCCCCAACAATCTCGCTGTCTGATTCAGGTCCTCAAGAAGCTGGTCGGAGGATTCTGTCCACTAATGGTGCTAGGATGTTCCAGTGACTTGCCGGAGGCCCTGCCCCAACCGATAGCGTTTAGTCATATAGCACATAGCGAGAATGACATCTCGTGTACCCGATGCCACCAAGGTGCAGAAACCCAAGCTCAGGCTGGTCTGCCTCCGATTTCTTCTTGTGCAAGTTGTCACAGGAGGGGGGTAATTCCCAACCACCCTGAAGTATTGAAGTTCATGGAAAAACTTGAAGAACGAGAGCCTCTAATCTGGGGAAAAGTGAATGTTCTTCCGACATCGGCCATGGTGCACTTTAAGCATAAGCCGCATGCAAGAGCAGGAATAGATTGCTCCGAATGTCATGGGGATGTCTCACAGATGGCCCTAGCTCAACCAGTGATTAATACTGCGAATATGGGTTGGTGTGTCTCATGTCATCGTGAAAACGAAGCCAGTGTCGACTGCCTCACTTGTCATCACTGATGGATGATTATCCAGAGGGAACTATGAAGACGAACCAATGGTGTTTAGGTGCGTAGAAGAGATTTTCTCAAGGCTTCAACGCTAGGTGCCACCTTACCACTCCTCAAGGGATGTGATAGCCCTGAGGAGGACTTCCTGGTGCAGCCAGCAGTTCGCCCGGGAGTCTTAGCCGGTGAGAGCGTATGGTATCCCTCAGTTTGCACACAATGTCCCGAAGGATGTGGCATCCAAGTCCGTATCGTAGATGGAAACGCCAAGAAAATTGAGGGCAACCCCATCCATAGTACTAACCAAGGAGGAGTTTGCGCTCTCGGCCATTCAGCTCTTCAGGAACTCTATAATCCGGATCGCATCCTAGATCCACAGAAGCGCATCGGGAATAGAGGTGATGGAGAATTTGAAGCGCTTTCTTGGGAAAGGGCACAGTCAGAAGTAGCTGTTCTGATGAAGTCAGTATCACCCGAAAATATGGCATTCATTGGTTCGGAAGAGCCTGGCTTAGTAGCGGGCCTCCTAAGGCGTCTTTCGGATTCATTAGGGGCGCCTTCCCCGGTCTTTCTAGAACCACCCGAGTATAGGGTGGAGCGTCGCGCGTCCGCTCTGAGTCTTGGTATCGAGTCTATCCCGTACTTCGATGTCGCTCGCTCCGACTATGTCCTTTCAATCGGCTCCCCTTTGCTTGATCGATGGCATAACCCAGTGCACTACACCCATGCAGTAGCAGAGATGAGAAGGGGGCGCCCGGGGAGACGGGGCAAGCTCACACAGGTCGAAGCCCGCATGTCACTTACCTCAGCGAATGCTGATGAATGGCTACCAATTGTACCTGGTACTGAGGGTATATTCGCTCGAGCGATAGCTGGGATCTTGCTCTCACAGGATCTCGTTAAGGATCTAGGACGCCGACAATATGAACGGCTATTCCCTGCACCCCCGCCCAGCCTAGGTGCAGCAGCAGAGGAATGCGGGCTCTTGCCCGAAAGAATTGAGAAAATTGCCCACGAGATTGCAGTAGCAGAGCATCGTGTAGTCGTAGCAGGTGGATCAGCAGCCGGGCATACAAACGGACTATTCAACACTGTTGCCGGGCTCGGCCTCAACCTTCTCCTGGAGAATTTAGGGGAGCCAGGTGGCGTATTTGCCCCAGCAACTTTTGATTTGGGAAGGCATCTGTCTCCGTCAGGATCTGTCCAAACACCCATGGCTGACCTAGCGGCAAGAGTCCGTGGTGAATCAGGTGAGCCTATTGAATTATTACTTGTGGTGGAAGCAGATCCACTCCATGAGCTACCAGCTGGATGGGGTCTGGATTCGGGTTTCTCCGACATAGCTAATATCGTTGTACTAAGCAGCTTCTTTGATGATACGACGTATCAGGCTGATCTGGTGCTACCCCTAAATACTGGACTAGAACGGTTCAATGCCATTGAGCCAGCATCTCCAACTGGGATTCCAGTTCTTAGTATCGCAGAATCCGTAGTAGAACCACTTGGCAGCGGACAACATCCGGGTGATGTGCTCCTAGCAGTTGCTCAATCTATGGGAGAGGATATTTCTGCGGCTTTTCCTTGGTCAAATTTTGAAGGACTAGTCAGATCTTTGATTAATGAAGACTTAGGTAACCTGCCAGGCAGCAGAAACACCGATGCTTCATCCTACTATAGAGATGCACTCGCCAGAGGTGGAATTTTCGAGACTGGGGATCCGTCATTAACTCCTCCAGGGCCTAGTGGGGAAGGTCCAAGTCGAGAGCAGGCCCGTTTTGATGGTGAAGAAACCTTATTCCCGTTCCTGCTCATCCCATTTGCATCTATCAAGGCTGGTCACGGTCGCGGTGCAAACCGTCCTTGGTTACAAGAGCTTCCTGATCCCATGTCTACGGTTATGTGGAGCAGTTGGGTTGAGATATCCCCTAGTGACGCATCTGAGCTCGGGGTAGCAGACGGAGATTGGCTACGGTTACAGTCGCCGAATGGGCTTCTGGAAGTTCAGGCGGTGATTGATCCAGCAGTTCGACCTGGACTGGTAGGCATCCCACTCGGTAACGGCCACCAAGACTATGGTCGCTATGCAAGAGGACGTGGGTCCAACCCCATGAACCTAGTTGGAAATTTATTGGTTGATGGTACCAATGAACCAGCTTGGGCTTCAACAAGGGTTCGGATCGAACGTATTCGTCCTGGAGAACTAGCAAGATTTGGGAAAAGCTACGAGCAGCAAGGTGAAGGAGAAAACATCCCGGTGGGATGGGCTCCTCATGAAACGGATCAGGGTGGAGAGCAATGACTCGTTGGGGAATGGTAATCGATACAGACCGCTGCACAGGTTGTGGAGCTTGTGTCGTCGCTTGTCATGCAGAAAACAATATCCAGACAGTCGGCGAAGAAGAAGCTAAAAATGGACGCGCGATGCACTGGCTTCGGATAGAGCGTCACTATGAAGGAGAGTTCCCTGATATCCAGGTGCGATTCTTACCTGTTCTTTGCCAACAATGTGGATCGGCACCATGTGAACCAGTCTGCCCCGTCTATGCGACATACCGCACTCCCGAGGGGTTGAATGCAATGGTATACAGCCGTTGTATCGGCACCCGTTACTGTGCCAACAATTGTCCTTATACAGTTCGTTTCTTCAACTGGCACGCAGGAGAATGGCCTGAGCCTCTTGATAGACAGTTGAACCCTGATGTCAGTGTTAGACCAGCTGGAGTCATGGAGAAATGCACTTTCTGTGTTCAGCGTATCCAAGAAGGACAGGATCGGGCAAAAGATGAAAGCCGTCAGGTAACAGACGGTGATATCAAGACAGCTTGTTCGCAGTCGTGTCCGGCTCGAGCCATCACCTTCGGTGACTTGGAGAATTCTGAAAGTCGGGTTGCGCAAATGGCTAAGAGTGCCCGTGCCTCACATTTGCTTGAGGACCTGGGTACGGACCCGTCAGTGATTTACTTGCAAGGTGGTGAGGAACACTGAGATGACACCGGGAAGTATGTCACGTGAAGTGCCTCTATTCCGCCCCCTTACCTCTTGGCGTCCAAAGCTGATCCTGGGAAGCCTTTTAGCGGGTGCGGTCGCAGCCCTGCTCTTCTATTCCTGGGGCTACCAGATTCGGAACGACATCGGCGTCACCGGATTAAATCGTCCGGTTTTTTGGGGCTTCTACATCACAAACTTTGTTTTCTGGATCGGAATAAGTCACGCAGGAACGCTTATTTCAGCGATCCTGCGGGTCACCTCAGCGGAATGGCGTCGACCAGTCACTAGATGTGCAGAAGCAATCACTGTATTTGCACTTTCGATCGGTGGGTTGTTTCCACTCATTCACCTTGGTAGACCGTGGCTTTTCTGGTTCATGATTCCCCTACCCAATTATCGCGGTCTTTGGCCAAACTTCAGATCACCACTTGTCTGGGATATGATGGCCATCGGGACATACCTTACGGGTAGCATATTGTATCTTCTTTTACCCATGCTCCCGGATCTCGCAATACTAAGAGACCGGCATATCGCTGATAACCCGAATAGTGCCAGAGCCCGTATCTACCGTTTTCTAGCTCTGGGCTGGCGTGGGACGGCTCAGCAATGGCACTCACTCGAAAGTGGTATACGTGCTCTGGCAGTGATCATCATTCCCGTCGCGGTATCAGTCCATACGATCGTCTCATGGGACTTCTCGATGACTCGCCAGCCAATGTGGCATAGTACAATTTTTGGGCCCTACTTCGTGGTTGGAGCGATCTACTCTGGTATCGCTGTCCTGATGGTAGCGATGTATCTGCTTCGCAGGGGTATGGGCCTAGAATCATATCTTAATGATAAAATATTCAACAACCTAGGATTGCTCTTCTTAACTTTCACTCTGATCTGGAGTTACTTCACTTTTGCAGAGCACCTGACTGTTTGGTATGGAAATGAACCGTCCGAAATGGCGGTGTTTACAGAACGTATATCAGGTCAATACGCTTGGATTTTCTGGGCTATGATACTGCTCAACGTCGCCCTACCAATGCTTGTTTTGTCCTTTCCACTAGGCAGAAAACCATTCTTTACAGCTATTGTTGGTGTAGGAGTACTCATCGGTATGTGGATAGAGAGATTCTTGATCGTGGTGGGCACGTTGAGCTTGCCTCGACTTGATTTCACGGTGGGTACTTACCAGCCCAGTTGGACTGAATTGGGCATACTCGTTGGCTCGTTTGGATTGTTTGTTCTGCTCTACCTGATTTTCATCCAAATCGCTCCTATCGTTTCTATCTGGGAAGTGCGTGAAGGAGAGCACCACTTGGGCCAAGTGCGCCCAGCTTCAGAGCATCCAACTGTGGAGACGACCTAGGATGCAGAGAAACGAGAAGACATGGTTACATGCGGTATTTGAGTCACCTATAGATGCTCAGGGTGCACTGCAAAAACTGACAGAATATGGCTTTGATTCTAATGATATCGAAGTCCGAAGTTCGATTCCATTGGAAGGGTTATATCCTCCAGACCTTCACGTACGGAGCCATGTCCCACTAATGGCTGTCCTAGGAGGAATTGTCGGGGGAATCTGTGCCTTCATGCTTACGAGTCTGACATCACAGGCATACCCTATGGAGACGGGTGGAATGCCGATAGTCCCTCTTCCGACAACCGGTGTAATCACCTTCGAAGGTATCGCTATCGGAGCAATCCTTACTACTGTGGCAACAGTACTATATGAATGTGGCTTGCCATTTTTTCGTATGAAATCAGGTCCCTTAGATCACTACCTAGCAGAAGGTCAGATTATTATTGCAGCTTTTATGCGAGCTGATGAGTATTCGGATTGGACATCAAAGGCCGTGGCTACCAAGCGTCAAGGACCTCATCAGGCGGAGCACACCCCATGAACATTCTATTTCCGCCGACGTATCACCGTCCTCAAGGTCAGTACGGTAGGATCCGTGGTAGTTGGTCTCAACACTTCAACTGGAGTCTTGCCTGGTGATCAGTTATTCAAAGATCATGCTGTTCTGGATCGCAGCTGCACTATTCATAGCGTGTGGATTCACCGCCTGTTCGAGCGCGCCAGATGAGAATACTAGAGAACTGAGCGAGGACAGCCATACAGAGTCTACTGGAGAACATGAGGGCTCAGAGGGTAGCTTGACAGCGAGATTTGAAGGTGAGGACGAAAATGAACGTGAAGGCCAAGAGCACGGAGAAGGTGAAGAAAACGAAGAGAGTGGCGTGTATATCAACCGCAGTGATACATGGGACGCGACACGCCGTGGTGCTAGGCTGGTTTTGACTTTTGACCCTGAGTCCAACGCCTTCAGTGGAATGGTCGAGAACACAACTGAATTCTCACTTTGTGCAGTGCGTGTTGAGGTCCATCTATCCAATGGTGTAGAGCTGGGGCCCACAGCACGGAAGGACCTACCTGCGCACCAATTCACTCAAGTTGAGCTATCCACGGGTGGAGAAATGTTCGACACATGGACAGCACATCCGGAGGTTTCGCGTTGTCCCAGTGAATAGAGGTGGGTGCGGACTTGCACCAGTACCGCCCCCTGCTGGCGACGACGGGTGGCAGAAATGTACTCTGATGAGCCAAGTAGGATCTGCGCTACCCTAGACCCAGTGCTAACCACTCAGGAGGATCGTCCCTTCCCCCGATCGGAACGACAATATATTGCTTGCCTTGGAACATGTAGGTCATCGGTGCACCAGTAACTCCTGCGGGAAGCTCGGTATCCCATAGCACTTTACCCGTGGCCTTGTCGTACGCTCGAAATCCTCTTCCCCACATATTGCGCTGCACACCGCCAAAAACATTGGATCCATCCCCCATAAAGAGGAGTGTTCGGGTCACTAAGGCCGCTGGTCGACTAGCTATTCCGAGAGGTGGAAGGTCCAGGTCTTTGAGGAGTGGGTGATCTCTGAGTGCATCCCCGTTTGCAGCCGACCACACATGCATACCGGTATTCATGTCTATAGCTGTAATCCGTCCCCATGGAGGTTTGGTTATCGGAAGTCCATCAAGATAGGGAGCATCCCGGTTGGGACTCCAATAGGGCATTTCCGAATTCGGATCTGTGCTCTTTTCTAATCGGTACACCCTCGGGATAGAGTGCGCGAATGCGTAGTAGAACCCTGTCTCTGGATCGAAGGCACCAGTATTCCAATTACCAGCTCCCCATGATCCGGGAAGCATTAGTGTCCCCCCCCTTCCAGGCTCTGAAGTTACGATGGATGGAGGCGTAAAGATTGAGCCGAAGACAAATGAATCTGCTATGGCCAGTGCTCGTTCCCGGATTTCGGGGGTAAAGTCAATAAGATCGTCTTCTGTGATACCGATCTGAGCAAATGGAGCTGGCTTGGTGGGAAAGGGCTGGGTCGGTGATGAATGTTCTCCGGGCACAACCGACTGGGGTACCGGACGCTCTTCAATTGGCCAAACAGGCTCCCCAGTTTGGCGGTCGAATACGTATAGAAACCCAGTCTTGCTAGGCTGCATAACAGCATGGATTCTCCGGCCATCGACCGTGATCTCGCCGAGTATAGGAGGCCCAACAGTGTCGTACTCCCAGAGATCGTGGTGGACCATCTGAAAATGCCAGACCCGCTCTCCTGTCTTAGCATCGATCGCAACGAGGCTATTCGAAAAAAGGTTGTAGCCAGGACGGTGACCACCGAAATAGGCAGCAGTAGGGGCAGAAAATGGCACATATACAAAGCCGAGTTCCTCATCCGCGCTGAAGCAGCACCATGATCCCAGGTCCCCGGAATATTTCCACGAATCCTCACCCCAAGAGTCGACACCTAGTTCGCCCTCTTGAGGGACTACATGGAAAGTCCAGAGTAGTTGTCCGCTGCGGACATCATACCCGCGTACATTCTCTGGTTGGCTTTCGCGCCAGTTCATTCCTGAATCTCCAGCTCCGTCGACGACCCCTCCGATCACCACCACATCTCCGACTACGATAGGACCAGAGGACCAACTAAAAGAACGTGCAGAAGGCGGTAGCAAGCTCACTCGGCCCTGTTCTCCAAAATTGGAATAGCTGTTCCCGGTTCTAACATCGAGTGCATACAAGTAGGCTCCCCGGACAGAGAGGATTCGCTGCTCCGTTCCATCTTCCCAGTAATCCACGCCGCGTGAGCTGCGTCCAAAGGCTTCTTCTGGTGAGGCGTCAAAGGGTTCTTGGTGCCAGATGGTCTCCCCGGTTCCTGGATCAAATGCCTCGACAAGACCTAGAGCATTCGGTGCATAGAGGACATTATCAATCAGGATCGGAGTCGACCTAAGGTTTCCAGATACTGCACGATCTGGAAACGTGCCAGTAAATGCGGGATCCGTCGCAGCACGGCGCCAAAGAACACTGAGTTCTCCAACATTGCCCCGATGGATCTGATCGAGCGGGGCGTATCTCATGAACGCTTTATTCCCGCCGAAGTATCGCCATCCCTGCTGGGCCATATCGGTCTGAGCTGAGAGCGATGTAACTCCTACTGTTACAAGGCATGCTATCGTAAGCGCGCACAGCCGGTATTTTTTCATGCCCTAATTCTGCTTGGGTACCCCGCATGACCGCAACGTAGTCGGGAGCACCATACCAAACTGAGCAGCCCCACCAAATTCTTCCAAGTGAATGATGTCATTGCATCATCCGCCTAGCCATAGCGGTTATGGGGTCCAGCACTCCATAGCTACCCATCCGCATCGGACCTCCTTTAAAGAACATCCTCACCCCCACGGAAACAGTTGAGAAAGCACTTGTTCCAAACAGAGCATGTGGCTCGATACCTCCGCGCTCGCTGCTTACCTGGTGATGCTGGAATTCCACAAAAGGGCGAATGCTCCACGGATCATCCGTTAACTGATAAGCGTAGGCCACAGTACTGATCAGCCACCGGGTCGCGCCAACGGGGTCGGAGTCGTGAGTGTAGCGGAAGAACCCATCGGTACCGGCTTCTCCGGTTCGGGAATACTCCGGACGGGTAGCGTATTCAACACGCAGGTAAGGCTGGTGTCCTCCCCGATCCCATCGGACTTCGCCAAGGACACTGAAGTGGCCTTCGTACTCCTCCGGCTCACTTCGTGATGCCTCAGCTAGGCCATAAAACGTCCCGTCACCTACCATCCCGGAATGGCGAACTGCAAGGTTCCATAGGTGGGTAGCGTGGCCTTCACCGTCATGTGATTCCACGACCTGTGCGGACGAGATAGACGCTTCCCATTCGGCCATAGGTCCAAAACCCGAGCCCCAGCGTCTGGCTAAGCGAACTGACCATGAGTCACCGAAGCTCTTGATGTTCGAAAGGTCGTAAGGACTTGCTGGCTCAGTACCACCGAAGACTCCAGCTTCTGCACTCCAGCCTCCCTTCAACAACACCGCGTTGACTGTCCAACGCTCAAGGATCTGCGAGAGATGGTGGTTTGTGGGGTACTTCAGTCCCGGTCGAGCCATTGGGTCGTCTGTGCCGTA
>Ga0310121_10005446_pt1 | contig 10944 bp, 4 predicted proteins | sample CB27_Tmax_986_MG_FD_203504 | JGI IMG/M metagenome (GOLD analysis project Ga0310121, IMG submission 203504) | Marine microbial communities from Western Arctic Ocean, Canada - CB27_Tmax_986 | ecosystem: Environmental > Aquatic > Marine > Oceanic | place: Canada: Western Arctic Ocean | collected...
AAGTAGAAGAGCGCATCGTCCATCAGCTGCATGCCGAGCTTGGTTCCTGTTTGTATCGCTGAATTAATACGGAAAGTTTTGTTTTCACGGATCAAGTTGGCGATGCCCGGCGTGACGACCAGCAGCTCGTGAGCCGCGATGCGTCCGCCACCGATACGTGGCACCAGCGTCTGTGATAGGATGCCGATAATCGAGACCGACAGTTGCGTGCGGATCTGGTCCTGTTGGTTTGTGGGGAAGACGTCGATGATGCGGTTGACCGTGCCCTGGGCGCTGTTGGTGTGCAACGTGCCGAAGACGACGTGCCCCGTTTCCGCCGCGGTGATGGCCGCTTCGATCGTTTCCAAGTCACGCATTTCGCCGACCAGAATCACATCTGGATCCTGCCGCAAGGCCCGCTTGATCGCCTCGGCGAAACTGGGCACGTCCACACCCACTTCACGCTGGTTGACCGTCGATTTCTTATGGTGGTGATAGAACTCGATTGGGTCCTCAATCGTAATGATGTGGTGGTCCACCGTCTCGTTGATGTAGTTGATCATGCTGGCCAACGTCGTGCTCTTACCAGATCCGGTAGGCCCGGTGACTAGGAACAATCCGCGAGGCCGCAACGATAGTTCGCTGACGCGATCAGGCAGCCCCAGCTGTTCAAAGGTCAGCATGGTGTTGGGGATCTGCCGCAACACCATGGCGATGTTGCCTTTTTGTTTGAAAATGGAGACGCGAAAACGCGCCATATCGCCGAAGGCAAAACCGAAATCCGAGCCGCCAATCTCTTGAAGCTCGCGCTGGCAACGGTCCGGCGCGATGCTCTTCATCAATGCCGTCGTGTCTTCAGACTCGAGCACTTTCGTCTCGAGCTTGCGCATACGACCGTGTAAACGAAACACGGGTGGCTGACCGACGGTCAGATGGATATCGCTCGCGTCTTGCTTAACGCAAGCCGACAGTAGCTTATCAATTAATACAGTGCCCATTGTCAATCATCCCCGTGATCTGCCGGCAAATCGAACGAACGTCAAGCGAGGCTGCCGCGCGCGGCACGCCTTGGACTTGAATTCCTGGTTCTACCAACAGCCAGTCAGGGATCCTCTTCGTTGGGTGTTAGCGACCGGCCGTCGCTTCCACCGTCGGTTTCCGAAATTCCGCGCTCTGCTGGTCAAACCTCTGCTGGCTAAACCTCTGCTGGCTAAACCTCTCGTAAAATACTCAGCCTAGAAAGATTTAGCTTTCTACAATGATTTAACTTTCCACAATAATTCAGCAAAACGCCCTCTCGGTACGCTGACCTGGGCTTAAGGGATTATTCTCGTCACGGCGTTCCAACACAAATCGACGGCCGAAAATGCACTCTCCGGCTGCCATTTTGGAGGACCACGGCATTTTGGAGGATGCCGGAGTGCCTCTACCACAGTTCCTGCCGGTAACGCGTGTGCGGTGTAGCCTGGGACTCCCGTCCCGGGCGTTTTCTGTCGATTTAACGCGTTGAAGCAAAGTTTCGTACCAAGCTGAGCACCCTGATGCCCGGGACGGGAGTCCCAGGCTAGGGGGTTCGCGGAATCATTACTCGTTAGGCACCGTAAATCCCTGGTATCTATATCGTTACGCCTTTGACTGCCGCGCCAGCCTCAATTGCCCGGCCGCCGTCCTTGCGTCGTCATTCATCGCGGCGTCATTCCTCGATGCTGGTGATCAATTGGTCGTCTTCCGTGCGTTTTGCCGCCCGGAAGACTTCTCCAAAGGTGGTGATTCCCTTCAAAGCTTTGGCCATTCCGTCGCGGTAAAGCGTGTTCATGCCTTCTTTTATAGCCTGGCTGCGGACCTCGGCGGGCGACGCTCCCTGGAACGCCAACTCGCGGATTTTGGGGGTCATGAACATCAATTCATAAATGCCAATCCGACCGCGGAATCCACCCCCGCCGCAATGGGGGCAGCCTTTACCCTTCATGAAACTCGCCGAATCGGCCAACTCCAAGGCGATTCCCGCAGCCTCTAACTCATGCTCCGGTGGCTCGTACGGCTCCTTACAGCGCGAGCAAACCACTCGCACCAAACGTTGCGCCAACACCGCAATCACGCTGCTAGCAACCAAATAAGCCGGCACTCCGATGTCAACCATGCGTGTTATAGCGCTAGGCGCATCGTTCGTATGTAGTGTACTGAATACCAGGTGTCCAGTCAAAGAAGCCTGGATTCCCATCGATGCCGTCTCCAAATCCCGCATTTCTCCGACCAGGATAATATTAGGAGCCTGTCGCAACATGGACTTGATGATGCGGGCGAAGTCCAGCCCGATGTTGTGGCGAACCTCGGTCTGGTTGACCCCTGCCAGGTAGTATTCGACTGGGTCCTCGGCGGTGATGATTTTGCGGTCTGGGCGGTTCAGCTCGTTGAGGGCGGCGTAGAGCGTGGTCGTTTTGCCCGAGCCTGTGGGGCCGGTCACCAGGATGATGCCGTTGGGCCGGCGCATGAGCGCCTGGAATTCTTGGTAGTTTTTCTCAGATAATCCTAACTGGCGGACGCCGACCTTGATATTGTCCTTATCCAGCAGCCTCATGACGATCGATTGGCCGTGGCTGGTCGGAATCACGCTGACTCGCAGGTCCAGCTGTTTGTCGCCGACCGTCACCTTGATCCGGCCGTCCTGGCAACGTCGGCGCTCGGCAATATCAAGTTTGGCGAGAATCTTGAGGCGTGAGGAGATGGCTCCCAGCAGTCGTCGTGGCGGGCTATCTCGTTCGACCAACACCCCGTCGATCCGATAGCGGATACGGACCCGATCTTCGAATGGTTCGACGTGAATGTCCGAGGCACGCAATTGCACCGCTTCGGAGATCATGAGATGGACCAGTCGGACGACTGGGGCGCTACTCTCATCAACCGCGTCTTCGTCGGACACGGTTTCGTCTTCGGTCTCGGTAAAGTCGATCGCCGTGTCGGTGAACTCCTGCAGCATCGAATCGGTACTTTCGCCTTCAATCTGGCCGTAGTACCGGTTGATGGCTTCAGAGATGTTTTCGCGTGGCGCCAGCGCAATGTTGACTTTGCGATTGAGAATGAACCGCAGCTTATCGAACGTTTCCAGGTCCAACGGATCGCTGACGATGGCCGTCAGCTCATCGCCATCGTCGGAGGCTGACATCGGCAGGATGACATTTTCACGGGCCACCGATTCCGGCACCAATTCGATCACCTCAATGGGAATCGACATCTCGTTGAGGTCGACGAAGTCGAGGTTATGTTCCTCGGCGACCGCCCGGATAACCTCCTCCCCCGTGGCGTAGCCCAAACGGATCAGACAATCGGTCAGCTTGTCGCCCGATTGCGCCCTCATCTGTTGGGCTTCGGCAATCTGTTCGGAGCTGACCAATCCACGCTGAATGAGGATTTCAGTAAACGACGCCATAGGGATGTGCTCTCTGATTGCGATCTGCGAATCGGTAAGAGCCCACGAGGGACTATATCTGTTCCAAGGGCGGGCAGGCAAAGTTTGCCTATATTACCAGCATAGCAGGTCGATTGGGGTTGGTCCAAGGTGTCAGGTGTCAGGTGTCTGGGGGGCGGGTGATAGCAGCTTGGCAGTGTATACCGCCGACAGTTAGAAATGTCCGGATATCGGTCGTGATCTTTTGGACGGCGTCGTTGGGGTAAAGATTCGCGGCGCAGCCGCGAATGAGTTCTGAAACAGGACATTTCAGACTGGCTGCGGCATAGGACGGGATCGGAGTCCCGTCCTACCTGTCAACACCCGACACCGGACACCCGACACCTTTTTTTACACATCAAAATACATACAAAACTCATAGGGGTGCGGGCGTAATTTGAGCGCGTCGACTTCGTTGTCTCGTTTGTAGTGGATCCAGGTTTGGATCACGTCTTCGGTAAAGACGTCGTCTGTCAGTAGAAAATCGTGGTCGGCCGCTAAGGCGTCGAGGGAATCTGATAGCGAACCCGGTGTCTGGGCGACTTCGGCCGCTTGATCGGCTGGGAGTTGGTAGATGTCGGCATCCAGTGGTGAGCCAGGATCGGTTTTGTTTTGGATGCCGTCGATCATCGCCATCAACATGGCGGAAAAGGCCAGGTACGGGTTGCAGCTGGGATCCGGACAGCGGAACTCAATCCGTTTGCTGCGCGGGTTGGTACTATACATGGGAATGCGACAAGCCGCAGAGCGGTTTCGTGCGGAGTAGGACAGATTGACGGGTGCTTCGTAGCCGGGAACCAGTCGCTTGTAGCTGTTCGTCGTCGGGTTGGTGAAGGCCAGCACGGCGTGGGCGTGTTTGAGCAAACCACCGATGGCGTGCAGCGCCAGATTGCTGAGTCCAGCATAGCCATTGCCAGCGAACAATGGCTGGCCGTCCTTCCACAGCGAGAGGTGCGTGTGCATACCGGATCCATTGTCGTCGAAAAGCGGTTTGGGCATGAACGTGGCCGTCTTGCCGTAGCGTGCGGCGACGTTCTTGACAATGTACTTGTACAACATGAGGGCGTCGCCCATTTCGACCAGCGGTAGAAACCGCAGGTCAATTTCGGATTGGCCTGCCGTGCCAACCTCGTGGTGTTGGCATTCCACTTCCAATCCCGACTCGATCATCTTTTGCATCATCTCGTTACGAACGTCCATCATCTGGTCCGCGAGGGGAACCGGAAAATAGCCTTCTTTATGACGCAACTTGTTACCCAGGTTCGCTGTCTCGTCGCGCCCACGGTTCCACTGCCCTTCGATACTATCCACGTGGTAGTAGCTTTCGTGAGACTGTTGGTCGAATCGCACTGAGTCGAAGATATAAAACTCGGCTTCCGGACCGACCTGCGCGGTATCAGCGATCCCCGTGCTGGTCAAGTAATTCACCGCCTTGCGCGCGATGTTCCGGGGATCTCGAGAGTAATCCGCTCGCGTAATCGGATCCTGAATATTGCAAATCATGGCTAACGTGTTGAGATCCGTGAAGGGATCCAAGACGGCCGTTTCCGGCTGGGGCACGACCAGCATGTCGCTCTCATTGATCGCCTGCCATCTGCGGATACTGGAACCATCAAACCCCCACCCGTCCTCGAAGACGTCCTCGTCGAGGTGCTTGGCTGGAATGGTGAAATGCTGCCAGGTGCCTGGAAAATCGACAAATCGCAGATCCACAGCCACAACTTCCTTCTCGCGGCACAGGGCGATAACTTCTTTGGGAGTCACGGATAGAACACCTCAAATTAAAGCTTCGATCAAAACTGGGATTCAGGATTATGGATTCAGCGCGCAGGATCAAGGGAGGGGCCGGCCGGATTGCGGATTATGGTTCTCAGTTCTCGGTTCTTGGCGGCGGAAAGTGGCGATTCGGTTTGGGCCTCACTCAGGCGCCCTCTTAATCCATAATCCATCGTCCATCATCCATAATTCCTCCAAATATCGCCGCGCAGCGCATCACTGCATGCCTGCCCCAGCGGCAACCCCAGCTTTCACAGCTTCTTAGCCCAAAAAAAAATGCTCGTAGGCCAATTGAAATCCTGGGGTTATGCCCTATCATCAGCACTTCGTATCGCCTGCTGGCACAAATCTTGCTCGTCAGGTGCGTCAATTGAGGCGGCGGCGCTCGGCGTGCAGAGTTATCGAGTTTTGGACGGGAATCGAAGGATTTGATTCTAGAAATTTTAAGGAAAGCGTCGAATCACTGTGTTTGAGTATGAGGAGTGGATTAGCGATGACTCCATCGGAATTTTTTGAATTTGCCAAGAAAAACAAGGCTGAAATCGTGGACGTCAAGTTCTGTGATTTGCTAGGCCAGTGGCAACATTGTTCGTATCCCACAGAAACGCTTGACGAGGGCGTATTCGAGAATGGGCTGGGGTTTGACGGCTCATCTATCCGTGGATGGCAGGGTATCCAGGCCTCGGACATGTTGATGATCCCGGATATCGAAACGACCCTGATCGACCCATTTTTCGCAGAACCGACCGTTAGCCTGATTGCCAATATCGAGGATCCGATTACGCGGGCCAAGTACAGCAAGGACCCGCGTAACGTCGCGCAGTACGCCGTCGATTACATGAAGCAGACGGGTCTCGCCGACACCTGTTACTTTGGTCCCGAACCAGAATTCTTCATTTTCGACGAAGTCCGTTTTGGTTCGAGCGAATACGCCTCGAGCTACTTTATCGATTCCGTCGAAGGGGCTTGGAATTCCGCCCGCACCGAGGACGGCGGTAACCTAGGTCACAAACCCGGGTACAAGGGGGGATACTTCCCCGTATCGCCAATTGACAGCTATCACGACTTGCGCGGTGAAATGGTCAAAGAGATGCGTAACGTTGGTATTCGCGTCGAGGCGCATCACCATGAGGTCGGGACGGCAGGTCAGGCCGAGATCGATATGGAGTATGCCGATCTGGTCAAGATGGGTGACCAATTCTTGTGGTACAAGTACGTCATCAAGAACGTTGCCAAGCGAAACGGCAAGACGGTGACCTTTATGCCCAAACCTGTATTTGAGGACAACGGCTCGGGCATGCACGTCCACATGTCGCTCTGGAAGGGGGGTACGCCGTTGTTTGCTGGCGAAGGCTATGCCGGTATGAGCGAAATGGGCCTGCACGCCATCGGTGGCATCCTCAAGCACGGTCGCGCGATCCTGGCCTTTGCGGCGCCCACCGCCAACAGCTACCATCGCCTGGTCCCTGGCTTCGAGGCCCCGGTCACATTGGCGATGTCTCAGCGGAACCGCTCGGCTGCTGTCCGCATACCGATGTACTCACCTAATCCCAAGGCAAAGCGTCTGGAGTTCCGCTGTCCGGATCCATCGGCCAACGGCTATTTGGCGTTTTCGGCGATGTTGATGGCCGCCCTTGACGGTATTCAAAACAAGATCGATCCCGGCCAAGCGCTCGATCGGGACATCTACGACATGACTGCGGAGGAATTGGCCGAAACCAACGTGACGCCAGCGTCGCTTGGCGAAGCGATCGACTCCTTGGTCGCGGACAACGCCTTTCTCATGGCTGGCGACGTCTTCAGCGAAGACCTGATCTCGACGTGGATCGATTGGAAACGGACCGAGGAATTGGACCAGTTGCGATTGCGTCCGCATCCGTATGAGTTCGATTTGTACTACAACTGTTAGGCCAATGGGCAACTGCTAGGCCAATTGGGCGGGACTTTTGGCAGAACAATATCGACGACGAGAGAAATGGGGGGTAGACCTAAGGACCACTCCACCGCTTCGCCATGCACTTTTCCACGATTCACCAAAGGCGATCCAACTTCACTGAAACCCATCCCACACCGCCGCTGCAAAACGCATATGCGAATCGATGTCTGCTCGCAGTGCCGCGGAATCTACATACCGCAGTCGCCGCGCCAAATAATCAAACCGACGCGGTTCATTAACCGGAATAGTTAGATCCTTGGCATGTCCGCGTACGGCTCGCAGCGCATCTATCAAGCGCCGTAAAAATGCATAGGCTCCGCGTAGTTCATCCAGACGGCGGGCCGGCAATTTGCCGGTTTCGCCCAGCGCCGACAGCGCCTGAAGCGTATTGGTCACGCGCGTCTGCGGGGCGCTGCTGCCGGCCTCGATTTGATTCGCCTGGACAAAATACTCGACGTCCACCAGGCCTCCCGGACTGTGCTTCGCACTGACGGAGCCTGGGGGTACGAGTTCCTTGGCTTGTCGTTGCCGGAGATGCAAAATATTACCGTAATCAAGTGGTTCACCCGAGTAGACGAATCGATCGCGAGCATCCAAAACATGCTGGGCCAACTCGACACTCCCGGCCACGGGGCGAAGTTTGACCAAGGCCATGCGTTCAAATTGCTCGGCGTCTCCGCTGGCACTGAAATAATTGCAGAACCTGTCCAGCGACGACGCCAGGGTGCCATCTCGGCCGTAGGGGCGCAGGCGGAGATCAATTTGAAAGATGCCTTCCTGGCGAGCTGACAAGGTTCCGAGAAATCGGCTCATCAGCTCTTCATAAAACTGAGAGTTGTTGATCGCATGCGAGCCGTCCGATTCCCCCTCTTCCTCAAAGACAAACACCAACTCAATGTCGGACGCAAATCCAAGCTCCCGTCCCCCAGATTTTCCCAATGCGGCCAGGCACCAACCGCAGCTTGATCCGTTTCGCGTCCGGGGCTCGCCATGCTGATCTGCGACCTGCCGATAGCAAAACTCGACGGCGGCCTGCACGGCTACTTCCGCCAGATCACTCAACTCGTCCGAGAATCGGGCGAACCCGATGCGCTGCGTGATGTGACGCAAATCGATGCGAAACATTTCGCGATCTTTCAGTTCGTTGAGCCGCCGAACGTAATCTTCGGCAGAGAGGCCATCTTCGGCAGAGAGGCCCTGCGAGAGCTCAGCGCTGAAGTCGGCTGCCAGTTGGCTCTTCGACTTTTCGTCGTCGAGTGCTGGAATGTCATGCAGCACGGGAAACAGATTCGCATGCTGCATGCGCAGAAAATCCTCCCAGAGGAATTGACTGGCCCCCATCAATTCGGCGATGGTCCCCAACACGTCCACGGATGCCAGCGTTTGGATGTCCTGAAACCATTCAGGACGGGATAACAACTGGCGCGTGAGCGCCCCAAATTGCTTGAGCGCTTGGGCTGGGTTGGGAGCACGGGGCAGCAGGTGGGTGAATTGTTTGATGAGGGCTGCCGCCAATCGGATCTCGTTCAAACGCTCCTCCTCCGCGATTTTCCGACCGTGGGTATCGGCAACCCAGAACGAGTCCTGGACCAGTCCACCCTCGGTGCGGATGCGGACCCGGGCGATATTCACGTCCAGCATGGCGAGGGCATTCGAAAAAGCAAACACAAAGCCGGGGGTGTCGGCGGCTTCGATATGCAGACCGGTGAGTTCCTGCGAACCAGCCGTGTCAAAGTGGATGCTGATGGGCAGCAAGAGCTCCGCGGAGGACTCATCATCTCGGATTGTCTTGGCGAATTGGTCGATGATCTCCGCACGAGCTCGCTCGACTCCCCCACTGACGATAATTCCAATCAGTGACCGGAGTTCCTCTTCCAAGTCATCCCACGACTCAGGCCCAAAAGAATCGTCCGTCTGGACGTCAAAAACATCCAAGATCTTGCTTCTAATATTGGTGGTTCTGTCGCGCCTTGGCACCTTCGCTCGCTTACCGCGGCGGACAGGTGTCAGCTTGGGTTGGCTGGGTCGTGCGGAGGCTGTAGGAGCATCGTTCTTGATCGTAAATATTTCGCCGCTGAGGATGTGAACATCGCGTACAGCGAACACGCCCGTAATGACGGACAGGATGCCCAATTTATCCATTGCCGAAACCGCGACTCGCCACTGCCCTGGGCCCAACGGGATGGCATCTAGCGCCACATCGTCGACTTTGCGAATCTCATCCAGCATGGCTGCATAGCCCTGCAGCGCTTCGTCGTCGAATGTCACGTCCGCGCGGCCGATTTCGGCGCGGAGTAATTCGAGCGTTGCGCGGATATCGTTGGACATCGTGTTAGCCGGATGCTGGAAGAATGATTTCGAATAGAGTCCGTATCTTACTTTTGGCGGCCACCAGTTGTTCATTCAAGTCGGCAATTGGATCTTCTCCAGTGCAACCCACGTTCCTGGCCAGCACCGTTTTCAAATGGGGATCCGTGGGAACGGCGTGGATCTGCAGGTTGTCCATGAGCTGCAGACGATGTTCTACCGTCCTGAGGAATTCGTAGGCCACACGCAAATCTTCCACATCTTGGGGCGCAAGTATCTGCAGCTTTCCGAGTTGTTCGAGAGCCAGTAGCGTGTTCCCTGATCGCAATTGCTCATGGTCTCCAAGATTTTCCAGTTGCAGGGATTGCACGATAAATTCCGAGTCTCGAATACCGCCGCGACCAATTTTGACGTTTTCACACGCTGGTCTGGCTCCCAGTTGTTCGTGCTCAATTCGATCCTTCAAGTCTCGCACGTGAACGCGAATCTCTGGGGCATCCTGATGCAGGATCGTCGAAATGCCATCCAGGAATTGAGCAGCCGTGTTCAAATCGCCGGCGATGGCGCGCGCCTTCAACATCGCCTGGCGTTCAACCGGGTGGGCTTTGTCAGCAAGGTAGGAAGTCAGCATTTGAGTTGAGACAACGAGAGAACCCGCTGTCCCATAGGGCCTCAGGCGGAGATCGACCCGGTAGAGAAATCCTTCCGAAGTCATGTCACCTAGCACTCGCGTCAACTGCATCGCTTGCTTGGTGGCTGCCGGTACCTGATCCGAGGGCGAGGCATAAACCAGGTCAATGTCCGAGCTATAGTTCAACTCATGGCCACCTAATTTACCCAGGGCGAGTACAAACATTCCTAAGGTGTCCCCGCCTTGAATTGTTCGTAGACACTGGCTGACGACGGCGTCAGCCAGAATCGACAATTGATCGGTCACCTCTTTCAGCCCGAAACGGCCCGTCAAGTCGGCAACCCCAATACGGAGCATTTCACGTCGCCGGAAGCGTCGTATGGCATCGAGTCGTGTATATTGCGACCGGAACACGGAGCAAGTGGCCGACAACTCAGCACTCACCTCCGCGAGTGTCCTGGCCTGCAATAACAACCGGTTGCTGACGAAATCAAAATACTCCGGATTGCGGACCAGGATATCGGCCAGATAGTTACTGGATGAAATAACACGGATCAGGGTGTCCAAGGCCGCTGGATGATCGGCCAGCAAACGGTAGAGTTGCCAGCGCACACCATAGACGTGAACGAACCTGGCAAAGTGGTTCAGTCCGGCGTCCGGATCCGCCGCCTGTTCCAAGGCGCTCCGCAGCGGATCCAACAAGTGCATCAAGGCCAGCGTATCGCCAGCATCCCCGGCCAGTTCGGTCAGTCGCACCGAGGCCGCGACCGGATCGCGAAACGCGATAGCGGATACGAGCTGTTCTAGGTCGGGTGGAATCATTGCGTTGGACAGCGCCATGTTAGGTAGCGCCATGTTAGGTAGCGCCAT
>Ga0310121_10005448_pt1 | contig 10943 bp, 6 predicted proteins | sample CB27_Tmax_986_MG_FD_203504 | JGI IMG/M metagenome (GOLD analysis project Ga0310121, IMG submission 203504) | Marine microbial communities from Western Arctic Ocean, Canada - CB27_Tmax_986 | ecosystem: Environmental > Aquatic > Marine > Oceanic | place: Canada: Western Arctic Ocean | collected...
CACACAGTCTTCGTCATAGTCTGCCAGCAGAACAAAACCATTCTACCATCAGAAGTCGTGGCATCAGAAGTCGTTATTGAGGATCTCCGAGGCACGACGGCACAACTCCTGGCCATATTCTGTCCAAATTCCCTCTCCCCAGTATCGGTAGCAACTCGTCTGTGTCATCAGGAGATAGTAGAGGGCATTTTGGTAGCGGCGTTCACTCGTGGATACGCCTGGCTTGAGCACTTTGTTCGCAAACAGCGAGCTGACATTCTCCATCGGGCCGATCACGCTCGCGTAGCCTTTGACCCAGGAGATGTCGTCCGTCCAGCTTCCGCCGTCCATGTGGAATCGATCGTCTTCTTGCCGCACCTTTTCGATCACCGTCGCCAGCTTATCGGGACCTGCACCGTCTGGAAAATGTTCCCAGATGCGCTGTTGCATCACCGGCTGAATGGCGGGGAAATCGTCTTCGGTGATGCTCAAACCTTTCAGATACTCCAAGTATTCAGTAGCGCCTACCGCAGGCGTGTTGCTGCCGGAAGCTTCGCCCATCACATCGAAGAATTTCGGGGGAAAGTCGTTCATCATGACGCCGCCGTTTTCGCCGTCGGCAATCTGCGTCACGAGCGGCGGAATCGACCGGCCGCCCAATTCCTGACGCGAAAGCCCGCGGGCCTCATAGTACGGCTGCATCTGGCCGACCAGTTTCGTATCGCTGCCTTGCGTCTTGATGATGGCCGTGATTTGGGCCGTTTCACCCTCAGAGTTCTTTACCACGAGGCAGTGCGGAATGTGGGGGTTCAACAGCGCGGCACCGCTTCCCAGGCGTTCGACAGTGTGTTCCTGGACCAGCACCCAGTCGTAGCCACATTCCTTCAGGGTCTTAACGAACTCGTAGCTGACATCGGGATGGTTCGGCAAAGCCATCTCAGACGGCGAGAAGCCCCGCACCCGATCGAGCGCCTCCAAGCCGAAGATGGCCGCAAAGTGGTGGCGCCACGCCAGGACGTGAAGGCGAAAGTCTTGGACAGGCGTCGACGGGGCCACCGCATGTCCCCACGGTGCCCCCAACCACTCGACACAATGACGATACTCCCGATCGCACGTGATCCTTTCTAGGCTTTCGAATACGTCGTCGAGTCCCATCTGTCGTAATCCATACAACAGACAGCCGGAGTACTCCAGCATGATCCGGGGTTGCTTGCCCTCATCCACCAGCTGAGGAATGAACTCTCCCATTCGCTTGTAGCACCAGTGAAATGCCGAGCCGTTGTGGTTGTCGCCTATCTCCGGATGGTCCATCATTGCCTGGAGATTGCTGATAACCCCCGCCGTGCGAAGATCATCGCCACCAGCCGGTATTTGTGGCTGGTGCATGTGCAACGCATTCGCAAAACAGCTATTGATCTGGTCAAAGTCGATGGCGCTGTCTGGTAAATAGACCGCACCGGTCCGATTTAAGCTGTTTCTCAGTAGCTCGTCGGAGCCGCAAAGGTTGGGGAGCTCCCCGACGATTTCCGGCAGATCCAAGGTATTTGGCATCTGGTGGTTACCTTATCCTTTCAGACGGTCAGCGGGCTAGCCACAGACCAGTTCATTGTAAACCGCTTCTGTTTGGAGTGTGATCTCGTCCCAGCTGAAACTGTACGCCGCTTTCACGCGTCCCCGACCGCCCATCCAGCGGGCATGCTCGAAGTTGCCAAATATCGTATTGACACCCCAGCAGATTGAGTACGGGTTGTCGTAGACCAGGAAGCCGTCTTCCCCATGGGAGACAAACCCACGGGGACCGCCGTTTACCGTGGCGACTACTGGTTTTCCAGCAGCCCATGCTTCCAGGACGACGATTCCAAACGGCTCATTGCGGCTCGGCACGACGACAGTATCTGTCGACTTGTACAGATCGACAAGCTCATTGTTGGGATCCATCGCACCCAAAAAACGGACCGCGTGGTTCACGCCGAGCTCGTGAGCGCGCTGCTGGAGATAGGCATGCATGTCGCCGTCGCCCACAAAGACGACCTTCGCGTCATGACGATGTTCCAGAATTCCTGGCACCGATTCCAGCAGCAAATCGGGTCCCTTCTGGGTGCTCATTCGCCCTACGAACAGTGCCATCGGGTCGAGCGGTCCAATTCCATATTTCTCACGACAGGCGCCGACATCGATGTTTCCGTCGAAGCGGCTGCAGTCGACGCCGTTGTGGACAGTTCTCAGTTTCCAATCGGGAACCTCGTATTGCCATTTGACCTCGTCGGCCAAAGCTCCCGAGACGGTGATCGCGCGATCCGAGCAGTAGGCGCCCTCGTTCTCGATCGCCCGAATACGGTCCGAGTTGCCGCCATGAAATTGATTGCCGCAGCGCCCATACTCCGTGGAGTGAATCGTGTAGACCGTACGGCTGCCGCGGTCGTTCTTAGCCTGGACGATCGCTTTAGCACATAGCCAGTCGTGTCCATGCACGATATCGAACGGTTGGCCTTGGTACGCTTCGGTCTGTGCCATGTAATAGACGAAGCTGTTTCCCATATTATTCATCTCGGTGATGAAATCGGGGTCGAGCTCGATCGGGCAGCGGTGATAGTGTACGCCATCGATCACATCGTAGGTCGATTGGCCTTCGCCAAGCCGCGCGAAAACGTGCACTTCGTGGCCGTGGCGACAGAGACCAGCGGCCAACTCCGTCACATGCGGTGCGACACCGCCTACAGCAACCGAATGCAGGCTTTCCCAAGTCAATAGGGCAATCCTCATGACGCAATCTCCTGGTTTTGGGGATGGGGGGGGAATTTGTGAACGTCGGTTCATCGCTTTCAATGCGAGTCGGTGACGCTTTGAAATCTGCGCCCGTGATTCCGGCAATCACGTAGCGGTTGGGCCGTACGCAACCTTAGGACAGTATTCGCTCGTGTCAATTTCCCCGCCGTAAAAAAATGCCCCCGTAGGGCCAAAAAAACTGAGCCGAGCTTGAAACATCAGGAAATAGCGGACTTGCCGAAGGTTGTGAACCTGTGAACCCTCGAATTCGGCCGAGGTCGGACCCGTCTTTATTCCAGACACGATTCTCCACTGGCATCGCCAATTAGTGGCCCAGAAATGAGATTACACCGCTCGGCGTGAGCAGCAGCCTGGGCGGCCACGGGTAAGACCAGAATGGGAGTATTCGAATGCCCACTCAATCGGCAAACGGGGAACGTTTGTCGCGATAATCTTTTTGAACACGACGTCAATCTGCCGATATGCTGAGGTTTCTCAAGGCCAACATGGGCATCATTCAGACGCCGATCGACGCCGCAATCCGGCGATCACACCGGGAGCTGTTCGAAAGGAGAGCTCGCAGGACGATCGGAATGAACTGGCAACGGTCGTTCGAGAGGTCCATTTCGCGGAATATCATCTGGCATAATGGTGGAACCGGTGGCTACCACGGTTTTCACCGATTTGCATACTCAAAGCAACTTTCAACAAAACCGTAGCTCAGATGATGCTTAAACCATCATTCAAAGCCAACTATACTAGACAAGGCAGTGAAGACCCTGCATCCGCGACGGCCTAGGGATGGAATCCCGTGCAATATTAAGGCGTAACCTTCTTCCTTGCAGCTTGCGACTGACAGAAAATGCAAACCTCACTATCTAAGAATATGTCTTCCGTTCTCTCGTCAATAGTGTGCGTTCTCTGGATTTCCGCATTTCTACAGGTCAGCTTCGTCCACGCGAGTCGAGGGTACTATCGATATCCGGCAATCTACGGCCAAACCATCGTTTTCGTTGCGGAAGGCGATCTGTGGACTGTCGGAACTGAGGGAGGGATCGCCAGGCGACTAACGTCACATCCGGGCGCTGAGACAAGACCACACATTTCTCCCGATGGGAGCACGATCGCATTCGCAGCACAATATGAAGGACCGACCGAACTGTACACAATGCCAATCCAAGGTGGCGCACCACAGCGGCGTACCGTCGAAGCAGAGCCGTCGGTGCCAGTCGCCTGGACCCCTGGCGGTAAACTGGTTTATTCTACGCGACATTATTCGACGCTACCGGCGATTCAGCTAGTGACAATTGACCTTCCGTCTGGAAAGCGCTCTCGCGTGCCACTGAGTCAAGCCAGTGACGCCACTTACGACGCCGAAGGCACAATCTATTTCGTGCGACCTCGCTTTCATCGACAGCAAGTCAAACGCTATCAGGGTGGCACAGCTCGGAATATCTGGAAGTTCCCCAGGGATGCCGAGGAGGCTTCCATTCTGACAAATAACATTGCCGGTGAGTGTCATTCTCCCTGGTGGTACCAGCGTCGGATTTACTTCGTTACTGATACCGACGGCACGATGAATATCTGGTCGATGAGCACACAAGGTGAAGAACTACGTCAGCACACGAAGCACAGTGGCTGGGACGTAAAATCTCCAAGCCTCCATGATGGCCGAATGGTTTACCAAGTTGGTGCGGACTTGTGGTTACTCGACATCGAAACAGGTGTGTATCGCGCATTGCCGATCACGCTGGCTTCTGATTTCGACCAGCTACGGGAGAAATGGATCACGAAGCCGATGGATGAATTAACATCCGCGCATCTTCATCCGAAAGGAACCGCGATTGTACTTACAGCGCGAGGGCGACTCTTTGTAGCCCCAGTAAAAGACGGCAGACTCGTGCGAGCATCGCGAAAAAAGGGAGTTCGGTTCCGTGATGCCTGCTTTATGCCAGATGGTGAGAGCATTCTGACACTTTCCGATGACTCGGATGAGTTCGAGTTCTGGAAAATGTCAGCAAGAGGTGTCGGTGATGCGTCGCAACTCACAAAAGATGGGACGATTCTCAAATGGAGAGGTTACCCATCTCCTGATTCGAAGTACATCGCCTACTCAGACAAAAATCATGACCTCTGGGTAGTAGAAGTCGATTCGAGTCAGCAAACATTGATTACTAAAGGACGTGAGGGAATCCGAGATATTGTTTGGTCACCAGATAGCCGCTGGCTCGTTTTCGGACAAGTTGCATCCAACACATACGAGCAGATTAAGCTCTATCACCTAGAGACTAAGGTCACTACTGAATTGACGAGTGATCGCGTAAACAGTACCGGCCCGACTTGGAGCCCTGACGGAAACTGGCTCTATTTTTTGTCCGATCGTGGCCTGACATCTGTCGTGGGTAGTCCTTGGGGACCTCGTCAACCGGAGCCGTACTTCGACAAGCCAATGAAAATTTATCGTCTGGCTTTGCGTAGAGGCTTGCGCTCTCCATTTCAAGTAAACGATGAGCTAGGTAACGTTGATGCAGACGGCGAGGAGGGTGATTCTAAGAGTAAGGCACAAGAGTCAGATGTTGACCATGACGAAAATGAGCAAGATGCTCAGGACACGAATGAGTCGAACGACGGGGCCGACGATACAGAAGATGAAAACCAAGATGTCGACCCAATCGAGATCGATTTGGACAACATTCAGCGTCGCGTAAAGCCACTGCCGGTGCCCCGCGGAAACTATAGCAAGCTCTCGTCAAATGAGAGTCGTTTGTTTTGGTTGGATCGCGAGTCCGGAGCGGATGAAAAGACCCACTTGGTAGTTCTTCCGATCAATAATGAGAAAGAAAAACCAAAACAAATCGCCGCCGACCTAGAGCACTACGAGCTGTCGGCCAACGGAGAAAAACTGTTGGTCCAGAAGGATGACAAACTTTTTGTGACCGATGCCAAGGTGACTGAAGATGACAAACTACCTGAGAATGAAGTCGATCTTAGCTCATGGCGATTTACGATCGACGTTCGCGAGGACTGTCGACAAATCTTTGTAGATGCGTGGCGAATGCACCGTGATTATTTTTATGATCCAGGAATGCATGGCCTGAATTGGATTGCAGTTCGGCAAAAGTATGAACCGTTGGTCGATCGAGTGACTTCGCGTAGTGAGCTAAGCGATCTAATCGGACAGATGGTAGCAGAGCTTTCCGTACTACATACCGCCGTACGCGGCGGTGACGTGCGAGAAAGCCCTGATCAAGTTCAGCTGCCCACGCTTGGTGCTCGTTTGGGGCGCGACGAAAATGCTGGTGGATATCGAATCGATTACATCTACCAGTCAGATCCCGACTACCCTGCTGAATTGTCTCCTCTCGCTGATCCCGATCTGGATGTCAAGGTGGGGGACATTGTCGAAGCAATCAACGGAGAAGCCGTGCTATCGTGTTTCGATCCGCATCTGCTGCTTCGCGAACATCAAGACGAGCAAGTGCTTCTCAAGATCGGGCGAGGAGATAAGGAGGAGTCCCGCGAGATTATAGTCAAACCTACAAACGATGAAGCCACTTTACGCCATCGGGATTGGGAATACACCCGACGATTACGAGTTGAGAAGCAAGGTGACGGAAAGCTCGCATACGTTCACCTGAAGGCGATGGGCTCTACCAATCTGACCGATTGGTATCGCAACTTTTATCCTGTATTTGATCGACAAGGATTGATAATCGATGTTCGACATAACCGAGGTGGAAACATCGACAGCATTATTCTCGAAAAGCTGTTGCGGAGGGCCTGGTTTTATTGGAAGGCTCGCGTTGGCCAACCATTCTGGAACATGCAGTACGCTTTCCGAGGCCACATGGTGGTTTTGTGTGATGAGCATACCGCCTCAGACGGGGAGGCATTCACTGAAGGTTTTCGTCGCTTGGGCTTGGGGAAAATCATTGGTACGCGCACATGGGGCGGAGAGATCTGGCTTACGGCATCAAATAAGCTATCGGATGGAGGCATCGCAACCGCTGCGGAATTTGGCGTTTATGGTCCGGAACCGGAATGGTTGATCGAAGGATATGGGGTGGAGCCCGACATCGTCGTCGACAACTTGCCGCATGCAACCTTCAAGGGGGACGACGCCCAGCTAGATGCGGCTATCAAACACCTAAAGCTGTTGATTGAAGCTGAGCCCCGTCTGGTACCGGAACCCCCGAAGTATCCGGATAAATCGTTTGACTATCCGTAGTAATCTCGCTTCGAGCTTAACGACGCCGTTCGTTCGATCCGACAATCTTCCCGGACGCTTTTGTGCCATTGATCGCGAACGTCGAACAGGCGGTGCTAGCCGTAGAATTCTTTAGAAAGGTTCGTCGGGTTTGCATTGGCATCGCTACGGCGGCTACACAACCTGTTTGTACAGCGCGGTCGCGACACCTACGGTTTGACCAACAGATTGAAGTCTGCTTCTTCGGTGCCGTTAGGAGGTACTGTCAGCTTCAGGCTTCCGTCCACATACTGGATGGGCCAAGGAGGAGCTCGGGGCGTTTCGCCGACTGGCACGTCTTCGTCGTCGACGTCGTAATCCCTACCGGCGTTTTGGCTATAGAATTCCGGCGTGATAGTTACCCGGTGTTCACCCACAATCGCGCCGGCCATCGGGGGATCGACCAGTTCTAAAGTATAACGCCCCTCAGAGTTGGTCTTGCCGAACGATCCGACGCCCGATTTGTCGTTCGCTCCGCCGAAGGGCTGTGTGTTGATGGCAGCTCCCGCTAACGGCTCGCCGTCGACGAAAACGACGCCCGACACCGGCGCGACTTGCGGCCCTGAATCGCAGCCAGACGCCGCCCATAGGAGTACGAGAGGTACAGCTCGCGCGGCGCGACGCTGACACAAGAACAAAGCTTTGAGGATCCGACATATGTACCGCACGCAAAATCTCCTACCTGCCACCCTCAATTACTTCTCCGCCTTTCATGCTCGCCATTTTGGCAAGCGTATCCATATTGATGTCGGTGTTGATAAAGCTGACCGAGCCGTCGCCAAAGCTGTAATGGAGGCCGCCCGGGTGGAGCGAGCCCCAGCCGCCATGCTTGCAGGCGTTACTTCCTCCCGGCCCTCCGACCAGGTCGCAACGGGCGAAATCGCCAATGATGGTGCGGGATTCGGGATAAACGCAAACGGTATTGTAGTACCTCGACGTGTAAGCCCAGAAGGGTCGCCGTCCCACGCTCGCGTAGACGAGGCCCTGGTCGGTCACTACCGTTGGCGTGCGGTTGGTAGATTCGCCAAGGAAAAGGGTATTGCTGAATCCGTCGGTGATCTCTTTCATTTTGGTCGCTTTGATGGAGTTCGGGTACGGGCGCCCGCGCTCTTTTATGCCTATGGCGTGGAACGGTCCTAACCATTGCAACGAGGTGGCCGTGCCAACCGCTCCGGGCGAATCCCACTTCGCTCCGTGCGGGGGGCCGCAGCGTCCCGTGTTGGCTCGATACGAACCGCGCGCCATCGGGACGTGATTGCCGTTGCCCTTTCTGGGAATTTGCAGGTGATCCAGGTCTTCATCACTGGGACATTGCTGGACCGAGAGAATCGTTTGCAGCACGGGCCAATTGTTGCGATGTTCGTTGATCACCGTGAAGTCGTACCGATCGTACAGCGCCTGTTGCTCAATGTACGGAAGGATCAAGATGGCCCAATTCTCTTTGTTCAACAAGTTATTGCCGCCGTCTAAATCTCGTCGCGCGCCTGTTGGCAATTCGTCATGGGCCGACTCGTAGTTGAGTGTCGCCAGGCAAAGTTGCTTAATATTGCTTTGGCATTGAGCTCGTCGCGCTGCATCGCGAGCCGATTGCACGGCTGGAAGTAGCAAAGCCACCAACGTACCGATAATGGCAATTACCACCAGCAATTCCACGAGGGTGAATCCATTAGCAGATCGCCCAGGTTGAAAGAAGCGTAAATTCATGTCGAATCCTCACGTTTGACGGGTGCGGCCCGCAGCGCCGACATCGACAGCCGCGCCGATTCCATCGTCAATTCCCCCGTCAATCACCCCTCCATTATAGCCAAAGCGCGATCTCGCCAACGTGCGACGCGGTCGACTCCGCCCGGAATGCTTGAATAGCCCGAAGCGCTCTGGTACAATACGGATCCTGTGACCGTCGCTTGCCGTTGCCTTGCCTCGGCGCGGACACCTCCCAATACCGGAATGGTCTTCCAGCAAGGACGCCTACCCGGTCTAGGGTAATCTATTCTCACCTGCAAAGTCAATCTGCTGTTTGGACGGAACAGAGCTCGCTGAGGGGACTTCATTTCGACCGCGCCAGCCACTTCCACAGCACCGTTGCGTAACTACTCTGACGGGCAGCCCCGGACTACTATCAGCAACCAACACAGACTTCGGAGCGATGGCATATGAGGACAACCGTCTTCCTAGCTGCCCTGATCACCGCCGGCGGTCCTGGCGTCGCTTATGCAATTCCTGCTTTCTTCGAATACACGCAGACCGACGCCGCCACGGGCGCCGGCACCATTTCCGCCGAAATCAACACGACGCGATTCGGGGGCCCTGGACTATTGACCTTTACCGGAGCAATGCCGACCGCAACCGTTACTTCAATCTACAGCGGTCCCCCAATCCCTGCCTTTGCTGTGGGTGCAATCGATCCGGGCACCGATGGTTTTGGCGAGCATAACGGTGTCCACATTGGTTGGATCGTCTCGACCACAATCTCGGCAGTCGATCCGAACAGTCCCGGTGACGTGTGGGCGGTCGAAGTTCCGCTCAACCAGATCGAGAACGGATTCTACCACTGGACCGTTGACTTCTTGGAAGACCCAGCTGCTGGGTTCGATTTTCAGACCGTCAATGGAACCGATCCGCTGGCATCCCCTGATGAGCAGGCCCGGTTTGCGGTGTGGGTCGGCGACTATTTAAGCGGTCACCGCGAAACTCAGCCGCGGCAGGGATTTGATCCGTTTGATCCCCAGGTGGGGCCCGAATCGCACTCCTTCGATGAAGCGACGACGCCGGGCGGCAACTCGTTTGGCGATTCGCTGGGGCTGAATGCTGCCATTCGCGCCGGCATGCTCACTCCCGCCTCGGGGCCCTTGCCCGTGGACCAGATGTTTTACGAGGGCGCCTTGTTAGCGGATGAAACCACGATGACGCTCAACGGCGCCCCGAAGCCGAAGTTGCCAGTGCTGCCGACCACGCCCTTTAGCGCGGTGCTCGACGTCGGCCCGATGGCTCAGCGCGTCCAAGCGACGCATTTGGGCGTTCCCGATCCTAGCGACGGCAACACGCCGATGCACGGAGGCGTGGGGAATCCTTCGGGAATTTCCATCGACGTGGGGCCGGTATTGATCAGCGCTGCGGTTGACAACGTCGGACTCGACGAGCAAACCGAAGGCAATATCATTTGGATCGATCGAGGCGACTCCGCCTCTGCGGAGGATCTCGCGCGGTTGGGCGAGGACTTCGTCGTCAACGTCAACGACGGCATCGTTCGGTTGACGCTCAGCGACTTGCCGCCGGGCGACTACGATGCGGTGTCGTATCACGTGGAACCGGACGTGGCGGGGACGGACTCCGGCAATCCCAGCCTGGAGCCGGGCGACGCGGTCCGAGTCTTCGTGGACAACGGCGACGGCAGTGGTTTCGTCCAAAAGGGCGAGCTCACCGGACGGACCCTCGATCTGGGCGGTGTCGGCAATCTCACCAATCAAGCCGTCACGGATGCGTCGATCGACTTCGCATTTACCGCCGACGGTCTTAACCCGGTCGTTATCCTCTTCGACTCCATTCCGGATCTTGCGCTCTTTCCAGGTGGATGTGGCAACGATCCGGATGAGGCTTTCTGCGAAGTTCCGTTCAACGGCTTGTCCATTAGTTATGAACCTGGTTTTCCAGGCGACGTGAACGGCGACGAATTGGTCAACGAGCTCGATCTGACGATCATTCGGATGAACTTTTTCGAAGCCGAAATAGGCGGTTCTCCCGTGGAATTGTCAGACGGCGATTTGAACCGGGACAACGTTGTCGACTTTGTCGACTACCGCATCTGGAAGCAGAATGCACCACCCGCGTTAGCAGGTCTGGCCCTGTTCGTTCCAGAACCAACAACGCTGGCGTTATCGCTAGCGGGCGCCGGATTGTGGGGCATGCGTCGGCGCCGGATGGAGGGCGTGTAAGTGCAATATTCCTTAGAGAT
>Ga0310121_10005449_pt1 | contig 10943 bp, 8 predicted proteins | sample CB27_Tmax_986_MG_FD_203504 | JGI IMG/M metagenome (GOLD analysis project Ga0310121, IMG submission 203504) | Marine microbial communities from Western Arctic Ocean, Canada - CB27_Tmax_986 | ecosystem: Environmental > Aquatic > Marine > Oceanic | place: Canada: Western Arctic Ocean | collected...
CGCACAAGCTTGATCGCTGCTTCGTTCGCCTCAGCGCCAGAATTGCAAAAAAAGGCCTGCCCGTTAAAGCTGCGCTCGGACAATTGCTGCGCCCAGCGGCCCTGAACGTCCATGTGCCATGTATTGGGAACATGAATCAGCGTGGCGACTTGCTCTTGCACGGCTTGCACCACCTCAGGTGGACAATGCCCCAACAGGTTGCAACCCCAGCCCGGAAACAGGTCAAGGTAGCGTTTGCCCTCGCTGTCCCAAACCAAGGAACCCTCGCCACGAACAAGGTTGATCGGGTAGCGCGTGTAATTGGGAATGACAAACTTCTGGAACAACTCAACGGTCTCGGCCGAGCTGATTGTCGTGGCAGTTGTCACTTTCATTTCTCCTATTTGTGGCACGAGATTTCCTCCCTGTCCATCAATCCTCGTCCTGAACGATTTGCGTTCCGACGCCTCGCGTTGTGTAAGTTTCCAGCAACAAAGAATGACGCAGCCGACCGTCGATAATGTGGACCTTGCGAACGCCCTTGTCGAGCGTCTCCAAACAGGCCTCGACCTTCGGAATCATGCCGGCATCAACCGCGCGTTCGGCGATCAACGTGCGTGCCTGTGATGCCGTGAGACTATCAATGAGTGAATCTGCATCATTCTTGTCTTTCCGCACCCCATTTACGTCGCTCATGAATACCAGTTTCTCGGCGCCCAGCGCTTGAGCCACGGCGGTAGCGACCGTGTCGGCGTTGACGTTCAACTTATTCCCGCCCGCGTCTAGACACATCGAAGGAATGACCGGAACCTGCCCTGCGTAACACAGGTTTTCAATCACCAAGCGATCAACGCGAGTTACCGTGCCAACATGTCCCAAATCGATCGGCTGGTTGTCCTCACCAGTTAGCTGAATGCGTTCTCCGAAGAGCACATTCGTGGTGCGGAAGTTGAGGTTCATGGCACGACCACCGTACTTCTCAACCAACGCCGCAATCCTCTCGTTGGTTTCGACGGCCAGTACCTCTTCGACGATCTGCAGCGTCTTGTCGTCAGTGTAGCGGCGGCCCTGGATAAACAGGGGCTCAATCTTGGCGGCGGCCATGGCCCGATTGATTGCCGGTCCACCTCCGTGGACCACGACAGGGCGCATGCCGACCGTTTCCATGAAAACGATATCAATCAGCACATGGCGGAGCGCGGACTCATCGTCCATGAAACTGCCGCCAAGCTTGATAACCGTGACTTTGTCTCGAAAGCGGCGAATCCAGCCCAGCGCTTCGATGAGCGTGTCCGCTTTGGCAATTGCTTCGTCGACCAAAGCGTTCTCCTATTGACGGTACCCCAGCGCATGGCACTTGGGCGAGGGAAAACCACGTATTTTAGCGCGGCTGGTCGCGGCCTGTCAACGAGTTAGCGTAGCCGAGAAACCCACCGATGACGCAAAGATGACGCAGCTTAGCGCCCCTCCGAATGCAGCCGGCAAAAGAGCTTGGACCAAGCTAAGCTCTGCGGGGTTCGCTGAATTATTCGCGAGGCAAGCCAATCAGCACGGAACCGCAAAAGGCCGGCGCCCTTGCCCGAGCACTGAGCGGCAACTAGAATCGTAACTTTCGATGGCGAAACTTGTTACGTCGCCAAGTGGGTCAATACCTTGCGAGTCCACGATGAGACGTTTTCCAATCGCTTTGGGCATCCCGTTGTTGCTGTTGGTTGCAATCGGTTGCGTCGATGTCCGCGGAACCGCCACCAAGAACGGCCGCATCAAAGTGGCGTACGTCACCAACGGCGTGGCCTCGTTCTGGGTAATTGCCGAGGCGGGCGCACGCAGCGGGGCCACCGAGGCCGATGTCGACGTGGAAGTATTAATGCCCGCTGAGGGGATCAGCGACCAAAAGAGAATGATCGAGGACTTGATTACGAAAGGGGTGAATGGGATCGCCGTCAGCCCTATTGATCCCGTTAATCAAACAGAGCTGCTCAATGAGGCCGCCAAACACACGCATCTGATCACTCACGATTCCGACGCGCCCGATGCCGAACGCCTCTGCTACATCGGCGTGGACAATTACAAGGCAGGCCGAATGTGTGGTGAGCTGGTTGCGGAAGCATTGCCAGAGGGTGGCAAGGTCGCAATCTTCATCGGCCGTCTTGAACAGGACAACGCCCGCCGCCGGCGGCAAGGAGTGATCGACGAAATTCTCCAACGCAGCTACGACCCAAGCCGCTTTGATCCGCCAAGTGCCAACATCCGGGAAGGAAAATGGCACCTTGTAGGCACCTATACTGATCAGTTTGATTTTTCCGTGGGCAAGGCAAACGCGGAAGATGCCATTTCGCGGCATCCCGATTTGGCGGGCATGATCGGGCTGTTTGCCTACAATCCGACGCTGATCCTCGAGGCACTGAAGCAGGCAGATAAGCTAAACCAGATCAAAGTGATTGGTTTTGACGAGGCGGATGAAACATTGCAAGGCATCAAAGACGGTTCAGTGCACGGCACGGTTGTACAAAATCCGTTCGAGTACGGTCGTCGTTCGGTCCTCGTGCTGGCCGGTTTGTCCCGCGGCCTGTCTCTCGATCAATTAGGCATTCCCGAGAATGGCTTTCTGGATATTCCGGCCCGATACATCCGCCCCGACAATGTCGATGAGTTTTGGGCCGAATTGAAGAAGAACCTTGGGCAGCAGTAGGTCCTTTTATTTCTACGATGTCCGAGCATGCCGGACCAACGCTTCTGGAAGTTCGCCACGTGACCAAACGGTTCGTAGGCGTGCCCGCCCTGTATGAGGTGGATCTAACGCTGCAGCGAGGGCAGGTTCACGCAGTCATCGGCGAGAACGGCGCTGGCAAGAGTACGCTGATGAAGATACTGGGGGGCGTGCTGCAGCCTGATTCAGGCCAGATCCAACTCGACGGCAAACCGGTCGCAATCGATTCGGTGCAAACGGCGCTCGGATTCGGCATCGCACTGATCCATCAAGAGCTGAATCTGGCCGACAACCTGGACGTCGGGGCCAATCTATTCTTAGGGCGCGAACCACGAACGTTGGGTTTGATCAACTTCGCCCAGATCCGTAGCAATGCCAGGCGGTACCTGGATATGGTCGGTCTGGATGTTTCGCCGACTACTATCGTCGATCAACTGACCATCGGCCGCCAACAGCTGGTCGAGATTGCGAAGGCGCTTTCGGTCAATGCTCGTGTCTTGATCATGGACGAGCCAACTTCCAGTCTTTCGAAACACGAGACGGAACAGCTGTTTCGCGTGATTCGCCAGCTACGCGCAGGCGGTGTCGCCGTGATCTACGTTTCGCATCGGTTGGCAGAAGTGACCGAATTGGCAGACTGCGTTACCGTTTTGCGAGATGGCGGAAATGCGGGCAGCCTGGAGCGCGAAGAGATCAACCATGACCGCTTGGTACGACTGATGGTGGGTCGGGACATCTCGCAATTCTACGCCCACAGGCCACACGCGATCGGCCCGCCACTTCTCGAGGTACACAACCTCGTCACTTCAGCCTGGCCGCAACATTCGCTGAACTTTACGGTTCACGCCGGCGAGATCGTCGGCGTCGCGGGACTCGTTGGTGCGGGTCGCACTGAAGTGTTGCAGACTTTGTTCGGGATTGATTCAGCGCTCGCCGGCGAAGTCGCCGTGGCAGGCAAAAGAGTCAAGCTGGACAGCAGCCGGGAGGCTATCCGTGCCGGTATCACCCTGGTGCCCGAGGACCGCAAAAAACACGGGCTGATTTTGCAGGCAACCGTGCGTCAAAACATTGGGCTGCCCAGCCTGCGGCGCCACCAGTGCGGCGGCGGCTTTTTGAACCACCGGCGAGAGCGCGAGGATGCCGCTCGCATGATCAGCAGTTTGAAGATCAACACTCCCAGTGACCGTCAGGCAGTCCAGTATCTGTCGGGAGGAAATCAGCAAAAGGTTGTCTTGGCCAAGTGGCTGGCGATGGAACCGCGTGTGCTGCTATTGGATGAACCGACGCGCGGAGTGGATGTGGGGGCAAAGCAAGAGATCTACCGACGAATGGAGGAACTGGCCGAACAGGGCGTTGCCATTCTATTCGTGTCGAGCGAAATGGAAGAAGTCCTGAGCATGTCAGATCGTACGCTCGTCTTTCACGAGGGCCGCCTGTGCGGCGAACTGAATCGCGATCAGCTGTCAGAAGAGGCGGTGATGCAGCTAGCGACCGGAGGAGAACAGTGGGATGATGCGGAATAATGGCCAGACACTGGAAATATCCACGGCATGGGATGGCAACAATCCGCAATCGGGCCGCTGCGTGATCACAGCGCTGCGTGATCATAGCGCTGCGTGATCACAGAGCAATGCAAATCATGAACCAGCTGCGCACGAAGGCAACTCCATGAAGAAAATCCTCGGCATCTTGGGATTGCTGGTGTTTATCTGTGTGGCAACAAGTTTGTTCTCGGATCGATTCTTAACGGAATACAACATCGAGAACTTGGTTCGTCGCAGCGCGCTGTTCGGAATCATTTCGATCGGCGCGGCATTCGTGATCATGACCTCCGGAATCGACTTGTCGATTGGCTCGGTGGTTTGTCTCGTGGGATGTCTGTTGCCCTGGTTTCTAGTCGAGAAAGAGCTCGGCGTACCTCTTGCGTTGTTCCTTGTGCTGTTGATTTCCCTGTCCATCGGATTGTCTCATGGACTGCTGATTACCAAGCTCAGATTACAGCCGTTCGTGGTAACACTGTGTGGTTTGTTGATCTACCGTGGCCTGACGCGCGGCTTGGTGCAGGATCAAACCCAGGGTTTCCGCGGCGGATTTGGCGGATTGCGTCAGCTGTCCCAGGGTATGATACCGCTGCCGGGAACAGATTTCGGGATTCCGGTGCCGTGGATCATCTTGCTGATCGTGGCGGCGCTCGCCATCGTGTTTCTCAATCTCACGATTTACGGCCGTTATCTGTTGGCGCTTGGTCGCAACGAGGAGGCGGCCCGGTACAGCGGCATTAAGACAGACCGGATGATCGTGTTGGCCTACGTGATCTGTGGATTACTAAGCGGCCTGGGTGGCACGCTTTTCGTGCTCGATGTCGGCTCGGCGCAACCAGTCGATTTCGGCAGCTTCTACGAATTGTACGCGATTGCCGCCGCTGTCTTGGGTGGCTGCAGCTTGCGTGGTGGAGAAGGGACAATACTGGGTGTGGTGATCGGTGCCGCGGTGATGCAAGTACTCAAGAATTCGATTACGCTTATCGACTGGATCCCCACGAACATTGAGTTTGCAGTGATCGGTACCGTGATCCTCACCGGTGTCATCACGGACGAATTGGTCAAACGTTTCGCGGCCAGGCGGCGTGCAAGCGCGCAGGCGAAGGCCGCGGATTAGTGCCGCGTCAAAGCTAAGAATTAGGGTGTAGCCGAAATGGCAACACTTCGGAAACTCGGAACACCCGGACTCTTGGGAGTCGGGCAGCGCCGATCGCACTCCAAAACCAAGCTTTGACTAAACAGGCTGGCCGGCCGCTGCAACATCCTACCAAGTTTGCTTTTGACTGCTCGGTATGATTCACTATCTCTTCACGACTCAAGCCAGCGACGCCAGCTAGTCGTGCAAGTACATCGAGACCGGGTTTTGTCGAATGCCGGAGCCAGACTATGCCGACGGCGACGGCGACGTCCCAGGTTTCTGGGGTTGCGTCATCGCTTTCCTGCTGCTGTTCGGTTCATTCTTGCTGTTCAAAGGTTGCTCTTAGAAGTGCCTTCATCCCGTTTATTCTCTTTCCGATGACATCCTTTGGGCGAACGGCAGGCGTTTGACCGCCGGTAAACTGCACTCGCTGCGAACAGTCGGCTGACCCGCACCGTTCGCCCTCCCTGATTCTGGCCACGAGAAATTCTGACGAACCATTCGCGGTAAGAGAGAAGGAGCGTTTCATGAATGATGAGTCACCGCAAGGCGGCGGCAAAAAGCCTGAATCAGGCGACGGATCGGCTTCGTTGTCTCCTGTCGGCTGCGTGCTGGTCCTGGTGACCGCCTTTTTGGGATGGATGTGTGCCGGCTGGCAATTGTCTATCACCTCGATCGCCATGCCTGCCGCGGCAACCGACATACTCGGAGAGACGGGGAAGGCCGAGATCGGCGCGTGGGTCGGCCGCTTAGTTTGCGCGTTCTTGTTAGGGGCCGCGTCCGGCGGTTACTTATTCGGCTGGCTAGGTGATCGTATTGGGCGGGCCAAAGCAATGGCCTTGAGCATCCTGTGGTACTCCGTCTTTTCCGCGGCTACGGTCTTTGTCCCGATTCCGATTTTCTCGACGCTGGTTCCGGGTCCTTGGCAGCTGGCCATCCTGCGCTTCATTACCTGCATGGGAATTGGAGGTATGTGGCCCAACGCGATCGCTCTGGTAAGCGAAGCGTGGCCGAACATTTCACGGCCGCTCCTGGCGGGGGCAATTGGTACCGCGGCGAACTTCGGTATCATGACGCTGTCGTGGATTGCCGCGAATCATCGACTCGTCACCGTCGATGATTGGCGATGGGTAATGTGGCTCGGGGCGACACCGGTCTTGCTCGGTTTGTTTGTCTTGGTCGCCGTCCCGGAATCACCGCGTTGGCTTGCCTTGAAGACAGATGGCCCGGGCGCACAATCAGCGCCCGGTCTGGTCGAGATATTTCGTCCACCCCTCATATGGATCACGATTCTAGGCATCTCGCTGGGTACCGTACCGCTGTTCGGCGGTTGGGGCAGTTCCAACTGGGTGATGCCCTGGGCACAGCAAGTCGGTCAAGAAATCGGCGACCCGGGATTGAAAGCCCGCTTGGCGCTGGCGCGCTCCGTGCCGGGGACAATCAGCAGCCTTCTGGGCGGAGCACTGGCCATGCTGCTGGGTCGCCGACGCTGTTATTTCTTACTGAGCCTCGCGGCATTCGGTTGCGCCCAGTACTTATTCTGGTTTCTGCACCCTCACGACGACGAATTCGCGTTTCTGTGCTGGTTTGGAGCGTTGGGTTTCTTCAGCGGCTTCTTCTTTGGTTGGTTACCGCTTTTCTTACCCGAGTTATTCCCCACACGGGTTCGCGCGACTGGTGCCGGCGTAAGTTTCAATTGGGGCCGCATCCTAACTGCCGTTGGCGTGCTGATGGCCGGCGAAACAATGCTCCAGTTCTTTGGCGGCTACGCGGAGATCGGGCGTGTCACCAGTTTGATCTATGCGGTCGGTATGGTCGTGATCCTCTTCGCCCCCGATACTTCGCAAAAACAACTGGACGACTAGCGCTTTTGTCAACGCTCAGAATTAGGGGGTAGCCGAGGTGGCAACCCTTCGGGTGCGGCGACATCGAGCTCATGATCCGAGACGAAAACAACCTGCGCTCTGGATTGCGGCGTTAGGAACTGCATGGAAATAACGACAGTCCTCGCTGATCCCGACCGGCGATGCCCGAGAGACCAATTCGCAGGCAGGTTTTTACAGGAGGAAACAGAGGAAACCGAGATGACTGAAGTGCTCGTGGCATTTTCGCCTCCTCTCCGTTTTCCTCTGTTTGCTCCTGTTCCCTTGTTTTCCCGCACCGCTAACGGAGTCTCCAGCTAGACGCCTGTCGGTTTCAGTGAGGAGTCTCGAAATAACTTGTCCGTTTCGTGTGCTCTGCCAGTGCTGAATCGCTGTGTCCGCGTCGCGTACCGAACACTGGCAAAGCCAGTGGCACCCGTTAGCCTGCGGTTTTCTCGGAAACCGTAGGCTAACGCCCAAGGTCATCTACTTTGGTAGCGGTCGCGGCGCAAGCCGCCCGGTCGAAGTGCTGAAGACGCTCGCGATTCACCGGAGGGCTTGCGCCCTACCGCTAAAATCGTCGCGGTTTGTGCCAAAGTAGATGGCATTGGGCTAACGCCAGGCGCCGGATCGAAAACGAGACAGTAATTGTTTGACCGGTCCTAACGAACACTGGCAAAGCCAGTGGCACCCGAAACTGGCAAAGCCAGTGCAGAGCCAGTGGCACACGGAACGAAAAGCGACGATCCCGACATCCTCTGGTTGTGGGCGGGCCTTCCGACCCGGGCGACCGAAGGTCTCACGGATTCTGCAAAGTCGGTGAGACCTTCGGTCGGACGGTCGGGAGACCGCCCCACAACAGGGTGCTCCGCGAAAACACTCGTTCGCCGAGTGTGGGATCTCATTACAGGCGCGGGACGACACGGCAACTTAGTTTCTTTACAAGTCCTCTAGCCACGCCCCGATTCGAGCCACTCAACCAGTTGCTTCAGGTCGGCTGCGTCCATGCCGAGCACCATTTCTTGTCGATGACTGCTGTGAACTGCGAGGATATGGTCTTCATGAAAGACGATTTCATCGCCTTGGCGCAATTCATGGAGCCGAGCCTCGTAGAGCGGATTATCCACGGCCCCTGTAAAGTAGCCGGCCTCACGCTCCAGTACTTGCGCCCAAAAATCTTCTCCCCAGCCACGAGATGGCACGGACTGCTTTGGCAATCTTACCAGCGAAGCCGGCTGCTCGTGGCTCAGGATTGGCTTCGCGGCGGCTTCGTTGCAATGCGGGCAGGTACACTTGTCGGGTGCATCGGGATGTACGGAAAACCTTGGTGAATCGACCCTAAGTTCGACGAAATGGCCGACAGCAACGTGCTTCTTCAATACCTGATGAGGAATCTGGAACCGGTCACCGTGCTCTTTGGACATGGCGACGCCATTGACCAATTCGTAGCCATTGGCGAATTGCTGCTGCTCGAATCGTTGCCCAATTTTGTTGTCCGACATCTCAATTCTCGTAGAAAGCTGCCTGCCAGGTCGACGGTTCAATCCGTGCCGTCCATTTGCCTCGATCGTGTGCGACTGGCTCTGCCAGTGCAGAATTGCTGATGGCTCTGGCGGTGCAGAGTTGCCACTCAGCGTCGCAGACCGAGCACTGGCAAAGCGCAAAGCCAGTGGCACACGTTGGTCGTTTCTTCGCAGTCATGCTTCTAAAACTCAATCAACTTGTAGGCGTTCTTGGAGGTTCTCGTCCAGCTTATCGAGGAACTGTTGAGTCGTCAGCCACGGCTGGTCGGGGCCAATCAGCATGGCCAGATCCTTGGTCATAAATCCGCTCTGCACGGTATCGACACACACCGACTCCAGCTGCTGCGCGAATTTGACAACATCCGGCGTGTCGTCGAACTTGCCGCGGTAGTTCAGGCCTCGAGACCAAGCGAAAATGGAGGCGATTGGATTGGTCGACGTTTCCTTGCCTTGCTGGTGCATGCGGTAATGGCGGGTCACAGTACCGTGAGCGGCCTCGGCCTCGACGGTGCGGCCATCCGGCGTCAACAGCACGGAGGTCATCAGCCCGAGCGAGCCGAAGCCTTGGGCCACCGTATCCGACTGCACATCACCGTCGTAGTTCTTGCAGGCCCAGACAAAGCCGCCCTCCCATTTCAGCGCAGCGGCCACCATGTCGTCGATTAATCGATGCTCGTAGGTCAGCCCTTGCTCCTCGAACCGATCTCTGAATTCGCTGTCGAAGATCTCCTGAAACAGGTCTTTGAAGCGACCGTCGTAGGCCTTGAGGATGGTGTTCTTGGTTGACAGGTAGACGGACCAGCCGAGGTCGAGGCCGTAGTTCAAACAGGCGCGCGCGAAACCCCGGATGGACTCGTCGAGGTTGAACATGGCCATCGCCACGCCGCCACCCGGAAAGTGGAACACTTCGCGTTCCACGGGTTCGCCGACACCGTCATCGGGCACGAACTTGATGGTCAGCCTGCCGGCGCCGGGGATGACCATATCGGTGGCACGATACTGGTCGCCGAAGGCATGACGGCCGATGACGATGGGCTTGGTCCAACCCGGCACCAGTCTGGGCACGTTGTTGCAGATGATCGGCGTCCGGAAGACGGTGCCGCCAAGGATGTTGCGGATGGTGCCGTTGGGCGACCTCCACATCTGCTTGAGGCCGAACTCTTGTACCCGCGCCTCGTCGGGCGTAATGGTGGCGCATTTGACGCCAACGCCGTGCTGCTTGATGGCGTTCGCGGCGTCCACCGTGATCTGGTCATCGGTCTCATCCCGCTTTTGGACGGACAGGTCGTAGTACTTAAGGTCGACGTCCAGATAGGGCAGGACCAATTTGTCCTTGATAAATGCCCAGATGATACGTGTCATCTCGTCGCCATCGAGCTCGACGATCGGGTTCTTGACCTTTATCTTTGCCATGGTTTTACCTTCCTGGTGTCATATCCGCGATTCTCCGATTCGCTTGGCTGGGTAGTTTGCGCTTCCAATCAAGCGGCCTGTACGATTGGTAACTATCTTACCAATTTTCCCGGCGCAGTATTTATCCTGCGGCCCTTGGCCGGCTGAACAGCCGTGTCGTCTACAACTTCTAGTTGCGCTGCCCTGCATTGCAAATGCATAGAGTTTTTTTTCTTGGCAGTTGGAGGACGTTGTCGCGTCTGGAGTTAGGTGCCGATGAGGGCAACATCGAGATTGCGTAGGCGAAGAGCATTTTTTCTTCTCTGCGTCTCCACGCTCTCTGCGTTTAGATGGTTGACGTCGAAATTAAACGCAGAGTTCGCAGAGGCGCAGAGGGCCGCAGAGTATTTGTTCAGCCCGTATCGTTGATTCTCTCGTCGCCGACTCGCCGAAAGAGTGCCGGCAAAACACGACCCTACGGGAAACGGGCCATCATTTGGTTGCGGCCAAAAGCCGCGCCAAGCTAACCCGAGTTGTTCATGAAAATCGTCCGGGCTAGGCTAATCTGCGTCATCTGTGAATTTTCGGGGATTATGGCTTCCGCACCCGCCGCCTTGATCGTAAGCCCGTCAGTTGCTCGCGGTAGCTGAAGTCGCCAGACTGCAGGCTAGAGCCCAATGCCATCTACTTTGGTAGCGGTCGCGGCGCAAGCCGCCCGGTCGAGTGCTGAAAACGCTCGCGATTCACCGGAGGGCTTGCGCCCTACCGCTAAAATCGTCGCGGTTTGTGCCAAAGTAG
>Ga0310121_10005450_pt1 | contig 10941 bp, 6 predicted proteins | sample CB27_Tmax_986_MG_FD_203504 | JGI IMG/M metagenome (GOLD analysis project Ga0310121, IMG submission 203504) | Marine microbial communities from Western Arctic Ocean, Canada - CB27_Tmax_986 | ecosystem: Environmental > Aquatic > Marine > Oceanic | place: Canada: Western Arctic Ocean | collected...
GCCGTAATTGCTTCCGGATTTGATGATGTTTGCCTCATCGCCACCCTGAGGACCGTTCTCAGTGGCCCAGAGGTCGCCAGTTTCCGGGTGAAAGGCGAGGCCAAGCTGGTTGCGGTGTCCCATGGAATATATTTCGGGAAGGTAGTCGGGATCGCCAACGAATGGATTGTCGTCAGGAGCAGTGCCATCCGGATTTAGCCGCAGAAGCTTACCGAAGTGCGTGCTCGGGTCCTGGGCGTACTGACCCGTGTCGGCAAATTGAAACGCGCCACCGACGCTCATGAAAAGTTTGTCGTCGGAGCCCCACAGCAGGCGAGCTGCGGCAATACCGCCGCCCCAGCCATCAGATTCGAAGATGTCCCGCACCTCTGTTAGTGCCCCTCCGTTGAGTCGTCCACGCGCTAAAGCGACGGTCGCGCCCTGCCTTCCGTCGCGTTCCTCTGCCTTTGAGTAGGTTAAATAGACGATTGTGTCGTCCTCGGGATGCACCACCACGTCCATCAAGCCGGCGAGTCGAACTCCGGTGTAGACCTCCGGTACGCCGTTAATGTCGGTGTCAAGTAGTTGTCCGTTTCGAATAATACGCAGTGTGCCTCGGTCACGCTCCGTCACCAGGATGTCGCCGTTGGCTCGAAACGCCATGCCCCAGGGATGTTCAAGGCCATCGACAATTGGAACGACTCTAATACGCGGTTGTTCAGCGGTATAGAGGACCACCGGGCGCTCTGGTGGCGGTAACGCGGGCACGCCACGGAGTGAGCTCGCGCCTCGACGATTTTGGGCAGTTGCGGTTATTCCTCCTCCCAACAGTGCGACAGCAACAAGCCATGTAGTGAGTGCTTGGCGTTCAAAAATTGGCCGGCCCATGAATTCCCCCTTTGCTGCGACGAGGCAGCAGTGCCCACTGTAGCGGAACCTGTGCATAGATTTCTACGGTGGCCGTCAAGCTTCGTTTCGTGTGCCGTGCGACTTTTGGTGGCTTTATTGAGTTTTTTTATTGACTGGAGTACGTAACATGGCTGTAACGGGCACGGTGAAGTGGTTTAACGACAGTAAGGGCTTTGGATTTTTGACTCGAGACGATGGGGGAAAAGATGTTTTCGTACATTTTTCTGCTATTCAAGGAGACGGATTCAAGAGCTTGGTGGAAGGTCAGAAAGTCGAGTTCGATGTTGTGGAGTCCGACAAAGGGTCTTCCGCAGAGAATGTCGTGCCAGTCTTCTAGTAAACGGCCATCTCGCGATACAAGCGCCGACCTTGGTAGAGCCTCGGTCGGCGTTTGCATGTACGGCACAGGTGGTCGCTATGACTCGGCCTGCACATCGATGGCAGCGTTTCTATTGTCGTCGAACGAGACGGCTATTGAGATTGGCCGACAACAGACCTGACAGTCTTCGATGTACCGCTGTCTGGTAACGGACCAGTCGATTGCGATGTCCAGCAGTTCGGCGCAGTGCGGGCATTGGATCGTTTCTACGTCCATTCGAGGTGACTGTTTCAGGTGTGAGGTGAGAGAAATGTTACGTGTGAATCCCTTCAAGTGGACTGGAGCTATTCGCAAAATTTGTAATGGGAACGCCGGCGCTCTGCAAAAGCGCGAGATGTAAATGCGACAGGTCTGTCGGTTCAGAGAACTCAAGCATGCGCCCGGTCTTGATTGTGTCGCCGCCGCGTCCTGCGACCAGTGTCGGCAGGTCATGAGGGTCATGTTCGTTACCGTCACCGAGCGTGGCCCCATAGAGCACTGTCGAATTATCTAGTAGCGTCCGACCGTCCGGTTCGCGAACGGATTTCATCCGCTGCAAAAGGTATGCGACTTGTCGGTGGTGCCAGCGTATGACCTCGGAGTACATGCGCTGCTTCTCGTCTGGCGAGCTCCACGAGGTAACGCCGTCGTCGTCTTCGGTTTTGCCTGAAGCGTTCTTGTAGTGCGAGAGTGCGTGCCAAGTGCCACTGACGTTCGGAATAAAGTTGAAGTATCGATTCGACTGTCCATGATCGAGCATGAACGTAATAACTCGTGTGGCATCTGACTGAAACGCGATGACCATTAAGTCCATCATGAGACGTACATACTCTTCGTGGTCACTCGGTATGCCAGGTTCGGGCGTCATCAGAGTATCCGTTAGTGCTTTATCCTCGCCCATTGTGCGCGACTGCTGTTCGGAAAACTCGATGCGCCGCTCGAGTGCGCGGATCGACTCAAAATACTCGTCTAGGCGATAGGAATCGGCCTGGCTTACAGACCGGCTCAACTCTTTAGCTTCACCCAGCACCAAGTCCATGACAGAGCGATCGCTGGCGCCGCCAGAGGGAGGCCGAAACATTCGGTCAAAAACCGCTCGAGGTTCGACCTCACGTGGCAGTGGGCGGTCCGCGTCACCCCACGAGATTGAATTGCGTGACAATGAATTGGAGAAGAACCCCTCCCCTTTTAGTGAGAGTTCGAGGGATGGTAGTAATGTTTCGTTTCTGAAATGGCGAGCCGCTATTTGGTCGGCCGAGGTCCCACCCGCATTAATCGCTTGGCGGTTGTAATCCAACCCAGTCAACCATGTTGGTGTCCCACCAACATGACCATTTCCGAGCGGGGTCCAGATATTCCTAGGAATCAAGAGGTCATCCTTGAATGGCTCCAGCGGACTCATCCAATCATTTAACTTAAGGAGTCGACCAGTGTGGTCAGTTTTTGCTGGATGCCAGGTCCCTCGTGCGATGCCATTAGGAAAGTAAAGATAAGCCAGTCGCCGTGCTCCGCTCGTCGCGGCGGCGAGGGGCCGCTGTGGTATGACATCGAGGAGCGGTAGCGCAACGGTAGCCCCAATGGCCCGAAGTGCTGCTCGCCTTGAGACATTAGTTAAGGACATATGCTCTCGCGCTGATAATTCACAGTGTAGTCAATTTCCAGCAGCTGACGGATTCTTTTTGTATCGGAATGGGTAGCTTTCCACGATGGCTTTTATCAGGGTTTGAAATTGAAAATCATCTGCCTCGAGCCGCTCGATGATGGTGCGGATGGCTAGCTCATCGTAGTACTCGAGTTGTCTACCCAGTGCGTAGGACAACATTTTTTCGACGGTTTGTCGTGCGAGATCACCGTGCCGCTCCGTGAGCAGTGCATGTTTAAGTTCCGTTGGCCCGTTAAACGGCGTTCCACTAGGTAGGGTTCCGGTTGCACTGATCGGCGTGTATGTGTTGCGGTAGTACCGTATTTCTTCGAATGCGTTTGTGTCTTCAATGATGCGTGTTTCGTCGGCATCAGCTTCAGTATCTACACGTTCACGAAAGTGGTAACTGTCACGCCAACGGCCAAAATAGTCGAAATTTTCGAGACTAAATCCGATCGGATCGATACGGCTGTGGCACGCGCGGCAGGTGGGGTTACTCGAATGTAGCTCGACCTTTTCACGAAAACTCATATTCTTGAGGTCGGCGACCTCGTCCGACAGCACGCCAGCGTTCGGAGGTGGCGGTGGGGGAGGGGTTCCGAGCAGTGTGTCGAGCACGTACTGGCCGCGTTTGACCGGACTGGTGTCCTTGTAGTTCGACGTTAGCGCCAGAATGCTGCCGTGCCCAAGAATGCCACCTCGATTTGAGTCGGTCACCGGAACGCGACGCATTTCCTCACCGTAAACTCCGGACATTCCGTAGAGCGTGGTCGCAAGCTCCTCGTTCACATAGGTGTAATCGGCATCGAGTAGGCGACGAATCGGTTGGTTGTCACGAACGAGTGACATGAAAAACAAACCTGTCTCTTGCCGCATCGCCGTCATGAGGGTGTCGGTGCACCATGGATTGTCGATAGGGTCGAGCCAAATGCGTGTTCCGACATGCTGAAAGCCTAGCCATTGCGCAGCAAAGATACTTCCGAGCGTGTTGGCTTGTGGGTCGGCAATCATGCGGTCGACCTGTTGAAGGAGAATTTCCGGTTTTCCTAGATCGCCAGAAGCAGCAAGTGACAGAAGTTCGTTGTCTGGCATGGATGCCCAGAGAAAGTACGACAGACGTGAGGCTAAAGCCCAGTCATCTATGGGAAACGGTGATGACGTTGAGTCGCTATTCTCGACGCGTAAAAGAAACTTTGGAGAGATCAGGATCGCTTGGATTACATTCTTGATGGAGGCTTGAAAAGTGCGCCCGTTTTGTCGTGTTGTCCGGAAATGCTCGAGGGCGCGCGTTACATCCTGTGGAGTTGGAGGCCGCCGATATGCACGTTGCATAAACGTTCGGAGTATTTGGTCTGCGGCTTGCCTCTCCGTGATTCTGTTTCCGGGTTCAATGATGAATACATGCTTATGAGCACGTTGTTGCGCGCTCGTGTTGGGGACGGTTGGGAGCATCAATTCGACGACGCGTTCTGCGGCCGCGATGTAACGTTCCATCAGGCTTGATTCTAAAAACAGTGTATTTGCTGAGTTATCAAATCCGCCGGCACTTGTGAGTTCTGTCGGGAAGCGGTCCGTTACAGAGAAGTCCGTTGCCAACAGGTCGCGTAGCGTGTTGTCGAATTCGCGGTGTGTTAGCCGGCGGATTTGTTCAAAACCAGGATTGTCTATTGTGCTGTAGTCAAAATTATTGATAGCACTACTGAGAGTTGTCACGAGTCGGGACCGTTCATTGGCGGTTGGTTGCGGTGCGTTTGTGGGAGGCATTTTTTTGACGCTGACGGCATCGATAACCCGTTCCCACGTCTCTCGATTTCGAACCAGTGGAGTTTCTTCAAGGATGGCAGTCAGGTTGATGCCAGCTGTCTGTGTCTGAGCACCGTGACAGCGAATGCAGTATTTTTCTGTGAGAGTTTCGACCGAGGCATGATCTTCCGCACTAAACCTTTGAGAAGAAGGGTTTTGCGCGGTCAAAAAATCTGTGGTGGTAATCGAAAGGAGGACAGTGACCGCGAGAGTGAGCGTTAGACGAAAAGTAGGCATGTCAGAAGATCACACGTATACGTCAATAAAGTAGCACAACAGGTTTATCACGTGTAAAATACGAGACTGGAACAGATCTATTTATTGAAAGGCATGGGTTTCGATTTGTCGTCAAGCATGTATCGTGGTCTGTTTGTTCTGTGTTTCTTTATGAACGCAGCGGGGGCAAGTGTCGTCGCCCAGCAGCCCTCTTCCGGCGGAGAGTTCGATGAGGCTGGACTGGTAAAACAGTACTGCCTTGGTTGCCACAACGATAGCTTGGAGACGGGCGGCCTCTCCCTGGAGGGCGTTGACATAACTGATGTAGCGGCCCACCCCGAGGTCTGGGAGAAGGTTGTCAAGAAGCTTCGAACCGGTTCGATGCCGCCCCAGCCTAGACCGCGTCCTGACCGTTCAACATACGACCACCTTGTGTCTTACTTGGAAGTGGCCCTAGATCGCCACGCTGCGGCAAATCCCAATCCTGGTCGCGCAGCCACATTTCGTCGGCTGAATCGAATTGAGTATCAGAACTCAATCCGAAATTTGCTTTCGCTAGACATCGACGTTACGGAGCTTTTGCCTCGCGATGATGTGAGTTTTGGGTTTGATAATGTTGGTGTCGGCAACTTGTCCCCGACGTTGATGGAGCGCTATCTGGTCACCGCCCAGAAGGTTAGTCGCTTAGCAGTAGGAAGTCGGGCGCCAACGCCGGGGAGTCGGGTGGTCATCGTGCCAGTTGACCGTACCCAAGAAGATCACTTGATCGGCTTGCCCTTTGGGACGCGTGGGGGGACTGCTTTTACGCATACCTTCCCATTTGATGGCGAGTACGAGATCCAGGTCAGATTACAGCGAAATCGCAACGAGAATGTCGAAGGCTTAACGGAGCCGCATGAGGTTGAGATTCTACTCGACGGGGCTCGCTTGGAGCAGTTTACGATGCTTCCGAGCGAGAACATGGTGATGCAAGCGAACTCCGCCTACTACGCGGACGCGGGTATTGATAATCACTTAAATGTAAGTGTGTCGGTGAGTGCGGGGCCGCATGTCGTTGCCGCTACGTTCATTGAGAAGAACGCCGCTTTACTCGAGACGACGCGTCAACCTTACGACGCTCACTACAATATGGATCGTTCCCCGCGGCAACAACCAGCTGTTCGGTCGGTTTCTATCGTTGGGCCTTTCGATCCGTCAGGGATTGGTGACACACCAAGTCGTGCCAGAATTTTGTCCTGTCGACCTAGCTCTTCGTCTAGTGCAGAAGCGGAAGAGTGTGCCACTTCCATACTGGCAGAACTTGCTCGTCGCGCATATCGAAGACCGGTGACAGTGGCTGATTTGGACCAGCTAGTTTCGTTTTATCGTGATGGATACACGAGTGGTGGTTTTGAGGTAGGTGTTGAGACGGCGCTGAGGGCGCTACTTGCCAGCCCGGAATTTCTGTTTCGCATTGAACGCGACCCCGAGGGTGTGTTGGCAGGGGCTCCATACCGTGTGAGTGATCTGGAACTAGCCAGTCGGCTGTCGTTTTTCCTGTGGAGCGCGCCACCGGATGACGAACTTCTTCAGGTAGCGACTGCTGGGCAGCTTAGTGACCCCTCCCGATTGGAGGCAGAAGTTCGTCGGATGTTGGCTGATCCTCGTTCACAGGCTTTAACAACGAATTTCGCTTCGCAATGGTTACATCTGCGCAATTTGGATGCCGTACGACCTGATGCGCGCTTGTTTCCAGATTTTGACGACAATTTGAGACAGGGATTTAAGCGGGAGACCGAACTGTTGTTTCAGAATATTCTGTCTGAGGACCGGAGCGCGCTTGAACTGCTAACTGCTGACTACACTTTTGTGAATGAGCGCGTTGCGACGCACTACGGCGTCCCCAATATTTATGGTGACCACTTCCGACGGATCGATTTGACGAACGAAAGCCCTCGGAGAGGAATTCTTGGTCACGGTAGTATTCTGACGGTCACTTCTTACGCAACACGGACATCGCCGGTGTTACGTGGTAAATGGCTTTTAGAGAATTTACTCGGCACGCCACCGCCGCCGCCGCCGCCGAACGTGCCGGCTCTTGATGAGACACGTTCGAACACGCGGATCGTTTCAATGCGTGAGCGAATGGAAGTCCACCGGCAAAATCCGCAATGTGCCGTCTGTCACAGGATCATGGACCCAGCTGGTTTGTCGATGGAGAACTTTGATGCTATCGGGAGATGGCGCGATTTTGAGGGTGATGCGCCTATCGATGCTGCTGGTAGTATTCCTGGTGGTGAAGAGTTTGACGGTGTCAGTGGGTTGCAGCGCGCGTTGCTCGATCGTCCCGAGGTTTTCGTCGGGACGCTGACGGAGAAACTTTTAACATATGCGTTGGGGCGCGGTGTTGATTACATCGACGCGCCGACGGTCCGTGCGATAACAAAGGCGGCGGCCGAGGATGATTATCGTTTGACGTCGCTTATCCTTGGTGTTGTGCAGAGTAGTTCTTTTCAGATGAGGAGATCACAGTCATGATCATTACAAAAATGGCATTGCCCAGACGTACCTTTTTACGTGGCCTTGGCGCTACTGTGGCACTACCGTTACTCGATGCTATGGTGCCAGCCGCGTCGGCAATGGCTCGCACTGTTTCGATCGCACCCCGGCGCCTAGGCATCGTTTACATGCCTATGGGCGTGCATTATGACCCGTGGACTCCGAAGCAGAACGGGAGACTGACGGAACTGTCTGAGTCGTTGTCTCCACTGATGCCGCACCTTGACAACGTCACGGTCGTCACGAATCTAGAGATAGACGCTGCCCATACAACTGGGAACCACGCGTCCGCGAACTCTTCATTTTTGACATGCGTTAAACCGAAACGGACTGAGGGTAGTGATTACGTGAATGGCACGTCCGTTGACCAAATAGCGGCTCAGCAGATTGGCAAGGAGACGCCGTTGCCCTCGTTGGAACTTGGCACGGACCTAATTGCGCAAGTCGGAAATTGTGACAATGGGTACGCCTGCGCGTACATGAATAGCCTGTCGTGGGCCTCGCCGACTGCGCCGAATCCGACTGAATCTGACCCGCGCATCGTTTTTGAGCGCCTGTTCGGAGATGGCGGTACACCCGAACAACGGAAAGCAGAATTGAAGCAAAACAAGAGCATTCTTGACTGGGTACTCGAGGACATGTCGAGTCTGCAGAAGCAGCTCGGGAGTGGTGATCGACACCGTGTTGATGAATACCTTGACACTGTTCGCGAAGTTGAGCGCCGAATTCAACGTGCGGAGGTATCGGTCAGCGATTCTCCATTGACCGATCTCACACGCCCTACTAGCGTTCCCGAGGCCTGGGAAGATCATGTGAAGCTGATGTATGACCTACAGGTGCTTGCGTTGCAGGCTGACCTGACCCGGGTCATCACGTTCCAGATGGCACGTGAGGCGAGCACGAGAACCTATCCTCAGATCGGTGTGCCGGAGCCGCATCACCCCATTTCGCACCATGTTGACGACCCGGAGAAACTCGCGAAATTGGCGAAAATTAATCAGTACCATGTGTCGCTGTTCGCCTACATGATCGAGCAGCTTAAGAAGACCGAGGATGGGGAGGGGTCGTTACTCGATAGCACCACGTACATGATCGGTAGTGGTTTGGGTAATCCGAATGTTCATAATCACCGGAACCTACCCGTTATTGTTGCTAGCGGCGCGGGATCAAGTATCGTTGGTGGACAGCACGTTAAGTATGACGAACTGAAGCCACTCGCGAATCTACACCTCACGTTGCTTGACGATGTTGGTGCTCGCATCGACCAGTTCGCTGACAGTACCGGTCGTGCTGGCGAGGTGATTGAGCCATTGACGCTGTAGAACAGCCGTGAGGGTTGTGCGGGCACAGAGAGATGCGATGCGACGATATATAGCTGGGTTGTTTGCGCTAGCGGTGATCGTGTTGGGCCTTGCATTCGGTGGTGGTGTCGCATCTGCGAATACCGCGCTTGATGCCGATCTGATCGAAGCGATTCGAGCCGGTGACGTTGGCCAGGTTCGAGTAGCGGTGTCACGTGGTGCGGATGTCACTGCTGCAGAGGCTGACGGCACCACTCCACTCCATTGGGCGGCTCATGCGGACCAACTCGATGTCGTCATCATGCTGCTCGAGGCAGGAGCAGATCCAACGGCGGCCAACCGTTACGGTGTGCGTCCCATGACACTGGCGTGCACGAACGGCAACGCTGCGATCGTTGGTGCGCTACTTGCGGCAGGGGCGGACCCTAACGAGGCGACGGCCGAGGCTGAGACAGCTCTAATGACGGCGGCTCGAACGGGTTCATTAGATGTAGTTAAGGTGTTGCTAGATGCGGGAGCCGTTGTGAATGCCGCGGAAACCTGGCGTGGTCAGACGGCGCTTATGTGGGCAGCGGCTGAGGGGCATGCTCATCTCGTTCCACCAATGCTGTCTTATGGCGCGGACTTGAACGCTCGCTCGAACAAAGGGTGGAGCGCGATGCTTTTCGCTGCGCGCGAAGGACAGATTGATGTGGTTCAGACGTTACTGGAAGGCGGAGCTGATGTGGAAGATGCGCTGCCTATTATCGAAGAAACACGTCGTGGCGGGACTAGTGCGGAGCGCGCTGCTACCGGTTTAAATGCGTTTTTGCTGGCCGCCGCTAATGCCCACTATGAGTTGGCTGCGTTGTTGGTAGATCGAGGTGCTGATGTGAATGTGGCATCGCGGGGCTGGACGGCGTTGCATCAGGTGTCGTGGGTTCGAAAGGCTGGTGTAGCTGGAAGTAATAATCCAGCTCCGGAAGGTTCAGGAGGTCTGTCCAGTCTGGATTTTGTCCGCAAGATTGTTTCCGCTGGAGCTGATGTGAATGCGCTTGTAACGGCAAGGCCTCCGGCGGGCATTACCAGATTGAATTTTATTGGGGGGACACCGTTTCTGCTTGCTGCGCGGACCGGTGATGCCGACCTGATGCGTCTACTGGCTGAACTCGGCGCAGATCCACTAGTTCCTAATGAGGACAACACCACACCGATTATGGTAGCCGCCGGGGTGGGCACATCGTCACCGGGGGAGGACCCAGGTACAGAGCCGGAGGTGCTTGAGGCTGTTCAGGTCGCGTTTGAGTTGGGTGGCCAGCTCGACGACGTCGATGACAATGGTGAGACGGTTATGCACGGCGCGGCATATAAACATCAGCCGAAGGTGGTTGCTTTTCTCGTGGAGTCTGGTGCCGACGTTAACGTCTGGAATCAACCCAACGGCAAAGGGTGGACACCCCTTAACATTGTTGAAGGGGTGCATATCGGAATGAACATCCAAAGTAATCCATCGACTGCAGAAGCTGTGCGTGACGCAATGTCCGCGGCCGGTGTGTTACCATCGGTAACCGACCAGTAATCGCGGTCTTTCAATTCCCTTGTTTCGAGTATTTTTCCGGATCCTGTGCTCTATTACTCGCAGGCCGGTGCCAGACTAGCGACGGTTGTTACGTTAACGGCGTCTGTTTCGCCTTCGCCATCTCGTCGAATCAAAAACCCTTTAGCTTCGACGCGGTGGTCTTCATACACATCTGGGTCTGGAAACACGTACATCAGTTCAAACGTATTCTTACCTAGTGCGATGGCTTGTGTGAGCATGAGCACCTCACCTTCGGAGGCCGCTGGATCACGAGATCGAATTGGCTCACTGCCGTTCGTGACGATCCAGTCACTTTCGGTGCCCCGCTTCAGACAACCGACGACTTGCACCATCGAAAAATTTGGCACCGCATCTGGTCCGTCTTCACCATAAATTAAGAAATTTCCTGCTGTGCTGACTGTCAGTTCTTCAGTGCCTGTTGGAAAGTGATTCTGTGAAAGTACATAGGCGAGAATATCCACGTAAGTATCTTCCCCAAGTGTGCCGGCCGCACCTGGCGGCATGGTCTTTGCACGTGCGAGAACACTATCCAGAGTGAGTCCACCCCAGTCGCGGATAAAGCTTTCCCCAACTAATGGTCTTGCACGACCCCCAGATAAATCCTCTCCATGGCAGC
>Ga0310121_10005451_pt1 | contig 10939 bp, 8 predicted proteins | sample CB27_Tmax_986_MG_FD_203504 | JGI IMG/M metagenome (GOLD analysis project Ga0310121, IMG submission 203504) | Marine microbial communities from Western Arctic Ocean, Canada - CB27_Tmax_986 | ecosystem: Environmental > Aquatic > Marine > Oceanic | place: Canada: Western Arctic Ocean | collected...
CCTGCGCCAGGAACCGGGCTGGAATCTCTCGTTGGACGATATCAAGATAGATCCGACGCCATTCACTGAACTTGATCCGTCGGGAACTCCAATGGTTGAAGTCGAGAACTCACTACGCGTGTGGAAAGCGATGTATGAAATGACACGGGCCCAGGCGTGTGAAGATCGCATCTGGACCCGACTGAGCCATGTTGAATGTCTGACTTATGCGCGTCATCGGTGGTTAAAGGAGGGCCGGAGCGACGAGGAAACCGCCAAGGATGTGAGCAAGCATTTTTTTGCGCCGAGCCTTACCGTGTGTCGTGACGACCATGCGATTGCCCGCTTGTGGTGGAATGCGCGCATCGCGAAACTCCTGCGACCAGATGATCAGAAAGCGGCCCTGACGCTCATCCTGAAAACAGCCGATATTCGCAGTAATTTTATCGAGCGGAGTTATACCGCAAGTCGGCGTGAGCTCGCCTGCGCGATCCTCAGGGTCATGGAACGTAATGAGTGGGTAACCAGTAAAGAGCGGAACTATCGAGACTTCATGAAGGTGGTGAACAAATTCGGTGGTGGCATGGTGTTTGAACTGTTGCCCGCAGAACAAATCGACGATTTTATGGATGAGTGCGCAGCGAAAGCCAGTGCAGCGTAGGTCCGACTGGTCAGGGTCTGGTGTATTTGGTACCCTCCCGTCCGACCGTGGTGCCGTTCGCGTGACAGGCACCAACAATAACCAGCACGGAGTCTGACGTTTGGCAACCCGTCCTCATCGTAAGAAACCTCACCGGCCGACCGTACTCGATCTGTTCTCAGGATGCGGTGGATTGACACAGGGCTTTGTCGACGCTGGCTTCAGACCGGTCGGTGGAGTTGAGAAAGATCGTGATTCAATTCGGAGCTACGCGCAGAACTTTCACCCTGGTGTCAGTGAGCGGTACGAGACGCCCTTCGACATCACGCAGGCATTGCCTGAGACTGTGCTCACCGCGCTCGATGTTAACCCCTGTGAGATAGATGTCATCGTCGGCGGACCACCGTGTCCTGCCTTCGCGAACATCGGTCGAGCCAAGTTGGCGGAGATTAATAAGAATGATCCCCACGCCTACCTGAAAGATCCGCGCGCTCAACTCAGGCACCAATACCTTGAGTGGGTCGACTATATCCAGCCCAACGTCCTGCTCATGGAAAATGTGCCGGGCATTTTGAACTGGGGCGGCACGAACGTTGGCGACGAAATCTGTAAATCTCTTAAAGAGAAAGGCTACAAGCCGGTCTATGCGGTCCTGAATAGTGCGAACTACGGGGTCCCTCAGTCCCGCAAGAGATTCTTTCTGGTCGCTGTCCACAAGGATCTCGCCTCCGTTGATGAATTCACTTTTCCTGAAGAGACCCACGCGGATACGAAACATCGTCAGGACACGCTGCAGCTCCGGAAGCGGTCGGGCCATCAGGCGGCGAAGGAACTGAAGAATGGCTACCGGCGTTTCCCCCGCACAGACTCGGACCCGAAGCCTCTGGTCTCTGTGCAGGATGCCCTCGAGGATCTCCCGAGGATCAACGCGGCGAAAGATCGCTACAAACGTGCCGACGAACCAGTTGATCCGTATCGGGAGAACGGAAAGATTTCTTCGTATGCGGAGAGGATGCGGAAAAAGGCGGGCGACAGCCCGCAGCAGCACGCGAAGCATACACGCGCTGTAACAAAGCGCGACTTACCTCTCTTTCAGGAGATGAAGGAGGGGGATACCTATCCTGCAGTGATTGACATAGCCGAGAGGCGCTACGAAGAAGCCTGTAAGGAAGATCCAATGTGTATTCTGCACCCAGCGTTGGTAGATAGAAACACCCTTGTTCCGCCTTATGACAAAAGAAAATACAAAGACAAGTGGTGGAAACTTGTGAAAGCTAACCCGTCCAAAACGCTGATGGCTCACCTTGCCAAAGATGGGTATAGCCATATCCATTACGATCAGCCCCGGATGCTGTCTGTCAGAGAAGCCGCACGTCTCCAATCGTTTCCTGACGATTTTGAATTCTGCGGGTCAATGACCTCGGCGTTTCGTCAGATCGGGAACGCGGTTCCTCCAGATATGGCGAGGGTTCTCGCCACAGCAATAAAAAAGATCCTGCCATCCTGACGAGGATTTTCAGGTTCCTGCCGGTTGGTCTTTCGGGTCGTCATTCTCAAGAAACCGGACCAGTCTCTCCTGCAGCTTTGCCGCGTCACGGGTTTCGCATTCCCACACTACGAGCGCATGCCATCCCTCCGCAGCGAGGCGGGCCAGTTGCCGATCGTCTCGTTTAACGTTCGCTTCCCGTTTCTTTTTCCAGAAGGCTCCGTTGGTTTTTGGCTGCACGCGTCCATAGCGGCATTCGTGCATATGCCAGAAACAGCCATGTACAAAAATTATTTGTCGACGACGCCTGAACACCACGTCAGGCCGTGCGCCACAGACATTGACGTGTAACCGATACCGATAACCCTGGCGATGCAGCAAACGACGCACCACGAGTTCCGGCTTCGTGTTTTTGTGTTTGATCGCCGCCATATTACGCCGGCGTTGCGATCTGGTGTGCACATCCATTGACGATTTCGCCCTGATCTGTCAGATGAGTTAGCGAGACGTAGCCACGATCCGAGGGTCACTCGGAAGGCTCAGCGTACTGCATGCGTGCATAGATACCTAGCGGTCAACTGCCGTAGTGATGCGGTCGGCGATGTCGAGGAGAAACTGCTTCACCTCGGTCAGCAGACCCGCATCGTCGCCGTCAGCATCCTGGAGTAACGCATCAGTATCCTGCATGGCTTTGGGCACTGTGGTCCAGGGATGATTGTCGCCCTCGCCATGGATCCGATCCGCCAGCCAGTTATCAAGATCGTCGATTGCGGCTGTCGAAAGGAGTTCCGGATGTTCAAAATAGATCAGGCGCCGAGCAAGCTCTGTCAGACGGCGGTCTTCAAACTGGGTCGCGATGGCGATGCGTTGAGTCCACGGGACCTGATGGAACCGGGCGAGCAGCGCGGTATCCCGATCATTCGGAAAGTCGTCGTATATGCGTTGCTCGACATACGCCGACGGGGCTTCCGTCTCAAAGCGCTCGGCCAATGCCTGTCCTACGCGTGTGCGGAAGTCCGGATGGGCTCTGATGATCTCGACTCGTCGTTGGCGTTCGGCGCGGTCAAGTTCCAGTGCGGCCGTGCCGGGGGGCGCCATGTCCTCCGGCATCAGGATGGGCTGTTTATTGGCAGCGAGCGAGCGAATCGCCCTCGTTTCTTTCTTTTTGCTATTCAGGACCCTCACGAGATCATCAACGGACCGAGTGACGTAGAGCTCAGGATCGAACGCGAGATCGAAGACGGCGAACTGTCCGCGTCTGGTCGGATGCTCGCCGCACCGCGTCACCAGCCAGGAGGAATGCTTATTGTAAATTGCCTCTGAAAAACTCACCATCGGGTGTCGATCGAGATACGTCGTGCTGAGTTGGCGCGACGATGTCTGCGTCATCGCATCCCAGATGTCTGGGGCCTGGTCGCGCATCAGTCTCGCGAGATGGAGGGTGGCCAGCACGTCACCGAGCGCTTCGTGCGCGGCGTGATCGGAATAGCCATTGTGGGCAGCGAGCGGGGCGAGTTTATAGACCGGTCGTCCGGTCGGGCCCGTCGGAATCCTTAAGACATCCGGTGCATACATAGTGACGGCATGGGCCAACTGGAGAATGTCTGCGCGAGTATTTCCGTCCGTGTTCGTGAGGTAACACGGGAGGAGTGTCTGAAAGAAGGCCTGTCGCAGGAGTTCTTCGTCAAATGGGATGGAGTTGTAGCCGAGAAACAGGGCGGGCGACCAGTCGCGGAGTTTGTCATTAATCCTGGACATCATCTCGTAATGTGACGGGAGGCTGGCGTCGCCAAGACGGCTCGGCCGCACGCCGGTCACCCGAAGCGCGCGGGGGGACGGAATAATGTGTGGCAGTAATCGACACCGGATGCTGAAACGGTCGAGTTCCCGGAGGGAGTTGTCCGTCAGTACGGCGGCAAATTCCAGTATCTGATCAAACTGGGTACTGGTCCCGGTCGTTTCGGTGTCGTAGAAGACATAGTGCATCGTTTGCGGTGTCCTCAGAACGGAATGCGATCGCGGAGTGGCGACCCTGGTGGAAGGTAATACTTCACCCGACTTTTGATGTTCGTGATTCCGTGAAACATGTGCGTGGACGTCAGCCAGATCGCCGGGTCGAGATCTGGAGCCGTTGGAACAGCGTCCCGCTGATTGACTTCAGCAAATTCACATTGCGTCGGTCGAAACAATCTGCCCTCAAATTTCACACCGCGAGAATAGCCAGGCGGCGACTGTGTGACGTACTCGCGGAGCGCCTCAATAATCGCAGAATTACCGATGCGTCGCGCGGCCACGGCACATTTGCGGAGGGCATGGGCGTTTGCGAGGCCTTCCTCAAGGCAGTCATGGGTTCCGAACGTTTTTTGATAGCGGGCGACGAAGGTCTTCTTGTAGATGGGGTGACGATGGGTCGCCTCAAGGCGAAACGCGTAGCATTCCGTCAGATGATGGAACGCCTCGTGGTAGTACAGAAAGAGCCGGGCCATTTGGATGGCCGTTCGAGACGGCACGGCACTGTTTGAGCGCGTTTGTATGCCATCTGCCAGATACAGCAGGCCGTCAAAACGGAGATAGACACCCCACCAGTCGGGATAGAAAAAATGCCACGGCAGATAGAATGCCAGGCAATCCGGCGTTGCATCATATTCCCCGAATTCGTGTGTTACGGGCGCACCGCCAAAGTCACCGGGCTCGCGCACGCCGGTCTGTGGCCAGTCCTTCAGGAGTCCTTCGTCCAGAAGATCGGCTCCAATCTGATCGAGATCTGCGGGCTGGTTTCTCTGCTCCTCCGTCGCTCTGTCATAGATGGTCGGGTCGTCGACGGGAATGACTGTGCCGCCGGGTTCAATAATCCGGTCGACCGGCCAATCTTCGAAGATGTTCGGCAGAGTGTCTCTCACCACGTTCAGGTCACGCGCACCCATGGGGCCTCCTTGGAAGTAAATTGGCGAAGTTTCCACCTCTTGTGAATGTCATAGCGGGAAATATTCTGTATATCTGCGAGCGCGTGTGTTTATTGACCGGGGCTTGTTGTCCCGCGGATCTATCTGCACGTGCCCTCCTGATAGAGGACGCCTGACCGAAAGAAACCTGACAGTTCCATGTCCGTCCCGAGACGGTCCAAATGGGATATTTGAGAAATGGGTTGGGGGTGCGGTTTCTGCAAATCAGCTGGACTACTATTGCATGGCAGGTGCGTGGACAACTGTCAGGTGTCTGGTAGCTGCACGTCTAACAATCTGAGAGTCATGGAATAAGGCGATGTCACAACACGAGAATGAGAACTGGGCGTTACATATTGATGAATCCGGAAGATTCGACTCAGTCGAAGACCCCGTTTCGATCGCGGGCGTTTTGATTCGTGAGGGGCTTCCAGGGACTACACCCGGCGAGATCAGGCAGAGTTTGCAACAAGTCGTCCCGGAATTGCCGTGGCCCTTTCATGCCACACACCTTCGGCAGCTCGCCTACCTCGTTCTGGCCATAAATGATCGGTGTGGTAATGAACGGAACCCCGCGTTAAGCAGTGCGCTTGATGAAGCGAATGGCATCCTCGACGCTCACTGTAAAGAGACCGTCGGGAAGGTGCGCCAGCAACTCAGCGAGCACCGCCGGCCGTCGATTGACACGCTTCGCCCGATGACGCAATTGTTGCGGAGACACCTCAGCCCGCAGAGTAGGGCAATTTTGACAGACTGTTCTCGGCGAGCGTGGGGTGCTGTACGTCGATTATTTACGACGTTGCAGACTACTGCAGGCGACAGCATTCGCATTGTTGCCGCGTCAGAAACCGTCCTTGGGGATGCCTATTCGAACGAGCAGTCACATCCAGAGGACGACCGTTATTATGAACTCCTTGATTGCCTGCTCCGCCGCACCGCATTGCTTCTGGAACCGCATGCACCATGTTCACTCTTTGTCAGAGTGTTGCGTCGAGGTGTTTTCGACCCACGTTTCGGGAAAACTGTTGAGTTAGATTCTCATCATGTGAATGAAGTCATCAAAAATGTGCCGTCAAAGACCGTTCGGCTGGTTGCGGACATGACAAGACCGTTCGATCAGCATACGTGGGGTGAGTTCGTGTTAGCCGATTTCGTTGCTAATCAGTCCCGTCGGATTTTGAAGGATGAAACGGCCTCACTCCACGACAGAGAATCTGAATTTGAGACGCATTTTTCGGTTGCCTTGCGCTCGGGCACGCCCCAGCAAAGTCATCTGACTGCTTCCGGAGCGGCGAAAACATTCCTGGAGACGACTGATCCAGGAGTGGCCGGCGACCCAGTTGAAGCATTTCCTTGGTTGCAACCTCGTCGCCGATGGGCCTGCGAACAGGCGTGGGAACTCATGGAGGCTGCCAGAGGGACGGTGAATGGACCTAGCTGAGGCATTGCAGGTTATTGCGCCGATGACTCAACGAGATCCATCGGTAAACGAGCGACGGAAGATGGCCTTCGACGTTGTCTATGAAGCGCTCCGTTCGCCGAAAATAACAAAGTGGTTTGCAAAAGATCAGGGCAATCGGTGGGAACAGCAGATTGATGACGTCATAAATGGAGTAGCCGTGAATCTATTGACACGAGGACCGAGATCCGGGGATCCGATTCGTAACGGTGAAGCATTCCTATTCGAGATCATTGAAAGATTCATCATCGATACGGCAAGGAAAAAAAAGTATTCCTTTGGCGGTAAGAAAATCGCTAAAGAAGGTACGTTCGATGTCGCGGAGCTTGACGAACGACAGAGGCTATCCGGGACTTTTCAACTGCCTACGTCAAGAGGCAAACAAAAAAGCGTATCCGGCAAAACAGGGGAACATGAGGTCGTCGTTGTTGAAGACCCGCTGTCCAACAAGCTCTACACCGACCCGGCTAGGTTAGAAGAAGCTGCGCAGCAGTTGCAGCGGACGAAAGAGTTTCTGACAGTCGTCATAGTTCCAGGTATCGCCAAGACGTTGCGCCAGGATGGGGCTAGGAATTTTAAAATCTATATCGGATATTTGATGTGCGGTAACACAGTTGAGGAGATAGCGGAGAAGGAGTTCGGGCAGCCAGACCTGAAAAGTAAGAATGCCGTCTATAAACAACTAAGTCGGCAACGACAGAAATTGTTTGAAAATACAGACACAATATTTCGTGCTGCACGGGATCACGGCATTTGGGAAAAGGCTATCGTGCAGGTCATGGAAGGGTTTCGTGCACGGGGGGCAGGGTAATGACAAACCAGAAGCAGAGCGACGAAGCGACCTTTGATCGAAAATCAGACGGTTCGGTAGTCATCGACATGAGTGCACCCGGGTGTGAGTACATTATTGAAACTCCGAAGGGGCGTGTTCTCCTGCGATCTGAGTCGGAAACGATGTTTTCTGTGCGAACGGATGAATTGTCTGACACTCGGGAGACGATTTCCTGGCCAGATGCCGATGTGGGGCAGGCCAGCGGCCTGAGCAGGGCTGGTGTCGTTGCCCTGCTGTTGGCGGCTCCAGTGATTCCGCCTCTCGAGTGTTCAGAAACCTCTATTTCGGTACTGGAAGATCGAGGTGTTAACCTGCAGTTCCTGGTGCCGGCTTCTCAGGTTCTAACGCTGTCACCCCAGCAGGCAGGGACCGAAATCTCAGTGCGTTCTTCTCAGCCTGTTGAACTGACGCCACTGGCGAAGATACAGGAACCGCCTGAATTTCGTGAGTGGATCACGAGTCTGGATGAGCCTTGGCTGTCGCAGAAGATTGGCGACTGTCTCGAATACGATGATACGTGGAACACTTGTGTGGCTGTGGGTTTACTGGCTCGGATGGGACCGATGTCCGAGTTCACGGTTGACGCGGTGCTTCGCGGGGAGACCCCCAATGGGAAGTCACGGCGTTGGGCGCAGACACTGGACAAGAACGAACTCGACACGATCGAGGACCTGGCATTTTCTGAGTTGGAGGGGCTACACCAAGGGCTGGAAGCGCTGGATTCAACGATCGGTTACAAGATTGATGACTGGCAGGACGACTGGGTCGCACTGTGCCATGGTCGTGATGACCTTGAGGGGATTCGTCTGATTCTCTCCGAAGGACGTTCCGGAGAACGGTTCGATCGTGCGCTGAAAGCGCTTGATGAAGACTGTATGCGCGTTGTGCTCAGTCTTCCCCGTGACGACCTGCAAATTGATGATCGCATGAGTCGCGTGGGCACACTCGAACCTACGGCGTGGTGGTCTGGCGATCCGGCGTGGGAGTTGCTGGGTAACAGAGACGCGACAGTGTAGATTCAGACTGATGGAGGTGGAATGAGCCGGGTGAAGTATGCAGATGGTCCTGACCGCGCACTTAGCGAGGGACCGTGGTGCCATCCTCCAGACATGGTCCCTGCAGTGACCGTTGGTCAAACACTGCTCGTTTTACTATCTGCGGGTGCGGTTAGTTCTCATGCGTATGGTTCAGCTCTCACGGTTAGTGACGCAGCGTCCTCACCAGGCGATCTGTCCTTGAAAGAAGAAGCGACTGCTTCATGGAATAGCGCGCAGACATCCTTACCCCGAACCGTCCCGATTCTATGGAAGGAGATGGACGAGCTTCGACCCCATGTCGGGAAAAACTTCGTAAGTTTCAGTGAAGGCAAAGGTTCCGCTCATGCACCGAGAGAGCTATCCGGTCCTTCGGCCGGACTGAGTTTTTGTCTTGCCCTCACCTCACGGCTTTTTAACTTGCCCATTCCAGATGACATCATGGCGTCAGCCGGGATAGATGCCCTGGGTAGGGTGACGGCCGTTGCGCAGATCGCGCTGAAAGTTCGCGCTGTGCAGGCAATGACACCGCGGATCCGAAGGGTGCTCGTCGCCCCTGATAATTTCGACGAGGCACAGTGCGCGACTGATGAACACATCCGTCCAATACAAGTCGAAACAGTGCAGGAAGCTCTCTCTGAGGTGTTTGGTGTTGATGAGATGGCCGAACAATTTGTGGCGATGGGGGATTCTGATCGGCAGGGTTTGATTGAAACAATGTTTCAAATCACGCATCGTGGACGAGGCCAGTTCGTGTCGTGGCAGGCACTACGAGCGGCCGCTCAGCTGGTCCTCGACCGTTGGCAGGATTTGCAGGAAAGTGACCGTTATACGTTGAAGTTCGTCCGGGGTGTTTCGGAACGGCATGAAATGAACGCTGGAACCATCCCGCTTCCGCCGGAGGGGTACTTGAATCGGCGTCCGCGAGCAGTGAGGATTGGTGTCGTAACACAGCTCGTCCAACAGTCCGTTGACACGGCCACGCCAGATGCGAACGAAATATGCGATCTCGCCAAAGAATATGTGCCGCAGTCGATGGCCGAAGGGTATGACCAACAGCTTGTCTTACTAGGGGCCTTGGCCCGATTACGGTCGGTAACCGGTGAACCTGAAAAAGCGCTGCGGGATCAAGAGGAGTTGGCGAAACTCTGGACAGAGCTGGGTCACGACCGCCGTGCGAGTCACCCGCTCGTCGAATGGATGCGTCTTGCCGGGGCATTGGGTGACTGGGAGTCTTTTGCTCGCGCGAACGAACTCAAGCGTCAGGTCGAGGGATCATTTCGGAAATATGACCGCTGTTATGTTGACCTTTCGTGGGCACGGGCCCAGGTGCTTTTCAAGTCGAAACCATCAGGTGAGGCACAAAACGTCCTTGAGCAATTAGCGGGCGACGACAGCATTCCATCAGAAATCAAGTGGTCAGCGCGGCGCGTTTTGAAACGTGTTGAGGACGAGGGGGCAGACTCGTCTGAACGCTGGCACGTGGAACGGAACAAATACCTTGCGGCATTGGACAAGTCATTAGAGCATGGTCAACAGGCGGATGCTGATGGTCATGTGAAATGCTTGGGTAACCTTGAACCGGGACTCATTGGGCACCTTCTCAAGGCAGCAAGCGACGAACGCAGTGCCTATGTTCAACGGTTTTATCCGTATTGAGCCATGGAAGAGTCAGAGAAAACATTAACCGAAGAACCGCAAACTGACGAGTCGGAGATCTCGCTCGCGGGACAGTTTGCGACGGCCTGGGCAGCGGATCTCCAGAAGATCCTGTTACGCCTGCCGTTCGAGTCGCTTGCCGAAGTGATTCGGGGGGCTGATCAAAGCGCGGTCAAACAGGTGATGAAAACGTTAGGCCTCGGGGCAAAATGGAGGAGCCTGAAGAGGCGCGAGGGAAGAAAAGCAGCGGAAGCCATTGCAGGAACTCTTGCCATTCGCCTTGTCGGTGATGTCCATGAGAACGATCCAACTCTGTGCGCACGCCTTCTGTTTACCTGGTGGGCGCGTGCGGCCAAACGGTATTTCGAGGCAACGCCGTGGAGTCAGTTGCTTGTTGAACAGCCTATGATGTTGGCGATTGGTGCGGTTGCAGCAGAGAGTCGAGATGCGGGGGTGCCGGCTGAAGTCGTGGCCATTCAAGACGAGCTTCAGAATTCTGATCAGGTCCTTGAGCGAGTGACCGCGGGTCTTTTGCAGTGCGCACTGGATAGTGGTGACGATGCTGATTCGGATGGAATCGGAGAGCGAATTAGTGAGTGGGTCGGTCCGGCTGATCAACTCGATGAGGATGTTCTTGTGGCCTACCGGGAGACCGCACGAGCACAAGCGTTGCCCGGCAACCTCGTTACTTTCCTCTTAGACAATCACCGTCAGGGCGTGACCATAGCCACTGCGATAATTAAACAAACCATTGATACGCCTGACAGGGCAGGAAAGTTAATCAGGACTGTCTGGGGCAAGGACGACGTTGGCAGGAAAAAGATTCCTGCGACACCCCCGCTCCCACGTCGACCAATTGGGACAGGTCAGAGCCCAGTCGAGACCGACATCGAGAGAGTCGCTGATCC
>Ga0310121_10005452_pt1 | contig 10938 bp, 9 predicted proteins | sample CB27_Tmax_986_MG_FD_203504 | JGI IMG/M metagenome (GOLD analysis project Ga0310121, IMG submission 203504) | Marine microbial communities from Western Arctic Ocean, Canada - CB27_Tmax_986 | ecosystem: Environmental > Aquatic > Marine > Oceanic | place: Canada: Western Arctic Ocean | collected...
CAGTCGCTACAGGTGCAGCTGCTACACTCTGGATGGCAACCGGAATATCACTAGCCACCCCAATCCCAGCCACCGGCACATTCACCGCCAGCAGGGGCGCATACATCCACCCTCCCAAACGTTCCGGCGTGCGCACCTGCACCCAATTCCCGGCCTCATTACGTCCAAAAATTGTCACTGGCGTGCCCGCCACCGCCAACCCGCTCACCTCGAAGTCAGTCCCTGGCCCGCTGCGTACATTTATTTCACCAGTCGTCAGCCCATAGCTCATGGCCCCATCATAGGCCGATGTCCCAGCCCAAAACCCCGCTCCGCTCTGGGCCGCTTCCAGTGCCAATTGGCGAAAATCCGCCGCGTGCAGCGTGTCCGGCGCGTATTCCACGGGTTGTGCCCATCCTTGACGCATCATCTCCGCATTCACAAAAACCCCTTCTGCTGTGTACACATAGCGCAACAACCGATCATATCGATCCCGATTCGTACGATCCTGCACCAGATAGAGCGGCCCACTCCCTAGCAGTAGCTGGTTGGCTTCCGTAGCCGCTCGATACCCCGGCTGCCCTCTTTCTGGCGTATCTATTCCCACATAGCGCACAGTCTCTAACTGTCCACCTAGATTCACATCAATCGTATCCCCATCTACCACTCGTACCAACTGGACCATCTCAGCCGCCGCTATCACTCCAGCCGGTCGAGTAACAATCGTTACCATTGTTGGCGTGAAAGTCTCACGCGCTGTAGCTGTCGCAATCGTAGCGGTCGGTGTTTGTGTCGGTGTGGGAGTTGGTGGCGCAATACCAAACTTTTGGATGCGATGGTTGAAAGTATCCGCTACATAGATATTGCCGCTGCTGTCCATAACAATACCGTAAGGGTCCCGGAACTGACCGTCACCACTACCCTGACTGCCCCACTTGGTTAGAAAGACACCGTTGCTATCAAACTTTTGGATGCGCTGGTTGCCTGTATCCGCTACGTAGACATTGCCGCTGCTGTCCACGGTCACACCAGAAGGCCACTGGAACTCGCCATAGACGCTGCCAAAGACGCCCCACTTGGTTAGAAAGACACCGTTGCTATCAAACTTTTGGATGCGAGAGTTGTTTCTATCCGCTACATAAACATTACCGCTGCTGTCCACGGCCATACCAGAGGGTTGTTGAAACTGACCGTCGCCGCTACCCTGACTGCCCCACTTGGTTAGAAAGACACCGTTGCTATCAAACTTTTGGATGCGAGAGTTGTTTCTATCCGCTACATAAACATTACCGCTGTTGTCCACGACCATACCAGAGGGGTAATTGAACTCGCCGTCGCCACTACCCTGACTGCCCCATTTGGTCACAAAAACACCGTTGCTATCAAACTTCTGGATGCGATTGTTGTTTCTATCCGCTACATAGATATTGTCGCTACTGTCCACGGCCATACCGTAGGTGTACTTGAACTCGCTGTCGCCACTGCCCTGGCTACCCCACTTGGTTAGAAAGACACCGTTGCTATCAAACTTTTGGATGCGATGGTTGTAAGTATCCGTTACATAGACATTACCGCTGTTGTCCACGGCCACACCGTAGGGGCGGTAAAGATAACCGTTGCCGCTGCCAATGCCGCCCCATTGAGTATAGTAATAAGGGGCACCGACACCCATGGCTGTAGCCCTGGGTGTCGGTGTCGGTGTGAGTGTCGGTGTCGGTGTCGGTGTGAGTGTCGGTGTCGGTGTCGGTGTGAGTGTCGGTGTAACCGTGGGTGTGCGTGTCGGTGTGGAAGTCGGTGGCACAGCACCAAACTTCTGGATGCGATGGTTGCCTGTATCCGCTACATAGACATTGTCGCTGCTGTCCACGGCCACACCAGAGGGGGACTGGAACTCGCCGTCGCCACTACCCTGACTGCCCCACTTGGTTAGAAAGACACCGTTGCTATCAAACTTCTGGATGCGATGGTTGTAATAGTCCGCTACATAGACATTGTCGCTGCTGTCCACGGCCACACCGTAGGGGTACTGGAACTCGCCGTCACCACTACCGTGACTGCCCCACTTGGTCATAAAAACACCGTTGCTATCAAACTTCTGGATGCGATGGTTGTAAGAATCTGCTACATAAACATTACCGCTGTTGTCTACAGCCACGCCATAGGGGTACTGGAACTCGCCGTCGCCACTACCCTGACTGCCCCACTTGGTTAGAAAGACACCATTGCTATCAAACTTCTGGATGCGATAGTTGAAAAAATCCGCTACATAGATATTGCCGCTGCTGTCTACAGCCATACCAAAGGGATACTTGAACTCTCCATCACTACTACCAGAGCTGCCCCATTGAGTATAGTAATAAGGGGGTGCTTCGAACGCGAGCGCCGGGAGCAGCGTGCTTCCGCCCATCACCAGCAAAAACATGAATGTAACGGTAGCTGTCAAAAAGACAATCGGATTGCGCTCTTTCATACAGAACCCACCTTTAGAACGACGAAGATATGAAAAGAAAAGACAACTGAGAAGGATGGGAACCGAGGAAATAATCATGGTCCCCTGATTTACAGTATAGCGAATATTTCCAATCACAACTTAACAACTTGAGTGGAGAATTGTCCCTTACGCCCTCGGCACTCTCGGCTACCTCTTAGCATGTCAGGCTATCAGTGAATCACCCACGTTTGTTCATCCTTCGTCTACTGTAATCTGTGAGCGCAACCATTCTGGGCTGGCAAGCTATCGGGAGTTTATGGAGAAGCTATAGAGCCTAGCCCTTTGTTCATTATCCTCCGCCCACAAGCACCTGTAGTCGTTCCTGTGCGTTTTGGAAAGCAGTCAGAGTGCTCAGCTTGCTCGCCTCCTGCCTTCCTATCTCGCCCTCCATTTTGCGCCGGAAAAACAAGATTCGTTTTTCCAACATTACCAATTTGGCCGGTGCATCTGCCACCAGAGCGCGCAGCTTGTCCACCTCTGTGTCCAGTATGTGCAATTGTTTTCGTACCTGCCCGGTATCCCAATCAGCCCTGGCCCGGCCCCGGTTCAGGTAGGAGATAGCGTGAGGTCTTTCGTCAATCAACCCGGCCAGTCTCACACGTTCAGTCACGTCCTCGCAGGTTTCGTATTGTTCCCGCGTTACGTCCAGTTCCTTGCCAGTGGCTTTGATTGTCAAGAACAGCGCCGTCACCCTATCCTGTGCGATTTATGCTGGTTAATAATTGTCTGAAGTTCCTCGTCTGTGAGTACGCTAAAATCTATGCTCTCGCTATGTTTCAAATTGACACTATCCCCATAACCCCGATCCTTGCCCAGCTTGCTAAGCATCCATTTGGAATCGGCAGAATCGCCGTTTTTGATATTCTTGAATAGCACGCTTTCGGCCATATCCAAGATACTTTCCCGTTCATCCTTATACATCCGGGATAGGGTAGCCGATGCGTCAATATGCTTTTTCGCCGTGTACCAGTCGCAGCCAACGCGCTTGGCAATGGTTAATATAATGCTGCCACTACCCGGAATAGCTGCTTTGAATTGTGCTACAGTGTATGTCTTACCCATTTGGATATTTTTCGCTTTCACTTATAGAGCCAGTCGTGCCCCGTTTCATTCTCAATCATATGCAGTACACCCTAGGGTACACCCTAGATACACCCTAGATACACCCTAGGTACATCCTAGGTTTCTATCAGCCGTTGCAAAATTTCATGCAGTTTCCCAGCCAGCAAACAGTCGTTTGCATCCATCCCGTAATCGCCGGTATCGTCTGGAAATGGCGAGCGAAACCCCACAGCCCCAGGCAGAGCCGCCATATAATTCTTTGCGGTCTCTGCCCTATCCATCCACACGATCACCCGTTCGTATTTGAGAATGGCCCGGATTGCCGTTTCTGTCAGGTGTGCATCTTTGCCGCCCATTGATAGCACGTCAACCGCGCCGGCGGTGTCTTGCCAAACTGACATAGCATTCAATTCACCTTCACACAGTACCAACGCAGGAACGTTATCTGGCCTGGAAAGAGCGCAGCCACCAAAGAGATGCCCGATAAAATCGCTTGCAAATTGCGCCGTCTGTTTCTCGGAACGTTCCTGTCCGTCTATGTCCGTGTATGTTTGAACACTCAAAAACCGATAGCGGATCGCCGGTATCTTCCCATTGCCCAATACCCAGGGTAAGCAGATCGCCGGTTGCTTTTGCATTGTGTGCTGCTTTATCTCGTTATTCCAAGTGCCAGGCAGTGAGGCTAGGCAGAACCCCAGCCCAAACAATTCCCACGCTTCAGGCCACAAGCCCCGGCCCATCAGATAGTCCCGGCCCGGTTGCCCCTCTGGACTGTCCAGAAGCGCCACAGAAGCGCTTTTGGCTATGCTCTGCGCTTTGGTATGCGATAGCGTCTTACGTTCTGTTTTGGCCCGTTTGGGTGTCGCTGGTGAGCCTGTAGTCACTGGTAAAGAGCCATCCGACAACGCCGCGCACGCTTCAAGGAATGACAACCCATTCAGCCATTGCAAAAGCTCGATAGCATCCCCGCGCTTTTCGTGACATTGCCGACAGAAGAACCAATCAGCTTGACAGTGGAAACGGTCATCACCTCCACACTTGGGACAAGGCCCGGCCATCTCCCCCGTCGATTCTTTTCGTAGAGTCGTGTAATGCCCGGCCAGATCACCCAGGTTGACGCCCTCTTTGATTCGTTCGGTGTCTAGCGTTTGTGTGTTCATTTGTTCACCAGGGACAGAAGGACAGGTAGGGACACTGTTTTCAAGGTTTCTTGTAAATTCTTCACATATAGAGAAAACCTGAAAACAGTGTCCCTACCTGTCCCTCTGTCCCTCTCCCTATGCAAAAGCTACACTAAACCCTAAAAATCCCCGTAATTGCTTGCTGTCTGCTAACCTTTTGGTTCGCTTGTAGCCTTTTCGTTCTAAGGCTTGGATCAGTCCTTTTTGCTGTTTTGGCGTAATTCCGTTGCTTTCGCACCAATCCCGATAGTTCCTATAGATATCTTTGTTCGTACAAAAGCCGTCAGCATCGACCTTAGCGCATTCGTCCAACCACGCGCCCACGTTGTCCAGTTCGCCCCGCTGCTCTGCCAGGAGTGCCCGACTTGGGCCTGGGTCTGGCAAGCCATCTGGCCCTAGGTCATACCAGCGCCGCGCCCCTTCCACTGCCCAGGCCAGGACGCCGCGCAGGTTTGCCGGTGACTTCATCCGTTCTTTCAGCTCTTTGTCTTCGTTGCTCAAATGACTTTTGGGGAAGTGGACAAGACGAACCCGGCCCCAAACCGCATCATCATCCGGGTCAGCGTTCACCGGCTGATTGCTCAATAGCCAGATTTTGAATGCAGGTCTGTAGGAGAAGAATTGCCGATGTTTGAATGCGCAGTACACTTCGTCACCGCCTGTCAACGCTTTAACTTTGGCCTCGTTGAAGCGGTCGTATGTGTTGCTTTCACTGGCAAAGATAAGCCGGGTAGTGCGCAGAGGAGCAAGGTCAAAGTTCTGACTATCGCCGGTTCGCTGGGCAGTGAAGGTGTCGAAGTTGACCGACGTTGCTACCGGCTTATTGAGGAGTGTTAACAGGACTTCGGAGAAAAGCCCTTTGCCTGCTCTGGACGGTCCGAACAGATAGAAAAGCACTTCCTCTCTGGTATGCCCGGTCAGGCTGTAGCCCACGGCCATCTGTAGCCAATCGGCCATCGATGCGCCGACAGTCTCGGTCAGCCAGGCCAGCCACGCGCCCCGGTCTGCTTTCGGGTCATACTCCACCGTCGCGCAGTGGGTGTAGTGTTGCGCCGGGTGATGCTCTACAAGCGCCCCGGTGCGCAGGTCAATCACCCCATTCTGACAATTCAGCATATCCGGGTCAGTGTCGAACCCGGCCAGGGATATCACCGCCAAACTGCCCAGCAAGTATTTTGCGCCCTGCACGCGTGACCGATTGGGTACACATGCCTTCATCAGAGATTCATACCGGCCAGGGTCAACGGCGAAAGCCGCCTTGATACGTTCTCCCAGGGTGTCAACGATTGCCCGGTCTACTTCCTGCTCTGCTTCGTTCGTTGACCAATGCGTTCCTGTATGGTGCATCCACCCCAGCGCATCATTGAAGGCGAAGCGTCCACCGTGTAGCCGGTTGGTACATTGGGCGTTGCCTTCGTCGTGAGGGCCCTCAGCGAGTAGAGCCGCCTGGCGTTCCTTTGGGGTTTCTTCAAGCGTCATGATTCCGTCCCTTACAGCGGCGTCAACGTCAAAATGTGATGCTTGAATTTTCGTCTCGGGTGTGCTACCATTACGCGCAGAAACCGGCCCCGCAATGTCCAGTTTCGTCCCCGCCCCCAGCTGCCCGCTGGGGGCGTTTTTTTTGCCTGTCATTTCTGTATCGCCTCTTTCTGCTCAAAACCGGTCTGGTAAATAGGATTGACGTTTTCTTGTGGACTATCCACCCCCAGAGCGCAGCTCAGCAAGTAAGCAGTCTGCTGCTTGGGATTTCGATACTCGCTCTGTGCAATGGTTTGTAGGGTGTGCCACTCCTTTTCTGCTAGTGGTACGGTCAACGTTTTGTAGGTCATCGTCTTATCCTCCTGTTATTGAATAACTGCCACCAGCAGATGGCTTGCTGTTTGGGCCGCAAAGGTTATGGGTTGACTTCCACGAAACCGCCGCCAGTGTCGTGCAAAGCTCCTGTGGCGGTTTCGTGCTGTTTGGCATCGGCCAGGATTCCCCGCCGCACCCCTTCACTTCTCAATAGCCAGCGCATTACCTGAACCGGCTGTCGTAGGTCGTTCGCTGCTAGTTCATCCAAAATGCGCTTTTCGGAATAGTCCAGTGGAATTCAGTGTACTGGCATTTTTGTTTCACCTCCTTGAATTCAGTGTACTGGTAATGTGTCCGGTTCGGTGTCCGGGATGTGTCCGGGTGTTTCGGACACGTTCGGACACTCAATACCCAAGTTTCTTTTTCCAATCGTAATAGCTCGATTTTGGGATGTCTCTACCTGATAAATAGCGTCTTACATTTCCGCTGCTTTCAGCCTGTTGGAGAACTTCACTCCAATACTTTCTTCCCCCTGTTCCTCATCAAACCACAGTCGGTCGGTGTACTTTATCCAGGGGTTGTTATTCAGAGTGTCGAATACCGATTGAATACCAGACAACGGCCCAATCATGTCGAGCATTGATTTATGGGCACGTGCAGTTTCAGCCATGACCATCTGTTCGAATTTTCTTATTCCGTTGCCCATCAATCCACCCTTTCATTAATAATCCATCGGTTGCAAACCAGCCTGGAAAACAAAAAACCCGCATAACGCATCGATGCGCCGCGGGTCTGGTCTGGGATTGCTTTTGCAGAAACATGAGTTTGGCGGGTTTGACACCAAATTCAGATCGGTGTACTCTATCGCCAGTTGTATATGTTTCTGCAAAAGCGCTCACCGGCCTCACACCTGGAGCGCTTTTGCTATTTCTATGGCAATCATACCCCAGCCCTACGCCATCGGCAATCTGACAAAATCAATCATTCCGGATCGCAACCGCAGTCGCTGCGCACACCTCCCATACCTCTCCTAATCAACGCATACCCCCCTGACTACCCTCCGCCCCTTCGCGGTCCGTTTTCGGCGATGGCGGGCCAGCCGTGCCAGCGTGTCCAGTGTGTCCAGTCGGGCCAGTCGTTATCGCGCCCGTCGCTCACGCAATGTCTGGGGATGCTCGGCTGCATATTCAGCTACCTCGTTTAGCCGCTGGATAACCGTCCGCGGGTCTATGTCGTCAAACAAATCGCCGTCGTGAATCCCAGCCAGAACAGCCAGTGCCCGTGCCCACCCCCATCGACGCCGACCTATCCCCAAAACTTCTTTGGCGTTACGTCTGGACGGCTGTAGACCGGCACACTGCATTGTGTACAGCCCTTTGGCGTCTAGTTCGGCCCTCTCTGCCAGCCCTCTCTGTCAGCCATGAATAGGACGGTTTTTGACGGCGTATAGAACACCGCAATCTGTCCACTTCCAGCTGGTTTTGAGCCAGCACCGCCGACATTCTGGATAGATTCGCATTCAGTTTCATGTTCTCTTTTTGGAGTTCCTCAAGTACCATAGCTGATGTGTCAGCGCCCTGGTAGTCGTTCAAAACCTGGTCAAGTAGTGCTTTGATCATTCATCCCCAAATACTGTGCCCTGGTAATCTCCAGATAGGTCGTCAACGCCATTTTCTTGAGTTCGTGGGTCTGATCAAGTTCCTTTTCCCGGAGGTCGGTAGCCGCATCGATGCGGTGTCGCTCTACCCCGTTCCTGCTATGCTCAAATTCCTGTCTATTCAGCCGGATGAATGTAGCTGCCGTGAGCGCAGAGACCCCAATCAGCAAGTAAGGCCAGGATAAGCCCATCAACCAAACGACACCCGCTGTCAGCACAAGCCAGACGATTGTCATAGGCAAGAGCCGGATAACCTGTCCCTTTGCGCGGCTGCACGGGTGTGGCGTATTTCTCACTTCCGCCGATGCTGTTGTAGAGCGCTGGGTCAACCGTCACCAGATGGCCGCCTGTACCCTCGCTTACTCTCACTGCCTCAACCCTGAGCGCCTTGCGCAGAGAGGCAGCGAGAGTGAGAGGTGCTCGGCTGCTGCCCGGCAGCGCCTGGTCAGCGCTCAAGCCCTCGCCAGTGATCACTCTGGCAATCACCTGCTCTGCCCAAATGGCAAAATCTCTCACGTTTTTTGCCATTGCACACCCTTTCAATCCTTTGCACCGCTTTATTTTACAAATGATTTGGTATAGACTCAATCCTGAGCCGCTCAGCAGCGCCCTGGTGAGGCTTTTCGCCTGCCCCTGCACTCTTTTGCCCTGAATACTCTCAAATCGCCCCACAGGCCCGCTATTTGGTGAGCGCTCGCAAAGGCTACAAGCCCTCTCAGTATGCTGTGATACATCAAGCCTTTGCATTAGATAGGTAAAAAAACATAATGCCAGAAGGTAAAATCTACACGCCGGCAGAGGCTGCTCAGCACACCAATTGCAGCGCTGCCACAATCAGACGGTACTCTGATCGGTTTGCAAAGTATCTCAGCCCGGCTGCCTCACCTGGCAAGGGTAAACCTCGCTTATATTCGACTCGCGACGTTTACGCATTGCAGGCAATCAATTGGCTCAGCCAGCAGCAACTCACCTATGAGCAGATTGAGGTTGAGCTCGAGCAGGCAGAGCCATTGCCCGATAATCTCACCCTTGAGCCAGAGCCAGGTGCTGAGCCAGAATTGCCGGCACCGTTTGCTGTAATGCAGCAGCAAGCAGAGGCAATGCAGCGCTTGGCCGATAATACCGCCTACCTGCAATCAATGAGCAGCCAAATCACTACACTGGCCAGCACACAAGCAGAGCAGAGCGCTCAAATCACCACACAGGCCCAGCAGCTCACCACACAAGAGCAGCGCCTGGCTGCTCAACTCGCTGCTCAGGATCAGCACCTCGAGCGCCTGAAAGAAGAGGTGCAGGCTGCCACAAAAAACCGTATCAACCCTGTGCTGCTGGTTGCCATAGGTGCCATACTGGCCCTGGCCGCTGTAGGCATTACTTTCTGGCTCACGTGAGCAGGGTAACAAAAAACCCCACCGGATAACCGATGGGGTGTCTATGTGCGTCGATGCGGGGATTCTGGTAGAATCTTCCACAGGTCTGCCGATGCCACTGCGTCGGTTTGACTCAGGAACGGGTAGACGTTTGTAGCGTCTGCTCGTTCTGTATTTATTCAGTTGTTGGTTGGCACTCTATCACCAGCGTCGGGAAAGTGCAAACTGTGAAAATCAGCGCCGGGTTATCCCCAGGCCTTGCAGCTAAGGGAGCAAAACAACGCCCCGCTCCCGCCCACTTCAAATTCCTTCCCACAGACCACACAAGCCACTGTGAGCGCCGCTGTTGGCTGTTTAGCCCTGTGAGCCGCTACTAAACACTTGGGCGTGCAATAGACGCTGTTGGAGTGCTTGGGCGTGTACGTCTGCCCACAATATGTCTGCCCACAGTGAGCACAGATCTGCATGAACCACCCTTCCCCCTCAGTAATCGTCACAGAAAACAATCACGTTTTCAGGATACGCCGGATGGGGCGAAACGTCAAGCGCCCATTTCACTTGGTTGCCCATCCTCCTCAGTTGTCTTTTCTTTTCATATCTTCATCGTTCCAAAGGTGGGTTCTGTATGAAAAAGCGCAATCCGATTGTCTTTTTGACAGCTACCGTTACGTTCATGGTTTTGCTGGTGATGGGCGGAAGCACGCTGCTTCCGGCGCTCGCGCTCGAAGCAGCCCCTTATTACCATACTCAATGGGGCAATCGGGGTAGTGGCGACGGTCAGTTTCAACAACCCTCTGGTATAGCCATAGACAGCAGTGGTAATGTTTATGTAGCGGATACTCTTAACTCTCGCATCCAGAAGTTTGATAGCGATGGTGTTTTTGTGACCAAATGGGGCAGTGAGGGCAGCGGCGATGGCGAGTTCCAGTACCCCGGCGATATAGCCATGGACAGCAGTGGTAATGTTTATGTAGCGGATACTCTCAACTCTCGCATCCAGAAGTTTGATAGCGATGGTGTTTTTGTGACCAAATGGGGCAGTGAGGGCAGCGGCGATGGCGAGTTCCAGTACCCCGGCGATATAGCCATGGACAAAATCAATAGCGGTAATGTTTATGTAGCGGATACTTTCAACCATCGCATTCAGAAGTTTGATAGCGACGGTGTCTTTCTAACCAAATGGGGCAGCGATGGCAGCGGCGACGGTCAGTTCCAATACTCCTACGGTGTAGCCGTAGACAACAGCGGTAATGTTTATGTAGCGGATGCTAACAACCATCGCATCCAGAAGTTTGATAGCAACGGTATCTTTCTAACCAAGTGGGGCAGTCGGGGTAGTGGCGACGGCGAGTTCCAATACTCCTATGGTGTAGCCGTAGACAACAGCGGTAATGTTTATGTAGC
>Ga0310121_10005453_pt1 | contig 10938 bp, 9 predicted proteins | sample CB27_Tmax_986_MG_FD_203504 | JGI IMG/M metagenome (GOLD analysis project Ga0310121, IMG submission 203504) | Marine microbial communities from Western Arctic Ocean, Canada - CB27_Tmax_986 | ecosystem: Environmental > Aquatic > Marine > Oceanic | place: Canada: Western Arctic Ocean | collected...
CGGCCGCTGTGCCCAAAGCCTGAGATGGAGCAGTAGACGATGTCCTCGCGCAGCTCCCGCAGCTGCGGGTAGTCGAGGTCCCAGGAGGCGAGCGTGCCGCTGGAGAAGTTCTCGATGACGACGTCGCTGACGGCGATAAGGCGTCGCAGCAGATCCATGCCCGACGGGTGGCGCACGTTCAGGAGCACGCTCTGCTTGTTCCGGTTCATGTAATTGAAGAAGCCGGAGTTATTGAGGGTCGGCGCGTCGCCGATAATCGGGCGGCCGAGGCGGATCGGATCGACCGCCTGTTCGTGCTCGACTTTGATGACCTGGGCACCGAAGTCGCCGAGGAAGCGCGTGGCGGTGGGGCCCGCGATGATCCAGGTGAGATCGACCACGCGAATGCCGTCCAGGGGGAGCGCTGTCACGGGCCGGCATTGTAACGGCGGGGGAGTTCGGTTGTCCGGGACCAGGAGCGCCCCTACGATCGCCGCACTTCCCCCGAAAGGCGCGCGCGTGTACGGCTTCACCGCGCCGCTCTACCGCTTGGGCCGCAACTTCTGTGTGGACGCGCCGGTTGCGGTGAGCGTCGCGCTCGGTGACGGGACGTTCATCCAGGTCGCGGGCCGGGCGAACGGCGCGACTTTCAGCACCACGCTCGTTCCGCGTGGGGGCGGCGCCCATCGGCTCTTCCTGGACGGTGCCGCGCGCCGCGCGGCCGCTACGGCCGAGGGTGAGAGCGTCGCGGTCGAGCTTCGCCGGGACGGCCCCGATCCCCCGCTCCCGGAAGAGCTCACGGACGCGCTGCAACGAAACGAGGGAACGCCCGAGGCGTTCGCCTTGCTCCCTCCGGGACTTCGACGCGAGATGATCCGCTACGTGACGGACGCGAAGCGCGAAGCGACACGCGTCGCGCGCATCGAACAGGCGATCGACGAGCTCCGCCGCCGCGCGTAATCTCACCGCTCGACTGCTTCGCGCTCGCTCAATCTCACCGCTCGACTGCTTCACGCTCGCTCAATCTCACCGCTCTCACCGCTCGACTGCTTCGCGCTCGCTCGAAATCTCACCGCTCGACTGCTTCGCGCTCGCTCATGCGCGGCTCAGTCGTCGAAGATGATCACGCTCCGATTCACTTCGCCGTTCTTGAGTGCCTCGTAGGCCTCGTTGATCTGCTCGAGCGGATAGCGGCGCGTGATGAGCTCGTCGATCTTGAGGCGCTTCTGGCGGTAGAGCTCCATGAGCCAGGGCATGTCGTGCGTCTGGCGGGTGGAGCCGTAGAAGCTGCCAATGATGCCTTTCTCGGACATGAAGGCCGCACCGGGGAGCGTCACTTCGGAATCGAAGGGGAGCATGCCCACGATGACCGCGCGGCCGCCGCGCTTCGCCATTTCGAAGCACTGCTCCGCCGTCTTGGTGAGGCCGATCGCCTCGAAGGCGTAGTCGACGCCGCCGGGGACAAGCGCCTGCACCTGCTCGATGGGATCGCCCGTGGAGGCATCGACGACGTCGGTGGCGCCGAACTCCTTCGCGGCCGCGAGCTTGTTCTCGAGCATGTCCACCGCGATGACGCGCGAAGCGCCCGCCGCGACCGCGCCCTGAATCACGTTCAGGCCGACGCCGCCGCAGCCGACGACCGCCACGGTCTGGCCGGCCTGGACCCGCGCCGTGTTCGTGGCCGCGCCCACGCCGGTCATCACGCTGCAGCCGACGAGGGCTGCGACCTCCATCGGCACGTCGTCGGGGACAAGGATGCAGGCGTTCTCGCTCACCAGCTGGTAGTCAGCGAAGGCGGACATCCCCGCGAATTGGGTGACGCGCTCGCCCTTGGCGCTCAGGCGGTCGTTACGACCGAGGCTCGCCGAGTTGAGGCAGAGGAAGGGACGCCCCTGGATGCAGTTGTCGCAATGTCCGCAGGACGCCAGGAACGCGATCACGACGCGGTCGCCGGGCTCCACCTTCTTGACCTCGGAGCCGACCTTCTCGACGACACCGGCGGACTCGTGGCCGAGAACCACCGGCGTCTGTGTCGGGTATTTGCCTTCCATGAAGTGCAGGTCGGAGTGGCAGACCCCGGTAGCGCTCGTCTTCACGAGCACCTCGTTCGCCTGGGGCTCATCGACATCGACATCGTCGATGACGAGGGGCTGATCGACGCCGTACATGACTGCGGCCTTCATCTACGCCTCCTCGCGCTATGCGCAGGTGTTCTGTCCGCTGCGAGGAGCTGGTGGGCGCTACTCCACCGGTGCTCGGCAGGGACTCGAGGATTCTTCGATCCGGTGGGGGCCGTGTCAAACGCGACAGGGGGCGTCGCGATCGCCTAAATCTGCGGACAGGCCAGGGAAGCGGATCTAGGGTCGCTCGCCGTGTTGCGCCAGGTGCCACCCCTGCTTGCCACCGCCCTCGTGGCGATGGCGATCGCGATGGCCGCAAATCAGCCGCCCACCGCGGAAGCGGCGGAGGTGCTTGCGAACCCCGACTTTGAGGACTGGTCCCTGGGGCCCGACAGCTGGAGCGTCGGCCCCGGGGCGGCGGCGCAAAGCACCCACACTGCCAGCGGTGCCGCGGCTTCTGAGCTCAGCGACGCCGGCGATCGGGTCAAGATCAGGCAGGGGGGCCTCGCCGATCCCTTCGTAACCTACCGAGCGTCCGTGTGGGTGGCCGCGGGGCCGGGCGCGACCTCGGCGACGCTCACCTTCCAGCTCTTTCATCAAAGCGGATCCGTCGTCGTGTTCGAAGAGGCCACCACAACCTCGCTCGGGACCTCCTACCAGCTCCTCGAGATCGAAGCGACTGCTCCCGCGGGCGTGGTTTCGTTCGACTTCGGGGTCGAGATCCGGGGCAGCGGGGGCAGCCTCACAGGGTTCGTCGACGACGCTTCGCTTTCGGCCACGAGCGCGGCGTCGCCCACGCCGACCGCCACGAGCACCGCCACCCCCACTCCTACAGCCACGGCGACGGCCACGGCGACGCCAACCCCGACCGCCAGCCCCACGCCGACACCTACGCCAAGCGCTACCGCGACGGGGACCCCACCGCCGACGGCAACCGCCCCTCCCAGCGCGAGCCCAACACCGACACGAACGGCGACCGCGTCTGCCACCCCAACCGGCACCCAGACGCCGACCGCGACCCTCACACCGATCGTCACCGCTACCCGCACGCCGACGGCTACTGCCACGCTCACGGCGACTGCGACCCTGGTACCAGCCGCGGGTAGCTCCCTCAGAAACGCGGGCTTCGAAGCCGTTGCAGACGGGAAGCCGGAGTCGTGGAGGAAGTTCGGTGGGACCCTTGGGGTCACGAGCGCGGCCTACGCGGGTGATCAGGCAGGCACGCTCGCCTCGACGACGGACTCGACGACGGACTCGACGAAGTGGGTCTATCAGGTCGTTCTCGTGGAAGGCGGGCGTTGGTACGCGACCTCGATCGAGGCGCGCATCGTGGGGGGCGGCGGCGAGGCGTTCCTCCGGCTCTCGTGGTACCAGTCCGCCGACGGGAGCGGCCCTCTGATCGAGCAAGCCGACGGCGCCTCCACGAGCAGCCGCGCCTGGACCGCCCTTTCCGTCGGACCAGCGGAGGCGCCGCCGGGGGCACGCTCGGCGCGGGTGCGCCTGATGTTCCGCCCCGCTGGACCAGGCACCGTAGCGTTCGACAACGCATCGTTTGCGGCCACGGACGCGCCCACGCCAACCCCCAGCCCCTCCGGCCCAGCGGTCACGGGAACCTCGCAAGGGCCAACGGGAACGGTGACCACGACCGCCACAGCGACGCTGGGAGCCGCCGATGGCACCGGTCGCGACCCCGCGCCCACGGCAGCTCAGACCGACGGAGCAGCGGACGAGGACGAGGACTCGCGCGATGCTGGGCCGCGGAGCGATGTCGGCGGACCGGGGTCCACGGAGAGCGCTGTGCAACGAACGCTGGGAGGAGCGACGCTGCGGCTCTCGGAGGTCCTGGCCGATGCCGCTGAAAGCGGCGTGGACCGCGCCTACGAATGGGTGGAGTTGGTGAACATCGGCCCGGAGACCGTGAACACAGAAGGGTGGGCGCTGGAGGACGCGGGCGCCATCGACATGCTGCCCGGCGTCGAGATACCGCCCGGCGGGTACGTGGTCGTGGCGGGCGGCAGCGCCGCCATACCCCCCGATGTGGCCGTCATCCGGGTCGCCGATGGAGCGATCGGTGGGGGGCTGAACAACACCGGTGATGCGATTCGGCTGCTTTCCCCGGCCGGCGACCTCGTCGATGCCGTCTCCTTCGGCGAGAATGAGAGCGTGTTCGAGCCAGCCCTTCCCAAAGCCGCCGCGGGCGAGACGCTGAGGGTTCGCGTCTTCGGCGACGAGCCCGCCTCGGAGAACTGGGATCTGACGTTGCGGCCCTCGCCGGGGGCGCCAAACCTCTTCGCTGCGCCGGCAGCCGGGCCAGCGGCGGGGGCCCCTGAGTCCGAAATTCGCAGCAGCGTCGCCCCCGGCCACGCGGGCTCGCCGGAGGGGAGCAGCGTTGGGCCGGAGCCCTTGCCAATCCGCGTCGAGCGAGGCGGGGGCGGGAACGCCCCCTGGATCGTCTTCGGAGCAGTGCTGGGGGCGAGCGCGGTGCTGGCCTCAACGGTCGCGGGTCGGGCCTGGTCGCTGGTTCGCAAACGGTGGTTCAGTGGCGATTGAGCGCCTCCAGAAAATCCTCTCGAATGCGGGCGTGGCTTCACGGCGTGCGGCGGAGGCGATGATCGTCGCGGGGCGCGTGGCCGTGAACGGCGAGGTGCGCTCCAAGCTCGGGGCGCGAGCGGACGCCGAGGCCGACGAGATCACGGTCGATGGTATCCCCGTACGGAGGGACCGCTATCGCTACGTGGCCTTGAACAAGCCCGCGGGCGTGCTTTCCACGGCGAAGGACGAACGCGGCCGGCCGACCGTGGTCGATCTGGTGGCGGGCGACGGCCCTGCGCTCCACCCCGTGGGCAGGCTCGACCAGGAGAGCGAGGGGCTGCTGCTGCTCACCAGCGATGGGGCGCTCACCGAGCTGCTCACCCATCCCCGCCACGAGGTCCGCAAGGAGTACTTGGTCGCAATCGACCAGGCCCTCGGCAGGAAGCAGCGGGAGCGTCTGGTGCGGGGAGTCTGGCACGAGGAGGAGCTGCTCAAGGCGGATTCAGTCGACGTGGTCAGCCCCAGTGGCTCCCCCGACAACCCCGACCCCCGCTGGCTGCTCATCGGCCTGCACGGTGGGCGCAAACGCGAGATCAGACGGATGCTCTCGATCGTCGGGCGGCGGGTGCTCACGTTGCGGCGTATCCGCATCGGCTCGCTCCCCCTCGGCTCGCTCGCCCCGGGAGAGAGCCGCGACCTCGAGGCGGCTGAGGTGACGGCGTTGTACGAGACCGCAAAGCGAGCGGAGGTCCAGGAACGGACCGCCAGCATCGTCGCGACGCGCGCGCCGCGAACGGACCTGGAGACACGCTACCCCCACCCCATCGCCATCGATGGCGCCGCTGCCTCGGGGAAGACCACCCTCGGACGGGCCCTCGCGGAACGGCTCGGGTACGCCTTCCTGGACACCGGCCTGATGTACCGCGCGGTTGCGCTCGCGGCGCTCCGTGCGAGCGTCGCGGCGGACGATGAGGCGGCCTGCACCGCCCTCGCCGTGAATGTCGAGATGGAACTCGTTGTGGGTGTCGATACGCACATCAGCCTCGCGGGCGAGGACGTCACCGATTCCTTGCGGGCGCCCGAGGTGGAAGCCGCGGTGAGCGGTTACAGCGCCGTCGCAGGGGTGCGCGCCGAGATGGTGGCGCGCCAACGCGCCTTCGCCGAAAGCCGGCCGGCCGTGCTCGCCGGACGGGACATCGGCACGGTGGTACTGCCTGGCGCTCCCGTGAAGCTCTTCCTCCAAGCGTCAGCGGAGGCCCGCGCACAGCGTCGCGGGATGCAGGCGGCGGAGTGGGGGAGCGAGCAGACGGCGGGCGAGGCCAGCCGCGATATTCGCGGCCGCGACGAGATCGACAGCAGCCGCGCGACGAGCCCGCTGCGCGAACCCGAGGGCGCCACCGTGATCGACACGACCGAGCTCGATCCGGAAGCCATGATCGCCCTGGCACTCGAGCGGATCACGGGATCGGCGAAGTGAGCGCGCGACTCAAGCAAGCCTGGATTCGGGCGTTCTACTGGTGGGGGACGTATGTTTCGACCGGCCTGTTGTGCCTGCTCACGCGGTGGACGGTCGAAGGGCGCAGGAACGTCCCTGACGGGCCGCTGATCGTCGCCTCCAACCACCTCAACAATGCCGACCCGATGATCCTCTGCGTCGCCGTGCGCCGGCGACGACTGCGCTTCATGGCCAAAGCCGAACTGTTCTCGTCCGCGCTCGGTCCAATCGTCCGTTCATGGGGTGCGTTCAAAGTCCACCGCGGGCAATCGGACCGGGTGGCGCTGCGCCAAGCCGAGGCGATCGTCGCCGGGGGCGAGATGCTGGCAATGTTCCCGGAGGGCACGCGCAGCCGCACCGGGCAGATGGGAGAGCTGCATCGCGGCACGGCGATGATCGCGCTTCGCACCGGCGCTCCCCTGCTCCCCTGCGGCCTCACGGGCACGGAACACCTGGGCCGGCCATTACGGCTGCTGAAGCGGCCGCGCATGTCCGTACGCATCGGCAAGCCGATCGTCGTGAGCCGCGAGCCCGGGCCTCTGGGAGTGCAGGCAAGCGTGCTTACGGAGCGCCTCGAACGAGAGATTAAGGCGCTCTTACCCCCTGAATATCGCGGTCCCTATACTGGCGAGAAGGTAGGTTCGAGCATCGATGATCGAGATCCTCAGGGCGAATGAGATGGGCTTCTGTATGGGAGTCCGTCGTGCTGTGGAAATCATCGAAAACGAAGCTTCACCCTCCCGCCCAATCGCCAGCATCGGCGAGATCGTGCACAACCCGCAGGTCGTTGCGCAGCTGCGAAGCGCGGGCGTACAAGAGCTTCCCGGCCCCGACGAGATTCTGAGCGATATCGGCGTTGCCTCCGCCGAACGCGCAGTCGGCGGCCGCCTCGCCATCACGGCGCACGGCGTCTCCGAGCGCGCCCTCCTCGACCTCGAAGCGACGGGCCTCGAAGTGATCGACACGACCTGCCCGATCGTGACCCGCGCCCAACGCTTCGCGCAGAAGCTCATGCACGAAGGCTGGCACGTGATCCTCTTCGGCGACCCGGGCCACAAAGAAGTGCGCGGGGTGGTGGGCTGGGCCGTGGACGCCGAAGGTCGCTCCCGGGCAACGGTTGTGGAGCGAGCGGATCTTGAGCACCTGCGGGCGCTGATTGGCAACTGGCCCGGCGGCTTCCCAAGCAAGATCGGGGTGATGGCGCAAACGACCCACAAGATGGAGGACTTCGCCCGCTTCGTCGCGAACCTGATGCAGCTCCAGCGCGATTCGAACTTCGAGATGCACCTCGTGAATACGCTCTGTCATGCGGCGACGAGCCAGCAGGCGGCTGCGGCCGAGCTCGCACGTACGGTCGACGTGATGATCGTGGTGGGTGGCCGCAAGAGCGCGAACACACGCCACCTGCGCGAGGTTTGCGAAGCCCAGGGCACCCCCACCCACCACGTGGAGGGGGCGGCCGAGCTCGACGCGGACTGGATGCAGGGGGCATCGCGGGTGGGCCTCACGGCCGGGGCCTCGACCCCCGATATCTCCATCGACGAAGTCGAAGCGCGGCTGGCGGCACTGACGGCAACGGGATGAAACCGCCGGACGGGGGCCTCGTTTCCGCCGTCGCGGAAGGCTCACTGGCGGAGGAGGCGGGCATCGTCCCCGGCGACACGATCCTCGAAATCGATGGGCGCGCGCTCCGGGACGCCGTCGACTTTCAGTTCTACGCCGCCGAGCCCGAAATCACGACGCGCTTCCGCAAGGCCGATGGCGGCGAGGACCTCATTGTCTTCGAGAAGGACCCCGACGAGGACCTCGGCTTGGCCTTCGAACGGGCCACCTGGGACGGCGTTTCGGTCTGCAACAACACCTGCTTCTTCTGCTTCCTCAAGGGCCTGCCCAAAGGTCTGCGCAAACCCCTCTACCTCAAGGACGACGACTACCGCCTGAGCTTCCTCCACGGCAACTTCGTGACACTCACGAACCTCACGGATGCGGACTGGCAGCGCCTGGAGGAGCAGCGCCTGAGCCCGTTGAACGTCTCCGTGCACGCGACGGAACTGGCGCTGCGGCGAAGGCTCCTCGGCAACCCCCGCGCACCGGACGTGGTCGCGCAACTCGAGCGCCTGGGGGCGCTGGGGCTGCGCGCACACACCCAGATCGTCCTCACCCCCGGGGTGAACGACGGCGCCGCGCTCGAGCGCTCGCTCAGCGATCTCACGGCGCTCTACCCCACCGTGGAGACGGTCTCGGTGGTGCCGGTCGGGGCGAGCCCGCGGCTGGAGGCGTGGTCGCGCGAGCGAGACGGGATCGAGCTCGTGCGGCCCGAACGGGTCTTCGCGCGGGCGCTGATCGCGACCGTGCGTGGCTATCAACGACAGTGTGAGGCCGCGCACGGTCGCAGCGTCGTGCAGTGCGCGGACGAGTACTACCTCGCCGCCGACCGGCCCGTTCCCGCCGCGAAGCGTTACGACGGCTTCGCCCAGTACGAGAACGGGATCGGGATGGTGCGCACGCTCGTCGACGACTGGGCAAGGCTGCGGCGGCGCCTGCGCAACTCGCCCGCAGCGGCCATTGCCAACCGCCGGATCGTGCTCGCGAGCGGAACGCTCATCGCCCCGACGCTCGCGCGGCTCGCCGCCGAGTTCGCTGACGCGACCGGCACGAACATCGTCGTCCAGCCGGTGACGAATACACTCTTCGGCGAGCGCGTGAACGTCAGCGGGCTGCTCAGCGGCACGGACTTCGCGCGCGAGCTGGCGGGCACAGACGCAGGTCTTGCGGTTCTGCCCCGTACCAGCCTCGACTACTTCGGCGAGCGCTTCCTCGACAGCATGACCGTCGCCGAGGCTGAGGCGGCGATCGGCGTCCCCATCGCCTTCGCCTCGTCCCTGAGCGAGGTCGCCGAGCTCATGGTCGAGGGCCCTCAGCCACCGGCCGCGGGCACGGCCCCGAACGGTATGCTCTGGAGCGACGGCGCTGTCGAGATCCCCGTGGACGGCGCCTGGACCCCCCTCCCTTAGCCGCGAGCCGCGGCCGCCCAGCTCACAGCCGCGATCTCCCAGTCGATAGCTCGCTGGGGGGGCCGGGCCGGATGCTAAGCTGAACATATGCCCCGTATTCGGGTTGAGCCTCTCGGGATCGAGGTCGAAGCGCCTCACGGCGAGACCGTGATGGACGCCGTCTGCGAGCACGGGTACTTCTGGCCGATCGGCTGCGACAAGATCGGCGAATGCACCAACTGCGCGATGGAGGTCATCTCCGGGGTCGGCCGGTTGAGCGCGATGGGGCGCTACGAACGCGCGAATCTGGTCCGCCAACGGGGCACCCGCTCCGTGGAAGATCCGCGCCTGCGACTCGCCTGCCAGGCACGCGTCGAGGGCGACATCGTCGTGCACAAGCGCGGCGTGCTCCCCGTCTAGGAGGCAGCCGTGGAGCTGGCGCAGCTCGAGGCCTTCGTGCTGGTGGCGCAGCACCACTCCTTCAGCCGGGCGGCGGATGCGCTCTTCCTGACCCAGCCATCGGTCACCGCGCGGATCCAGTCGCTCGAGCGCGAGCTGAAGACGAAGCTGTTCGAGCGTTCCGGCAGGGGCGTGAGCCTCACCGATAGCGGCCAGGCCTTCTTGGGGCACGCCAAGCGCGCCCTCGCGGCGGTGCAGGAAGGCACGGACGCGCTCGACGCCGTTCGCGGTGGCGACCTCGGCAATATCCGCATCGGCGCGAGCGGAAGCATCGCCACGTACGTGCTTCCGGGCCTGCTCCGAGCGTTCCGCGAAGACCGCCCCCGGGTGCACATCTCGGTACGCACCGGCACGAGCGAGGAGGTCATGGAGGCACTGCTCGCCAACGAAGTTCACCTCGCGCTCTGCCGGCTGACGCCGCACGAGCAGGTGCGCTCGCTCCATCTCTACAACGACGAGCTTGTGCTCGTGACCTCGCCGAGCCATCGCTTCGCGGACGCGCTCTCGGTATCGCTGGCCGATGCGGGCGTCGAGCCGTTCCTCTTCTTCGAGCCCACATCGAGCTATCACCGGCTTACCGCCGAGATGTTCGCCCGCGCCGGCGTGGTGCCCGCCTCAGCGATGGAGCTGGACTCGATCGAGACGACGAAGCACATGGTCGAGGAGGGGTTCGGCGTGGCCATCCTGCCACGCGTGGCGGTCGAACGTGAGGCGGCCGGCGGCGCCCTCCGCGCGCTCAAGATCGCGGGCAGCGAGCAGCCCGCGCAGCGAGAGGTAGGTCTGCACCTGCTGCGACAACACCAGGTGAGCCCCGCTCTCCGCGAGTTCCTCGAAACAGTCGTGCAGGAGTACGACGCCGTCGAGAGCGCCGCGCCGGTGCCCGTTCCGGACGGCGGCTCGTGATCGCCGCAGCAGTCGCCCGAATTGCCCGCCGGGCCTAGACTCGACTGACGATGATCTCCAGCATTCTTCTCGCCGCCGGTATGTCGACGCGCATGGGCGAACCGAAGCCACTGCTCGCATGGGGCAACGAGCCGCTCATCCGCTACCAGATCCGGCAGCTGCTCGAGGGCGGCGTGGATGAGGTCGTGGTGGTGCTCGGACATCGGGGCGACGAGGTCCACCGCGAGCTCCACGGGCTCGTCTATCGGGCCGTCTTGAACCCCACCCATCAGTTGGGCCGCGCGGGCTCGCTCCGCGCCGGCGCGAAAGCGGTCGACCAAGACGCTACGGCGATCGTCATCCTCAACGTCGATCAGCCGCGCCCGGCGAGCCTGATTCGCACCCTAATCGAAGCCCATACCGCGGAGGCCGTCGCGACCCGGCCCGAGCACGAGGGCCGCCACGGCCACCCCGTCGT
>Ga0310121_10005454_pt1 | contig 10937 bp, 11 predicted proteins | sample CB27_Tmax_986_MG_FD_203504 | JGI IMG/M metagenome (GOLD analysis project Ga0310121, IMG submission 203504) | Marine microbial communities from Western Arctic Ocean, Canada - CB27_Tmax_986 | ecosystem: Environmental > Aquatic > Marine > Oceanic | place: Canada: Western Arctic Ocean | collected...
CAGTTTCAACAGCGACTTGAGGAGGGGAAGGCCAGCTCTGAGGAGATGGTGATGGAGATCCTGGCTGCAGAGGGAGAAACGTGCGAGAAGTGCGAAAGCCCGATGCTTGTGAAATGGAATCGCTTCGGCCGCTTCTTGGGCTGCTCCGCGTATCCGGAGTGCCAGAATACCCGGTCTATGCAGGATTCAGATGATCGCCCCGAGGACCTTCTTCTGGGCCAGGATCCCGATACTCAGAAGGATGTCGTTCTGCGGGACGGACCCTACGGCCCCTACGTCCAGCTTGGCGAGAAGGAAGAGGGCTCCAAGAGCAAACCCCCACGGGTGAGTCTACCCAAGGGGCGGGAGCCATCGACGGTCGACCTGGGATATGCGCTGAAGCTCCTTTCCTTGCCGCGGGCCCTGGGGACCGACCCCGTGACCGGTAAGCCTGTAACGGCGGGACTCGGCCGGTACGGTCCGTATGTCGAGCGGAACCGAACGTACCGAAGCCTGAAGGATCCGGACCAGCTCTTCACTGTGACACTGCGCGAGGCACTTGAGCTGTTGGCGAAGCAGTCTGGGCCCGCGGTGTTGAAGGAGCTGGGCGCTCATCCCGATTCCGGGATTGACCTCCGGGTGCTGGATGGGCGGTACGGGCCGTACGTAACGGACGGGAGTGTGAACGCTAGCCTTCCCAAGGGTGCTGACCCTCAGCAGGTGACACTGGAAGAGGGAGTCCAGCTTATTGTCGCACGGGGTAAAGCGGGGAAGAAAGGTGCGAAGAAGGGACGCAGACCCCGAGGGGGCCGAAACACCAAGGGTAGCGAGAGCGGCAAGGGTGGCTGAGACCGAGGTCCTGGTCGTAGGCGGTGGCTTGGCGGGATGTGAGGCCGCGCTCCAGCTATCCGCGCGGGGATATCGGGTGCGACTGGCCGAGATGCGGCCGGTCCGGAGTACCCCGGCCCACCAGACTGACGCCCTTGCAGAGCTCGTATGCACGAACTCATTCAAGAGCGAAGACCCGACCAATGCTCATGGCCAGCTGAAGCGAGAGATGGCAGCCCTGGGCTCCGCCCTACTCGAGGCGGCGCGTGTCTCTCGCGTAGCCGCGGGCGCAGCGCTGGCGGTCGACCGAAGTCTCTTTGCCGCCGAGATGACTCGGAGGGTAGAGTCAGACCCTAACATTCAACTCGAGCGGGGTGAGGTAGAGGTGATCCCGGAGGGGCCAGCGATCATTGCGACGGGCCCGCTCACCTCAGACGCACTCTCGCACTCGATCCGGCAGGAGCTCGGCGCGGAAGGGCTGGCTTTCTTCGACGCCATAGCTCCCATCGTGGACGTCGAATCGCTGGACCGGGACATTGTGTTTGAGCAGGGTCGTTGGGAGCAGGACGCGGATTATCTGAACTGCCCGCTGTCTAGGGAAGAGTACGCGCAGTTTGTCGCGGCGTTGGAGGGCGCCGATGTACACCAGGGCGCGCATGACTGGGATAAGGTGCCGTACTTCGAGGGGTGCCTTCCCGTCGAGGTTCTTGCGGAGCGGGGTCCCGAGACCCTTCGGTTCGGTCCGATGAAGCCTATCGGCCTCACGGATCCCACGACCGGGAGGCGCCCCCACGCAGTGGTTCAGCTGCGACGCGAAGATCGGGCCGGTCAGATGTGGAATATCGTCGGCTTCCAGACGCGCCTGGGGATCGGAGAACAGAAGCGAGTCTTCAGGAGTATCCCTGGGCTTGCGGATGCGGAGTTCCTTCGCTTCGGCTCGATCCACAGGAACTCGTATCTCGATTTCCCCGGTTGCCTTACAAGCCACGGGGCTATTCCCAATCGGCCTGACCTAGTGTTCGCAGGCCAGATCACTGGGGTAGAGGGCTACACCGAGTCGGCAGCTTCCGGAATTCTGGCTGGGCTAAACATGGCCCGGATTCTCGGCGGAATGGACCCTGTGATTCCTCCTCCCACAACCGTGTTAGGTGGCCTCTATCGGTACTTGGCCGAGAGCGCCCCGGAGCATTTCCAGCCCATGAACTCGAATTGGGGGCTGGTGGAGCCTCTCGAGGACCGCGTTCGGGACAAACGGCAGAAGCGCGAGAAGCTGGCCGAACGGGCCGCCGTCGACTTTGCGGTATGGATGAACGCGGTCGGAATCCAGCACTCTGAAGGCTCCGAATGGCCGCTCGATCCGGATGCTATGACCGGGGTTCTTAGGACTGTGGCCGATGGGGGAGTTAGACCGCACGCTGGAGGCACCACGTGAAGCAAGCGGTCCAAGATTTCCTGAAGCATATCGAACAGGAGCGAGAACTCTCCCCCAACACGGTCAAGGCCTATCGCCGCGACCTTCGGGACCTCGAAGCGTTCGTCGGCGAGTACCTAGGAGACCCAGGGTGGAGTTGGCCTCAGGTGGACCGGCTGACCCTGAGGAGCTTCCTCGGATGGTGCCAGCATCGAGAGCTTTCTAAGCGGACGATTGCTCGGAAGCTGTCTGCGGTTCGCACACTATTTCGCTTCCTCCACGCGGAGGAGATAATTCCCCAGAACCCGGCGAGGGGAATCCGGTCCCCGAGGGCTGAGCGCCGCCTACCCGGACACCTCCCACGCCGGGTCCTCGACGAAGTCTTTTCCCTTGCGGAGCGATGGGCGGGCGAAAACGATCTCGAGGGCGCCCGCGCGCTCCTTCTCCTTGAGCTCCTGTACGGTAGTGGACTTCGCTTATCTGAGCTCCACGGAATGAACGTTGAGGAGATCGACGAGGCCGCGAAGCAGGTGAGAGTGCTGGGCAAGGGCCGGAAGGAGAGGGTCGCTCCGCTTACGGCGTCGGCGCTTCGGGCGCTCGACCGGTATCGGCCCCGGCGGGTGGAGGTGGCAGGGTTGACCGACGCGGGGCCCCTCCTGGTTAACCGGGCCGGAGGCAGGCTCTCCCGGCGCTCGATCCAGAGGTGCGTTCGAGAGTTGATTCGGCAGGTCGGGGCGGAAGAGCGTGTCTCGGTTCATTCTCTCAGGCACTCCTTCGCGACGCACCTCTTGGATGCAGGAGCGGACCTGATGGCCGTCAAAGAGCTGCTTGGGCATGCGTCTCTGGCAACCACTCAGATTTACACCCACACGTCCAAGGACCGGCTGAGCCGAGTCTATCAGACGGCGCATCCGCGTGCATAATGCCTAGGGTACGCGTCCGCCGCACGCGCCGAGTGAGACTGCGATGAATAAAGTAGACGTGCGATCAACCACGGTTCTTGCAGTTCGCCGCGGTGGTGAGGTGGCGATGGGGGCCGATGGCCAGGTCACCATGGGTGACACCGTGGTAAAGGTCGCCGCGCAGAAGGTCCGGACGCTCCGTGGGGGAAGCATCTTAGCTGGATTTGCAGGGGGTGTCGCGGATGCTTTTACACTGTTTGAGAAACTAGAGGAGAAGCTCGAGCGATACCCTGGTAACCTTACTCGGGCCTGCGTGGAGCTTGCGAAGGATTGGCGAACCGATCGCTACCTGCGTCGTCTCGATGCCCTCTTGCTCGTTGCAGATCAGGATCATCTGTTTGTAGTCAGCGGAGATGGGAATGTCCTCGAACCTGATGATGAGGTTGCGGCGATCGGCTCAGGCGGCTCCTATGCGCTTGCCGCTGCCCGCGCGCTTAGATCGAGGACCAGGATGGCAGCCAAGCAGATCGTTGCAGAATCGCTCGAGATTGCAGCGGAAATATGCATATACACCAACGATCAAATCACTGTGTTGGAGCTGGATCTCAGCGGAGATGACGAGACGTCAGGAGGAGCGGAGGCGTGACATCTGCTGAGGAGGCGGCCGCGGTACCGACGGAAGAGTCCCAGGGGGGCGGTTGGATGGATGAACTCACCCCCAGACAGATCGTGGCGGAGTTGGATCGATTCATCATCGGACAGACGGACGCCAAGAAGGCAGTCGCGATCGCACTCAGAAACCGCTGGCGTAGGCAGCGGGTGACAGAAACGCTCAGGGACGAGATTCTCCCGAACAATCTGATTCTGATCGGCCCCACCGGGGTCGGTAAGACTGAAATAGCTAGGCGGCTCGCTCGGCTCGCGGGTGCGCCATTCGTCAAGGTCGAGGCGTCGAAGTTCACCGAGGTTGGCTATGTCGGCAGGGACGTCGAGTCGATGATCCGGGATCTCGTCGACACGGCCGTCAACCTGGTGCGAGCGGAACGAGAGGAGAAAGTCGAGGCGCTTGCAGAAACCGCGGCGGAGGAACGGCTCCTTGATCTCTTGCTCCCGCCCGTCGCCCGAGAGGGCGGCCGTGCGGACACCGCAGCGGGCTCAGCCACGCCCTTTTCCGACTCCTCGCCGCCGCCCACGGAGGCGGTTGGTGAGGGTGAGACCCTCCCTGCTTCGCCAGACTTCGTGGCCGGGCCATCGGGAGTGCGCCTTCAGCAGACGGAGGACCGGACTTCTAAGGTGGAGCCCGAGTCAGCGGGGCCGAGTGAGCCCGTTCTGAGCCTCGAGGACCGGAGATCTCGAACTCGCGAAAAGCTACGAGCCCTTCTCGCTGACGGTAAACTTGATGAACGGATCGTGGAGGTAGAGGTTCGCCAGGCTGCGAGCTTGGACGGGATGATGATCCCCATGGGTGCGGAGGGGATGGACTTCAACTTCACCGAGATGCTTCAGGATATGCTTCCGAAGCGGACCAAGAGGCGTTCGGTCAAGGTGTCCGAGGCGCGGAGGATCCTTGTTCAGGATGAATTGGATCGGTTGGTGGACATGGATGAGGTGGTGAACGAGGCGTTGGACAGAACCGAGGAGACCGGGATTGTCTTCCTCGACGAGATTGACAAGGTGGCTGGGCAGCGGGGAGGTGCCGGTCCGGACGTGAGTCGTGAAGGAGTCCAGCGAGACTTGCTCCCGGTCGTCGAGGGATCGAACGTCCAGACGAAGTATGGGCTGGTCCGGACGGACCACATCCTGTTCATCGCGGCCGGCGCGTTCCACGTGTCGAAACCGTCTGATCTCGTACCCGAACTCCAAGGCCGATTCCCGATCCGGGTCGAGTTGAAGCCCCTCGGGGAAGCCGACTTCATCCGGATTCTCACTGAACCACAGAATGCGCTGGTACAACAGTACACGGCGCTGATCGAGTCGGAGGGCGCTCACATCCAGTTCGAAGAGGATGGGGTAAGAGAGGTGGCGCGGATCGCTTTCCAGCTGAACGAGCGGATGGAGAACATCGGTGCTCGGAGGTTGCAGACCGTGATGACCACGCTTCTCGAGACCGTCCTCTTTGAGCTTCCGGACGGCATGCGTCCAGGAGATCTGATCGTGGACCGAACCTTCGTGCTCAATAACCTCGCCTCGATCGTCGAGGATGAGGATCTCCGTCGATACATCCTCTAGGTCCCGGGGATCACGTTGCAGAATCCGACCCGCCACTTTCGAACACTGCTAGACCTCTCGGCCGAGGAGCTGGTAGCGCTCATCGAGCGAGGCCTGAGGCTAAAGCTAGGAACGGAGGAGGCGGAGTTTCCGCTTCGCGGCAGAACCCTCGGGATGATCTTACGCAAACATTCCACCCGTACACGGGTCTCGTTCGAGGTGGGGATGTTCCAGCTGGGCGGGCATGCCGTCTTTCTTTCGGCGAACGACACGCATTTGGGGCGGGGAGAGCACGGAGAGAGCTTGGCCGATACGGCTCGCGTTCTGTCCCGTTATGTGGACGCCGTCATGCTCCGAACCTTTGACCAACAAGAGGTCGAGGAACTAGCTCGGCACTCGACGGTGCCGGTGATCAATGGCCTTACTGATCAGGCACACCCTTGTCAGCTGATCGCCGACCTGTTGACGTTGCGGGAGGAGTTCGGGCCCGATCTTCGCGCGCTGCGCATAGCCTGGGTAGGAGACGGGAACAATGTGGCTAATTCCTGGATCAATGCGGCGGAGGCCCTCGGGTTTGAGTTGAGGCTTGCTGTGCCGGAAGGGTATGATCCTAGTCACGTCATCGTAAGCAGCGCGGAGGCGACATCCAACGTGCACCTCGTGCGGGACCCACTCGAGGCGGTTAGCGGGGCGGATGCTGTCTGCACCGATACCTGGGCATCCATGGGTCAGGAGGGAGACTCCGAAGAGCGGTTCCGGGCTTTTAGCGGATACCAGGTGTCGGAGGATTTGATGGCGGAGGCGAGTGCTAACGCGGTGTTCCTCCACTGCCTTCCGGCCCATCGCGGTGCGGAGGTCACTGCCGCAGTTATCGACGGGCCACAGTCTCGCGTGTTCCAGGAGGCCGAGAACCGACTCCACGCCCAAAAGGCCCTGCTGCTGAACCTGATGCGTTAAGGGGTCGGCCCCGCGTTTTCCACTCCCTGGATAGTCACACTATGTACCCCGCTAGAGCGTTCGTATGACCGAGGAACTTCGCACGACGCCACTGCATGACGAGCATCTGAGGCTCGGCGCGCGCATGGTCGACTTCTCTGGATTCAGCCTCCCGGTGCATTACCCGGCCGGGATCCGCTCCGAGCACAAGGCCGTAAGAGAGGCAGCCGGGTTGTTCGACGTGAGTCATATGGGCGAATTCGAGATATCAGGCCATGAGGCTCTCCAGTTCGTTCAGTACGCCACAACGAACGATGCGAGCTCGCTGTCCGTGGGACAGGCACAGTACTCGTTGCTTTGCAGCCCGCAGGGGGGCGTCATCGATGATCTGCTCGTGTACAGAACGGGGGTAGCGTCATTCCTGCTCGTTGTAAATGCGGCAACCCGGGAAAAGGACTTCCAGTGGTTGTCTTCTCACGTGTCTGGATTCGCCGCGATGCTCGAAGATAGGTCTGACACCTACGCCCTTCTCGCGCTTCAGGGGCCGAAGGCCCCGTCGATCCTACAGAATGTGACCGACATTCCCTTGGACGGCATTGGTTCATTCCACTTCGTTCGAGCGCGGTTGTTCGGGTGTGAGACCATCATCGCACGGACAGGGTACACGGGAGAAGACGGCTTTGAGCTGTACCTCCCCGCGGGATGCGCCGCGGGCGTGTGGAAGAGACTTCTCGATGAGGGCGTGTCACATGGTCTAGCTCCGGCTGGTCTTGGGGCCCGGGATATCTTGCGGCTCGAGTTGGGTTACGGGCTGTATGGGGCTGATTTAGACGAAGAGCATACGCCCCTTGAGGCGGGTTTGGGCTGGGTGGTGAAACTCAACAAGGGACCGTTCCTCGGTCAGTCGGCGCTTGCTGAGCAACGCGAGGTCGGACTTTCCAGGAGACTGGTCGGGATCCGCGCCTCGGAGCGAGGATTTCCCCGTCCGGGGTATCCCGTCATCCAAGGCGGGGACGTGATCGGAACACTCACCTCCGGGACCATGAGTCTGACGCTGAACGCCGGGATTGCGATGGCGTATGTGCCCATCGATGCCGCGTCGGAGGGGACCGCCGTCGTGATTCGGGTGCGGGGTCGAGATGTGCCTGGATCCGTGGTCCGGTTGCCCTTCTACGAGGGAGGTTCGAGAAAGCGGTGAAGGAGACCCGAGGAGGCTGTATCCGCGCAGGGGTCCTTACGGTGAGCGACCGGCTCTATTGGGGGCGTGGAGAGGATGTGAGTGGCGCGGCGATCGTGTCCTGGCTGGAGGCGCGTGGTCACCAAGTGGTGCGTAGCGGCCTCACCGCGGATGGCACCTCAAGTGTTGTACCCGTGTTGCTTGAGTGGTCGGACTCGGGGGACGTGGACATGATCCTGACTACCGGTGGTACAGGGTTCACCGATCGGGATCAAACCCCCGAGTCGACTCGGGCGGTCGTCGACCGCCCGGCGCGCGGCATCGCGGGCCTACTCCGACGAAAAGGGGAATCCTCGACTCCGTTCTCTGTCCTGTCGAGGGGGGAGGCAGGCCTAAGAGGCAGGTGCCTGATCGTAAACCTTCCTGGGAGTCCGCGGGGTGTCGAGGAGGGGCTTGCGGTGTTGGAGCCGGTACTCAACCACGCGATTTCCTTGCTCGGGGACCCCAGTGACCCCCACCCACCGCAGGCCGAGGCGACGGATCGCTCGGCTACTCCCCTGACCCAGTCGCCGCGGTATCCTGGGGCATGACGGGATCCGTCCTGGTCACGACCCACAGGCTTCCCGTGGCCGGACGGTTGCGAAAAGCGCTCGCAGCCCACGGCTACAATGTGGAGCTGGTCTCTGAGCCGACGCAGTTGGAAGGTAAGGAGGACGTAGTCCTCCTCGTTCTTACCGGTGACGACGCAGCGGAAAGCTGGGTCGAGGAGGCACGCGCTGGTCTTGAAGTGCCTGTCTTCTCGGTACTTGCTGGAGCGGATCCGGTCGCCAGGGGAAAATCGCTCGGGGCTGAGGAGGGCTTCCCGTCCAGCCCAGATCCGGATGAGGTGGCGTTGCTGGCCCATCGAACGATCGAGCGTCGGAAGCTCCAGGAGCTGACAGGGGTCGTGGGTGAGTCCGAGGCGATGCGCGAGGTTCTCGAGCGGGTGGTTCAGATTGCTCCTGTCGTCTCTACGGTCCTCATCACGGGTGAGTCGGGAACCGGGAAGGAGTTGGTTGCTAGGGGAATCCACGCACTCTCTCCCCGCAGGCACAAGGCGTTTCTTGCGGTTAATGTGGCCGCCCTCTCGGAGACGCTGCTTGAGTCGGAGTTGTTTGGGCATGAGAAGGGCGCGTTTACCGGTGCGATCGATTCGCGAAAGGGCTTTTTTGAGCTTGCGGACCGAGGGACCCTGTTCCTGGATGAGATCGGGGAGATGTCGCTCGCCACACAGACGAAGCTGCTTCGGGTGTTGGAACAGAAGGAGTTCCTACGCGTAGGGGGGCAGCAGTCGATCCATGTTGACGTTAGGATCATTGCTGCGACAAACCAAGAGCTCCGCGAGCTCGTGCCAGCAGGCCGCTTCAGACGAGATCTCTTTTACCGTCTGAATGTTCTGGGGATTGAGCTCCCTCCACTGCGTCAGCGCCCCGAGGACGTCCCCCGCCTCGTGAGCCACTTCGTGCGTGAGTTGACCCATCAGCTCGACCGACCCTTCCCGGGGATCACGGCCGAGGCGATGGAGCTGCTGATGGGTTACGACTGGCCTGGGAACGTCCGGGAGCTTCGGAACCTGGTGGAGAGCATGGTCGTGCTCACCCCCAAGAATCCCATAGATCGTGAGGACATTCCACGGGAGATCCGGTCCCCCCCTCTTGGGAGCCGGCTCTTGCCCGTTCCGGCAGTGGATTGGGCGTCCGATCGGGGCAAGCCAACGACGGTCGATGGTTCGGGAAGGGTTCGGCCTGAGTTGGAGTTCGTCTTCAGAACTCTGGTCGAACTGCGGGTGGATATGGACCAACTTCACCGAGAGTTCGAGATCTATCGGGGCAAGATCGACGATCGGATCGGGGACTCTGCTGTGGTGCCTTTCGCCATACCCGCATTCGGAGACGGGGGAGTGGAGGTTGGCGTGCGCGCGACGCAGGGCCAAGAGGAGTTCTCTTCTGGCGAGGTGCTTGTTCCCCTTCCAGGATCTCCGGCGGGACCGTTGGAGTCTGAACCAGGGGCGGTCGTGTTCCGGCCCGGCATGACCATGGAGGAGCTAGAGCGGAAAGTGATCCTCGCCGCGCTGAAGCAGGTCGACGGCAACCGGCGTAAGGCCGCGCAGAGCCTGGGAATTGGGGAGCGCACGCTCTATCGGAAGATCCAGAAATACCGGGTCGACGACTAACGAACATTCCGCGACGACTCCGAGTCGTGCCGCGCTAGTTCAACTCCCTGGTCCGGGACCGGACGCGCTCTTCCTCACGCTGGATGACTGGAAGAACATCCTGCCAGGCCCTACTCCGAATCTCCTGGTATTCGACCTCCACTTCCTGCTCCAGGTCCAGGTCATGCGAAAAGGTATAGACCGCAAGCAGGGGCTCCCGCGGCATCAGCAGGCGAGCGTCCTAGCCCGGTGTGACCGCCCGGATCTCGGCCGGTCGGTATCGGAGTCCCCGGTTGACGAGTGTGAGTGCGTCTGGGTCGAACGCGACTTCCGTTGCCTCAGAGAAGAGCTACACCAAGAAGAGCTGGAACGGGACCGCTGCGCCGGTCCGCTCCGTGAAGATTTCCTGATGACCGCGGCCGAGTGCCGACAGCCGTTCGAAGGTGTCAGGCGCCGTAAGGCGCAGGAACAACAGGGGAAAGGAGTCCACACCCGCCAAGGAGGACGGGGAGGATCAGGGGGCGATGCCCGCGGCGGCTCTACGGATTGCTACGCATCGGCGGTGTCCTCCGGAGTCTCCCCCTGAGCCTCGACGAGGGTTTCGAGGGCGTCCATGAGCTCGTCCCGGCCCTCACCGGTCTTAGAGGACAGCGGAATGACCTGCTCCGGGTCTAGCCCCAGCTCTCGGATGAGCTCGGGAAGCACATCCTTACGCTTCTGCCAGGAGAGTTTGTCGATCTTTGTGATCGCTACGACCGTAGGTGTACCCAATTGTGCGAGGTATGCTAGCATGTCCCGATCTTGCGACGTCGGATCTCGTCGCGCATCGATCAGATGAACGACGCCACAGGCACCGTCGTCTCTAGCAAGGTAGCCCTCGACGAGGGTCCTCCACTCAGCCCGAACGTGCTCCGGGGCCCTCGCGTACCCGAACCCTGGAAGGTCTACCAGGAAGAACGCTTTGTTGACTTCGTAGAAGTTTAGTCCCTGAGTCTTGCCAGGAGTCGCTGACACGTGGGCGATCTTCTTCTTTGTCCGGCCCAAGATCCGATTAATGAGAGACGATTTTCCCACATTTGAGCGACCCGAGAACGCGATCTGAGGCAGGTTCCCTGGCATCGTGGCATCGTGGACCACAACGGTCCCACAGAACTCGACCGTCCTGACCTTCATCAGGACGGTCGAGGGCCTGGGTCCAGCGAGCCGGGCATCAGTCCGGCCATTGAGGAGCCCGGTACGGCATCGAGCCGGGGGGGGGATGACAACACCAGGTCCAGCACCTGCTCCGCCCGGTCGACGGCGTGG
>Ga0310121_10005455_pt1 | contig 10936 bp, 9 predicted proteins | sample CB27_Tmax_986_MG_FD_203504 | JGI IMG/M metagenome (GOLD analysis project Ga0310121, IMG submission 203504) | Marine microbial communities from Western Arctic Ocean, Canada - CB27_Tmax_986 | ecosystem: Environmental > Aquatic > Marine > Oceanic | place: Canada: Western Arctic Ocean | collected...
TCTTCTCTCAAAATTACTAAACCAAGAGGAGAAAGATTCCATGAATTATTGATTACCAACGAAGAGATGCCTTTCTGTCATGATATAGGAGATATGTATAAAATATCTAAAACTGAGAATAAAAAACGATTACAACAAAAAGAATTTAGTTCAGAAACTGCTTCTAGAATTTCCCAATCTAAATTACACAAAACAATTAACGAATTAATCAATGAGTATGTTTAGTTATAAAATTGAATTCTGGTAAGGGATTATCAAAAGTGAAGCGTTAAGATAAATCCAAATGTTTCCGTACTTTATCTTGAAAATCTTTTGCAATTATTTCCCAATTAAAGTTATTTGAGATAAATTTCTTACCAGCGTTTCCCATTTTTTGTGACATTTTTTCATCGCCTATTAGAATTTCAAGTTTTTTAAATAATTCATCATACGCTCCTTTTTTTATTAAAAATCCTGTTTCATTATTTCTCATTAATTCAGCGATGCCACCTACATCTGTTGCGATAACAGGTTTCTGCATCAATTGTGCTTCCTGTAATGTTAAGGGTGACATATCAATTCCACTAAGTAAGGCATAAACATCAATCTCGCTAAGAAACTGTCTAACTTTTTCAGGATATTCAAGTGCACCAAGCCACTTAAAATTTTCAAATTTTTCTAATTTGGGAAGAACTTCATCACGGTAAGGACCATCACCTACCCAATAGAATGTAACATTTGGCATTTTCTCTAAAACTTTTGGTAAGATCAACATTTCTTTTGTTTTATCCCAAATTGTAGCACTTTGAAGTAATCCAACACATGGATGTTTTAATTCCATACCATCAGTATGAAACCAATTTGAAGGTGAAATTCCTTGGTATAGGGTTTCAACAGGTTTATTCGGATATCGTTTGGTTACCATGTTATTAAGAAAATTACAAATGGGCAAAATTATTTTTGAGCCTTCAAAGCATTTCTCAGAAATTTCTTCCCATTTTTGTAAAGCTATCTTTTTTGGCAGAGATTTGTATAAAGTCTCTCTAGCCATTTTTATCTCCTCCCAGTGGTTTCCTCTAAGGTGAACAATCAAAGGTATTTCTTTTTTTATGGCTTCTAGACCAAAATGACGTTGTCTATCTACAAAAATTACATCAGGTTTAAAATTTGAAATCAAATCATTAAACTTACTATTAGTGGTAAACCACGTTCCTAATTTTCTACTTGGGAATCCATCTGCATAATCTGCATCAAAAACTAATTTACATTCTACATTTAATTTCTCTAATGCTTTAACAAATTCTTGAAGATGGAAAATTTTTGAACTTGATCCACCAATTAATAATTTCATTTTTTCAAAATTTCCTTTAACCAGTCTTGAAGTTCAATTTTTGGTTCCCAATTGAAGTGCTTTTTTGCTTGTGATATATCCGCTAAGCTTTTTTCTATATCGCCTTCAAGTGCTTCCATAAATACTGGGTCTATTTTCAATCCAGATGTATTAATAATCATGTTTGCCAGCTCTAAAATTGATATCGCATTTCCTGTACCAATATTGACTATTAAATTAGAACTTTTACTGTTCATCGCCATTAAATTAGCTTTTGCGACATCACTAACATGTATAAAATCACGAATTTGTGAACCATCACCAAAAATTATTGGAGACTTTCCTTCATTAATTCTGTCTAAAAATTTAGTTATCACTCCAGCATATTCTATTGTCTGTCCTTTCCCAAAGATATTAAAATATCTTAACCCAATTATTTCTGTATTTAATTTTGAATATTTTTCTACAAGATATTCATCTTCTAGTTTTGTTTTACCATATGGACTTATTGGGTTTCTTTCGGCATCTTCGGTGATTGGTGTTTCTAATTTATGTCCATACACACTTGAACTACTTGCGTATACTACTTTGAATTTGTTTTCATTTGCAAGTTTGAAAATATTTTCAGTTCCATGGACATTAACGTCAAAATATTCCTCTGGGCTTGAAAATGAATCTTGTACTACTGTTAGTGCAGCTTGGTGAAACACACCATCAATATCTTTCAAAATTTTTTCCAAGGATTGATAGTCTCGAATATCTATTTTTTGAAATTTAATTTTATTTATTACAGAGGCAAGATTTTCTTTTTTGCCTTTATGTAGATTATCAATTACAGTTATTTTGTGCCCTTCTTTTACTAGAAGTTTAACCAAATAACTTCCAACAAATCCTGCACCGCCTGTTACTGCAAAATGCATATTCACATCTAATATCATCTGTCTTTAAGTATTAGGCAGAATAACCAATAAATCCAAAACTACAAAAACTAGAATTTACACGATTAGAACATTGGCAAAGAATCTATCCTTATTGGATAACACTCAGATTGAAGCATATCTAACTAGTAATTCACTAAAGATAGGTGTTATAGGTATTGGTCGCATTGGTCTACCAACTGCATTATGTTTTGCAAATTCTGGCTTTGAAACTATTGGGATAGATATTAATGCTGAATTAGTTACTATGGTAAATTCTGGAGACTATCCATTAAAAGATGAACCTGAATTCGATGAGATTTTTGAAAATGTTCATAGTCAAAAAAAACTTGTTGCTACAACTGATATTTCAAAAGCAGTACCAAAATGTGATATTATATTATTATCTTTACCAACACCAATTGATGATAAAAATATTCCAGATTACACTGCATTTTCACATGTTGGAAAAAGTCTTAACAAATTATTATCTAATGGTCAAATTGTAATTGTAGAAAGTACAGTTGAACCTGGATTTATAGAAAATGAATTGCTTCATATAATTGAAGGTTCAAATCATACTCTAAAATCCGGAATAGATTTTCATTTAGCTGTTTGTCCTGAAACAGCAAACCCAGGAGAAATTATGAAAGATTTTAAAAAATTACCTAGATTAGTTGGTTCAATTGATGAGAAAATCTCTTCCATTGTATCTCAGATTTATACACGTGTTTTTGGAGTAGAATTAATTCTAATGCCAGATTGTAAAACAGCAAATGCTGTAAAATTAACCACTAATGTATTTAGAGATGTAAACATTGCTTTTGTAAATGAATTAGCAATATTATTTGAAAAATTAGGGATTGATACATACACTGTAATTGAAGCTGCAAAGCGAAAATACAATTTCCAACCACACTTTCCAGGTCCTGGTGTGGGTGGACCTTGTTTACCTGTAAATTCATACCAGTACATTAATTCTTCAAAAAAGATTGATGGCGATTTTCTAAAAATTGTAAGGCAAGCCAGAAAAATTAATGAAAATATGCCTAATCATGTTGTGAATTTACTTTCTAGTGCATTATCTGAATCTGATACACCATTAAACAACTCAACGATTGCAATATTAGGTGTATCCTACAAACCTAACATACATGATGTACAAATCGCACCTTCTGAAAAAATTATTAAAATTTTAACAGAAAAAAATGCCAAGATCAAAATCTTTGATCCATATTTTACATCCAAAGTATTTGGCCTAACTACTGAAAAATCCATTTATGATGCACTATCTGAATCAGACGCTGCAATTCTAATCACTGGTCATAAAGAATTTCAAAATTTAGATCTTAAAAAATGCTCTCAGACAATGAAAAATTCTATACTTATAGATTGCACTGGACAAGTAAGACCTTTAGATGCAAAAGAAAACGGTTTTATTTTTCGAGGAATTGGGCGTGGTGGTCTATAATCAACCTTAGCCACCTACAACTAGAAACTGTAAAACAAATTCTTACACTTCGTTACTCGACTAATTTACATACATTATCTCCAAAATTACTCCCTGAAAATTTTCATAAAAAACAAATTAATAATAATACTCAGGAATTTGTTGAAAAATCAATAAGAGAAAAAATTTCTCAGGAAATTCCAACTAACACGGGTAAAATTGGAATATCTCTAAGTTCTGGAATTGATTCTACTTTAGTTTTAGCATTATTGAGAGAAGAATATCCATCTAGTGAAATTGAATCAGTTTCTGTAAAATTTAGTGAAAGTGTTGATGAAACTAATACATCTAAAAAGATTTCAGAAAAATTTAGGACGAATCATCATGTGTTAGAAATTGATAATTTTTTAGAAGAATTACCTAAAGCCATTAGTATTGTAAAGCAACCTTTTTGGGATCTTCATTGGTATTATTTAGTCAAAAAAATGAAAACTCTCACAAACATATTTTTTTCTGGTGATGGTGGCGATGAATTATTCGGAGGTTATACATTTCGTTATAAAAAATTCCTTGAATTAACAAATGAAAATTCGACTAGACATGAAAAGGTAATTGCGTATCTTAATTGCCACAAAAGAGATTGGGTTCCAGATCAAGAAGCAGTTTTCGATAAGAGTAATCAGTTCAATTGGAATAATATTTATGAAATATTAGAGCCATATTTTGATAACACATTACCTAGACTTACACAAGTGTTTCTTGCAGATTATAACGGAAAGTTAATTCATAATATGCAACCACTTTACAAATCAATCCACGATTATTTTTCTATCAAAAATATTACCCCAATACAAAATAAGGAATTAATTCAACACTCGTGCCTACTTGGAAATGGTCAAAAATATAATCCTAAATCTAATTTAGGTAAAATTGTACTTGTTAACATTCTTGAAAAATACAATTTAAAATATTTGGTGTCTCCAAAAAAACAAGGATTTTCAGTAAACACAACTAATCTGTGGAATTCGTATGGGAAAAAAATATTTCTTCATTTTTTTGATAAATCTAGATTAATTGAAGATAAAATTATTAATTCTGATTGGATTGAAAAATACATCTCAAAAAATGATCTTGATATAAGGTATGTTAACAAATTTTTGGGAATTTTTGCTTTAGAAATTTGGTATAGGCTGATAATAACAAAAGAAATGAATGATAATGAAAAATTACAAATATAACATATAGAAATAATCATAAAAAAATACTAAAATTAACTAATTCAATAAATGATTAGTAACATCTTCATAATTAAGAGGCGCATCTTTTGTACTCCAATAGGTCTTGTCCTCAAGTAACAAATACTCCCCATCAAATACGGTATTTTCAATTATTCTAAAAGTATTCACAGGCGTCATTCCATCATAGAACATACTATATTTTTTGTCAGGAATGTATATTGCATTAAGATTTGATAATCTTTCACGAATTGTAATTATAGATGATTCGCTAAAGTCTCCAGTAAATAGTGAACCGGTGTCACCCTGAAGAATAATTATGGGTTTTTCCTCAGATTCTAAAAGCTTATCAATTAAAATTTTTAGTTTGCTGTTTACAAATTTTATTTGATCAACATGCGCTTCTCTTTCATCCCATTTAGAAGAATTTAGTGGTATTCCAGGGGTAACATGTTCACCATTTGGGCCAAAAATAAACGGTGGGTGAGGTAACGAGATGTGTGCAAAAATGAATTTTTGTTTAGGTATTTTTTCGTTTATTGTGTATAATTCATTAAATGTACATAAAATAGCATCACGTCTACCTTGTTCAGTAAATCTTTCTTGTATGTAACCAAGCATTGATGAGAGTAACAATTCATTCATCAATGAATTACTGTTAATTTGTTTGAATTCACAAAGATTTACATCCGCTTTAGCAAAGCCCATATTTGGACCCCAGAAGGATCCCACATTCACAATTACGTAATCTCTTGATTTCATATTCAGCATAACTTTATTGTTACTTACGAGCTCATTAAGAATGTGAAAATTTTTTGAATTTATTTTAACTTCTCCAGTCATTTCATCCAGATATTCCATGTTTAATGAAGAGGTTAGCGATTGAATCGTACGAGGATAATTTGCAAAACTTTTTTCATTAACAAAAAAATCATTATATTTCAAATAATTAACAAAATCACTGTTATCATAGTTGAAGAATTCCTTTAGACCCTGATAACTTCCATATTCGTCAGTTATGATGTAGTAAATATCAGGTAGAGCATTATCTCTTGGCATATTTTGAATATCAGTAATAGATTTCGATGAAGGATCTTGAAAAATATTATTTAGATTAAATTCCTGGTTTGAACCCATTCCCAACATTTTTTCCTCATAACCTAATGTTTGACTTCCATAAAAATTTCCGTCAAGTACACTTGTAACAACTGTCATAGAAATTATCAACATAATTGCTACTGACATAACATTGGTAATTTTTGTTGCATTATCCAATTTTCTTTTTGTTTTCAAAAAATAAATGATGCCTGATGTAAAGATTATTGAGAATGGAATCAATAAGTATCTGTGTTTTCCTAAATCAAAATTTTCAGGCGAGATGTCATTTAATATGTTGTATATGTGGCCGTACGAAAAAAACAGTATTAGGAAAAGAGTTATGATGAAAGCAGTTTTGATTTTATTTTTTAGAATTTTTTCTAAAATAAAGAATCCAGCAATGGTACCGCCAGAAATTACTAGTAATGGGAGGAGTAATTCAGTTGGTATCAAAACGTGGATGTTTTGAGAATAAACGTAAAACGTGGGAAAAAAAGAAAATAATAATGGATGGAATATCTTCGGAATTTCCATGATTACTGACTTGATTAAAAATACTAATTTAAAGAAGTTGATTAATTTCTAAGTGTGATTATTTGCATTAAGATTTTTAAAATTTTTTCTTGCAAAATCTAGATCCTGTGGGGTATCAACCTCAGACCATTTTTCAGAAATCATTATTGGCTCAACATTAATTCCTAGATCTATTAATTCTTGGATCATATCAGGCAGTATGGATTGTTCTAATGAAGATGAGTCGTGAAATTCTCCAACATGAGATTCTTTTAGTTCTGAAAATCTTTTCAAAAACAATCTAGATCCTTTATCTGACAATCTCATCATACCTAGAAATTCACCAATGTTTGAATTGGATTTTTGTATATTCTTACGTACCTCTATGATCTTTCCAGATTCGTTAAATAATACATTATCTGCTTGAGAAAGAGGATGTAATGTCCTATCCGCATAATTAGATTTCCAGTTAGATTTTACAGCGATACCAATATCACCATTGAAATTCATCATTTTTTTAATTATTGAGATATCAAAAACCAGATCAGCATAACAAACTATTGTATTATTTAATTTCTGCTTTGCACAGTAAAGACTTTCATTTCCAGCTGTAGTAGAAAAATTCTCATTTTTGAAGTAATTTATTGATGGAAAGTTTATTTTTTCTGCAAGGTATCCTGTAACTATACTAATATCATCAATCCCACATTTTTTAAAAATATCAATTTGTCTTTCAATTAGACTTTTATCAAATAATTTTACCATTCCTTTAGGAACATTCTCTGTATTGGGAAGCAATCTCATTCCCATACCAGCCGCCAAGATAATTGAATTCATATTATGATTCAAGAGATTTTTTTAATTCAAGTAAATATTTTGCTCCTTGATCTGCAGAATTTCCAATATTAAATACAGTTTCCTCTCTAATTTTTTTAATTTTTTCTTTAAACTTATTTTGAGATAGTAAGAATTGATTAATTTTTGATGGAAGAAGAGATAATTGTGATAATGTGATTACTTCACCAATCTGCGGTCTGATTTTTTCCTCTAAAGAAACAAGATCTATTTGTTTTTCTTGAACAATTTTTTCTGGTGTAACAATGTATAAAATCGGTTTTTCAAATGTAAATGAATACTCAATTGCCGCACCGGACAAATCAGAGATCATACAATCACATAAAAAAAATGATTCCATATTTCTAATGTCAGTTTCTAATTTAAAATTTAATTTATCTTTAAATTTTTTTTCTATTTTTTGAATAATATTATTTGATTTTTTTATTGTCATTGGGTGTGGACGGAGAATTACATCAAATCCAGAATCAAGTAAGATACTAACAATTTCTTCTCCCTTAGTTTCTATCAATCCGTTAGCACCCCATGATGGCGCGATTAAAACTACTTTATTATCTGACGCACTCTTTTTCATATCAGTATTTCTGGCTTCATTAATTAGAGTATCAAGTCTCCCATATCCATGTCTTACTAAATTTTTTTTATTCAGATTAAATTTTCTCTCTCTTTCTTGAATTTCAATTATTTGATAGTTACCGGTACAGAACAGAGTATCAAAATTGTCAAAAGCAGTGTTTGTATAAGCACGTTGTGTACTATTTAATGAATGAAAAATATACACATAATGAACTGGATATACTTTTGATCTCTTAATATGAAATGTTTCCAAGTCGGGCATAGTCATTATAATAATACTGGCTTCTAGATTTATGAAAAAGTTTGAACGTGCAATACCATCTCCAATATAGAATGGTAGAATATTTTTATTGTTAGAACTTAACATGGGATCCGTCTTACTTGATGTAACATAGCAGATTTTTGTATCATATTCTTGTGTTAATTTTTTCACAATAGGCTTGAAAAAAATAAAATCATATTCATTTTCTAAATAAAAAACAATTGAGCGGTCTTTTTTATCTAATTTTTTAAATCGGTTTACTTCTTTCCAATCATTACCCAACCCAAATTTCATAATTATTAATCAAAAAATAAAACTATGTGGAGATTATAATTAGTTACTATCTTTATGAAATAACTTTAGTTTCAATTTGGTCCAGTATAGTTTTAGAGTCATGCCTACACCAGCAATAGCACCCATAAGAAGTGTAAGAATAGCCATCATACTATTTGGATCAATGTATCCTGCTATCTCTGGCAAAAAGTAATTCACTATTGGATTACTACTCAAGAAAAAATCAGTGATCATATAATTTCACGTTATTGCTGTTTAATTAATTTTACATTTTCTATCATTTTATTTGAAGTGTATTCATAATTTATTATCCTGTGATTAGTGGTTATTGTATCATCTAGATAATACTCATAAACCCGACTTCTATCCTATTTCTATACATTTAACGCCTATACCGAGAATTTGTGTTTTTTCTAGAAATAAGTTACAACATTTTATATTTTTCTGATAATTGTAATGACAGTGTTTTTTTAATTAGTAAATAAGTTAAGAATAACATGAAAATCTTAATTATCGGAAGTAAAGTTAGGATAATTCATTTAAAACACTTTTCAGATGAACTAGAAAAACTTGGAATGGAATGTAAAGTTATATTGGATATGGATTTTCTCGAAAAATCTCTTAGTTTTAATTTAAAAAAGAGAATTACAACAAATAAAAAATTAAAAATTCTGTTGAATACTTTTGAGCCGAATATAGTGCTACTTGATAATGTCTCAAGATTAGCCAAAACCATTCTTGATGAAAAAATTCCTTTATTCTTATTATTTAGAGGCAATTATTGGAAAGAATTAGAATGGGCAAAGAAAACAATTTACAAATCACCATTGAAACTTTTCTCAGTTTTGAAAAATCAAAAATTAGCAGATAGAATTTTTAAAGAATCTTCTATGATTTTACCAATTTCTGAATATATGAAAAATGAATTTCAAATAAGATATCCTGAAAATAAAATCGAGGTGTTTCCTGTAGATGGAAGAAATGTAGCAGATTGGGTTCAAGTGGAAAAACAAAAATTAATTCATCCGTGTGTTGGACTTGTACAAGGATTTAACATATGGGGTAAGACAAGAGAGTTGAATACATTACAAAGTGTAATGAGAAAGTTACCAAATGTAACATTTTATCTTATAGGTGATGGCGTGTATAGAGATGAAATTATTCCTAAATTGAAAAAATTTGAGAATTTTGTTTGGATGGGCAATTTAGAATATCCAAACGAAGTCAAAAAATTTTTTTCATCAGTAGATGTGTACCTATTATTATCAGGTTTAGAAGGATTAGGTCAGAGTATTATTGAAGCCATGTTAATGAAAAAACCTGTAATCGCATCTAATATTGGTGGGATACCTGAAATAGTAAAAGATGGAGAAACTGGATTTCTAGTTAATTTAGGAGATAGTGAGCAAATTGTACGTTTAATCAACGATCTTCTCTCTAAACCAGATCTTGTCAAAAAAATCACCACTAAAGCTGAGGAAAATGTTAAAATGAATTATTCATGGGAATTTCTAGCCAAAAAATTTTTAGATATTTTAGAAAAAAATCATTATAAATAAAATATTACCAAAATAGAATGACAAAATTACTAGAACTCGTACTTTTACCGATATTAACAGTTAATCCATCATGGATGGAAAATTAAGGCGAACAAGGTTTTAAACTAATTATCACAATTTATTTTTCACAGAACAAATTTCTACTAATAGTGTTATTGGTAGATGAGCATAATTTTAGAATTTCTTCATTATTTGAAACACGGAGAAGTTTTTTGGTTTTTTCATCTATACAATATAATTTAAAACCGTTAGATGTTATGTAATTGAGTAAGTCTATTGGTACAAATCCCACTTCTATAATGTTTTTAGGCATAAATTCAAAGAGTAATTTAATTTTATTATTATTTTTTAAAATGTTTTCCATTCCTTTTAAGACGCTAAATTCTAAACCCTCAACATCAATTTTTATAAAACTGATTTTATCTGATATATTAGAGTCAGCAAAATATTTATCTAAACTAGTTAATTCAACCTCAGCTTTGCCTTTTGTTTGATTAGTCTGTGGAAAAATTCTATGCATTCCTGGATGGTAGGATTGATACAATATTGTTCTCCCGTGTTTATCTCCTACAGCTTTTTCTTCTAAAATTATATTTTGATAATTATTTATTTCCACATTTTTTTCTAAAATTTCAAAATTAGAAGGATCTGGTTCAAAGGCAAAAACTTGACCAACATTTCCCACAATTCTAGCCATATTCAATGTATGTAATCCTATATTTGCACCAACATCCACAACAATATTCCCCATTTCAATTTTTTCTCTCATTATTTCAGCTTCTAATTCTTCGTATGTACCATAATGAGAAATAGCTAATGCCAAACCTTTTTCATTTAGAATTAATTTATTCCCAAAAACTTCTGCATA
>Ga0310121_10005456_pt1 | contig 10934 bp, 8 predicted proteins | sample CB27_Tmax_986_MG_FD_203504 | JGI IMG/M metagenome (GOLD analysis project Ga0310121, IMG submission 203504) | Marine microbial communities from Western Arctic Ocean, Canada - CB27_Tmax_986 | ecosystem: Environmental > Aquatic > Marine > Oceanic | place: Canada: Western Arctic Ocean | collected...
GCAGATGATCAATTAAGATTTTCTTGCATTGAAACCCCGCATGATCGCCACCTATCGCTACTTTTTTTTTCATGACTACATTTCTTTAAGTGCTTTTTCATCTCGTTTGTGTACCATGGATGCAATGGCAATACTTATCTGGTATAAACCTATCAAGGGTAGTGCGATCAAAATTTGACTAAACGGATCAGGTGGTGTTAGCATGGCACCTAAAGCAAGAATAACTATAATGGCATGCTTCCGGTATTGTCTCATGAGCCTCGGACTTATCAAGCCAGCTGTGGTGAGAAAATATGTAACGATGGGCATTTGGAAGAGGAGGCCACTTGCCAAAACAAGGGTAACAACTGTCGACACATAAGAAATGATATCAAATTCATTTGCGATGCTGTCATCAAGGCTGTATGAAGCAAGAAAATTCACTGAAATCGGAGTCATAATAAAGTATCCGAAAGTGACTCCAATAATGAAAAGCATACTTACATAGAACGTTGCCCCTTTAGATGCGGATTTTTCTTTGGTATATAAACCAGGTTTCACAAAACGCCAGATTTCCCAAAAAGCATAGGGGAAGGTTAAGATTAAACCAATTACAAACGAAGAAGTAATGTGCATTGTAAATTGGCCAGTCATCTGACGGCTCTGAATAATAAACGAAAGCTGGTCGATACATAATGTTGGGAAATTAAGTACTTCGGACAGCCTACAAAGCATTCTATACGTCCAGAAATCCGGACGTGAAGGGCCCAGTATGATGGTATGAAATACAAGATTTTTAGATACAAAAGCGGCTATGGAAAATACACCAATTGCAATGAATGACCGCATAAGGTGCCATCGCAACTCCTCAAGGTGATCAAGAAAGGACATTTCTTTTTCAACCTGTCCTTTGTCTTCTGAATCCTTTACAGGTACAGGGGAAAGCTCTTCATCCATGAGTTAACCTCATTTTTAATTGTGATAATTTTACTTTCGTTGTTATGGTTTATGAGCACCGTGTTAATAAGGCTGACTATTTTTTCCATTTCGATTTCTTTCATGTTCCGTGTTGTCATAGCAGAGGTACCAACTCTCATACCTGATGTAACAAATGGTGATTTGTCATCGAAAGGAATCATATTTTTGTTAATTGTTATATCAGCTTTTATGAGCGCTTCTTCTGCTTGTTTGCCAGTCAGATTTTTTGAGCGGAGATCAATCAACATCAGATGATTGTCCGTTCCTCCTGAGATCACTTTATAGCCACGACTCGTAAAAGCATCTGCCATAACATTGGCATTTTTTTTAACTTGAAGAACATATTGCATGAATTCATCTGAAAGTGCTTCCTCAAAGGAGATGGCCTTGGCAGCGATGACATGCTCCAGTGGTCCACCTTGTGTTCCCGGGAAAACACCGGAGTCCAGTAATGATGATATCATTCTGAGGTTACCCTTGGGTGTCTTGATTCCAAAAGGGTTTTCAAAATCTTCTCGAAGAAGAATCATGCCTCCACGCGGCCCCCTTAGTGTCTTGTGTGTCGTAGTCGTAATGAAGTGACAATAATCAAGTGGGTCATCCAATAAACCTCTGGCGATTAAGCCTGCTGGATGGGCAATATCGGCCATAAGTAATGCGCCAACCTGGTCAGCAACTTCCCTGAGCTTTTTATAATTCCATTCGCGGCTATATGCCGAGGCGCCTGAAATAATGAGTTTCGGTTTTTCTTTTACCGCTATTTCTTCAATCTTATCCCAATTAACCTCACCGGTTTCTTCTTCTACTCCATAGAATGTCGACCTGTAAAGCTTACCTGAAAAATTAACCGAGGAACCATGGGTAAGATGCCCGCCATGTGACAGGTCGAATCCAAGTATTGTGTCCCCGGCTTTGAGGGTAGCAAGCATAACCGCAGCATTGGCCTGAGCTCCGGAATGTGGCTGCACATTAGCCCATGTGGCTCCAAACAATTTACAAGCCCTGTTTATGGCAAGTTGCTCGATTTCATCAACCACTTCACAACCACCGTAGTACCTTTTTCGGGGCAATCCTTCGGCGTACTTATTCGTTAGACAGGTACCCATGGCCTCCATCACCTGTAGCGAAACGAAGTTTTCGGATGCGATCAGTTCAATGCCAAATTCCTGCCTTTCGTATTCTTTTTTAATGAGGTCGAAAATCGCGGTATCTCTCTGCATTTAAGGGGACTTAAAACGGAGGCCAAAATTATGCGACTGGACGGAGATTTGCAATCTTAGTTTTTTGCGGATTTCGGGTTGAACAGGCTATGGGGATATCTGCTATTTGAGATTAAGACCCTCATGTAGCATGAGCAAAGGTATTATTGTAAGTAATCTTTTTTAATTACCCGTTTCATCTTATTTGATGTCTTTTATTGTTTCCTGAATTAGTTTCTTATCATTTACGATATTCTGGACCTTGATGATGGTTTCGAAGAAAGATTGCATTTTACGTGAACCTACTTTTTTGACCACCATTTCGTTAAATGCCATTACTGCCTTTTTGGCAATTTCACGCTTTATCTTTCCTTCTTTGGTTAAAAAGATCCTCACTGATCTGCCATCGATTTCATCCGGTTGACGATAGATCAATTCCCTTTCCTCCAGGCTTTTTAATACTCGTGTAAGGCTTCTTGCCTCCAATCCCATCAACGGGGCGATTTTCGTGGCCGGAGTGCCTTCTTCGAAGTCAACGTTTAAGAGCACAAATCCGGCAGATGACGTCAGACCAAAATCCTGACCATACTGGTTGTACATTCTGGAAATGGCATGCCACGTGGTCTTGATGTTATAGTCGATGCTTTCTTCCTTTTTCATGCCTTGATAAGCATTAAATATAATTAAATATTATGCACGCATACTAAATTCACCTTGAAAAAGGATACAAACTAACCTTAGTATTATGGATTAATATGTACCCCGGATAGGTTGTGAGAAAAAATTAACCTATCCGGGGGGTTGAAATGATTTAAGCGGCTTTTACAGCAGCTTGAGGCTTTTTATCAAAGCTTCTTTTTTTATCAAAATCGATAACGATAGGAGTCGCAATGAAAATTGATGAATATGTACCGATCACGATACCCATAATCATCGCAAATGAAAATCCCTCCAAAGCAGCTCCTCCAAAAAGGAATAAAATCACGACAACAAATAAAGTCGTTGTGGAGGTTATCAGCGTTCTGCTAATGGTCCTATTCAAGGATTCATTGAAAATAGAAATGACATCGCTTGAAGACTTGAGTCCCAGTGTTTCGCGAATCCTGTCAAAAACGACCACTGTATCGTTTATTGAGTAACCAATAATCATCAGCATAGCCCCTACAATTATCTGATCAAACTCATACGAAATACCAAGTGCGTCCATTATCGCAAATGCGCCAAGAACAAACAACGTGTCGTGAGCCAGCGCAATGATGGCACCAAGACTAAATTGCCATTTTCGGAACCTGACAAGGATATAGAGAAAAATCACAATTAGTGCGAAGAATATCGAAAGAAAGGATGCCCTCTTGATATCATCAGCAATGGTAGCCCCTACCTTGGAGGAGCTGGAAATGGTAAAATGTGACGCATCAACTTTTGAATCGTCTTCGACATATTGTTGTCCGGTAAATTCTCCAAGGCCTGCGATCAACTGGGTTCTTACTTGATCATCGGCATTATCGGATTCGTCCTGTATCAGGTAGGAGGTAGTGATTTTCATGACATTGTTGGCGCCATAGGTTTTCACTTCTGTACCGGCATTATCAAATGTTTGCTGCAATGAAGTTTTAAGCTGGGAGGGTACTATTCGGTCATTGAAACTTACCACGTATGACCGGCCACCCGTAAAATCTACCCCCATGCTTAGGCCACCATTGAGGTAGAGCGTAATCATACCAATTGCTATAAATGAAGCTGAAAAGATGTAAGCACTTTTTCTGGCTTGCATAAATTTATAGTTCAGGTTCGTAAGCACATTTGAAGTGAATGGAAACGAAAATGACATTTTACTTTGATCGCCTTTCCTGGTGAGCCATTCAATAATTACCCTGGTAATAAACACCGCAGAGAAAAACGAACATGCAATACCTATCATGAGGGTGATTGCAAATCCCTTTACAGGCCCCTGTCCAAGAACGAAAAGGATAATTCCCATGAGAAAGGTGGTTAGGTTGGCATCAACGATTGAACTATAAGCTTTACTATAGCCATTTGCGATGGCGATTTTCAATCCTGCCCCCTTCCTTATCTCCTCTTTAATTCTTTCGAAAATGAGAACGTTTGCATCGATTGACATACCGATGGTGAGTACTATACCTGCTATTCCGGGTAGTGTGAGAGAAGAGGCCAACTGGGCCAAAATTCCCAGGATGAAGAAAACGTTAAATGCCAACGCAAGATTTGCAATCAGTCCGCCGCCGGAATAATAGAAAACCATAAACATGACCACTATGCCCAAACCGGCCAGTATTGAGTTAATCCCCTGTCTTTGCGCCTCCTGACCCAGTGTAGGACCAATTACAACATCCTCAACGATTGTTGTCCTCACTGGCAGTGTTCCCGCTTTTAGGACATTCGCTAAATCTTTGGCTTCTTCCAACGTGAAGGCACCGCTGATTTGGGAGCGACCACTTGGTATCTCACTAAGCACGTTAGGAGCAGAATAAACATAGTTGTCAAGTACAATGGCGATCCTTCGGTTAATGTTATCAGCCGTTAACCTCTTCCACGCCTTAGCGCCGTTTGCGTTCATTTGCATTCCGATTGCTGGTCTTGCAGTATCATCAAGTTCCTGCCTTGCATCAGTTATTACCTCACCTGTTAGTGGAGCTTTATCTCCTCGGTTGGTTTTTATAGCATAAAGTTCAAGGGGTTCGTCATCTGTAAGGGAATTGTTGTCATCAATTGGTTTCACGGCCCACAAAAACTTGATGTTGCTTGGAATCAACTCTTTAACATCCGGCCGGTTGAGAAGCCTGTTGATTTGGGCGGTATCTTTTGTATCATATACCATTGTACCATAGCCCTGTTTGATAAGAGAAAACAAGGGCGAAGATTGGGGGGGTGCGACCAGGGAATCAAGGTTCGAGATATCATCTTCCAGTTGGGCTTGTAAATCATCCGCTTCTCGAATTGTGTCGAATTCATCTGCGGTGAGTAGCTCACCGAGGTTATTACTGGTGCTCGTTGCTGAGGATGTTTCTTCCCCGGCAAGCCCCAGATCAAAATCACTTTGTTGTTGCTGAACTATGAGTTGGTCCAGGGCCTGAATGCTGCCAATGATTTCACCAAACTCATGCACTTCCCAAAATTCCAGTTTGGCAACGCCCTGAAGTAGTCTTCTTACTCTTTCAGGATTATCAACGCCCGGAAGTTCAATTTGAATAAGTCCGGAGCCCTGGAGCCTTTGGATATTTGGTTGTGATGTTCCAAAGCGGTCTACCCTGGTTCTAAGGATGTTGAACGATCTGTCGATGGCCTCTTCTACATCTGTATTGATGATGTCTAAAATCTCATCATCCGTCGATTGGAGACTTATTGTGCCCCGGTTCGCGGCATTTGCAAAAATGTTGGCAAGGGTCTGGCCAGGAGCATTTTCCTGGTATGATTCATAAAACAGATTAACAAAACTGGCTTGCGGTTGACTGAACTGCTTCTGCCTTGCTTTTTCTAGTGCATCAAGAAAGGCTGGATCATCATTATTGCCACTCCTCCCTTTTATGATGTCAATTGGTGAAACCTCAAGGGTCACATGCATGCCACCTTGAAGGTCAAGCCCAAGATTGAGTTCTGTTTCTTTGATGTCCTGATAGGTATAGCTAATACCAAAAAGATTGTAGACGGGCTCTCTCCAAACAGAATCGAGAAATTGTTGTCTTTTAGTAAAATCCAAAGTGCCGCTTTCAGCGGTCGCATACACTGTAGCTTCTTTGTAAATGTTCTTCGAAATAAATGAAAATGACAGGTAATAAATACACAGCAACGATATAACTATGGTGAGGAGTATAACCCCGGCTTTATTTTTCATGGGTAAATAATTTGATTAACTAATAAGATTTATTGGTTGTAATGAATCAGATAAAAAAAGACCAATTCTATGGAGCGTTCGGAGAAATTATTTGCTGAAAAAGGATTTTAAAAAACAGGGAAGAACCAGATTTTAAGCCAGTATTTAAAAACGAACTTACTGCCTCAATGATGTCGAATGAAGCCTTACCAGGAACAAATGGTGATAGCAGGTTGAGCTGGATGTTTTGGGAAACAACATCGAATGCCTGCACATAGCTTGCGCTTTCCTTCTCCTGAGAATCGGAATCCTGTTCTGTATTTGGTTGCGAATTCTGACTTATAGGGGAAGATTCGGCAATGACAGATGCGGCTATAATCCCTGCTGTAAAGAGGACGATAAAAAACCTGGCTATTTGATTGATCTTATCCATGATTCTGAAAAAGCCCTCAAAAGTAATGATTTCTTAATGAGATGGGCAAATGTTCGAATAAGTTAGTTAAGACTTCCTGGGCCCTGATACCTTTGAAAGACTCATGTTTTATTATAATGCTTAAGTAATCCATTGGCAATGTTCCATTGAGCCAAAACATAGGTAGCCATGATAAATAAACCCGAATACTCCTGGGGAGTAAGGAACTTATTCCATGCGATCAATGAATCTGACAGCATGAACAGCGCAGCGCCAAAAAACAATTGGTTGAAGCTGGCTTGATTTGTCTGACCTTTTCTGAGCATTGCTGATATGACCATAGTCAAGAGCAGTAGCGCATAAATCAGCACAGGAATACCAAGGGCTCCGGCCGGAGGATAGACCTTCCACAACAAGGCAGCCCCAAGCAGCACAAAAGGTGTGGAATAACTAATCTTGTGAATGTTGGAAGTTGGCACCTCATTGGAGTGCCTTGCTTTTAAAAAGGACACAACATACAACAGTTGAGCAATTGCAAATGCGGATAGTCCTATCAGGAAAAAAATGCTGTCTCGGTCTTGAAATAAGAGGACAACATCCCCAATCCAGGAAAAAACAAGTGCCCAACAAGCCAGAAGGAAAGATGTATTTGGTGAAGATGACAAGCTCTTTGTGAAATAGACAAGGAGCAGCGGCATCAGCAAAGGTTTGGTAAATAGGTTGACCTCCGGCCAGTTAAAAAACCAGGCGGTAAGCTCTATTAAGCATACTGATAGAAAGAGGAACTTTATGAATGAGGAGCCTTTCATTTGGATGGCTATACCTTCTTGAGTAAATCTATGAACTCCTCAGGCGTCAGCCTTGCTTGCCTAAGTATATCACGTAGTAGTGAACGGCCAAGAACCCTGCCTTTGTGATGTGGAATTGTTGTTTATCGGCTATCGGTATGCCTGTAAAAAACATGGCTTCCTTTTTCCTTTTAATCTGGAATCCTATTTGTAGGAGTACCTTTTCAAGCGTGTGAGCGTCTGTTAATGGCAGTCGGCTCATATTGCTACAGAAATTTGGAACCCAACAAATTCCCCGAGGTCATTCAGCTCTTCCTTGCTTAGCTCTTCGAGACAAAGTTCAACCACCTCTTTTATATTTTGATTTAACTCATCAAGAGTCGCCGCCTGGGTTAGTGCACCCAGAAGGTTGGGGTCACGACCGATATACAGACCTGTTTCTTTGTCCTTTTCTATTTCTGCTGTAAACTGATGATTTTTCATTGTAAACCTAAAATTATGATTTTAATCTGCACTATAATACCGATAAAACGAAAAGTCAAGCCACTAAGCATGATTTCAATTGCAACAAAGATAGGCCCTAAAGGTGATGTTGAGGTGGGTCAATAAGCACAGGAACAGCAACTACTATGAGAAGCATAAATTAGTAACAGGAAGACCAGCGCTCCGGCTGGAGGATATACTTCCAAAGCAAACGCAGTCCCAAACAGTACAAAAAGTACATGATAACCTAAGAGTAATTGTCAAAGTTCAGTATTTAAGACTGAAAAGAATTTTGTAATTTCCAATATGCCTGAATATCTAAGCCCATGAAATCAGTTGATGGCGATGTATTTGAGGACGACAACAAATCGTTAACAGGAACAGGGCGGCAATTTCTTTATTTATATCTTAGGATAAATATTGGTTTGCTAATAGTAATATTACGAAAGCCTGAGAATGTTGTTATCCCGTTTGCTATTTTTTGTAATTCTGTGGATACCAATTTCAGGTATATCACAACAGCAAATTGGATTCGCATTTCAAAACCCTGGAGCAAGAAGAGTTGAGATTCCCTTTGAACGTTATAGCAACCTGGTAGTACTACCAGTTCAGCTTAATAATACCATCACCCTTAATTTTATTCTGGATTCAGGAGTACAAAACGCAATTCTCACCGAAAAGGTGTACGGTGACATTTTAGGGTTGAATTATGACCGTAACTTAACAATTCGGGGTCCGGGTGAAAATGATTCCATCCGGGTATTCGTAGTAGACAACATAGATCTTTCTCTTCCCGGGATTCCAGGGAAGAATCTGCCCTTACTTGTACTCGCCCAGGATTTTATGAAGCTCAGTAACAACCTGGGTCATGATGTTCATGGCATCATCGGTTACGACCTGTTCAAACAATTTGTGGTAGAGATTGATTTTGATGAGCAAAAGGCGATTTTTCATGATAAGAAAAGATTTCATGCCCGCAGGTACTATGATAAAATTCCTATCTCAGTTGAGGGAACCAAGCCTTATGTAGATGTTCAAATTACCCAAACCAATGGACAAAAAATTGATGTGAAACTCCTGGTTGACACCGGTGCGAGCCATGCTATTTTAATCAACCCGGCTACTGATGCAGACCTGGAAATTCCGGAGAAAAACATTACAGCGGTTCTGGGCACTGGACTTGGGGGTGAGATTGCCGGATTGGTTGGCAGGCTGAATAACATGAAAATTGGCAGATTTACTTTTTATGATCTGATCTCTGTATACCCTAACGAAGACGACTACGGCTATGGATTGAGATCCGGAGATAGAAATGGAACATTAGGCGGAGAATTGCTGTCGCATTTCAACTACATTCTAAATTATGATGAGGCTTATCTATATCTCCGGAGAAGTCAAGAATATCGAAAAAAATTCGAGTTTGACCTCTGTGGTTTGGATTTGTTAGGTAAGGGCATAAAGTATGCAACAATAGTTGTAAATAGGGTCACGGAGAATTCTCCTGCTGCCAGGGCTGGTGTTAAAAAGGGTGACATTATTTTATCGATAAACGGGATGACTTCAACCATGGCAGACCTGAATGACATCAACGGGATCATACGGTCAAGACATGGTAGAACGATTATTCTTAAGATCAAGCGGAATGAGGAAGAGTTAAAAGTAAAATTCAAGCTTGAAAGGCTCATTTAATGCCTTTACTGAAAAATTCATCGAACTTTTTTCGTGCGCTTTTGGCATCAGCATAGTGTGCACTTAAAGTTTCCTTTTCCGGGAAATTCTCAACATGGAGGGTTCTGGTGGGGAAGGCAAAATTAATGCCCAGCTTGTGAGCCAGCTTCAATACTTGCAGAAGTACTTCATGCCGTGCTCTCAACTCGTCACCCCATTCGGGAACTTCAAAAAATATGTAAAACATGACACTCAACGAAGAATCACCCAGATCATTTAGATAGATTTGATGATAATCTTTCCGGGTATCGGGGTGGTTTTCCACAATACGCTTAAGGCCGTCGATAAAGACCTGTATTAGCTCAGGTGGTGTGTCGTAATTAATTGACAAAGTGGTGAAGAAACGCCTGTATTTTCTCAACCCGTGGTTGTCGATTGTTTTATCGGCTAATTGCCCGTTTGGAATGTAAAAGACAGAATTCCTGAATGACCGGATTCTTGTCGATCGAAACCCAACCTCTTCAACGGTTCCATCTACATCCTCTGAAGTAATCCAGTCACCGATTTGAAAAGGTTTATCAATAAAAATCATTAACGAACCGAAGAAATTCTTGATTGTGTCCTGGGCTGCAAGGGCAAACGCCAGGCCACCGATTGACAAGCCTGTCAATAGTGGGATAATTGGAATATTGAGATTTTGAAGTATAAAAAGAGACCCCACTACCACTACAAAGGACTTCAGTGTTTTCCTTATAAGAGGCACCAACTGGTCATCAAGTGTACTTTCCGTGGTCATTGCCAGTTTCATCAGATAGTAGGAAAGTATGTTGACCAATCGATAAAAAACCATAGTCCCCAACAAAGGCAGGGCTGCTTTAAGAATGACAATAATATATTGGGAAGTAAATGCTGAAAGCTGGAGGACAGGTACAAATATGACCAACAGGAGTACAATAAAGAAAACACTCAGTGGTCTTGCAATAGGAAGGATGTAAGTATCTGCTACATCTTTATACCCGGTTTTGTGGAGCAGATTAATAATTAGCTTTTCAAAGAGAAGTGTAAAAAGTCTGTGTGTAAGAAAACTCGTAAAAGTAAGCATCAGGATACCTAATAATTGCCAGACATAGAGACCCAATATTTTGCTTGTCCCAAATTTGGGAAGTATTTGAAGCAACTTATCTGTACCAAAAGCATAAATTGATTCATGCAACAAATTAATCTCCCTGACCGCTTTTTCAGGGTATAACCAGCGATCCCCAACCTTCTCGACATAAATATTCGGGTAGGTATCAACGGGCACAAAGCGGTGTTTTTGTGTAAGGGAATCAAAGTAATCGGGGCTTTTGGGGATATCATCAAGGTAGATGTAGTGACCTGCTCCATCCAATATTTGCTTTAACTGAGTGGCAACAATGGCTGCCTTTTCAGGATCTTTAGACTCAATTGAGAATGCCTTTGCCGAGACACCTGGGTTGTAGGTGTTTTCTTGCAGGTTGCTCAGATGTGTAAAGATTGCATGATAAGGAGAGCTTAGATTATATTGCAGACTATCGCCCTGACCATACAGTAAAACAGGGAAACTTAAAAAAAGA
>Ga0310121_10005457_pt1 | contig 10933 bp, 13 predicted proteins | sample CB27_Tmax_986_MG_FD_203504 | JGI IMG/M metagenome (GOLD analysis project Ga0310121, IMG submission 203504) | Marine microbial communities from Western Arctic Ocean, Canada - CB27_Tmax_986 | ecosystem: Environmental > Aquatic > Marine > Oceanic | place: Canada: Western Arctic Ocean | collected...
CAAGGAGTCATTGCCGCCAAACTCCCGGCTATCGAACGAAAACGAATCAATGTCCAACAATGAACGTGAAATCTGGTCGGCGGGCTGTACGCCACGAAAAACGAAGACGGCACATACGGCGTAATGAAGGTCTTGGTCGTCGATGACTTCGCGGTCCACTTGCGATCATATGCAAACAAATTCGATGAACTTCCTTCCGAAGTAGATCCTTCAGTTCTGACGCTGGGCAGCATTTCCGATGGTGGTGGATTCGGAATTGGCCATTTCCCGTTGGCCAAGGAAGGATTCTGGAATGATGATCCGGTATACCTAAAAAAGACGCCAGTCTCCGAAGATGAACTCAAAGGATACCGAATGTATCTCGAAGCAATGAACAGTTCTCAGTGATCAACATACGTGGCAGAACCATCGCATGCACGGGAGCGGCGGTGGCCAGCGTATTCTGAAATCAACGTCAACTCCCGCCGCCCCGTGATCTTGGTCGTTATCCGCTTGAATCAACACCATGGCCTTATCCAAGAAACGCCAAAACGAAAGTTTGCGGCTCACCCTTCAAGGCGGCGATGAACTCACTTTGGCCATTGAGTCTGGCGAATCTGCGTATCGAAAACACATGCGGTCAATCAACCGTGAAACAAACGCATTTCTTGATTCATGCACCGACAAGCGTGAACTCGATTTCTTTGCGGAGAATTGGAATTGGGACGGAGATGTAAAGCCGATTCTCAGACTTATCAAGAATTCATACGTGGACGCTGGAAGTCTATTGCGAATGTACTGGTACGGGTGTCCTGAGGATTACTATCTATTTCATCGTTCGGCAAACGAACTCGATCCCGGATTCGAACGAGATGTATATAATGTTCTTCGTAGAATTGAACGCCGAATCGTGAAATCAGAGTACAAATCAGCGTCAATCGGATTTGATCCTACTCCCCATGTTTCAATGCCGGATCGACACAACGAATTTGCCCGCAGTATTCCCGAAATAATGTTTAAGCCGATCAAAGGCCGAATGAGAAAACGCGGATAACAAAAAAATGCACCGGAGCGGCGAAGTCCGGGCGTTTTCAAATGGACAATCACTTGTCGCCGCCCGGTGATTTTGGACGTTGAACTTAAGCGGCTCTGCTGGTTGTTGGTCCTGGGTTGGGTGTTGGCGTTCTGATGGGTTTGGATGTGATCTGGCATGCTGCTTTCTTTCGTGTGCTTTGCTTTGATCCGAGGTGATTGGGCTCGGGCTTCTTGCGGTGATTGTGCGGTGAATGTTTGGAGTTAGCGGGGGCCGGTTGTAGCGAATGTTTTGATTAAAAGGACTTGCGCTTTTTGTTTTTGTGACCATTCTGAAGTCTTAGCTCTTCTGTGACTTCAACAAAGACAATGCACAATGACTCCTTACAAGAAACGTTCTTGCCCGATCACTAAGCGGCTCGCCGAAGATCTGATGATCCGAAACATGGCCGACGCCACGATTGATGCGTACACGTACCATGTACGGCGACTGGCGGACTTCATTAAAAAGCCACTGGATCGCGTAACCCCGGAAGATGTTAGAACCTTCCAACTTCATCTCATCCAAGACAAGCACCTCGCTTATAGCACGTTCAATCAAGCGGTCTGCGCGCTACGCTTCTACTACCGGCACACCGAGCCGATGCCGTGGCCGGTGACGATGGTTCCGTTTGGGAAACGGCCCAAGACGCTGCCGGTCGTTCTTAGTCGAAATGAAATCGAGAAGCTCTTTCAATGCACGATCAACCTCAAACAGCGGACCTTTATGATGACGCTCTACTCGGGCGGGCTGCGGTTCTCCGAAGCAGCAGGCTTGAAGGTCGCCGACATCGACAGCCAGCGGATGATGATTCACGTCGCGCAGGGGAAGGGAAAGAAAGACCGATTCGTGCCGCTCTCATCGAGACTCCTCGAACAACTTCGAGCCTACTGGATCAAGTATCGCCCGACCGGATCGCTGCTGTTCCCAGGCAAGACGCCGGAGAAACCGTATGCCGATACGTCGATCCGCAAAGCGATCAAGGCTGCCGCAATCAAAGCAGCCATCAAGAAACGCGTTTATCCGCATCTGCTGCGACATTCCTATGCGACGGGACTTTTGGAAGCGGGAGTCGATCTGTTGACGATCAGTCGGTTGCTTGGTCACTCCAGCTTTGCGACGACGATGCGGTATCTGCATTGTCGCCGCGAGCATCTTCACAGTACACCCAGTCCACTGGACTGGCTGCCGGTGCAGCAACTGCCGAGGTACACACCGCCGGAGGAAAATGGCCTGCCAAATCAGCCGCCGCCAACTTCTCCGTAGCGGACATTCTTCGCTGGGGCGCGCCGCAAGCAACCGACTTGAACACACCGGCGCGAGTCCGTGACGCGCTGGCGAAGCTCGCGCTGTGCCGAACCCACGTCATGGGCGGACGCATGTTCAAGTGCGAAGACTGTCACGAAACGACTTCGCTGTACAACTCGTGCGGCGATCGTCACTGTCCTGTGTGCAGCGGATCGAAGCGAGTGGACTTCAATGAGAAGGCCGCCAAGCTGATTATCGACGGCGTGGTCTATTACCAAGTCGTGATGACACTGCCGGGCGAACTATCCGAGTTGGCGTTGTCCAACCGTGAACTGCTGGGAGGCTTGTTGCCGAAGTCGGCTTGGTCGTCGCTGGACCGATCGATCCGTACGGAACAAGGCTACGAGGCCGCCGCGATCTCGGTCTTGCATACGTGGAACCAGCAGTTGATGCATCACTGGCATGTGCATCTGCTCGTTCCTGGTGCCGGGCCGAGCGTCGAGGGTGACCGCTGGGTCGCAGCGACTCCGCCAACAGGCAGTCGCAACGGCCACGGTTTCTATCTCGTCGACGCGGACACACTACGATCGCGCTTTCGCAAAACATTGTTGCGTCGACTCGCGCAAGCACGTGCCGCTGGCAAGCTCAAGTTGACCGGACAGCACGCTTATCTGCAAGACGACGACAACTGGACCGCTTTCGTCAACGGGCTCGCATCAAAAACTTGGGTCGCCTACATCCAGCCACCACCGACGACCGAAAGTAAAGCTCATCACGTTGTCAATTACTTGACCCGCTACCTGACCGGCGGCCCGATCAGCGACCATCGAATCGTCTCGGCCAATCGGCAGAGCGTGACGTTCTTGGCCCGCGAAGGCAAGCAAGTCGGCGGCCAGCGCACCCAAGTACCGATCACGATCTCGACAAAGGAGTTCACACAGCGTTGGAGCGAGCACATCCAGCCAGACTACTTGACCAAGGTGCGATACTTCGGTGGCTGGAGCAATTCAAAAGTCGGCCAATACCTGCAGCGCTGTCACGATCTCTCCTCAGCCACCACCAGCGAAACCGCCGCCGAGCCCGATCCACCGGACGCCGATCGACAGCAAGTGGACCTCGTCTGCGAAAGCTGCGGCAGTGATCGAATGGTGTTGCAGAGCGAATCGTCCAAACCAAGCTGGCGAGAGCTTCTGGGTTACGGATCATCGGCGAGTCCACCGTGGTACGCAGACATCCGAGACGAGTCAGATCGGATCTTTTGGGACGGTCTGATGGGTGAGGGTTTTAACGCCTGGTACCTGGAAACCCTCATAGAAAGTGCAAAGGAAGCGGAAGCCCAACCGCCACAACCCATCCAACTGCACCTCCCAGGTTTTTCACCGCCTGAACCCTATCTGCTAAACTCCTTCTGAGTCGTATCGCCCCCCGCCGCGGCGCCGCCAAACTTCAACGCACGATCTATGCCTGCACCTCCTGTGCCTCCATAGATCGCAATTCGTTCTGTCGCTAAACCGTAGAGTATCGACGCATGCCAAAATTCGCTTCGCTCGACGCCGATGGAAATGCGATTGACCACGACTACGGCAACATCTGCTTCCGCCAACCGTGCGGCGACTCCGAACGATTGGTAATTGGCCCGACCAATTCACAAATCAAACTGCTCGACGCGCTTGCTGTGACTTATCCAACGCAACGATTTTACATTCTGTACATCTTGCTGCTTTCCCACGCTGGCCGAACCCCGGGGCGCTATCAATCGCCGCTGATCGAAAACCACGAGGACTTGCAACTTTTCATTTGGACATTTCAGAATTATTTCGAGGGCGACGGACGACATCATGTGTGGATTGCCTCGCCTGACTCGGCTGATGTGCTGGTGTACGACCAACACGATGTGATTTTCGCGTACGGTAATCTCGACGCGTTCGAATCCGTATTGAATAATCAGGGGTTCAAAAATCAAGAATTCTGGTTTCCTTCACCACACTCGCATTCCTACGACCCGGCGAATGCGAACACTGAGAATGAACTGATGTCCTATTTCGACTGGCAATACTTTGAGCTTCAATCCGGTGACGAATGGGACTGACGCGACAGAACAATGCGATGAACCGAAGTCGCGGTAGCCGGGCAGATTTGCCGTTCTCGCCCCGGTTGCAGGTCTGGCAGGCAAGCACAACGCGTGGGGTCAAAATAGTCGGCCGCGGTTTAAGAACTTGTCATTTCGGGCTTTAGGAGTTGTCCGAAATGAGTAAATCTGCCGAGTCCCAGGGTAGAGCCGCCGACAAACCAGACAGTCGCGAGCTTCGCGACTGTCCTATATGGCTCCCCCGGCAGGACTCGAACCTTGGCTCTCTGGCTTAACAGCTGCTATCTCTACGACTGGGCGCATTTTGATGGGACAGCAACTCATAAAGTACCCAGAGTGCAGGGACAGCCCACGGTCAGTCTGCACGCCACCAAGGATCCCGCGAAAACGTCGGTTCAGGCGGCGACGTCAGAAACATCGCAACTTGCACAATCGGAAGCTGTTAGGGTTCGGCTGAGTTTTTTGACCCCACGGGCTCCTCGGATGGCAGCATACGTGAATTTCGCCATCTGGCAACCGTCATGCAACAACGCCGCGGAACGCCAAGCGGTAGCGATGATGGACCATCCCGGTATCGCCAAGGTCTTTGACGCGGGAGCCACCGAGTCGGGCAGGCCCTACTTCGCCATGGAGTTGGTCAAGGGGCGAGAGGATTCAAACCTCTAACCTTCGGCTCCGGAGGCGAAGCCGGGGGGATTCAAACGATGCAATTTGTCGTCGCATAAATGCTTTATTAGCATCGGGTTGGAGCTTGGTCTGGGCAACCGCTCGGTTGCTCTCAACTTGGCACATTTTAGCAAGAAGTGGCACCTTGTGGACCCTATACCGTGCCGGAAACCGTGCCACCGTTTGGGCCTCCGTTGTTGCCTTACGTGAGCTCCATGTTGCAGCTTGGCGGCTCAGCAACGGTGAATCTTCGAGATGGCCGGGCCGCCCGAACTGGCGTATCATTGGGTTATGGAACCGACTACTCAGAAACACATCGAATCCCGCGAGGGCGTCTGCGGGGGAAAGCCGTGCGTCGCCGGGACCCGAATTCGTGTCTGGGACATTTATGTCCACCACGAAGTCCGTGGCATGACACCCGATGAGATAGTAGCCCAATACCCAGAGCTTTCACTCGCGGACGTCCATGCAGCGATGGCCTATTACTGGGACAACCGCGAAGCCATCGACATGCAGATGAAAGATGCTGACGAGTTCGTCGATCAGCTGAAGGCCGCAACCGGCCCGGGGCCGCTAGAGCGCAGACTTCGCGGAACGGATTCGGGAAGTGATCCGGTTTCATCTTGATCAGCACGTCGCCAATGCGGTGGCTCTCGGTCTCCGGCTGCGAGGTATTGACGTCTCCACCACGCACGAGGCGGGGCTCCAGGACGCAGAAGATCTGGCCCACATCGCGTACGCACTTGCCGAGGGCCGCGTTATTTTCACGCAAGACGACGATTTCCTGCGTTACCATCACGCGGGCGTACGCCACGCCGGTATTGTTTATTCGAAACAAGGCTCACGATCCATCGGCGACATCGTACGCTATCTCAAGCTCATGAACGATTGCTTGGACACGGAAGACATGATCGGCGAAGTTGAGTACTTCTGATTCAGCGCATTTGACGCGCGGCTCTTCGCAGACGCCTCGCACCTAGTCGTTTGCACACGCCGCGTAACCCGACTTGCCTGTCCTTCGACTCTCAAAGCGCCGCGGATAGACGTCGTCCCGCCCGCGGAAGAGCGCGATCTTCGCTTGCGGCGAAGACCTGTGGTTTACCTTCAGACGCTCCATAGTTTCTCCCTGGACGCAATGGCATCAATGCAGCAGGTACGACAGCGCTGACCGTGACATGCGGCAGTCTGCCAAACGTGAGTGCCGCTGGGCTGCCCGGATATCTCCCTCAATTCCCACTCACAAAGCAAGCCAATCCGGTCATGGGCAAGCACGTCAATCGGATACCCGTGATCCAACTCGGAATCGCGACGGCCAGGCACGTCGCGCCGCCTTCGGTCTCACTTACGAGCAGGGAACATGGAGGGAGCTAACTAGTGCCGCTTCCACCGCGTCCATCTCTCTGCACGTTCGAGACGGCTCTGGATGACAGCGGGCATGGTCCGCGCTACGCTGTCATTCAGATCCCTCACTTTGCAGTCGAGAAGCATCTTGGCGGTCTTGGCCGCCTTGCTGGTACCCTTGATCTGGCGCAAAAAACGCCGCGCCGACTCGGAGTGAACACCGTCGCGAGCGTCAAAGACGAGTTCCTTATACATGTCCAACAGGGCATGGAACGAGCGATATTTTTCACTCGGCGTTCCGCGGAACGAACGCTCCAACGCCAAGCGGATCACGAGGGCATGCAACGGGGACGCTCGGGCGACACGTTCCAACGTCTTCACCCAGCGCGCAAGGCATATCAAGCCGGTGGGAAGAAGTTGGCCCAGAATGTCACCCAGTTTGACGTCGTCAACCCGACCGTCTTCGATTGCTGCGGTCAAAACCTGGACGGCGACATCGTGTTCCGCAGGTTCCCTGGCCGCCAGCCCCAGCGCCATGAGCAGCAGAGCCATAGGTTTCAGAGGCGTATCCGGATCGAGTAGGGGTTCCAGGTAAGCAGGGGTCTCATGATGGGCCGCCGACGCGTTCATGGTCATAGCTATTGCCCCAGCTCCTGCCGCGAAGAATGACTCGCGCGCGATTGGCCAGATCGTGGCAACCCAACGGACCGTGTTGGCGTTGTTGCCACCCAGGTTTTCCGGCGATCGAGCGGCACTGTGGAACAGAACTGTCACCGAGTCTCGGCCGGTTCCCTTGGGAACGTCCGGTTCCACTCGCACATGAAACGGATAGAAATCCACGGTTTGCTTGTCGTAGTGGCCGCCGTAGGTTCTCGTGACATGACCTACTTCCCACATATACCTCGCGGCCAGAACGCCGTCCGGACCGAGCTGGCCGTATTCTCTGTGTAAGACGAGATCGTCGTCGAAGGGCGCTCGAGCCCTTGAGGCCGCCACCCACAAATCAGCTTTCCGCCCGGGACGGACTCCTGAGTCACCGAGGGCGTAACGCAAGGCGCGGCCAAATTCGTTTGTCAACTCGCCGGCCAGTCGAAGTGCCTCGCTGCGCCCATCCGGTGCCAAGCGCAGTAGTGCCAAGATTCGGTCTGAAGGGCCGGCGCCCCCGTAGCGTTGCCGGGCCTTTGCTCGCTGCACAAGTGCCACTGGATCGATCCAGCCGCCGGCGTGTGTGGGCGCGCTGAGCAACGCACGAGCATCACGATGGCTGGCACGTTTTGCAATGTCGAGAGAACGCCTTGACAGAAAGCCGAGCACTTTTCCGCGTTGTTGTTGTGGGAACGTGTAGGACTGTCGGTCCGAAAACCACTGCCATACAGTTTCCCCCAAACACGACTTAATCTGTTTCGGCCGGCTAAAGTGACCCGTCGTCCAGCTGGCAATGACGGCAGCCAGATCGAGTCGCACGGACCGGCCTAGAAACGGACAAGTGGAATGAATGCCTTGGCCTTGGATCAACTCCTTGGCCTGTTTCTTCAATGAACGAACTTGATCCTCGAAATCTGCGGGCACGTGCGAGCACAGTCGCGAAATACCATCCAAGACAAGTTCCACGTCATCAATCCGCCAAGGCTCGTCCAACACCTTTGCGCACAAGTCGATCAGATTCTTCAGTTCCGTGACGGGTTGCAGTTCTGTATCCGGATTGAGACGTGGAATCTCCGTCCCGTCAAATTCGACCGTTGTTAGGTCAAGTTTTCCGTCCTGGAATGCCTTCAATGACCGCCGCACGCCAGCTAACTCGGCCAGTTCCGGATCGAGCCGCGAACTGCGTGATTCGAGCTTCGACAGATCCCATGCAGGATCTTCAGAGCGATCTTCGCTGGAAGCCGGAGTGACACCTAGCAAGCCGTGTGCTCGATGGCGCAGCGAAGGTGCGACCTGCCTTCGTTGCCGCAAGATCGCTTCGGCTAGCGATGAATCCTCGTCACAGTCGCCGAAACGTTCCAGGAAACGCAGGATAGCTTCCTGGATGTCCACGTCTTTGTGAGAAAGCCCTTCAGCCGCAGCCAGGACGAGCGGCTGGCGCATGCACGGTGAGCGTCTTGCCAGACGCTCCAGTAGCATCAACACGGATTTCACCGTTCCCTTTTGCGGGGCGTGCAGCGCCGGTCGTACGGACTCGATCAGGATTCTGCCTTCGACTGGCCTGATCTTGTCACAATACTTCACGGCCCGCACGGCAAAGGCCACCGTGGTTGAGACGCAGCTTGAGCAAAGTGCCAGATAACGCTCCTGGCGTTCGACGCGTTCGGAATCCGTCGGTTCGAGCAATTCGTGGAAACGCGAAAACCACGCGGCAAGATAGGGACGAAAGTCGCGGGAAAGCGCTTCCAGACTTGCGTCCAACAGGCGATCTCGCGACAACCGCCCTTCTCTCGATAACGCGATGAGTGTCTGATCCCAACGCCGAGCAGCCGGCGAACGGCTATCGTTACTGGCCAAGCTGCCTTCCTCGCTGCCCGCAACTTGGAACAGCCGCCACACCTCATCTTCGAGTAGTCCAGGGTCGCCTAGCAGTTCGTCCCGAAGTGTCTTGTCCTCGGATGCCGACCGAGAGTTTATCGAGTAGAACATACTGATGATATAGGCATCTGACGTGGGCTTCCGGCACAGTCCGTCACGAACGACGCTTCGCACCAAAGGCCAAAAACCACAGCTGAATTCCAGTACCGCATCCGGGAAATTATCAATCCATTCAGGTCGACGATCGGCGAGCACTCGGCAGACGTAGTCCGAGTTCGGCAGCAACGCCATTCGATCCTGTTTCAATTCCTCCAAAGAGCATGACGCCAGCAGCGCAACGCCCCGTGCATCCCGCCACGGGTTACGTCCAGAAGCGCCGACGAGATGCAAGAACATCCACTCCTGCCCGATTCTTTCCGATGACGCCAACACCGTTTTCGAGGCCAGACGCCGCTCTTCTTCCGTCGCCCCGGCAAAGAATTGCAGACAGGCTTCCGCGTCGCCAGAACTGAGAATCTGTTGCAGCCATTCCACATCCATACAACCATTCCCAATCCGGTTTGCTGGGCCGAAAGCCTGAAGGATTTGACGCAGTTATGCCGAAGGTCGAACTCTTCTCTGCATTGGACGGCGTTGTTGCTGACTTCGTCACCGGTGCCGTCGTGCACGTCTGGTCCGAAGGACCAAATACGGAATCTGTCCGGACCGATCAGTTGGTCCCACGCGACGGGTAGAACAGAATATGCGCCCTGCAAAACGCGTCCGCGATTCTCCCTTCAGCGGTGGGGCTGACTTCGAGTCTGGCGAGGGTCGATATCTCGAGGGCTCCGCTCTCGCCCAGTTTCTCGACTGACGCGGCTCTGAAGCACGCTTAGCGGTCCTGTCTGCCTTCAGGATCTGCAACGACCTTGATCTCCGATACTTTCCAGCCATCTTCCGCTCGCGTGAAAGTCACGACGATGGACATAGTTTTTGATGGCCATTCGACGCTCAGGCCGGAGACCCAAACCTGGGACCCCACGTCAAAACCCCTAATCTGCACGTGGCCGTTGTCCGTATTGAGTTTAAGTGCGTTTTGGTTAAGTAACCCCTTCCAGTAGCTCTGCATTTCTGCCTTGTCTTTCCATTCCTGGCTCTTGAAGTCGGGCGAGTAGACACCCATGTGCCGGTTCAGGTCACCGCCTTCCAAGGAAGTGCCCCACGTCTCTAGTGCTCTCCTGAACTTGGCTACGGCCTCCCTATTGCTGGCACGTCGCTCCGCGAGCCCTTTGATCTGGGGGCCTGGCACCAAACCGCAAAAGACGTTGGCAATCTGATTTGCCTGGGCCTCGCCAAAGTAGGATGAACGGTTCGCCACCAGTGCCACAACGATTCCCTTTTCCGGCCGAATCAAAAGAATCGCATGCCCACCTACGACATCTCCTCCGTGGTAGTAGACAGGTTCACCACTCTCGAGCTCATCGATAACCCAACCGATCCCGTGCCGCCCCTCACGGCCGTCGTTGGTTTTGTTCCGAGTAAACAAGATCGAAAGCGTTTCCGGACGGAAGAACATGCTGTCTGGCAAGTGCGCCGAGCCAAAACGCACGAGGTCCTCGGCCGTGGAAAGGAATCCTCCCGCGCCCCATTTGTAACTGACGTCGATCGGCGGAGCTGGCGCCGTTGATCCGACGTAGAAAGTACTTCTGCCGCGAACTGGTTTGGTCACGTCATCTGGGAATGTGTGCTGCATGGACAACGGTTTAAAGACCGTCTCCCGTGCGAGGGCGAGAAAGGACTTACCAGACGCTCGCTGTTCGACTGCGCTCAGCAGCACGTAGCCGAAGCTGCTATATAGGTGCCGTTCCCCGGGAGCATGCACGAGAGGATCGTCCTTAAATATGTCCAAGGCTGCTATAACGTCATCGTAATGCCGTCGAAGGCTCTCGGCTTCTCGATCGTCTTCTCCAAAGGCATAGTGACGGATGCCGCTCAGATGTCCGGCAAGCTGCCGCACCGAAACCGCAGTTCCCTTG
>Ga0310121_10005458_pt1 | contig 10931 bp, 11 predicted proteins | sample CB27_Tmax_986_MG_FD_203504 | JGI IMG/M metagenome (GOLD analysis project Ga0310121, IMG submission 203504) | Marine microbial communities from Western Arctic Ocean, Canada - CB27_Tmax_986 | ecosystem: Environmental > Aquatic > Marine > Oceanic | place: Canada: Western Arctic Ocean | collected...
TGGGGGTGCAGCGTATAGGAGCGAATCTGGCTGCCGAAGTCGATCTGCTTGCGCTCACCGCGCTGACGCGTGAGCTCCGCCTCGCGCTCCTGTCGGGCGCGCTCGAAGAGGCGCGCGCGCAGGACCTTCAGGGCCGTCGCGCGGTTCTTGTGCTGGGAGCGCTCGTTCTGACACTGCACGACGATACCCGTGGGCAGATGGGTCATGCGCACCGCGGAATCCGTCTTGTTGACGTGCTGCCCCCCGGCGCCGCTCGAGCGGTAGGTGTCCACGCGCAGCTCCTTCTCGTCGATCTCCACCTCGATGGCGTCGTCGAGCTCGGGGACGACCGAGACCGAGGCGAAGGCCGTGTGCCGGCGCGACTGGGAGTCGAAGGGGGAGATCCGCACCAGGCGGTGCACGCCCTCCTCCGCCTTGCTGTAGCCGAACGCGTAGCCCCCGGAGACTGTGAACGTCACGCTGCGCAACCCCGCCTCGTCCCCCGCCTGAGCGTCGAGCACGCTGGTGCTATATCCGCGCCGCTCCGCCCAGCGCAGGTACATGCGCAACAGCATCTCCGCCCAGTCGCAGGCGTCGGTGCCGCCGGCGCCGGAGTTGATCGAGACGATCGCATTCGAGGCGTCCTGCTCTCCGCCGAGCATGCGCCGCAGCTCGGCCTCCTGGAGATCTGCGGCCGCCGTGTCGAGCTTCTCGGCGACCTCCCGGCGCGTGTCCTCGTCATCCGCCTCTTCCGCGAGCTGAATCAGGACCTCGGCATCCTCGAAGCCGGCTTCGAGGCCGTCGAAGACGGCGACCTCCCGCTCGAGGACACGCTTCTCGCGGAGCACCTTCTCGGCGCGCTCGCGCTGCTCCCAGAGGGACGGATCTTCGCTCTCCTTCTCCAGGGCTGCGAGTCGCTCGCGCAGGCCGGCGAGGTCAAAGACGCCCCCGGAGCTCGTCGAACCGACCGCGCAGACTGCGCAGCCGTTCCTGCAGCTCGTGCGAGTCGAGGGCGATCGGCTTCGGTTGCTCGCTCATGAACTCTCCCCTACTCCATTCCCTGTCGCCCGGAAGCGCGCCGCGGCAAAGAGCAGCAGGCTCCCGAGCCAACAGCCCCAGGCGAAGACGTCTCCGTGCCGGGTGTAAAAGGAGCCCCCGGCAGGCCCGGGACGCAGGGGCACATCGTACACCAGAAGATCCCTCTCGAAGATTCGCGTTCGTGCGCGAACCCGCCCCCCAGCGTCGATGATCGCAGATACTCCCGTGTTCGCAGCGCGTGCCGTCCAGACCCGTGTCTCTGCGGAGCGCAGGGCCGTGATCGCAAGGAACTGATACGGGGCTCCAGTGCGCCCGTACCAGGCGTCGTTGGTGATCCCGAAGAGCACTTCCGCGCCGTCCCGAACGAAACGCCGCACGAGATCCGGAAAGATCAATTCGTAGCAGATCGGGACCCCGACCGTGAGTGGGCCGGCCTCCGGGACCGATATCTGGACGGCTCGCGGTGCCGGTCCCGGCGTCACACCCTCACTGGCGATCCCCGACGCCACTGCGCGCAGCCCCTCCAGGAGCTCCGCGAAGGGCAGATACTCCCCAAAGGGCACGAGATGCGACTTGTCGTAGCGCTCGGTGAAGCCGCGGTCCGCCTCCAACACTAAGGCGCTGTCGAAGAAGAGCGGCCGCCGACCGGGGCGAGACGCGTCGATCCCCACCACGCCGAGTACGAAGCTCGCACCGGTCTCGCGGGCGAGGTCCCAGAGTCTCTCCCGCTGCTCGGGGTCGGCTTCGAGCACACCGGGAACCGCGGTCTCGGGCCAGATCACGAGCTCAGCACCCTCCGCGGCGGCGCGGCGGGAGAGCTCCTCGTAGATGCCGAGCGTGCGCTCGGCCCACGCGGGGTCCCATTTCACCCCCTGCTCGATGTTGCCCTGGAGCACGGCCAGGCGAACCGACGAGCCGGGGTCCGGAGCCACGCCCCGGCCGATCACGAAGCCGAAGACATGGGCGGCCACCACGGTGCCCAGGGCGAGCCCGGTCCCCCACGTCGGCCTTCGGCCCGCGCGCAGGTCCCGCGCGCCGAAGGCCAGTGCCGCGCCACCCAGAACACTGAGGAAGGAGAGCCCGTAAACCCCGGTGAAGGCCGTCCACGGCCGCAGTGCGTCGTTCAGATGCTGTGCGTAGCCGAGCGTCGCCCAGGGCAACCCCGTGAGCGCGAAAGAGCGCAGATGATCGAGCGCCGCCCAGAGCAATGCCGCACTCCAGGGCGTGACGGCGTTCCAACGCGCGAGCCAGGCCATCCCCAGGGCGAAGAGCGCCGTGAAGGCGGCCATGTAGGCACCCAGACCGAGGGGCCCGATCACACCCACGACCGGAGGCGCGTGCCCGTAGACCACGGTGACTACGTAGATCCAGTGGAAGATGGCCGCGTGGGCGGCGAGCGCGGCCACGAACCCAGTGCGAAACGCGCGACGGGGCGGCAGCCCCTCCAGACCGAGCAGCAGCAGCCCCGGCGAGAGCCACGCACAGAGCAGGCCAAGATCGAGAACGCGCCCGGCGATCGGATGGGGAAAGGCCAGGAAGGTCGCGACGACGTAGCCGACGAGGAGCGGCGCGCGGCGCGGCATCAGGCGCGCATCGCCCACCAGAGGCGCCGCTCTTCGGCGCGCATGACGCGCTCCTCCTCCGGCTCTTCGTGATCGTGACCGAGCAGATGGAGCGTGCCGTGGATCAGGAGCCGCGCCACCTCGTCATCGAGCGATCGATGGGCGTCGCGCGCCTGGCGCGCGGCAGTTTCGAGTCCGATCACGACGTCTCCCAGGAGCGCGCCGCGGTGCTCCGCGAAGGCCCCCTCCAGAAGCGAGAACGAGAGTACGTCGGTCGGTCGAGCGATGCCGCGGTGATCGGCGTTCAGCTCGAGGATGGTCTCGTCGTCGATGAGGGCGATCGAGAGCTCACTGTCCGCGCTGCCGCTGGCCCTCAGCATGCGCAGAGCGCGGCTGCGCAGCAGGCGGCGGTCGACCACAGGACCCGAGCTGCGCCGGTCGGGCCCCGAGATGCGAACGATCATTCATTCTCGTTCGGGGGGGCATTTCCGCGCCCGCCGTTGGCAGGCCGCTCGCCGCGGCTCTCGTAGGCGCGAATGATCGACTGCACGAGGGGATGACGCACGACGTCCTTCTCCGTGAAGTGCATGAAGCCGATCCCCTCCACACCGCGCAGGATCTCGACCGCATCCGCCAGACCGCTGCGCTTCTCCTGGGGGAGATCGATCTGGGTGAGGTCGCCCGTGACCACCGCCACCGAGTCGTAGCCGAGTCGGGTCAAGAACATCTTCATCTGCTCGGGCGTCGTGTTCTGTGCCTCGTCGAGAATCACGAAGGAGTCGTTCAGCGTGCGACCGCGCATGAAGGCGAGCGGTGCGACCTCGATCACACCGCGCTCCATCAAGCGCGCAACCTTCTCGAAGGGCATCATGTCGTTGAGCGCGTCGTAGAGCGGCCGCAGATAGGGGTTGACCTTCTCGGCCATCGAGCCGGGCAGGAAGCCGAGCTTCTCGCCGGCCTCTACCGCCGGGCGCGTCAACACCACGCGCGCGACCTCGTGGCGATTGAGGGCCGCAATGGCGATGGCCATGGCCAGATAGGTCTTACCCGTTCCAGCGGGACCGAGGGCAAAGAGCACGTCCCGCTGACGCATCAGCTCGATGTAACGCCTCTGCGCGAGATTCTTCGCAGCGATCCGCCGGCGCCCGCCAACGGCGGACAGGACGTCTTCGTAGACGTCGTGCAGATCGACGTCGGGCTTCTGGGTCACCATGCGCACCGCCTGGCGCACGTCGCTGGCGTGAACGGGGTTGCCCTCCCGCAGCACGCCGTAGAGCTCTTCGAGCACCTTGCGCGCGAGTCCCACCTCGACGGTGCCCCCAACCAGGCGCACCTCGTTACCGCGGGCGCGGGCATCGACCCCGAGCTCCTGTTCGAGGATGCGCAGCGTGCGGTCGCCCTCCCCGTACAACGCAGCGGCCGTCTGGTTGTCGTCGAAGATGAGGGTCTGGCGGGTGCTGGACTCGTTCTCTTGGCGGGTCAGGAGGCCCCCTTCAGTCGCCGGAAACGCCGTGCTCCGGAGCCAGCAGCAGCACTGCATCCGCGCGCTGTACGTAATAGTAGGGACGTCCCGCGGGGGACGCCAACGCCTCCGGCGGGACGAGGCCCGCATCCGAAAGCGCCGAGAGCTTAGCGGGCCAACGACCTTCCATGAAGCGATACGCGCCGAGCGCGTTGCGAACTCCGCGTGCCGCGTAGGAGGTGCGTACGTTCCCCATGGCTTCGCGCACCACCGGGAAGCTCGGCGCTCCGGCGGGCGGGCCGGCGTCGGGTCGGGCCATGAAGACCGCGCCGAGCAGGAGCGCCAGCGGCACGACGGCCTGCAGCAACACGCGGGGCGCGGCGGCGAGGCCGCGAATCCGGGAGTGGGTCGGCCCGAAGGTCGTCACCTGCTTCTCGACGGACTCGATCACGCCGGTGTGCGCGAGATCGACCAGGATCCGGGTCGCCTCGAAGGTCCCGAGCAGGGAGAGGTCGACGACGCGTCGCACGGTGAGCCGACCGTCGATCAAGAAGAAGAGCCGCTCCACGACGTCGAGCTGTCGACTCAGCTCGCGACTCGCCTGCTCGCGGTAGACCTCGAAGTCCGCGACCCGACGGAAGACCAGCTGGTCCGACGGGACGTGCTCCGCGAAGGCATACCACTCGTCGACCATGCGCAGGCCGTCCATCAGGATCTGCTCGGCCCCGAGCAGCGCTGCCTCCGGACGTTCGTGCTCGACAGTCTGCGCGCGGAAGTCGAACGACCCGTCCTTCCAGCGCAGCAGATCGAAGATGGTCTCGCGCGTGAGCAAGGCTTCGATCTCCGCAGCCTCGCTCTCGCCGAGCCAACCGCGCACGACGGCGATGCGCGAAAGGGGCTGCGCAGAGGCCTCGCAGTCGCGGCAGAGCTCGTCGGCGCGCTCCCTCGTGAGCAGACCGCAGCGAACGAGCATCTCCGCCAGGGCGGCGTAGGGCGTCAAGCCGACCTTCGCCGCCCGTACCACCTTGCCCTTGTCGAAGAAGATCTCGACGCTCTGGTCTCTCGCCGCGAACTCGATCACGCCGGTCTTGCGCTGTTGGCCGATCAGCTGAAAGACGTCGGCGATGCCGAAGTCCTCGAGGTTTCCCTGCAATGCCACCGACACGCTCACGCGCTCCTGCGCGCCGACAGGGCGATTGCCACGACGAGCGCGTAGACGAGCGCGGCGAGCACCGCCAGACCCAGGAATGCCAGAGGCGCAGACCCACCAGCCACCAGGGGATCTGGCGCGACGCCGCGATGGAAGACACACAGCAGCACGACCAGGGCGGCAGACACCGCTCCGAGCAGACTCGACAGCGGCTGCTTGGCGAGCAGCCCGGCGGAGCCCGGAATCAGCAGGGACACGATCGTGGCCGCGCGGTTCAGGCGCTCCTCGCGCACGCGCAGTGCTTCGACCCGCGCGAGGCGCAGATCGCGGTCGGTCGTCTCGGGCTGGCGGAAGAGCGACACGCACCCCTCGCACAGGTCCTGCCGCTTGAGGGCTCCGTGGCAGCGTGGGCACATCCTCCTCCCGCAGCGCGTACAGATCACCGACGGGCGCAGCCGCATCCCCGCCAGACTGCCCACCCCGATCGCGAGTAGCGCGCCGACACCGGCGAGCCAGGGGCTGCTGCCGAGCAGGCCGGGAGCGAGGGGGGCGCGCAGCTCGTCGGCCACGTCCGCACCGGCGTTGGAGTTCAACACGCGCCTCCAGACGAGCCCCTGCGAGAGTGGCAGGTCGACCACGAAGCCCTCGGGCTCCGCGCCTTGCAGCTGGGTCAGCTCAGCCACCTGCATCGGGTCGAGCTCCTGCGCGCGCGCCAGGACCGTCGCGAGCTCCTCGACCTGGAACGCGCGGCCGTGGGCCTGGGAGAGGTTGAAGAGAACCACCGATGAAGCGTCGAGCTCGACGGAGGTGCGGTACAACTCGAGAGCCGACTCCATATGACCGAGGCTGAGCCGCACGTTCGCCGCGTTGTTCGCCACCACGGGATCGTCGGGCGCAGCGACGAGCAGCGCCTGGTAGTGGCCATCGGCGGCGCCGAGATTGCCGCTGCGACGCGCGCGACGCGCCAACGCCTGGCGTGCCAGGGGGACGCTCTCGCTCGCGGCCTCGAGCCGGGTCAGATCCGCCGGGAAGGCGAAGTCGTTGGCCGCGCGGACGGCGGCGGCGGCCACCGGGTCCGCGGCGAAGCCCTGCAAGACCCCGGCCGAGAGCCGCGCCAGCGGAAAGGCACCCACGACGACGATTACCGCGGCAGCAGCCAGCATCGCGCGCTGGCGCATACCACCGTAGGCGGCCCCGAGCGCGAGCAGCGGAAGCGCCATCCCCAAGACCCCCTCGCCCAGGACCAGCGGAAGCAGCAGCAACGACGCCAGCAGCGCCGCCCGCGAGAAGTTCGGCATGCCGGAGGAGACCACGTCTCCCAGATCGTGCGCGGCATTGCGCGCGGCGAACATGCCGACCACGAAGATCGTGACGAGGCCCCCGACCGCAAAGGCCAGCGCGAGGACGTAGAGGAGCGATCCGGTGAACCAGAGTGACGCTTCGATGTGACGCGGAATCGCGAACAGCGCGCTCACGGCCGTGCGCAGGGCCTCGACCGGCGCACCGCCGTGGAGCCAGAGGGCCCGGGCGAGCTCCATGTGGGCGAGGGGCAGATCGGGCGCCAGGCGCAGGGCGGCGCGTTCGCGCTCGACGGGCTCTCCGCCGGAGGCCCCCGCCAGGACCGCACGCGCCGCCGCATCGAGGCTCCACACGCCGAACTCGAGCGACGCGCGGCGGGTCTTCCGCACGCGCTCCTCGAGCGAGCGCGCCGGGGAGAACCAGGCCCGCTCGATGGGCCCCCAGGCGTTCGCCGCAGCCGACGCCGGCCGCGCGACCGACGCTGGGGCGCCTTGCGGGGCCACGGGGCTCGTTTCGGGGTCTGCTGTGGGCTCGGCAGCACCGAGCGCGGGCCCCAGCGCGAGCGCCAGCCAGAGCAGGCCACCGACCAGGCCCATGCCCCCCCGTCGTTCTCGAATCACACTTCCCCCGAAGGCACCGATTCGCCTTGCGTATCGGCCATTCCGCGCCGGATGCTGAAGCCTCCAGGGGCCCGGACGTGACACGGCGCGGAGTGGCCAGTATGCTGCGGGGCCCTGAAATCGGTGCGGAGAATTCCCGTGGCACAGCACAAGTCAGCCAAGAAGCGAGCGCGTCAGACCGTGAAGCGAAATGCCCGCAACCGCGCGGTGCGCAGCGAGCTGCGCGGCGGCGTGAAAGAGGCCCGCACCGCGAATGACAGCGGGGACGCCGAGGGCGCCGCTGGGGCGCTGCGGCGGGCCGAGGCGCTCCTCAGGCGGGCGGCCAGCAAGGGAGTCATTCCCAAGCAGCGTGCCAGTCGCACGATCTCCCGCCTCGCGAAGGCGAAGCACCAGCTCTCGGCGGGCTAGCGGCGAGCTCCGCCCGCCCTAACCGGAACGATCCGGGCGGGCCTACGGCCCGCCTTTCATGCTCGTCACCCAAGCCTACTTTTCGCGCGCCAGAGGCAGACCACAGGTCTGCCGTCCCGGAAGGCGGGCTTTGCCCGCCGGTAACAGGAAAATCCGGGCGGGCCTGCGGCCCGCTTCTCGTGCTCGAGCCGCAGCTGTCCTCGAATCAACCGGCGAGGCCCAGCACGAGGCGCTCGAGAGCGAGCTCCGGGCTCAGCGCCCCGGCTCCCTTGAGCGCAGTGTCGGTGGTGTGGATCGCGTCGAGGCAGGAGCGCAGGCGAGGTCCCGTGTAACGCTGCGCCTGGCTCTGCAGCTTGCGGCGCACGAAAGGCGGCCCGGCCGCCTCGCCCCCCGCCTTGACCCGGAGCAGCCTGCGAAAGTGCGAGGCCAGGGCCCCGAGCAGGACCGGAGCCGGTGCGCCCACGCGCGTCAGCTTGGCCAGCACCGAAAGGGCATCTCCGGCGCGCCCCTCGCCGATGGCGTCGGTCAGATCCCAGATCGGTTCCTCGGCGGCGTCGGCGGTCCCCGATTCGACGTGCTGGCGCTTCACCTTCTTCCCGGGTCCGGCGAGCAGCGCGGCCTTCGCGATCTCCTGGCGCAGCAGGAGCAGCTGCCCCCCCACCCGCTCGACCAGCAGCTTGCCGGCCGCGGCTTCGAACGACACGCCCTGACGCTCGGCCTCGGCTCGTACGAAAGCCGTGGCCTCGCGGGCGTTGCGGGGCGGATCGCAGCGCACCTCGGCCGCCGGATCCTTGAACGCCTTGACGTAGGCAGCCCGCCGGTCGGACTTCGGCGCCGTCACGACGAGGACCACGTCCGCGTCGGACGCGGGTCGCTTCGCCAGCGCGGCCACGGCGTCGAGCAGCCCCTTGTCCCTCCCGCGAGCGGCCTCGGGATCACGCAACACCACCAGGCGTCGCGGCGCCATCACGGGCAGGGTCTGGACGCTGTCCGTGAGCTGTGCAGCGGTCGCGTTCTGCCCGTCCAGCCGATCGAAGTTGAAGTCCGCCGGCGCGTCGCCCAGGACGGCCTCGCGAATGTCGCGCAGGGCGTCTTCGCGCAGGAGCGCTTCTTCCCCGGAGAGCAGGTAGGCGGAGCGTATCTGCCCCGCGGCGAGCTCCTCCTGCAGCTCTTCGAGCGTCACTGTGCGAGCGACTCTGCGAGGGAATCGTGGACGCGACCTGCCAGGACCACCGCCAGGTGGCGCAGCGCCTCCTGACGGTTCTTGCGCGTGGCCTCGACGTCGGCGCTGGCGGAGTAGATCTCGGTCTCGCGCAGCGCCCGCGCGTCGATGGGCACCCGGCTGCCATCGGGCCGCGTGGCGCGCAGCGCGAGGCTCAGGGTGAGCTCGTACTCCACGGCCAGCACCACGGAATCGAAGCTGCGCCCGCTCGTCCGGATGCGATGAACCTCGCCGTCCAGCACGAGATCCGCTCCCGTAGAAGCGTCGATGACGCGCACCGCACCCCGGCGCAGGAACTCACGCCGCAGTGCGTCGGCGATGACGAGCTCCACTCCGGGCTCGTAGGAGTCGTTCCTGGGGGTCTCGATCGCAACGGTCTGGATGCCGGCCAGACTCTGGGACTGGCGGACCAGGGTGTAGCCGCAGCCCGCGGCGCACAGCAGAAGCGAGAGACAAACGGCGACCAGCCCGCGCACGACGCGAGGTATAACACAGCTCGCACGTCGGAGATCAGCCCTGCTTCAGCAGGCTCCGCGCCACTTCGAGGACCCGATTCGCCTGGATGGGCTTGGTCAAATACTCGTCGGCCCCCAGCTCGAGCGCGCGCCGTCGGTCCTCCTCGGCGCCCTCGGTGGTGATGACGGCGATGCGCAGCCCGGCGAGCTTGGCGTCGCCCCGGATCAGGCTGATCAGCTTCAGACCGTCCATCACCGGCATGTTGATGTCGACCAGCGCCAGATCGAAGTGATCACTCGAAAGCTTGCGCAGGCCGTCCATCCCGTCGGACGCCTCCACGACCTCGACGTCTTTGAGTCGCCGCAACGCAAAGACGAGCAGCTGCCGCATGGTGGGGCTGTCTTCGACGATGAGAATGCGCTGACGATCCATGTGCGGCCCCCGTGCCGGTTCCGACCCCGCTCAACGGGTCAGAAGATCGATGAACCCCTGAATGGTGTTGAGCTTCCTCTCGGACTGCGAGTAGAGCTTGGACGCGAAGATGGCCGTCGCCGCGTGACCGCCCAACATCGAGAAGAGCTCGTGGTCGAGCGCCGAGAAGTCGCCCTTCTGCTGCAGCAGGCGAAAGATCGCGATCGCTCCGATGGGTCGATTCTCGATGCAGAGAGGGATGCAGACCAGCGGCTGGGACAGCTCCTCAGCACCCGCCTGCGGGATGCATACGGGATCGGATCCGAGCAGGATCTCGCCGATCGGACCTTCGCCGACGCTGCAACGTGGGAGCGCTTCGGGCCCGACCCCTTCGGAAGCTGCCACCCGCAGCTCTCCATTGTTGGGATCCACTTCGTAGATGGCAAAAATCTCGGCACCGACCAGGTTGATCACGATCTCGATGATGATCTTGAGCACTTCGCTCAGGTCGAGGGTGGAGTGGAGCTGGTAGCTGGCTACGTAGAGGTTCGCGAGGTTGTTGTTCTCTTCTTCGACCTCGATGTACCGCTCCGCGAAGACATGATTCTCCCCTTCGACCTCCTCGAGCCGCTGACGCATGCTCGCGTATTCCTGCTCCAGGCTCTGGATGCGGCTCAGCAGCTCCTGCCGCAGCTTGTCCCAGTCCTCCGGATTGCGCGCCGCCGATTCCTGGCGCTCCCGGATCGCTGCGAGCTCGCGCCGCAGACGCTCGTTCTCTCTGAGGAGATCTTTGGTGAACTCCGCACCCTTTTTGAAGAGATGAACGAAGTCCTCTCCAGACGACAACAGGCTCGCTTGGTCATCGCTCATGCGAAGCTCCTCACGCCGGCATCGAACCGATCGCCGTCAGCGACTCAGCCACCCTCGCGCTGCCGGGCGATGCGCTCGAGCTCTTCGGCCAGGAAGTCGCGGGAGGCACGAACGGCCGCGTCGACACGCTCGGCGAAGAGCGCCCGGCCCTCCTCGATCTCCTTGTCCATGGCCTGCACCACGTTGCCCTGCGTCGACGCCGCATCGAACTTCTCCTGGTTGTAGATCACGATGTCCGAAACGATGATGCGCGCGAGGCGTTCGGCCTGGCTCACGGCCTCATCGACTTCCGGCAGGGTCACTTCGGCCGAAGCGGCTGCGGGTGCCGAAGCGGCGGGCTCCGGCGCGCAGGGCGCCGCGGTCGGCGCCGGGCGCGCAGCCGCAACGGGCTCGGGCTCCGGGGCGATCGCCGGAGCCGCAACGGCCTCGGGCCCCTGGGCTACGGGCTCCTGCG
>Ga0310121_10005460_pt1 | contig 10930 bp, 9 predicted proteins | sample CB27_Tmax_986_MG_FD_203504 | JGI IMG/M metagenome (GOLD analysis project Ga0310121, IMG submission 203504) | Marine microbial communities from Western Arctic Ocean, Canada - CB27_Tmax_986 | ecosystem: Environmental > Aquatic > Marine > Oceanic | place: Canada: Western Arctic Ocean | collected...
AACTTTTCTCGTGATCTGTTTGCGAATACAAGCCAATGAGTAACTGATTCTCGACTTGTGGCAAATGATCAAGATCGTCAGATAAGTGCGAATCGAGCAGGTCATCGGCACGAACCACAAGCCAACTCGGCGAAAATCTATGATTTGAAAAAAAGGGACCGACTCTCGGAATTGTTGTTGACTATTCGGTCCAGAAGTGCGATGCTAAGGGCATGGCGATTGGAAGACCAACAGAATTTGACCGCAAAGAGGCTTTGGAAAAGGCGATGGACCTATTCTGGAGAAACGGGTATGAGGCGACTAGCCTCGCCGAGTTGATCCAGGAAATGGGGATTGGCCGACAGAGTCTGTACAACACTTTCGGTGATAAGCACTCGTTGTTTGTCGAGGCCGCCAAGCACTACATCAGCTCCAATGGCCAACAACTTCTGGTTGCGTTGCAAGCGCCTGGCTCGCCGGTCGGCAATATTCGAAAGGCCCTGGAGCAGGTTGTCGAATTCCTCGTAAGTGGAGCGTGCCGGGGTTGCCTCGTTACCAACTCAATCGTGGAGTTGGCTCCGCACGATGAGCAGATACAGAAGATCGTCCAGTCGATGGTCAATCGAGTCGAGAAAGCGATCAAAGTCGCACTTGACCGGGCTGTGGATGAAGGTGAGATTTCTGCGCAGGCAGATACTAGGGCGATGGCACGCTTCCTCAATAGTACAGTGCACGGTCTCGTTGTCATGGGCAAAGCGTCCGCTAGCCGGGCCGTACTGAACGATGTCGTCAAAATTGCCCTTACGACACTCGAATAGCTCCATTTTTAACATGAACACCACCACACGTAGCGTTATCTTCCATTCTTTTCAGGGAATTATCCGATGGCACAATCCTCGAGAGCAGAAACGAATGCCAAACAAGAGGTCAACTTCATGAACCTCGACGAGACCGATTTCTCGTCAATCAGCCGGCCCGAGCAGATTCGTCGTTTGGAGGTGGAAGGCTATGTAGTCTTTCCAGAGATTCTAGGCGCTGAGCGCATCGCCCAGATTAAGAGCGAGCTTCTTGAAGCCGAGATGGGCCACACGAGCTACAGCGTGAACCAAACGAGATCGGTCGCGCAGCCGCAGTGGATAAGCCGAGCGGTCGCCGAATTAATTGGCTACCCGCCGATGATTGACTTTCTCAAGGACATCTTAGGTGCCGAGATTGTCTTTACCCGCGGGTTCTTTCAACGGACACTTCCCAGTTCACCGGGCATTTCCCTGCACACAGACGGTCAGCCGCACGGCTCCGATCTGTTTGGCTACGAGGGTAGCTGCCCGCGGTTACTGCGTGTGCTTTACTACCTCGACGAGCTCACAGAGGAGCGGGCGCCGTTTCGACTTGTTCCGCGTTCTCATCTCTCTTTTCACGCCGAGGCAAGCCCCTACGTGCGCTACAGTTCACACCCGGAGGAGATTACACTTGTCGTGCCTGCTGGCTCTGCGGTCGTCGTGCCTTCGATGTTGCTCCACGGCAGTCACCCGAACAGCGACTCCCGCCCACGAGAGCTTGTGCAACTTGGCTACCGTCCGGCCTGGGCGGGTCCCATTCAACCGGTCGACGAATGGGACCCGGAGCTGGTCGCCAATGCCCCAGAGATTGCCATACCATTTCTCAACAGCCTTAACACTTCCGCCGCCCAGTGGGTACAGCCGCATAAGCCAACAGGGATGAGAGACGAGGCGCCCGGCATCAACCCTAGTCGTTGGGAAAGGCGATAAGCGAACCGTTTCGGCGGTCATTGTATGACCAGAGAGATCACTTTCGGCTCGCATAGGTCCGTCCGAGCGCATTGGCCAATGTCGTCTTAACTTCCTGAGGATCGATTTCGTCGGACCAGCGTCTGACAATCTTTCCGCCCGGGGCTATCAATACTGTATACCGCAGCGGTCCCTGCCATTTGCTGTCGACGATCTCTGCAAGCGCATCGCGATCTCCCCCGGCGAACACCAGATTGCGACAGGAAACTTTGTTCTTTTGCAGTATTTTCAAGTCTTTTTTTGGAGCCAGGGCGGCCAAACGATGAGCAAGCACGAAAAAATAAACTACGTCGAATTTCCTGCAACGGACATCGTGGCGACGAAGGCATTCTTTGAGTCAGCATTCAGTTGGACGTTTGTCGACTACGGACCAGACTATACAGCGTTCTTTGGTCAGGGTCTCGACGGCGGATTTTTTAGGTCGGAACTGTCGGCATCATCGGAGCATGGTTCCGCATTGGTGGTATTTTACAGCGAGGCGCTCGAGCAGACGCTCGAAAAGATCGAAAAGTCGGGCGGCGCAGTTGTGAAGTCGGTCTTTCCCTTTCCAGGCGGACGTCGTTTTCAATTGTATGCGGCGTCATGCAGAACCGGACGCTCGCGTGACGACGACAACTAAACTATGCTAGCTGCATGCCTGTCACTGATGTGCGCTTGTCTGATCCTGCTATCGAGCCGAATTGCCGAACATTGGCAGAGCGCGGGGTTGGCCGCATCGTGTGTCAGTTCGGTTGCGCCTGCATCTTGACGATTGGCGTTGGATGTTCCGAGTCGGGGCCTGAGCTGGCGCCGGTGACAGGGCGCGTTTTCCTTGATGGTGTGGCTGTGGTCGATGCGGGCGTCTTGTTCGCGCCAACCTCGCAGGGCCCAGCGGCGTCGGGAAGTACCAGCGCGGACGGGTCGTTTCGACTGCGAACAGGCTCCGAAGACGGCGCGTTGGTTGGGAGTCATCGGGTCGTGATCAGCAAGGCTGAGACGCGCGGAATCTCTGCTGACGCGGACGGGCTTTCTGGCGCAATCAGCGATGGCGGGTGGCAATTTATCGAGTATTTACCCGCCCGTTATTCTCGACCGGACACCTCAGGATTAACTGCTGAAGTCGTCGCGAATAGCAACAATGAATTTAAGACATGTATGACTTCACGAAGAACACCGACTTCCAAGAAATCTCGGGCACCACCCGACCGATCGCCGATTTGTCAATTCCCGTCTACCAGTGTCCCTCCGATTCGTTCTCAACCGCCGCCGCGACGACGACGACCAGCCAGGCTAGCCGCGCAAGTCGTTCTTACGATTTCAGCGACATCTAGAAGGCGTACAGCCCAGATTCGTGTAGTTTTGCACTCTAAGGATTTGACGACTATCTTGGGGCGACAAGACTTGCCCGCCTACGTGAATTAACTTACAGACAAATAATCGTCTCCCAGGTTTAATGGAACCAATCAGGGCACAAATCAGTGTGTCGAGATGACAGAAAGTGGGAAGCAGGAGGAGTATTCCTTCGCAACGTAGAATGGAGACACCAATGCGAGGCAAGATTAATACTTACGTTGTATTCGGTTGGATCTGGCTGGGACTCATGTGCCGTTTTGTATCGGCTGAGGTTGTTTATCGGCTCGATATTGAGGCAACTTGGAGCCCCACAACTCATCCAGGTGCATTTCCGGGTGGTGCGCATTTCACGCGCATTGTTGGCGGCACACATAATGACTTGGTTACCTTCTGGGAGCCTGGGGAAATGGCGACCCCGGGATTGGAAAGCGTAGCTGAAGTTGGTGGCACGAGTTTATTCTCGAACGAAATCCAAACGGCAATTGCAAATGGCACTGCCGCGTCTGCGATAGCGGCGCCACGACTTTCTGGGCTTCCCAATAGCACTTCGTCGTCCTTTTCTATCAGTGAATCTCATCCGCTGGTCACGCTTGCCTCGATGGTCGCTCCGAGTCCCGATTGGTTTGTTGGCGTCACGGGACTTACACTCCGCGAAAACGACGCGTGGCTGGGACGAGTCACCATCGATTTAGACGCTTACGATGCAGGAACCGAAGAGGGCGAGATTTTTTCTCTCAGCAATCCCGCGACCACCCCGCAGGACGTTATTAGAAGAATTACAACCGGCCCACTAGCCAGCCTGCCACCTGTAGGAACGATCACACTCACCATTCAGCCGAACGAACTTGCTGGCGATTTCAATCTTGATGGTGTTGTGAATGGAGACGACGCTCTTTTCTGGCAGGCTGGATTGCGGAATTTTCCTGACGGCTCAGCCACCGTTATCGACGGCGACGCTAACGCCGACGGATTTGTCAACGGCAGCGACTTTTTGCTTTGGCAACAGAACTTGGGCCAATCGTTGTCGGGAACCGTCGCAGCCGTTTCGGTGCCGGAAACTGAGACATTCGTGCTGCTAATTTTGGGTTGGATTCTTGCAGCGAATTGCCCGGTAGAGCGTGCTACTTTTTTCCGCGATTGAAGCCGAGCGTGAGGTCGGGAGACCCGCGCCGAGCGTTGATTCATCGTCGGCAGCCCGAGCCGGCTGTGCGCGGGTCTCCCGACCCCGCACATGGCCGACCGCAGGTCTCCACGCATTGGAAACCGCTTTGCCGCTACTGGGGAGACCTTCGGTCGGGATGCGGCGAGGTCGGGAGACCTGCGCCGAGCGCGTCCGACGTAGCTTAGGGAGTCTCGAAAGCGTACGTTATTGGTACCACGGACAATTTGCCTAGTACTAAAGCACTTACGGCAATGGCACCGCCCTTAAAACGTAGCCACGATTCGAAAGCTGTCCGACTGCATTAGGTCCTGCTGCTGCAATTCCTTGGCGGCCCACTCGAGGACCGAAGCGAGCGACTGACCGAATCCCTGTCGGAAATCGGGCGTTCGCCCGGCGATCTGGATACAGGCCGCTTGATTCTGTATCAACCAGCTCGAACCGGAAGTCCCTTTTTCAAAAGTTTGCGCTGCTGCCGCGAGGACAGAGACGATGTGAGCGATCGAACCGATGCCGGTCACGCGTAAAGTGGGGAAATAGGCGTGGACTGTAAATGGTCGCGTGCCGCCGACGCGAAGTGTCTTTCCCGCTTTGTTTTGATCTGACACCAGTTTCGTAAGTTTTCGCACCACGATGCCCCGCGCTGATTGCGAAGCTCGGAGGAGTTTATTGGCGACCAGGTCTTCCCTTTCGACCAGGGCGATTGCAGCGTCGATCTCGCGATTGCCGTCAGATTTTGCGATCAATGTGCCGAAGAATGGACCTCGACCAGTTCGAATCGTCACCTTGCGTCTCAATTTGGAAAGCGATCGCCCTCGGGGCAGCAGATGGCCGACAGTCAGCAACCCCCACGTGAGCTTGGAACTCGACGGTCCTTTCCAGGCCACGATCACACCTGTCGTCGCAGTTTTCCTGCGGTAGTCGAGCCTACTTCCGGTTGCCACGATACGGCCAACTTCGACGACGTCGGAGCGGAAAGACAAACTGACGAACCGCCTGCCCCGCTTAACGCGCACGTTGACCTCTTGAGGAATGCGTTCACTTTTTTTCCGAGGGGCTTTCTTAGCTTGGACCAGGAACGTGATACAGAGTCCTCGACTCGGCTCAAACTTACCGGCCCGGATCGCTGTTCCAAACCCAACGTCGACAATATTAGTTCTTGAGCTGATGCGAAACCGTGAGCGCACGGCATGTTGAATCCGCCGCAATTCGTCGGTGGTTAGCTCGTCCACGCGTTAGCCCTTAACAGCAACGCCGTGAACGACTTTTGTAGCCGGAACCGCCAGGTTTCGGAGCCCCGAAGCAAGGCCGAAGTAATTCGTGGTGCCCAGAAGTCTGGCGACATCTGCTACGACGGCGATTGTCGGGCGACATTCCGATGTAAAAATCATTCACGACGTTGCCTTAACAGACGACTCTCCTATTGGAGTGCCGATGGGACAGGGACTAGCAGTGGGTCGGCGGCAACGGGTTCTGGAAGCAGACTTTCGCACAACACACGAACGACAGGCGAATACGACTGCCGCGTCTCCTCATCGATGATTGTCTCTAGCGTGCTATGTAATTCGTCATCGTGCGCGCGAAGTGTTTTTCTCAAACTCTCTGCGGCTGGAGTGACAAACGTGAATACGAGGTGTGGCCGTGACTCCTCGACCCTCACTTGGAAACCTTCGGCAGGTACCACGACTTGCTTATTGACGGCCTCATTCGCGCGCCAAGCCATGGCCTGGAGAACCTCCTCGGCGAGCGGAATTGCACTTGATAACGGTGCGGGCACTTGCTCAATTTCTGAAGCGATGCCTTGCGCGATATCTTGAATGATTTCAAACGTCATGACCCCTTCACGAAAAACCAGACCGTAAACCCCTGCCATATGGCAATCGACGCAGTCGGTGCCTGACGCGCCAAGCGGACAAGGACTGTAAGGGTAGAATCCGACGTAGCGCCAACCGTAAAGACGTTTTTTGCAGTCTGGGCCTCGTCCGATCACCGACTCGTAGAAACCAATCGGGACATTCGTCGCGCTGACTACCATGCTCGGCCCGCGCGCGTGCTCACCTGCTGTCGGCACGATGCCGCCAGGTGCGACCGACTTCAAAAGATCTCCGACTGCTTTGACATTCTCGTCAAAATTGGAGTCGAGCTCCTGATTGATTTCCGTCAGGTTCCAACCATCGGCCAATTTGATCGACGTTTTATTCCGCCCTAGCCCAGTCCGCACGTCAATTGAGTACTCCTCAGAGAAGTCCGGCAAGTATTCGAGCGAAATCTGCACATACTTGTCATGCCTCACCTCTGCGCCTTCATTGACAGGGGTGGGCTGCACCAGGAGATAAGGCTTGGGTCGGTAGTACCGGATGCCCGTATCGTGGGGACCGGGATTCTGACGGACGACCGTGCGCGGCATGCACCCTGTGACCAACAAGAGCAGACACATCACAAGCTGCCATTGACGCATTGTTCGTCCTCCTTGACGACCCAATCGATAGCCTACGAAAAATCGGTAGAAAACTCACTCTACGAGTAGATAGGAATATCGGTATGTCCGTCACAACAGGCCAGCCGGCGTCTTGACGTAACGATTATGCCGGTTGCGACGCGACGGTTTAGGATTTAGAGTGCTTTGGCGGGGGAGGCCATGCAGATCGCTGCTCTTGGCGATCGAAGCGCCCCGCGGATCGGTGCTCCAAATCGACTTTCCCAGAGAGCCTGAATTTCGACTGTCCAGCAGAGCCAGTGTCGTAGAAATGGCGACAGAATCAGCCATTACGACAGAGCCAGCACCGGTTTCTGACGAGTTTCGTCGAGAATGGTGGCTGCACAGCACAAGCACTTTGTAATACGATAGTTCCTGACGAAGGCGGGGAAGCAGCTGCATACCTTCGACCCTCCAGCAACAGCTGCAAAACCAGGAGTCCAAATCATGAAGAATACTTCGATTTGTATTGCCATCACGGTCTCGCTGCTCATCGCGCAGCCGGTTCTGGCAAAAGAAAAGGCCCAAGGGGTGCGGATGGGTTCGGGCCTGATGACTTTCGACACGGTACCAGGCTGGGGTCTCCGCCCTGGTGGAAGTTCTGCCCTGGGACCGACCCACGGTGCCGTCGTTATCGACAGCGCGGGCAACATCTATACGAGTGCCCAGAAAGGAGTCGTGGTATTTTCGCCACAGGGCACGGTGATCCACTCCTACCTCGGAGAAGATTTTTCGGACATCCATGATATGGAGGTTCGCGCCGAAGCGGGGGGCGAATTCATTTATGGTGCCCGCAATAACAACGCGGAAGGAATTAAGTTTAACATCAGTGGTGGTGAAATCGTGCTTAAATTGAAGTTCCCAGAGGAATCTGGACTCAACTTGAAGACATTCCATCCGACAGCGATCACGGTCGCTCCCAATGGCGACATATTTCTATCGAACGGCTACGCCAGTAACCACGTTTTCAAATACGATAAGACAGGGAAGTACCTCCATCACTTTGGCTCCAAAGGGAACGGCCTCAAACAGTTTAATACGGCCCATGGTATGACCCTGGACACGCGCTATGAACCTCCCCGCCTACTGATTTGCGACCGCAATCATGAGCCCAAGGGGCGCCTGCTTCATTATGACCTCAACGGAGAATTCATCGCCGAGGTCGTGACCGGTTTGGGCATGCCGACATCTGTCGCCGTCCAGGGAGACTATGTCTCGGTGCCCGATTTGCACGGGCGACTGGTCATTCTCGACAAGACCAACACCATTGTCTCGGTTGTCGGCCACAACCCCGATCCTGACAAAGGAAAGAGTTTTAGTATTCTTCAAGAGGAGTGGGTTGAAGGTGCATTCAGTGGTACGCACGGTTCGTATTGGGACAAAGACGGAAACCTGTACGTCCAGGACTGGAACGTGTCGGGACGGATTATGAAGCTCGTGCGCGTCAACTAGCCAAGAATTTGAGCGGATAGAGAGTGAGCAATTCCCTATTGATTGCTGCGCAGGGATCAATCGTTGGAATTGATCGTGCGCCATGCGACTGGGGCGGTCCAAGGGAGATGCCGGTAGTACGCCTCGAGGGCCAAGAGATTAAAGCAGGTCGCGTAGAAACGACCGCACGCAAACTCACAGCCGCGGCCTTGGTCGTCGCCAACGTTTGATGGAAACCAACTTCCCTGTTCCGGTCCTTCCATCGTTTGCTCGACGACAAGCTGTTCTTTTAAGTGATTACGATTCCAAAGGTTCCACAACTCTCCTCCGGCGTTCACGGCCGCTCTCGTACCGTAGTAGCAAAAATAGGGGTCTTTGGCGGCCTCTTTGTGCTTGTCGCCAAACAGGCTTTCCGCCGGTTTGTTCGGCAGCTTGTCGATGAGATGGAGCGACGTCGCCGCCGATCCGTGACTTCCGAGAACAAATTTTTCGCGATCGCGGGTTTGATAGATAAATCTTTTAATATCAGCCCGCCACAGCTTATCAATATATTTCTTTGCACCGACAAGCATGTCGGAGTCGACCTGGAAGCCGGCGGCTTTTGCGGAGGTTAGGGACTGAACATACCATCCGGTTACCAGCGCGTTACTGCCGTCCTTATCACCCCAGCCTCCGTCGTTTCCTTGCAGCTCACGACAGCGCGAAAGTATGCCCTCGACGATCTCCTTTTGGGGCAGGAGAATGTTATCTTCGAGGTGAAATCCGGCCATGGCATGGAGATCGCAAACCGCCAGTGTGGCGAGGGCGTTTCCATAAGGTCCCAACTCTGACAACTCATCCACCTGCTGCACCAGGTCGCTTAGTCCCCGATACCCACGGCGCACCGCGACATGAAACTTTTCCTTTCCCAATCCATCGTAGCCATGGCCCTGCAAGACCAATAGCGCCAAAGCAGTCGCCTCCGCTCGATTCTCTCCGGCGGCGCCATTGGGATACGGCCCCTTCAGACTCCATAACCCGTCCTGTTCTTGATTCCTGAGCAGCCAGCCGATGCCAGCGGTGACTGCCGGCTCCACTCCAGGACCCGCCTTGAAATACTTCATCGCCAACTCTCGCCGCGCGCCCTTCCTATACCCGAAGTCGAGCCGATCACCCGCCAGGATCGTGACTGCTACGTCGCGTTTCCCGAGGCGGTTGGCCAGAGATAGCACGCCGGCCGACGAGAAGCGGGTGTTGCGAATATCGAGCGATTTGAGCCGAGTCAGCTTTTGGCACGCCCTTGCCAAATCGGTGAGTGCGTCGTCCGATAGGTCGGTTCGTGCGAGGTTTGCGTGTTCTAAGTGGCGCAGTCGGTCGAGGAATTTAGCACTCCCCTCCGGCAGGGCAACTCCCGCGAGGGTTAGTTCGGCAAGGTGAGTCGCCTCGTGCAATTTAGCGAGCGCAGCTGGCGCGACGGCGGCGTCGGTCAGGTCAAGCCTCACGAGCGCGGGAAACCGAGCAATTCTGGTAACGTTTTGCTTGCCGATTGCAATGGCTCCGGCGAGCCCGATCGATTCCAACGGCGCCGCCGCTTGCTCAAACGCAGTCAGCATCAGATCGAGGGAGAAACGATCGATCTGATTACCGCCCAAATCGATTCGTCGCAACGACGAGAATGTGCCGCGGGACAGGTGATTCCAGAGCGCCCCGGTGAGACCGACGTCACGTAGCACAAGCTGCTCGAGATGCGGAGCCTGCGCTACCACGGCAATCGTTGCCTCATCAATCGGTATGCCAGTGAGCTCCAGATTCCGAAGTGCCGCGGGAAAACTTTCGCATAGCAGGCGGAGGCTGGCCGGATAATCATGATCTAAACTCGGGCGCGTCAGGACGACGCTGACGATCCGGCTTTGGCGCTGCTGCGGAATTCCCGCCACTTCGCGCACGGTCTTTTCATGCCAGCCTTTATCCGTTGCTGGAATCTGAAACACGATCGTTCCGCCACCTTCGATAATCTGCTGGGCGGCAAAATGCCAGGCTGGAGGAGTTTCGACTGCTTCGCTGGTGGCGACCACACCAATCTCCAGAGGTTCTGGCTGCTCAGGTTCCCCCACCGTGATATTTGTAGTGGCAGGGGTGACCGGCCGCTCATTCGGCCCCGCTGCGCCCCGATTCCCGATGGCTGTCTCGGGGGGCGATCGTTTGGGCCTAATAAATCGTGGCTGTAACCGAGCAGCTTGCGAACTGGCATTCACAGCTTCTGCCGAGGAATTGGCCAATCTGGCGATTTCATCCTGGCCGTCACGACGCACCTTGACGACAAGCGCAGCACTTAGCGCAAGCAGGACGAACACCAAGTACACGAACTGGCGTTTTTGAGGGGCGCTCTTTTTTTCGGCCGGTCGCGAATACTTCGGAGCCGCCTGCAGCGCGATTTCTTGCAGTACCGCATTGATGTTTTCATTGGTGTTTTTTTCGGCCGCTTCCAAACGCTTATTGCCTGCTTCGCAAAATGGCTTGAGCGCTTCGGCAAAGTCCGTCATCGACCGATACCGATCGGCCAGGTTCGAGTCCATCGCCTTGGCGCAGATGGCAGAGAGGTCGCGGTCAACCTGCGGATTCAAATCGCAAGCCTGAAGTTGCAATGCCACGTCGCCGGCGTGACCGGGCGGCACAATTCCCTCGTCGCCGTCCCAGGGGAGCCGGCCTGTCAGCAGTTCAAACAAGATTACGCCCAGACTAAAGACGTCGGTTTGAGGCCCGACC
>Ga0310121_10005461_pt1 | contig 10929 bp, 7 predicted proteins | sample CB27_Tmax_986_MG_FD_203504 | JGI IMG/M metagenome (GOLD analysis project Ga0310121, IMG submission 203504) | Marine microbial communities from Western Arctic Ocean, Canada - CB27_Tmax_986 | ecosystem: Environmental > Aquatic > Marine > Oceanic | place: Canada: Western Arctic Ocean | collected...
AATGCCGGAAAGGGGTCATCGACTTTGTCTAGGGTCAGGTTGCATTGTTCTGAAATCTCCCAAGTTCTATCGAGAGGAGCTGAATCACCGTCGAATAGCGCCAACATTTCTTCACGTGATTTGATGTAAAATTCATCGGTCGAAAAACGCATACGATTTGGGTCGCTAAGAGTTTTTCCGGTCTGAATACACAGCAATGCCTCATGAGCTCGGGCATCATCCTTGGTCAAGTAGTGGGCATCATTTGTTGCCACCATCGGAATGCCGGTCTCCCGGCTTAGACGAAACACCTGAGGTAACAATTGTTTGTCGAGATCGAGTCCATGGTCTTGCACTTCGAGATAAAAATTGTCTTTTCCAAAAATGTCGAGATATGTATAGGCAAGACGGCGCCCTTCTTCGTAACCTTTATTGAGGAGAGCTTCATTCAAATCACCGCGCAGGCAGGCTGAAGTGCAAATAAGCCCCTTGGACTTCGAAGCCAGTAAATCCTTATCGATGCGTGGTTTGTAGTAAAAGCCGTCGAGATATCCAGTCGAAACGAGATCAATGAGGTTGCGGTAACCCTCGAGATCCTTGCATAGCAACAACAAGTGATTGTAGCGGTCAGACTCGTTACGGACGTGGCGCCCCTTTTGCGAAACGTAAACCTCGCAGCCTATTAGCGGTTTGATGCCCTTAGCCTTAGCAGCCTCGTAGAATTCAACGGCACCGAACAGATTACCGTGATCAGTCATGGCGATGGCGGGCATCTCCTGCCGTTCTGCCAAACTCATCAATTTTGGGATCGAACAAGCTCCGTCCAGCAGCGAGTAGTCAGTGTGACAGTGGAGATGGATGAACGGAGCATTTGCCATCGCTGTCCAGTATAGGGGTGGAGTTAAAGGGGGTCAAACCGATGACGCGTTCGTTCGAAGTTCAAGTCCGGCAGTTTTAATTTGAGATTGACAATTGCAGTCTAAATTAAATCGTTGAATTAGACCAAAGTGGTTGTGCAACGATACTGGTAAGGTTGATACGGATATGCTTTGCTACAATCGCATTCTGGCAGAGAGGAATTAAACGATGAAAGCTATACGAGTCCACGAGCATGGAGGCCCGGAAGTTTTAAAGTATGAGGACGTACCGGATCTCAAACCAGCTTCCGATGAGGTCATTGTCAAAATAGATGCTGCTGGGGTTAACTTCATAGACATCTATTTTCGCAACGGCCTTTACAAGAATGAGCTGCCTTTCACTAATGGACAGGAGGGGGCAGGCGTAGTTACAGCCGTAGGCTCCGATGTCTCAGAATTTGATGTTGGTGACCGCGTTGCATACACCGGTGTGATCGGGTCCTATGCAGAGCAGTCAGCGGTGCCGGCAGCTAGACTCGTCAGTGTTCCAGATGGACTTGACACGAGTTTAGCCGCAGCGGTGTTACTGCAGGGAATGACGGTGCATTATTTGACTCACTCGACATTCACTTTAGGACCGGGCCATACGGCGCTTGTGCATGCTGCAGCAGGTGGTGTAGGGCTATTGTTAGTACAGGTGGCTAAGATGCTCGGCGCTCGAGTGATTGCGACCTGTTCGACTGAAGAGAAAGCAGCAAAGGTTCGTCGTGCTGGTGCAGACGAGGTCATCATCTACAGCCAGCAGGACTTCGAGCCCGAGGTTAAGCGATTAACTGATGGAGTTGGAGTCGATGTTGTTTACGATTCAGTAGGGAAAACCACCTGGGAGGGTAGCCTTAACAGTCTTAGACCACGTGGCATGGCCGTCTTTTTTGGAAATTCTAGTGGACCGGTTCCAGCAATAGAGCCCCTAACACTGATGCAAAAGGGCTCGTTGTTTATGACCAGACCGAATTTGGGGCACTATGCTGCTTTGCGTGAAGAGCTTGAACAACGCTCCTCAGATTTATTCAATTGGGTCAAATCGGGAGAACTTAATGTAGAGATTGGTGAAACATTTTCTCTTTCAGAAGCGAGCGAAGCCCAGCGCAAATTAGCCGCACGCCTTACAACAGGAAAGTTATTACTTAAGCCTTGATGCCTGGAGTACTTCCAAAAATTTCTAATCTTAGGAACGTTACCAGAGGAGTGACACTACATATCTGCAGTGTCATGTCCCTTGGATTGTGCAGTTTGGTAAACCAAAGAAACTGTCTTCGCAAATGCAAGACAAGGATTCGAAAGGATTTCAGTAGTGATTTCTAGCCGTTTCTATTGGCCTTGTGCTTCTAGCAACGCATGACTAGCTGCAGTCTTGAGTAAGTGCATGTCATTGATGAGATCGATGAACTGGAAGCCTTCCTGAATGCGGCGATGAGCAGTAGCGCCATCAATCACAGGAATACCAGATGGTTTGCCACCGCGGGCACAACCCGCTCGGAAGCTTTGCAGAGCAGCTTCGTGGTCAGGATGTCCAGGTTCGACACCCATCGACATTGCCAGATCGCCTGGACCTAAAAAGCCGATATCTACGCCTTCTGTTTTGGCGATGGCTTCGGCGTTTTCGATACCATCCATGTCCTCGATTTGCGGTATACACAAGACGAGGTCATTAGCTATCTTCTGGTAGTCGGGGGCGATTGTAAGGCAGCGCGCACTGCCAATTGACCGACCCCCAAGTGGTGGGTAGCGCATAGCGTGGGCAACTTTTGCAGCCTGTTCTGGGGTGCTGATGTGGGGAAACACCAATCCCCACGCTCCCACATCCAATAGTCGGGCAATTGTTACAGGGTCATGATCCCACGAGCGCACCAGAGGAATAGCTCCGCGTGCTTCAATCGCACGAATTGTGTGAGCAATCAGTTCCATGTCGTAGGCCGTGTGTTCCGCATCGACCACTAGCCAGTCAAAGCCGGTACTGGCCATGACTTCGGCTGCAAGAGGTGATCCTAAATTGAGCCAAGAGCCTATACTTGGCCTGCCGGCTTTCAGTGTGTCGTGGATTGGATTTTTCATTGCTATAAACCTTTCAATAATATTTTGTAAATCACGCTAGCCCTCAATGGCTTTATGTTGATTCAGGAAGCCTTGAACCTTGGGGTGTTTGAGCACATCAGGATTTAGGATGTGTTGAGGTTTTTCCCCATGAACAGCATCTGTGACCTGTCTAAAGGTTTGCAGGTCAAGGCGGATGACCGATTCTATACTGATCCCAGCATTGTGATTAGTGCAGATAATGCGCGGGTGTCCTGTGTGGATTGCACGTGGGCCATTCGCCGGGTCATCAACCACGTAGTAGTAGAGTCTGTCTTCCTCGATAGCTTGCCGGACAGCTCTGTCGTCAACTAAGTTTCCTCGTGAGGGGTTGATCAACGAAGCGTGTGGTTGCATAGCACACAGTTCTTTGTAGCCAACAATCGTATCGTCTCCTGAAACATGTAGCGAAACCGTGTCGCAATTTTGGAATAGTTCGATCGGACTTGAAACCGCTTCAGCTCCAAACTCGTGAGCTAGGTCAGCTATGTCAGGTCGAAAGTCGTAGACTAGCAAGCGTCCATTAGGGCCCAGTAGTGGCTTGGCTCTCGCTGCCGTTTCTTGTCCTATGCGCCCGAAACCGTAGAGCCCTAATGTAGAGTTTTGTGCCTCATAAGTTCTAATGATTGAAAAATCTCCCTTATGGGAGAGATTATTAAGAGTGTAAAGCCTCTTAAGGGTTGCCATCCACTGCGCAATGGCGTACTCAGCAACTGCGTCCATGTGTACTGGTGCGACCGTAATGATGACACCCAACTCAGTTGCAATGTCTACGTTGACCTTATCGTAGCCGACACCCCAGCGCGCAATAATGCGGAGATCTTTGGCCGCTTCGTAGAAGCTGCGTTCAAATAAGGCAGAATTGGCAATGATGGCTATGATTCCTGGGGCATCTCGCCCTGTGAATTTTTTATTGTCATAGCTTCTGACCTCAGTGAATTCAGCCAGTGCCGCGAGACCTTGCGCGCGTTCTGGCGACTCGAACTCCTTGTTCTCGAAAATCGAAGCAACCAAAATTTTCTTTTTCATGACGTATTTGGAGTTATTGTAAATGCCTTTCTGCGAGGAGGCTGTAGCGCTTGTTGGAGTGATCTACATTCATACCACGGCAGGTTGTTCCCGTGGCGAAACAATTACGAGTTTGAGATGGCGTTCAACTTGATTCGGTAACCGGTCAGACTATGGGACTAAGAAATATCACTTGACAGGTTGCCACGGCTCAGCGCCCTATGTATTCTAGGTAGCTGGCATCCGCATTTGCTTTTGTGGATTTTCCAAGGAGGGAAAAGGGAACATGGCTTCAAATCGAGGAGTTGCATACATCGAGCCCGGCAAAGTCGAGATACAGTCGATTGACTTTCCGGAATTAGCTCTGGGCGATCGGAAGTGTGAGCACGGAGTGATCCTCAAGATCATTGCTACTAACATTTGCGGTAGTGACCAACACATGGTTCGAGGAAGAACCACGGCGCCGGCAGGTCTCGTTCTTGGACATGAGATCACTGGAGAAGTGATCGAAGCGGGCAGTGACGTTGAATTCATCAACGTGGGTGATATTGTATCCGTCCCATTTAACATTGCGTGTGGTCGCTGTCGTTGCTGTAAGGAACGGAAAACTGGCATCTGCTTGAGTGTCAACCCAGCACGGCCAGGTGCTGCTTACGGCTATGTTGACATGGGAGGATGGGTCGGCGGGCAAGCCGAATACGTCATGGTTCCCTACGCGGACTTCAATTTGTTGAAGTTTCCCGACAGAGATCAGGCTATGGCGAAGATCCGTGACCTTACTATGCTGTCGGATATCTTTCCCACTGGTTATCATGGGGCGGTTTCGGCAGGTGTAACTACTGGCTCGACCGTCTACATTGCGGGTGCAGGTCCGGTTGGATTAGCTTCCGCAGCTTCTGCTCACTTGCTAGGGGCAGCGGTTGTCATTGTTGGGGATATGCAGGCAGATCGCTTAGCTCAGGCGCGTAGTTTCGGTTGTGAAACTGTGGATCTTAGCCAGGACGCAACACTGGAGGATCAGATCGCTAATATTATGGGCGAACCACTGGTAGACTGTGGTGTTGATTGCGTTGGTTTTGAGGCTCGAGGTCATGGTTCAGACGCGGGCACTGAACACCCGGCAGTCGTGCTGAACTCTCTAATGACAGTCACCAGAGCAGGCGGCGCATTGGGCATTCCTGGCCTCTACGTTACGGAAGACCCAGGTGGTGTTGATGACTCGGCCAAGTTTGGAAGACTAGTGATCCGTATTGGTCTTGGCTGGGCGAAGTCACATGAATTCGTCACTGGCCAATGCCCAGTGATGAAATATCATCACGGCCTAATGATGGCCATTCTGCACGACAAGGTGCAGATTGCTGATGCCGTAAATGCAACGGTCATCTCACTTGATGATGCTCCACAGGGTTACCAAGACTTTGACAAAGGTGCGGCTAAGAAGTATGTTATTGATCCACACGGAGCGATAGCCGCGTAAGACTTAATCCTTGCACAAGGCAGCCAAAGGCCGGATGCGGACTAGTGTCGCCCGGCCTTTTCTTTGATGTTTGATCGAGCGTTCTTCGTGACTCAGTGGTCGGTGGCAGACTGATTGAGCTGCTATCGTTCGAGATCGGTTTCCATTTTTCCGAGCTCACGGGCAAGTTGTCGCGCCTGCTGCCGCAGTTTTCGGACACGAACAGTGATGCCGCGAAGATATTGCCGGCTAACCGTAGGGGAGTCTTTTTCTGCCTCGGTTTGCTCCACCCCCATAGTTGTCTGCGTCTTGTCTGTTTGCGACGATAGGTACACATCACCACCGCTCAATTCACGGAGCGCCTGTTCGAAACTATCCTCGTATATCAGGCGATTTCCCATTGCCAGCACAACTTTTTTAAGTTGTGGCATTCGAGCTGTTTCAGCTTGGATGTAGATCGATTCTACGTAGAGAAAACTTTCGCCTACCGGTAGCGCAATGATATCTCCTCGCAAAACACGCGATCCCTGTTGGTTCCACAAAGAAAGATCCTTGGAGATGTTTTGGTCCTGGTTAATACGCGATTCGATCTGATTAGGCCCAAAAACGAGTTGCTGTTTGGATAAATGAAAGAAAAGCAATTCACCGAGTTTTTCGCCGTCGCAGCGCGCTGCCATCCAACCGATTAGATTGTCCTTAGAGCGCGGCGTGAATGGCAACATCAACAAAAATTCAGGTTCAGTTTCCCCTGGGACGGTAGCCACTATGTACGTTGGTACCATGGGAGCCGCCGTGCCTGTGTCACCAAACAAACTCTTGCCGACCTCCCAGACATCTTCCTTGTTGTAGAAGACCTCAGGGTCGCGCATGTGATAAGTGCGATAGACGTCGGCTTGGACCTGGAACATTTGTGCTGGATAGCGTGTGTGGTTGCGTGGTGACTGGGGCATCTCAGAGTGATCTTTGAAGAGGTCAGGGAATAGATTTTGATAGATCCTGATAATGGGGTCGTTCGGTTCGAATATGTAGAGAGTAGTTGTCCCATCATAAGCATCAACCGTTGCTTTGACAGAGTTGCGAATGTAGTTGAAGGGGCGCGAGAACTCCGGGTTTCGCATGAGTAGTGAATAGGGGTGAGATTCGGACGTTGTATAGCCGTCAACCATCCACATCAGGCGACCTTCGTCGGTAATAAACAAATACGGGTCAGAATCCCATTCGATAAATCCTGCTAAGTGATCGAGACGCCTTGATACATTACGGTAGAGCATCATACGGCTGTCTTCATTCATGTACCCGGTGAGTAGTATGTTGTAATCTGCCTGTACGATCGAGGCGAACAGTCGCATCGACAAGGAGTTGATTGGGAACCCACCAGTGCCTTGGTAGCGCGATGTAATATTCTGATCCCCCGCAGGGTAATCGAATTCATTTTGATCGGTGTTAACGAAAACAGGATCATGAGTTATTTCACCGTAGTAGATCTCAGGACGCTTGATTTCTATGTCTGGGATCTTTATTGTTGGTGGGGCGTCTTGGATTAACAGTACCGGCAATCCGTCATCGGTCGTGCGGTTGACCTCGGACATAACCACTCCGTAACCGTGTGTGTAGACGAAGTGGGGGTTGATCCAGCTAGAGCGCGCTTCGACCGGCAGCTCGCCGATGTCAATTTCTCGAGGCGAAAGCATGACCTGCTTGATTTTGCCGTCTATCGTGTATCGGTCAATGTCAACATCTGCAAAACGGTAGTAAGGGCGCAGTGCTTGGATCTGAGTGATGGTGTCAGCAAAAGCGCGTTTATCCCACAAGCGAATATTGTCTACCAATGTGGCGTGTTTGTTGACGTCAAGGCTTTCTTGCTGGGACTTTTCACCAAAGGGCTGTTCGCTTGACCGTTGACTTAGTCCGAATGCTTCGCTAGTGGCCGAGATGTGTCGTTCTATATACGATTTCTCGAGCACCAATTCGTTAGGGCGCACGTAGACGGCTCGCACAATCGAGGGCGTTATGGCGTTTGCTGCAAAAGAGGCTACCAAAGCTATTACTGCTAATTTCCAACGTGCGGTCAAGACCAACGGAATTGCTATCAATGCGGCGATGATGACAAGCCATCGCAGAGGTAGCGTTACATTTTCGTCAAGGAAATCCATACCGCTCATAAATGCGTGCTGATTCATCAGCAGAGCGTAGCGCTGTAGGAAGAACCATCCTGCTAGGGTCACCAAACCCACCGAGGCAAGGATGCGTACAAAACTTGTCTGAGTAGCCCCCTGAAGCATTAATGGCTTGGGACCAGGGTCAAATTCTTCAACTGAATGACCAGAAGCTCTGAAGGTCCGGACTTTTTCGAAGATCTGCCAGCCTCGCCCCGACATCCAAAACACCAACCCTGACAACACAGTTGCGGCAAAGACGAAACGCAAGACCAGGGAATAAAAGGGTAGCTGGAAAAGGTAGAACGGCAGATTTCGTTGAAACACTGGATCGCTCCAGGTGTCAGTCGACGCCTCGACGCCTCCCGAACCCATATAAGCCATGACCTTGTGGTGATCCACCGATGAACCGACGAAGAAGCCGGCCCCCAGAAGTAAAATAATCGGCACCAATTTTGAATAGATGGAATAGTTTGCGGTGCTAACGCCGGCGAAAGCGGTCCCGCGCCTATGCGCCCAAAGAAGTACTGGCCAACAGAGAAGGGAGGCTAAGATAACCGGAAGGAACCGGTAGAACAACATCGTGATCCAGGTCTGGACCTGGCCGACTTCTTTCCACCACTGGTACTCGATCGCGAAATCAGCGCCGGTGCGCACCCCTAAGAGAAGTGCTAGTACAATAACGACGAAGATGATTGTGCGAATCTGTGAGGAGTTCATGAGGGTGTCCAGTGTTGTTGCAGTTGCAGTGTCTACGGTTTCTATGTGGCCTAAAGCCCTAAACCTATTGTACCCGCCTTTTGTACCCGCCTTGCCCTGGGCGCGCTTTTAGTAGAGATATCGGAGCAGTGCTAACAAGAGGGACGAACAAATATTTATATACCCATGAAACGTATCACGACTTCTGAAGAAGCTGTCAGCCGCATACAGGATTGCCAAACTATCGCTGTTGGGGGTGCGTCAGGCTACGCGGTACCGGAAAAACTTCTCGAGGCTTTGGGGAAACGGTTCCGTGCGACCGGTCGTCCGCGTGACCTGACATTGGTCCACGTGTTTGGCGTTGGTAACCAATGCGACAAAGGTCTAGAACACCTTGCCCAACCAGGTCTTTTCCGTCGTGTGATTGGAGGACACTGGTCCATGGCTCCCAGTATGGCTCGTTTGGCTACTGAGGATGCATTTGAGGCCTACAATCTACCTGCTGGTGTCATGGAACACCTCTATGGTGCTGCTGCAGCCGGCAGGCCCGGTATAACAACGCCAGTGGGCTTACATACCTTTGTGGATCCACGTCTTGAAGGTGGCAAGTTGAATAGTCGTGCCACAGAAGATTTGGTTGAGGTGACTGTTTGCAATGGTGAGGAGTATCTATTTTACAAAGTGATTCCGATCGACGTTGCTCTGATTCACGCGAGCGAGTCAGATACAGCATGTAATCTTGGCATGAGCCGGAACGCTGGATTTTGGCACAACATAGATTTAGCACAAGCAGCAAGGGCGACGGGTGGTAGTACGCTCGCTGTGACTTGTAAGCTCGTAGATCTAGGTGCAATTCACCCTCGAGATGTGCGTGTTCCTGGCTGTTTTGTCGATGCTGTTGTAGTCGATCCGGATCAAAAACAACACTACGATCTAGACTTCGATCCCACACTGACAGGTGATGCAGTCAAAGCAGAAAGTGAATTCGGTGACTTTTCTTTTGGTGTTCGAAAAGTAATTGCACGACGTGCTGCACTAGAGTTAATGCCAGGAGCAGTTCTCAACGTTGGCTTCGGTGTTGCTGATGGAGTCGTAAAAATCGCCCGGGAGCAGGGTCTTGCCGACACATTGACACCAACTATAGAGCATGGTCAGTTCGGTGGAATTCCGGCGGAAGGTTTGCTTTTTGGGGGAATGTACAATGCGAGAGCTATTCTGGGATCGCCCCACATGTTCAGCTTCTATCATGGTTGTGGCGTGGATCAGGCTTACCTTGGTTTTCTACAGATAGATCGCGAAGGCAATGTCAACGTGAGTAAGTTGCCATCAGCCATCATTGGAACAGGTGGTTTTATCGACATTACACAACGCGCTCGGAAACTGATTTTCTGTGGTAGTTTGGCAGTGCGTGCAAAAACTGAACTGAGCTCTGGTGGTGTACGATTTGTAAACCATGGCCGTCCAAAATTTGTAGAAAAAGTTGACCAGATTACGTTCAGTGCACGTTTTGCTAGACAATCCGGACAAGAGGTACTCTATGTGACCGAAGCAGCGGTCTTTCGGATGACCGATGACGGCGTACAGTTAGAGGAAATTGCTCCAGGGGTTGATTTTGAGGCTGATATTGTTCCCCAATTAGGCTTTAGGCCCATCATGGCAGAGCCGTTACGGACTATGCCGCTGGAGCTGTTCACTGAAGACCTCTTGCCGCGTCATCTCTTTAGTCACTATAGTGACTAAAGATTGATTGAACTCCTCGTTACAATTGAGTCGGCTGCTTAGAGCTATAGGGGAACCCCATGAAGTTGTCTTTATCGGTGCGAGTTGCTGAGTCATTCTTTGACAAGAAAAAAGCCACTCTGTCAATCGATGAACTCATTACACTCGCGAAAAACAATGGTTATGAGGCGTTGTGCATGCGTGCCTCACAGGCTGGGACGCATTCCTCGGCCGAAACCATTCGTGAGAAAAGCGAAAAGATTCGGGCGTCGGGATTGACCGTTTCGATGGTTACGGCAGACTTTGCTGTTCCAATGAATGATCATCACGGTCCTGGAAGCTTACGTAGTATTGCTCCTAGTCTGGGTGTTGCGGACGCCTTCGGTGCGAACCTGATTCGCATCTGTATGAAATCAGAGGACGATGTAGCACTTGCCAGACGGGCATCTGATGAAGCTGCTGAACGTGGCATTCGTCTTGCACATCAATCTCATTTTGGGAGCCTTTTCGAAACCACTGCTGGGGCACTACGCGTAATCGAGGCAGTTGATCGGCCTAACTTCGGCATAATCTATGAGCCTGCCAACTGGTGGATGGTTGGCCAGAATTATGGTCCCGAAACAATCAAACGGCTCGGGCCGCACATTTTTAATGCCTACACTCAGAATCACCGTTTTAATCCTGAGAGTGATGTGCATCTAGACACGTGGACCCAGGGTCGCGTTTTCCTCGACCACATCGGCATTTGGGAACAAGGTGGGGTCGATTCCGAAGCCATGTTTGAAGGACTTCACGCCATTGGATACGATGGTTTTGTGACCGTCCACCAGTCCTTTGCTGGCGTAATGTCAATTGAGGAATCAGTTCGAAAGAGTGCGGAGTTTCTAAAACCCTTGATGGTCAAAATATGACATAGTGTTTC
>Ga0310121_10005462_pt1 | contig 10928 bp, 9 predicted proteins | sample CB27_Tmax_986_MG_FD_203504 | JGI IMG/M metagenome (GOLD analysis project Ga0310121, IMG submission 203504) | Marine microbial communities from Western Arctic Ocean, Canada - CB27_Tmax_986 | ecosystem: Environmental > Aquatic > Marine > Oceanic | place: Canada: Western Arctic Ocean | collected...
CCCTGGGGTTGAAGATCGTCGATCCGGCGCAAGCCGCATAGTTGCCGTGGAACCCTTGCCCGTCCTCAGGCGTTCCGTCGCTTTTCCGGTCGTCCCACCAGAGCGTTGTGTTCTTCGGGTTGGCGTCGTCGGAGGGACACATGAACGTGGGCAACACCGTCCAGCGGCCAGGCGTGTGCCATGACTTTGGACCGCCAAGCCCTGGAGTCGCGAGTGCGTTCTCGAACTGCCGTAGCACGTTTTTATCGATGACGGACTGCGTGCTAGTGCGTTCTTGTGCCCCTGCACGGCGCTAGATTCTAGGCCTTCAGCCTTATTCGCCCATGAGCAAGTTGCAAGACAAGGCGAGCAGGATTAGGATTTCGTCTGATCCGTTTCCCCGCAGGCGGAGCGACGTTCAGGGAGTCAGGCGCAGGAAGGTCGGCTGCGTCGAAGCGGTCGCTCATCTCCAACCGACTAGTGTCTGGTCAAGCCTAACTTTTCGCACTAGCGATCGCCCGATTAGTTGGCACGTCAAAGGCCTACGACGATCGCTACCCGAAAAGATTAGTTTGACAAAGCACTAGCCCTGATCGACCGGGTTATCTCATGACGTATAGAACGCGACTCCTTGTCACGCCGTTCATCACGCTTGTTTTCTTCCCGGCACTGGGAATACGCGCCTCGGAGGCGGTTCGGTTGGAAACGGCCAATCTAGCCGTTCGCATCGACGCCGAAAGAGGCGCCATTACCAGCATCACAAATAAGCGGGTCGGGGGCGCCAAGAGCATCCGCAGCGTGCCGTTCTTCCTTACCACGACCCGCGGAGAGGTGTCGCCGACGGCGTGCCAACTGGTGCGGAAGACGCACGATGCGTCTTCGGCAAGTTTTGCCTTCTTCTCCGACGAGGGATTGGAAATCGAAATCACCTACCAGGTAGAGAGCCGAGATGCCAATGCTGTCAGAAAACTGATCAAGATTTCTAACCGAGGCGAGACTCCTACGACACTGCTGCGGCTGGTGGTGTTCGATTGGATCGTTCCCGACGAATGGCCGGCAGGTTATCCGCACAGCTATAGTCCCAGCGGCATCGATCAGATTCACTTCCACCGATCCGGGATATGGGAGGATCATTCGATCAATCTCTTTCTCCGCGACGACCGAGGCGGCCTGTTCATGGGCGTCGAAAACCCGATGTTCGAGGCCAAGACAAGAGCGCTGCGGAAGATTTACCCGAGCGTAATCGAAGTCTCCTACTGGCCCCGCTGGCAGCTGCGACCCGGAGATACCTTCGAATCGGACGCAGGTTTTGTGGGCGTCTACCGGCAGGAAGGGATCTACTCGCTATCGCCGCGGCGAGTCTACTTCGGCGGTCGCGAGAGAATGCCGGCCGAGATCTTGGACTGGGGTGAAGTCTGGGCCATGCAGAAATACTTCGAGTCAATCATGCCGCCGTCGGACGGACCGTACTATACGGCCTATTGGGGCAAGTTCAATCCCGGCCAGCTGGGTGAAATCAGCAGGAAGAAACAGAGCGGTAAGAACTTGAGCGATCCGGAACGCGCTACGCTGGAACACTTCGGCGGCGGCCCCTTCGACTTTCGCAGGGACGAGATCTGGTATCGCCTGACCCCTCGCACCGCCGAGTGCTACAAACAAGTCGTTGACGACATGAACTTTCTGGGGCATTACCAGACGCTTTTCATTCCGAATCGCATGGCCGGCCATAGCGGCTGGTTCGCATCGGCTGAACAAAAAAAAGAGCAGGGCGCAATCGACGCCATGCTGAACACGTGGTTCCAACGGCCCGCGTATCCCACGTGGAAGGAAGTCGCTGACTACGCGCAAGAACGTGGAATCGGCATGTCGACGTTCCTGCTGCGACAACCGTATCGGCAAGACCGGACTGACTGGAAGCGTTTGGGCGCCGACGGAAAGAGAACCGAGTTCAATTGTCAGGCCCATCGAGAGTTTACGGACTGGTTCGTGCAGCAGATCGACAAGCTCCTGTCGACCCACTCGATCCGCCATCTGCAATGGGATGAAGGTTGGATGGGAGACGTGTTCGGGGGGAAGCCGTATCATTGCTACGACGCGTCGCACGGCCACGCTCCCGGTGACGCCGGTTATCGAGAGTACCGTGAGATCACGTACGCGCTGGAAACGACAAAGCGACGGCGCCCTGACGTTCGGTTCATGATCATCAAAGGGCTTAGCCCCGCGATGCCGTGGGTGATGAAGCACTTCGAGGCTGAGACGCATACGGGCGCCATCATGGACCAATTAGGAGTCGGCGTCGCGTGGTACGAGCGCAACGTCATGTTTCTGCCGAGTTACAAGATTCGCCGTGAAGGAGCTGTCCACTGGCTGATCGACCGGATTTCATCGGGAGTCGAGGCCGACTCCGGCGTCGACGCCACGTCTTGGTACGCAATGCTCGAGGACGGCGAAAGACGAGCCGCGTACAAGAAGAACTGGGATCAATGGATGGGATGGATCGCCGAGAATCGAAAGTACCTGAATGTTCGCCGGGATCTCTTCCTGACGGGAACGCCAGCGAGCAGCCTGAGAGGGACAGCACATATTCTCGGAGATCGAGGTTTTGTCTTCCTGCATAACAGCGACGAGCGGACGATAGTCGGGCAGATCCCAGTCAACCATTGGTTGGGACTCGACGAAGGGGCGAAGGAGAGGAATTTCGACATCACGCAAAAGCATCCCACGACTCTGAACCATGGCGTATATCGCTGGGGAGAGACCGCGATGATTCCGGTTGCGTCGGGCGCCACGATTTTGCTGCGCATCGAGCCTACGAGCGCGGCGTTGCGTCAGCCCGCCGACCGATTGAATCCAGCAGGTTCCATCCAAAAGGCGTTCTTGGAATTAGAAGCGGTAATCGACCTTCTCGAGCTGGGCGATTACTGGCCCGCAACTCCGCTACCGGGACGAGAGAATATGCCATCGTTCTAGCGCTCTTTTTACAACATCTCATAGGTAACGAACCGTGCATCATCACGGTTGCCCGCCGCGATGTGCATGCGTCGGAGGGCCGGTTGGGCCACGATCGAGGCGACGGTGATGCCGGCTCGCTCCCAGCCGACCGAGATGTCGACCGTTTGCGCGGTCCGGCAGATTGCCGTAGGCGCGCCGTCCCGGTCGCGGAGGTGACGCTGCAGGTCCGCGAGCGTAAGCCGCCCCAGCTGCGGACGGAGCAGGGCCTCCATTCGCTGCTGACGATCGAACGAATCGGCGGCACTCTGGCGATGGTTTTCAGCGGTCGCCAGCGGACCGCTCAAAAAGTGGTTCGCGTGCACCACCATGCCCGGGAGTTGCTCGTCGAGGACTTCGAAACCGTCGGGGGTCACCTCGACGTCGAAGATCGCTCCGCTCCCGTCACAAATGACGTAGTTGCCGCTGATCCAGAGAGGCGTCTTGCGGAACCGCTCCAAGATTTCTTCCATCCGCCTGCACTCAAGCAGCATGCGTTTTAGCGGGTAGTGGGGTAAGGCGAAATTAGGAGCGGGGCCGCCCCCCACGTCGTTGGCAAAATGAGCCACCCCTTCGCTGTTAAGACCGTGATAGCCAATCATCCCCCCGAAGGTCCACATCAGCACTTCTGGCTTGTCGCGTGGTTTCATGTGCAAAACGTAGGCCAAGTCGACCATCGCGGGCAGCATGTCGGAGTTCTGCCCGATGAGAATCGTGCGTTCGGCGGTGTTTGAAGCCTGAATGGCAAACGCCGTGCAGCCGCCATCGCTCGCGGTCGTCAAGGCGCCGCGAATGTTGACAGCCATGGCGTCGGCGAGCGTAATTTGCGCACCTTCGGCCAGGCCCTGGAGTTCGATCATCAAATGGCCGCAGTGCTTTTCGAAAAGCGGACGGAATTGCAGGGCGCGGCGGCGGATCGCGTCGCGCGTCAGATTCATCGACTCGGCCATAAACTCGAGGTGCGCCCTGATTCGCTCAGCCGCTTGCTCGCCGTGCTGGCGGCCCAGACTGTGATGGTCTCCTTGGCAACGGTAAAGCGGAAATGGGTCCATGGGTGGGCCCTGCGAGTTTGATTGCACCACAGCTTGAGCCACCGAGGAAGGGTCGTGGCCATGCACTTGGGGTGAATAACTGGCAGTGGCGATCAGGGCGCCCGTGGCCGTTTGCTCTAAGAATGTGCGTCGATCGAGCCGGCGACTCATGGCGAGTCTCCTTTCGAGTCCTCTGCCAACAGCGGTATGGTGCAGTTCACCGCCAGCCATGACAGCGCACATAAACCATAAGCGACGCTGGCAATGATGAACACCAACTTCCAATTGTACCATTCGGCAACAAAGCCATACATAGCGGGAGCGAGTATCGCGCCGATCGAGGCCACCGTGTTGTTCCAAGCGAAGACCGATGCGGTCGCTGGTCCGCCAATATCGGTGACGGTGGCCCACATCGTCGATAGACTCCAGTCTCCCACGAACTTCACGAGAAACAGCATCCAGCAGAATGCGTAGGGATTGTCGTAGGTCGTCACGACGGCTACCACCAGGCAGATGGCTGCCAGACCCTTTCCTGTCATGGCGACGCCGCTTCGCGACCACCGCCGATTGCCTGTACGGGATATGAGTGCGTCGTTGAGCCATCCCCCGAGGGCGCCGCCCAGCGCGCCGCCCAGAAGTGGTAACGCCGAATAAATACCCATCTCCTTGAACTTCAGCCCGTGCACCTGAAACAAGAAGAGCGGAATCCAATTCGAGTAGAGATTGTCGGCCACCGTACTGAGGATCGACTGGACGTTCAGCGCCAACAGATTGATCGCCGAGCGGGGAGACATGCTCCGCAGGGCGGAGAAGAAACTCCTCTTCGGTGGTGCGACAGCCGGTGTCGAAGCGGGTACGATTTTTGAGTTACCCTCGATCAGCGCCACCTCCGCCTCGTTCGCCCATGGGTGGCGGCGCGGCGAGTTACGATACAGCAGCAGCAGAGCCAGTGCCTGCAGCAGACCGACAAAAGCCCACACGTAAATGGCATGCCTCCAATTCATGCCGAGCAGACCAACCATCAGGTAACCGATCAAAAGGTAGGCCGACAATCCGCCGGTACGGGCCGCGAATACTCCGACGAAGCCTTGCACCGTAGCGCGGACCCCAATCGGAAACCAAAGACGAGTGATCCGACTCACTGCAGCAAAGACTCCCGCCTGACCCACCCCCAGAAAAGTACGGGCCCACCCCAAGGCGGGCATTCCAGGCGCCCAGGCGTGTAAGGCGAACGCCACCGACCAAATCAGAATCAACGCCGTCAGTACCAGCCGCGCACCTGCAAGATCGGCCATGATCCCGGCCGGGAGTTGAAAGATCATATAAGAAGTCGAAAATGCGCTGTCGAGCAGTCCTAGCTCCGTAGCGCCCACGCCCCACTCTCGTACCAGTTCGGGCTTAATAAGCGCAAACGAGTAGCGATGCAAATAGAGCAGCCACGAGGTACCGCTGCACAATGCGAAAACAATCCAGCGAACGTTCGTGGGGCGCATGCAACTGTTCGTCACTGCCGGCCAACGTTCGGATCGAGTTGCCACGACATCAGGTGAGATCGAATCTCCCGATTCCCACCGGCGATCATGCTCTCCAGATACTCCATCGTCTTTACCACAGCGATTTCGAACAGCTGCCGGCCTTTCTCGGCAGTGGCCTGCTGTGGCAACTGATCTTCCTGATCGAGCAGCGCATCTTGCCGAACGTTTTCTGGAAACAGATGCAGCGCGATGGACGTTTCGTATTCCTGTGCGTGCCCGGGAACCCCGGTCTCACAGATCTGCTCTGCTTCGTCGCGGCTGAGATTCCAGTAAGAATGAAACTGGATATTCGCTTCTGGATGCAGTGATTGAAAATAGAGCTGCCATTGTCGGAGAATGCCGTACACGGGGGCCTCGTTCCCACCGTGGCCATTGAGCACGAGGACATTCCGGCAGCCGTGACGGACCATGTTTTCGATCGCGTCGAACAGCGCTGAGAGCCAGGTGCCTGGCTTCGCACTCAAGCTTCCTTTGTGCAACATGTGATGCTCAGAGATGCCAAAGTTCAGAGGCGACGCGACCACGACCTGAGGGAAGAGACGACGCGCTACCTCTTCAGAAATCGTGCAAGCGGAACGGATGTCGTGCTCCATGGCGAGGTGTTCCAGATGTTGTTCGATGGCGCCCACCGGAATGACGCACGACTGGAATTTTCCGGCCTCGGTGGCTTCACGAAACTCGCGGCGTGTCATTTTGGCAAGTCGGATTTCATTCGCGGGCATGGTGTTCCCTTTCTTGCGTCTTGGGCGGATTCGCAGTGTAGCCTGAGCATGTTTTACGTCCGCCGCTCGGCGACCAGCGTGGCGATCGCATCGATGAGTTGATCGATTTCCTCTTCTAGTAGAAAGAAGGGCAGACTAATTCGCAAGCCTTCCCGCGTGTGAGGCAATGGTTTTACGATCATGTTCCAGCGAGCCCGCAACGCGGTGGCGAGTTCTTCTCCGGTCCAGCCTGGCACGCCGAAAGTGACCAACGCGGCAGAGTGCTCTGGCGTCCGCGGTGTGTAGAGCGTGGTGCCCGCAATGGAGCGCACACCATCATTCAGCCGCGTCGTCAGCGCGGCGGTTCGCTCCCAGATCACGTCCAGCCCGATCTCGTCGAGCCAGTCGGCCGCCGCTCTCCAACTGTGGACCAAGGGCCACGACCAGGGACCATATTGAAACCGCCGGGCCGAATCGGCAAGTGCGTACTGGTCGTTTTCAAAGTCGAGCCATTCCTCGCTCCGTCCACCTGCGTACGTCACCTGCAATAGCTCTCTATTCTCTTCCCGCACGAATAATAACCCGGACGCGTATGGCGCGTACATCCATTTGTAAGACAGTAGGCCCGCAAAGTCGCATCCCAGCTGGCGGAGCGGGATCGGAAACAGTCCGGCCGAATGTGCCAAATCGACGAACGTCGCGACGCCCTGGCGGCGGGCGGCGTCACACAGCGATTCGATCGGTAAACGCACCCCAAGGTCCGTCGTCACATGACTGACCGCCACGAGCTTTGTCCGACTCGTGAGGCGACTCCGCAGCGACTCGACAAGGAGTTCGGGATCGTATGACGCCTGAGGCGAACTTTGGCCTCCCGCCACACTTAGCAATGGCAGCTTCACGACACGAACGCCAGAGCGATCCCGCAAATGTAAGGCGGGTAGTAGGAGGGCCGCTTCCTCATCTTCGGTCATGATGATTTCGTCGCCCGCTTGCCACGACATGCCGCGGAGCACTGTCTGAAAGGCCTCGCTAACGCCCCGCATGATCGCCAGTTCGCTGGCCGAGACCGAAAAGAAACGGGCGAGTCGGTCCATGGTCGCGGTGCGCCGCGGAAACTCTTCGTCTGGATAGACGATATGCATGGGACCGCGGTCGAGCAGCTCTTGCATCAATCGCGCATGCTCGGCGGCGATGCAGCGAGGGGTAATACTGACACCGCCGTTTTGAAACCAGATGTAATTCCGCAGGGCCGGAAACTCTTTGCGAATTGCCTGAATATCCATCATCTCTGGCTAGTCCTTTGTCAAACTAATCTTTTCGCACTAGCGATCGTCGTAAGCCTTTGACGTGCCAAATATTCTGGCGATCGCTAGTGCGAAAAGTTAGGCTTGACCAGACACCGTGTCACGCAGTCGCCACCCCGCAATAGTTCATCGCCGCCACCGCATAAACGGCTGCCACCGAGGCCATGCCTTCGATGGAAACATTCTCGACATCGGCATGGGCTGTTTCGTTGCTGGGGCCATAATAGATGGTTGGCACTCCCGTTCCGCGCACATAGAGGTTCGCGTCGCCCACGATTCGTTTTCCGATCACGTCGGGCGCGACTCCCGTAACGGCCCGGTGGGCGGCTGAGACCGCTTGCACGAGAGGGTCGTCCGCAGGCGTTTCGAACGGTTCGCGCTCATGTTGCATCGACAAGGTCATGTCGAGCTGGCCTGCGGCAGCGATTGGTTCCACCAGCGATCGCAGCTCCTGAAGTACTTCGTTGGCCTCCCTGCCGGGTGCCCAGCGGCGGGTTCCCACGAGCTGGCAGCGGTGCGGAGTCCGGTTGAAGTAGTCTCCCGCTTCGACAATCCCCAGGTCGATTCGCTCGGCGCCGGCCAGGGAATGCACATCACCCTGATCAAGTTCGTTTTGCAACTCCACGATGCGGTTGATGACGTCACCCAAAAAGCGAATCGGGTTCTCAGAAAAGGGAACATATTGGGTGTGCACGCCGCCGCGATTCGATTTGAGTGTGATCGTAAAAACCATCGAGCCCATGCTCATCACCCAGAGTGCGGGGGGCCCTTCGACAATCACGATTCGATCGCACGCGATGCGGCCGCTGTTGATGTCGTCAATGAGGGCCAGCGGACCGTCTTTGGCAGCTTCCGGCTCTTCATGTCCCACGACGGCAGTCAGAAGCAAGTCGCCCTGGAGCTGTACTTCGGCGCTCGTCAAAGCCCGCGCGGCACCGAGCATGGCCGCCATGCCACCCTTCATGTCGGTCGAGCCGCGTCCGTACAGCAAATCACCATCACGAAATACGGGCTGATTGTTCTGATTGGGAATCGTGTCGAGGTGACCGTTGAGCATCAGCGTCGGCCCGGCGCCGCTGCCACGGATACGCACGTAGAGGTTGGGGCGCCCTGGGGTAACCTCCCGGACGTCGACCACCAGCCCTTGCTCTCGTAGCTGATCTGCGAAACAGTGGCAAACCTCTTTTTCGTGCAAGGTGACGCTGGGGATGCGAACGAGCCGCTCTGCAAAATCGGCAATCCAGCGACTGTCGACGTTCGCGATAACGTTTTCGAGGAGTGTCATAGGTTTCGGTGTTCAGTGTTCGGCGTTCGGGTAAGATGACAAGTACCTTGACCCCGAGCAACTCCATCCGTTAACCGGCCTGCTAATTGGCAGGTTTGGGCATGCCAGAGGAGTGGTGATCCACGATCAACCAGTGTCCGTTACGCTTTATGTAACTGAAACTGTATCTGGCAGGCAGCATCTTGATCTCAGCATCCTTCGCGTACGAGAACGTATAATAGCCTGTGTTGATTGCCATATCGCCGTAGACCCGGATATACGGGTCGTGGAAAGTTACCGTGAGCTTAGGCAGGTTCTTATAGGCGTTTACAAAATAGTCATGGATGGCCGCAGGATCATCTCGCCGTGTCCGCGAGATCGTTCCCCACAGGACCGCATCTTTGGCATAGAGGGAAAGAATCTTGTCGGGATTCTCAGTTGTCCCGACTGCCAAGTTTTCTTTCCATATCTTCATAGCAGCTTCCACGTCTTCCTTGTCCCCAGCCCGAGCGTGTAGGGCACTACCAAAGAGAAGAAGGAGCAAGATCGAGGATCGGAATACGGTGGGTTTGGTCATCGGTCTTCTACCGGCGTACGTTTTATGATCTGACACAGAACCGAGTACGGTTATTACAAAGGAAAGGAAAATGACAAGTAGGAAAATGAAGCTATCAAGCAACGTCGTGGCGCACCTGGGTAAAAAACGAATCGGCGTGCTGATCGAACCAGTCGATCATTTCGGTAAAACGCCGCAGCACGAAGGTCACCTTTTGAGCTGAGGGAACCTTGCGGCTGCCCCGCAAACGGATTTGGCACCATTGAGACCGCATCAACAGCGGTAGCCCCAGCCAATCGAGATCATTTAGCGGACTGATTCCATCATACGCACGGATTAAAACGCGGCACTGCGATCGTATGAGTTGGAATGGTTGTGTGAGCGACCAAATGTCGTTCGTGTTCAACGGTCCGTCCCGGCTGGCTGGAAAAAACATGAGCGCATCACAGATGTCACGCGCCCGCGCTTGCTCACTCATGTAGTCGAAGTCATAAATGGCCGAGACCTTGGAACCTTGAAAACGGATGTTGCCCGGATGGATATCGCCATGGATTACCGCACGTGGCAGCTGGGCGTACAAAGAGTCGTCTAAGCCGCCGCGAATGATATCGAGTTGAGCCCCTACAGCTGCCACTTGCTCAACCTCATCGTCAGTTTGGCAGAGAGGTTGCAGCTGCAAAAGATACTCCTTCAACAAATCGGGATGGTCCTCACGGATAAAACCTTCCTTCCCTTGTGGAATGTCGACCGCCAGCGCCCTATGAAATTGAGCCAGTGATTCTCCCACGTTCGCTATCGCGCGCTGGTCACCTTCTTGAAACGGATCGCCCGTAATCCATGTCATCAGCTCCACGATTTGGCCTTCGCAATGGATCCATGTTGCACCGGAAGGTGCCTCAAGCGGACTTGGCACCGGAAGCCCAGCATCTGCCAAGCGCTTAAGGCACTGATGATCGAACTGCACCAATTCCTCCGAACTGAATTCCGGTGAACGAATACGAATGACGATTCGACCGAATTCGCCTTCGGCCAAGTAGGTATGCGACGCCGTGCCGCCTAACGTAACGAGTCGACGCGGCGGCTGGAGGCCGAATTCAGAGAAAACCAGCGATAGTTTGCTGTCGCACGGGTCAGCGTTCACGTCAATGCGCTAACAGCGCCTCCCGGTAGCGGGCAGCAAAGCTGCGCCCATCGTATCCATCCTCACCCCAGTCGGATCCCTCAAGAAGGACAGGTATCCGATGATGCCGTTCTGAATGGAGTGCGGCAATCGCGGCCAACTCCGGCTCAAGTAATTCGTCCATCGAGTAAGGTGGGGACTCGGCGCGGCCAGCCAGGTATTCCAGATTGTACCGCAAAAAACCGCGATACACGTTCCCGCTGTCTATCTGAATCTGATAGACGGCCTTGTTCGACACAGCTGTCAGTTGCAGAGGCAAACGTGCAGATTCCACTCGGCACAACAGGCCAAATCGGCCGTCACCCCACGGCTGACGCTAACTCTAGTCAAGACGGGCAATTGCCCGTCTTGCCCTTTTGAAATTGACCCATAACAAGAATGTGATTATGT
>Ga0310121_10005463_pt1 | contig 10928 bp, 21 predicted proteins | sample CB27_Tmax_986_MG_FD_203504 | JGI IMG/M metagenome (GOLD analysis project Ga0310121, IMG submission 203504) | Marine microbial communities from Western Arctic Ocean, Canada - CB27_Tmax_986 | ecosystem: Environmental > Aquatic > Marine > Oceanic | place: Canada: Western Arctic Ocean | collected...
ATTTTTTGTTTGTTCACTTTCTAATCTCTCAACTGCTTGATTAACATCTTTTTCAGCAAGTTGGGATTTAGTTTCCAACATGGTAATTCTTTCAGTAACTCCAAAGTACGCCCATACACCAACAGCAACAGCGGCCATAATGGAAAGTAAATTCCTCATGGGCATTGAGATTGCTGTATTGTCGCTTATTTTCATTTCTTTGGTTTAATTCTTTTTTTAAGGTAATATGTTTTACCTTTTATTTTGTATGTTCTCCTTGGTGCTTTACCACCTACCCATGCTTCGTTGACATCTTTAGTAGATTTATCATCGCCTTTATATCTTCCACGTTTAGTTCTTGCACGTTTAACTTCTTTAGTTAAAACCAACGGTTGGTCATATGTGCTAATTAACTTGTCAAGCCATGCCCACATAAAATTACTCCTTTACTTTTTAAATGGATTTAATGATTTAATACCATTAACTGCACCTTTGGTTGCATTACCAACTCCTTTGGTAATATTTTTTCCTAATGATTTTGTTTTACCAACAACATCAGGCATTTTAACCTTTGGCATTTTTGGCATTTTTGGCATTTTAATATCAAACATTGTTTTCCTCTTTCTTTTTAATTATATTGCGTCCATGAATGCTTTAATGAATTCGGCATTAGCTTTACGAGTTCCATCGCAGATTGTACCTGCAGTTTCAACAGTTTCATCGCAAATTGTACCTGAGGTTGCAATTGAACTATTACAGAAATCGTTAGCAACGTCAATAACCCATTTTCTAACTTCTTCTAACATATTTGCTCCTTATTACTTTTTTTTAAACCATTCCAACGGATTTACTTTGTCAGCAAGATTTTCAACTTTCTCGTTAACCCACCATCCTATAGCAAAGCCTAGAATTAGTCCGATTGTAAAAAACATAATTGTCTCCTCCAAATTTATATACATAGATATTTATCGTAATTTTTCCCTAGGATTTTAATGTTATACAACTATTACCAGGTTGACAATGTTATAATATATGCTATTATAGTAGTATATTATGATAAATAGCATCGTAAGGAAAATATAGAAAATATGAAAAATATAGTAATTATGTTAACAACACTCTTCTTAGTAGGGTGTGCAAATATTGACAATCCAAAAATAGCATTTGGTAAAAAGTGTACTATGGACGCTCACCAGGTTGTATATTCATACCTTTGGATATATGATAAAGAGCAAGGATTAGACGCCAACAAAGAAAACTGCGCCTTTATTGCAGATTAATTTGGCCTAAATAAAATACTATGAGACGTATAGTTGGTTCATTATTAATAATAACGTTTTTAAATGGGTGTTCATTACCACTAATAGGTAGTTTTACATCAAGTGGAATAACAGGTGTGGCTACTGGAAATTACCAGAAGAGTTTAGTTTCAAGTGCAATTGATTTCGGTGTATATGAATCAACTGGTAAAACACCAGGTCAGCATTTATACGCATCATTATCAAACAAATATACAGATAAAAAATTAGAGAAACATTTTCCTAATAAAGAAATTAAATGGCCAGGTTGGCACACTTACGTTAAGCCAGTAACCTATACAGTCTTAGACAAGTATGCACCAAATTTTAAATCTCCACTAGCAGTAAAAACCCCAACACAGACGTTTAATAAAAAACCAAGTATTACTCAACATCAAGCAAAGTTAAAACGTAAACGTAATCAAATCTCCCATATCCGTTATCCAGCAATAAATTAGTTTATGTATAAACTCTTAATCCTAGCATACCTGATAACCCAAAATCCAATCGATACTCAACAAACATTTCAAATGCAACAAACATATAATACAATGGAAGATTGTAAAAAAGAATTACTTTTACAAACCAGAGATAACGGAACGTATGATGTGCTTTGGGAATTTGTAATAGATGGTAATTTTAAATGGGATTGGTTATTAGCAGGTTGTAAAAATGATGCTACAGGCGAAGAGTTCACAATTGAACCATCTTATCCTTTAGGCAAACCAGATGAGTTATTAGGTATTGATTTTAAACCTAATAGATTACAAATTTAATCTTCAACTGCAGAATCAGTTAAAGCAGACAAAGGTTTGTCCTTTAATTCTTTATCACAGACAGGACTATTAGGTGCAAATACACAAGTTAATGCTTCAACAATTGCCGGCATATTTCCTATGCTATCAGTTATTAATATTTTTTCTTCCACCGGCTTACTTATAATTGTTAAAGGTTTCATGGCACAACTAGTCAAGCCAAGTACAAGTAAAAGTATGGCGAGAGTCCAAATGATATTTCGTTCTAATTTTTTATCCATATACTCCACAGCAACTTAACTTTTCCATTAAGAAATAATGATAAACTAATAAGCCAATAATTATTCCTTCCAGCCAAGCCGCATACGCACACCAAACTGGATAGTCACGGATTAATTTTATCTTCCAATCCCAAAATTTTTTCAACAGCTTCTTCATATACTATTATTTACAATTGGTAATGTAAGACTTTTATTTGCTTTTAATGATTACTTGTTTTTAAGAATCTTTTCGTCAGCGATTCTATTTTTGTTTACACCTTTTTTGATTGTGTAATTGAGTGTGCCATGAGCTCCTGCTTCAACAGGTTGACGTTGACTTCTGAATAGAGCTTTTGCTTTTCTGTCTTCAGCAAGTTTTTCTGAATGCTTGATTAAATGTATTTTATCTCTCATGGTAAGTTTACTTATGTGTTTTTTGCAAGGCGGATATGCAAAGATTACATGGTAATATTGTCTATGTACACAGACACTCGACGAGCCTTTACCATGCGTGTGTGTTGCTCTTAGACGGTTTAAACGGTAGACTTAAATGGGTTTATAGTATAATATTATTGAATGCCCTTGTAGCTCAGCTGGTAGAGCAATTGATTTGTAATCAATAGGTCCGCGGTTCGAATCCGTGCGGGGGCACCACTAAAAAGCATAAATCTCAAAATGGACTCTATTACGAATTTTTTGGTAATAAAGAAGAATTTGGTGTTTTTGGTGTGACCGGTTCAGGTTTTTATTTTCTTGCAAACCATATAATATGACTATATAATAATATTATGATAGAAAAAATAAAAAATGGTTTAGGTAAACCTGCTGGTTGGATGTATTTTATTCTTGTTGTTGCTTTGTTGATTATCGTATCAAACAACGGAGATAAAGTTGACAATCTACAAGCAGACCTAGATAGTGCGAACACAGAAATCTCAACGTTAGAAACTACGTTAGAAGCGGCGGCAAACGAAATAGCTGTTAGAGATGATGCAATAGCAGGATGGGAATCAGATTCAGCGGCGGTTAATGCTAAATTAAATGATTCCGATTCTTTAAGAGGAGAGCTAGAAATGGAAGTAGCAGACTTACAAACTCGATTGTCTGCAAGTGCTTCAGCGTTAGACGCAAGTTCTTTAGCTTTAAATGACGCAATTGCAAATCCTGTTTGTTCAGCTTGTCCGGATTTAGAATGTCCACTACCAGAGCCAACAGTAACTGAATAGACCATAGCGGTCTGTTAGTGTAGCGGTCAACACGTCCCCCTGTCACGGGGAAGATCATGGGTTCGATTCCCATACAGACCGCCATGCTCTCTTTATAATTACTTTTGTGAAACGATTTTATTCAATTAAATTAAAGTACTACAAAGAAAAGATACAACCATATACAGCAAAGTTAGTATTAACAAAACAATCCCCATTAATAAATTACCTAAGTGAGAAGAAAGCGTTGAAGTGGGTATTTAGAAAAAAAAGAAATTTACTAGAAGCATATGCAGAAGAAAAGCATTTGATGATTGGAAAAATATTACATCCAGAACTGTTTGGTGATAAAGGTAGAGTAGGTTTTATGGAACTGTATATTTCACATATCATAAACAATAAAATTATGTTAGCCAAAGGGAGTACATGAAAATAGGACATTGGGCAGATAGTGAAATACCAGCGAATGAAAACCACGAAGGAATAGAAGTTAATAGTTTAGGATATCGTTGCCAAGAGTTTTCACCTTTGCCAATTGGTAAAAAGAATGTAATTATATTAGGTTGTTCGCATACATTTGGAGTTGGTCATGCAAAAAACACACATTGGGTTGCCCACCTATCAAAACACAATACAAAAGTATTAAGGTATTGGAATCTTGCATCACCAGGTTGTTCAGCAGACAGAATGGTGCGTATTCTTTATGGTGCAGAAAAAGTTATATTTCCTAAAATTATTATTTGTTGTTGGCCAAGTATTAGTAGAAGAGAACGTTTAGATGAAATTCCAATAGATTTATTTGGACGAGACAAATATAATAGATTTGAAACAGACGAGACAGACAAACAAAATTTTTTAAAAAATCTTTTTTTTGTACAACAATTTGCTGAAAAAGTACATGCAAAAACATTTCATTGCTTTGCTGAAGAAGTACAAGAAGTTACAAAAGATGTATTAGATTATGCTACATTAAAAAGTTGTTGGCCACCGTGGGATAAGCATCATTTACCTGAAGCACGTAAACAAAGAATCACAGATCCTAATTTAGCACAAGACGGAATCCACTACGGAGAGAAACATCATTTAGCTTTTGCTGAATTGTTTTTAAGCAGGTTTGGATTAAAATTAAAATAATTATAAATTTGTTTTATAATTTGTGAGTGAAAGTTTCTGAATGTAATTTCGGATACGGTTGTATTCTTCGTTGTCAGGCGGCAACATTTCATTAATATCTTGTCCAGTATTCCAGTCTTGTATTTTATTGAAATATATTTCATCAATTCCTAATCGTTCACCCAGTTCAACCATTGCTGGAATTTCTTGCCAATTATCTTTTTGTACTACCATGTGTAGTACAAATCTAAAGTTGTGTTGTTCTTTTAGTTCTGCTATGCATTCTAAGTTACGATTAATGCTATCCCACTTGCCTCCTAATCGTAGCTTCTCGTATGTTTCTTTTGTTGCTCCATCAATGCTAACGCCCAGTTCAGTTAAGTTTTCTATGATATGCGGAACTTGTGGATAGAAGTCTTTAACCATTAATCCATTTGTAAGAATAGAATATTTTATGTTATCTCCTACAGGTGTGTGTTCCATGAAGTGTCTATAAACGTGTGAAGCAAAAGGATCTCCATCTGATCCTATGTGTACTTGTATAGGATGATTGTATGTGTGTAACCAATCATTTATTTTGTCTGCAAGTCGGATTCGTTTTTTATATTGTGACCCTTCTTTATAAAATATTAAACCTTTACGACAGCTAGGACATCTTAAATTGCAAGAATCGTCTATGGCAAGTCTCAAATGCTGTATGCGTTCCGGCTGGCCATGCAATACAGCATTAGAATTGATATAAGAACATTGATGTTCATTACAATAACGATATGTGCGATCAGTTATAGATTCTTGTAAATGCCTATGCGTTTTAGAATTAATAATTTCTTCTAAGGATTGTATTTGTAAGTTTCCTATGCTTTGGGGAAGCCACGAGGTACATTCACAAGCATAACAAGAACCATTTTTATCTATTAAAATAGTATCATATGGTCTTGGACATATATTTTTAATTTGTAAATTTTTCTCTGTGTTTATTTTGTAATGATCAAATAATCTCTGATTTATCATCTATTTTTTAGTTCTTCTTCGTTTTTTAGTTTCCACTCGTCGGTAGTATTTGGATCCTCCCATTTGTATACTTCTGCTTCAGTACGACTGCAACCTATACAATAACCACTATTTTCATCAATGCTACACACACCAATACACGGAAAGCGATATATTTCATGACTGCTAATACTAAATCTTGCCATTTCTGTTAGGGTCAGTTAGCATATCCATAGTTAATGTTTCGCCCGGCTTTAATACTAACGTGTTATTATCGGGTTCGTGTTGTTGTTTCAAGATTTTTCTATTACGAGAACGTCGTTGGCGATCCATTTGTTTCTGTTGTCTTTTAAGAGATCGTTCGCCTTTTTGGGCCTTATATGTATAATGTATTCCCATAATTTTCTTCTCATTGTTGTTTGTAATTATCAGATTCAAAAGAGGGGCGTAATCCTTTTTACGCTGTTAAACGCTTTGCGTTATTTTAAAAATTTACGCTTTACGCAATTTTAACTATTCTGCCGTATAATCCATAATGAACTTTGGATTACTACGTATACCCGTGGCACCGGTCCTGTAATTCTTTTCAAACGCCTGGGGTGTTTTATTTTTCCAATGACTAGAATAGTCTTCCCATACTTTTAATGATTGAAAGTTTTCTTTTTTGGCTAGGTCTATGAGGCCATCAAAAAGTGTGTGTGCTCCGGTGTATTTGTTCTTTCCGTTGTTTGCTGGCACGTTCTCGTTGATGGCAGGTCCACGCCCACAGGCTGAACAAAATTCACTATAATATTGCTCATGTGGGCTTTCAATAAATTGGTCGAAAAAATTTTGATTCTTGTTTGGGTAATTCTGTTTTATGTACTTTGCTAAAATATGACACTGCTTGATATAAAATTCTGGCAGGTCCGGTGCGTAGTAAAACATCTCGAACTCACTAATAGATCCACGATACTCTTGAATTATCTTGTCAATGAATCTATGATAAATTTTACCTGCACTTAGATAAAGGTATGGTTTTTCTAGAGCAACGATAACTCCTGTGCTACTGTCGGAAATGTTACACAGGTTCACTGTGAACCATTCAAAATCACTAGGTTGGAATAGTCCGTCGTCCACGAAATACTTCTTATCGGGGGTCATCCAACCGTAATATCTTTCATACTGTTTAGAGCCGACCTCCACTGTTGTTATTTTTACTTGTGGGTTTATCTCCTTGTAGCGATTGGCCAGTGGCAGTTGCCAGTTGTAATATTCTGCTGACCGTATCGGATTCATCGTCCAGTGCAACAATAATATTTCGTCTATGGGTATTTTGTGCCTGGCAAATGATCTTAGGACATGGTGTGAATCCCTGCCCCCGCTATACCATAAAGATAGTTTCCTGTATTTTTGACGCAACTGCAGACAACGTTGGTGCACTAGGTTGTCCCATGTTTGCGTAGGTTCCCTGGACCAGTCATAGCGATCATAAACATGGTCGTGGAAATAGAATCTGAATTCTCGCTTGGATTCTCCTATCTCTTGCCACGCTTCCAATTGATTGTAGATGTGTTTGTCACCTACTACCCAATGTGGTATATCCATTACATCCATTTTTATTTCTTACACAGGAAAGTCGTGAAGCACCAATCTGCATCCATGACTGCGACTGTGAATCCCAATGCCGACAATTTACGCTGAAACCATTCTGCAGAATTGATAAACATTACATTCTCTATTTGTCTTTGTTTTTCCTTTATTGTTTTTTTTGGCACACCCAATTTCAATTTGTGATCGTGATACATTTTTATCAGGTCTGCATTTTTACTTGTTTTCTCACTAATGATCATTGTACCACCATTTGTTAAACTATCACTCATAGATTTTAAATAATTTTCTTTGTCTTTGATAAAGTGTAATGTCCAATTACACAAAATCATATCATACTGATCCTTAGGAAACACGTCACTCAAAATATAGGTTGCTATGTCTTTAGGTGCATGGTTGAGCATATGAATACTGTTATCAACACCGTGTAAGTTTGTGAAACCTTGTGCGTGAAGCTTTTTCAAAGTGTGTCCTGTGGCACATCCTACGTCGATAATTTTGGCTTCTTTGTTAAGATTGAGCGTACAATATCTTGCACACTTGTCAGTCACTACTTCATAATTTGGTATGTGTTTCCTAGCGTGTTCAACAAACACAGGGGCTATGCTTTCATCAAACAGCCAATCCTTATGACCAGTCGATCCATTTTTCATTCCATACCTCCGGGTTGTTAACCATTTCGTTGAATAAGTTCGGCCGGGTGGCCGCGGCATCGCGTGTGCCCTCTACTACAAAAAATCCAGGCCTGTTCTTGTCTCTAAACATACCTATATCCTCAGGTATGACCTTTTTGAAGTAATCATAACTGTCGGTACTGGACGAGAAGCCGTTCATTCTCATTAGTAGTTGAACTGCTTTCATACTCGTGTGTACAGATGCACAATAGACACTGGCATTCTTCCCAGACGTCTGGGTCATCTCGTCTTCTTGCCATTCCTGGTAAGGAATGTCGTATTCCAACTTTCTCCATAGCTCATCGGAGATCTCGTGTTGGTTGTCGTTCCACATGACCTTAGGGTGCCTCCAATTGAGAGCAATACGGTCAGCACGTTCGCACAAATTTTTAAGAAACCATGCATGATCAATCTGGCTGAATGATACGCCCCAGCAAAAAATGATATCGTATTTCTCTGTGTGGTTGGCAAAATAATCTTCCAGGCTTGAAGTAATAATGTTCCAGTTTTCATCCGGGTGATATTTCTGCATCAACTTAACACCCTTGTCTGCAAATTCCTTGATTATTTCTACACCGGTGTACCTTACAGCACCGTTGTTCAAACACCAGTCCCCGGTCTGTGAGATGTATGATCCGATGTCTAATATTGACTTGCCTTTGATCAGTTCTGGAGGCAGAAGACGTTCGTGTTTGTATATGGTTTTTTGGTCAGTCATCCTTAGACCAAACTTTTCTGGACGATTCTTTCTCCAGTCACTTGTAAGTAGTTCTTTGTTAAATTGTTTCATGTTGATATTTACTTTCCTGTTATTTTCCTAAAAAAATTTTTGTAACTTCATCGTTATCAATTAGGTCTTTTGAATTTCCATTGATAACCATTCTTCCGCTTTCAAGAACATAACCTCTGTTAGCTATGCTCAATGCCAGTCTGACATTTTGTTCAACAAAAAATATCGATATACCTTCATTGACTATATTTTTGAATACTTTGATTAGATCTTTTATTACTATTGGTGATAGTCCTAAAAAAGGTTCATCAACCATTAGAAGTTTAGGAAGACCCATCATGCCTCTTGCTATCGCGAGCATTTGCTGTTCACCACCTGACATTGTACGAGCAAGTTGATTTGATCTTGCTTTTAATTTAGGAAAAATTTTATACACTTTAACTAGTGAACTATCTAATTCTTCTTTGGCTTTAGGGTGCCACGCACCTAGTAAAAGATTTTGCATAACTGTCAGGTGAGGGAAAACTCTACGTCTTTCTAGTACATGTGAGATACCTAACGCAGTTCTTTTGTGTGTTGGAATATTGGAAATTAAATTATTATCAAAGTGTATACTTCCATTTTTATGCGGCACCAAATTACTAATTGTATTTAAAATTGTACTTTTTCCAGAGCCATTTGGACCAAGCAAAGCAACCATTTCACCTTCTTTTACATTGATCGATATATCCCAAATGACTTGGTAGTCATTATATAATACGTCAATGTTTTTAATATCAAGTAGCGTCATAAGTTCCTAGATAAGAGTCTACAACCTTTTTGTTATTTTGAATTTGTTTGGGAGAACCGTAGGCTATCTTTTCTCCTTGATCCAATGCTAAAATGTTATCTGATATTTCCATTATTATGTTTATATTGTGTTCTATTGTAATAATTGTTACACCAGATGTTTTCAGTTTCTTTATTAATTGCACCAGTCCAGGTATAGTTTTTTGATCAACTCCACCGGTTACTTCGTCCATCAACAATAACTTAGGTTCTATTGCTATTGCTCTAGCCATCTCTAATCTTTTCCTTTGGCCTGTGGAAAGTTCTTTCGCTAGATGATGTCTCATGTCTAATAGGTCAACAAAATCAATAATCTCCAATGCTCGATCTCTCGCTTTTCTAATATTGGTCTCTCTTGCAAAGCATCCAATCATTACGTTTTCAAGCAGAGTTTGATCTGCAAAAGGTTTTAATTTTTGAAAAGTCCTTCCGATTCCAAGTTTACTAATTTTATCAGGACTATATCCAAATATATCCTTTTCTAAAAATTTTACTTTTCCATTGTCCGCTTTTGTATAACCTGTAATTAAATCAAACAAAGTTGATTTTCCTGCACCATTAGGTCCAATAACTCCAAGTATACTTCCCTTCTCGACATCAAATGAAACGTTGTTATTAGCCTTTATACCACCAAAATGTTTACTTAAATTTTCCACCTCTAATATTTTCATTTTTGTTTTTTCCTTGTCAAAATATTTTTAGGTAGCAAAGAGATTAATCCATCTGGTCTAAAAATACATATCAACATTAAAATTAATCCATAAAAGATTAAATCAACCGCACCACCAGTGCCTCCTAGATAAATTCTTGTATATTCAGATATAGGAATTAATATTGATGCTCCTATCAAAGGTCCCCAAACACTACCTATACCACCAAGCACAGTAATCAATAAAACAATTATAGAGGTTTCTATAGTGAATACTCTAGCAGGATCAATAATCAAAATATATTGAGCGAACAAACTTCCCATTGGAGCCATTATCATTGCGGAGATTACATACGCAATTATCTTGTAGTTGGAAACATTGATGCATAAACTTGAAGCGGCCTGTGGCTCATCTCTTACTGCACGTAATCTGTATCCTAATCTTGATCTACTTAAGATCCACACAAGATAGAAGGTTACGATAAAAAACATTAAAAAAATATAGTAATAAGGTACCTTACTTGTATGAAACTGCAAAGCCAACCAAGAGTCAGCAGAGGTTATTGGTATCCATAAACCTGAGGCCGCGCCCACCAAATCCCATCTTTGGAAAACTAATTGAAAACTTATTCCTATCAGTAAAGTTGCAATAGCAAAATAATGCCCGTGTAATCTTAACATTGGGATTCCAATTAATATCGCAAAGACCGCCGATAAGAATATTCCAAACAAAATACCCAGCCATGGCGATATCCCATAATGAGTATAAAGGAATGCAGTAGCATATGCACCAATACCAAAAAAGGCCCCATGACCTAAACTAATCTGACCAGAAAAACCTGCTATAACATTCCATG
>Ga0310121_10005464_pt1 | contig 10926 bp, 3 predicted proteins | sample CB27_Tmax_986_MG_FD_203504 | JGI IMG/M metagenome (GOLD analysis project Ga0310121, IMG submission 203504) | Marine microbial communities from Western Arctic Ocean, Canada - CB27_Tmax_986 | ecosystem: Environmental > Aquatic > Marine > Oceanic | place: Canada: Western Arctic Ocean | collected...
CGTTTTGATCCAAAAACATTTTCGCAAAGGACGTCGCTTTTTCAGATATCAATTTGGCTCACCGCCAAATCAGAATATTTCCTCCTCAAAATACCCCGTAATTACCGCCTCAAAGAGATTGCACCCTGTCAGAGTAGAAGATGAGAAAAGAAGAAAGTGCCAAATGATGTTCCTCAAACAATGTCGCTTGCCGTGCCCGCCCTTATCAATACTACTTGCGTTTCTCTCGGTCGCCAATGTGCTTCCCCTCGCCACGGGACAGGAGCCATCGCCGCCGAAATACGAGTACAAGGTCGAGCGCAACGTTCGCGTCCGCATGCGTGACGGAGTCCATCTGGCCACCGACCTTTACATTCCAATGGAAAACGGTCGTCCCCTCGAGGGGAAAATCCCGGCGGTGCTGGCGCGATCGCCCTACGACAAGACTCTTAACGAAGGCCATTCGAGTTTTTTTGCCCAGCACGGCTATCTGGCCGCGGCCCAAGACTGTCGGGGACGTTTTGAATCGGAAGGAGAATTCTTCCCATTTGTCGATGATCCGGAGGATGGTTACGACACGATCGAGTGGCTGGCGAAGCATCCCTTATGCAACGGCAAGGTGGGAATGCACGGTCCCTCCTATTTGGCCTGGGTGCAGTTCGAGGCCGCCAGCCTGAATCCGCCTTCGTTGGTTACCATGATTCCATTCCAGGGGCCGATCAACGCCTACCATTACAGCATGCGGGTGGGCGGTGCGTTACATCTCGGTCTCCTGCAGTGGGTGGTCAAGGTCGCGGAGAGCGGCAAGGAGGCCAAACAGGACCCCCTGGTTGCCAAAACGGTCGCCACCATGAGCTCAGGTCAGTCCTTTCTATATTGGGCGTCTCGCATACCTTGGGAGAGAGGCACGACACCGCTGGCGACCGCACCGACCTATGAAGACGCCGCCTTTCAGCTCTACTTTGAAAACAATGACTATACCGATTTCTGGCGGCAGCCCGGATTGGGGATGGACGAATACTTTGATTCCTTTCCAGATATGCCCATCCTGTGGGTTACCAGCTGGTTTGACTGGTACCCGCGGACCATCAGCGACGGCTACCAGAAAATGGTCAAGCTGGGCCGCAAGAATCAATACTTGCTGTGTGGCCCTTGGACACACTCCAACTTTCGCTCAGTCGTGGGCGATGTAGACTTCGGTTCAATAGGTTTTGACGTACACAATTACGATGACTTTCTGCAATTGGAACTCCGCTGGTTTGATCGCTGGTTAAAGGATGATGTGGATGCGGACATTGGCCAGCCGGTAAGATTGATTGTGATGGGCGGTGGCGACGGTCGGCGTACCGCCAACGGTCACTTGAACCATGGTGGTCAGTGGCACCACGGCGAACATTGGCCGTTCGAAGGTGTACAACCGACGCATTTTTATCTGCGTCAGGATGGCACACTATCAAGTGACACCCCGACGCGAGACGACTCGTCCACTACCTATGCTTACGATCCGACGAATACCGTTTCGAGCAATGGCCGCTGCATCGTCTCCTACGGCCAGGGGGCTCGGGCTGGCTTTTCCGGGATGGGACCGCGCGATCAGATCGACCTGGAAACCCTGCCCGGACACGGGTATCCGGGAAAGCCCATCGTCGAGCGTCCCGACGTGATACACTTCCAGACACCGGTCCTCACCGAGGACGTCCGCATTGCAGGAAACATCCAGGTTCGCCTCTGGTGCTCCTCCGATGCACCTGACACGGATTTCTACGTGAAGTTGCTCGACATTCATCCACCCAGCGACGATTACCCTAACGGGTATTCTTTTCCGGTCTCCGAGGGGATCCTGCGAGCTCGGTTTCGGCAAGGCTTTGAAAAGCCGACGCTGATGAAACCCGACGAAATCTACCAGCTGGAGTTTCCGCTCGAACCGGCTGCCAATTTGTACAAGGCAGGCCATCGTATCGGAGCCTACATCTGCAGCAGCAATTTTCCTAACTTCGACATTAATCCCAACACGGGCGATCCGAATGACCGGCGACCCCGAATCGCCCACAATACGATCCACCATGATGCCAATCACCCATCGTCGATTGTGTTGCCCGTCGATACGCACCCGTGACACCAAGGCGTTACCTGCTGGTCCGCGTCCAACGCCATATCAACCAGCCGGTCGTGCAAACGCCATGGACTATATGGCAAGCTATCCCGCAGTCGCACCATGGACCATTCTTCGAACGCCGTATCGATCTCATTCCAACGCCGCCGCGGCGCCAGCAACCCCGTTGTCCATCGTACAGAGCCTTGGGTGTCGATTGGCGATGCATTTACCGTGGATTCTCGACCAACGGAATCGTCCCTGTACCCGTTTAGGTCGACCATCCGCGGATGGAACCGCGATGTACCGCGTGCAGCGGAGGCGAACAGGTCATTACCAATCGCGGCGCGCGGCACTCGCGCTTGGCCGTCATCTGTATCAGCTTCATTTGTATCAGCCGTGATGCTCCGCCAGACCACTGGGACAGCGAACAACTTGTTGCCATTCCAAAGGTTGAAGTCCCTGAAATCGGTTACTCCGTCCGCATTAAAGTCGGCTGTGGACCACACGTTCCCAGTAGTAAACTTATGGCCATTCCACGTGTTGAAGTCCACACCGTTTACCATGCCGTCAAGATTTGCATCGCCGAACTGCGTCGCTTTGAGGTCTAGCACCCAGTGTTGTAAGTCGCTTAGATCCACCTGTCCATCGTCCGTAACATCGAACGCGACGCCGTGCGTGCTCGCCATGATTTCCGCACTCAACGCGTCAATATCGTTCCCATCCAAATCGCCGTCGTTGTCAAAGTCTCCCGCCAACGTGGTGATTGCCGGGTTCCCGCCCTCCGCCGCACTAACCCGCCAGTTGGCCGAATCTCCATAGTCGCTCTCTACATCGATGACTACCAATGACGGACCGTCGCCATCGGCCGCCTCTGGCCAGGGTGCCAGATCGTCGTACGCAAAATCGTGAATGGCGCCATCCAGCGCATCGACCAGGATTACGCGCTCGCCCTGGTCGGAGAATTTTCCTTCGGTCGGCTCGCCTGCCACGGGCAAACCAGTCCCGTAGCGCGCCTCGAACGCCGCTTGATTTGCCACGACCAGTACGAACTGACCGGGTTCCAGCGTGTTGATGCCATCTGCCCCGAAACGAAACTCCACGCCGGCAGTGAACCCCACGCCCCTCAAATCAAGTGTTTGAGGACCGTTGTTTTGGAGCTCGACAAATTCAAAGTCGTCCTCCGTGGCACCGGCGACAATTGCCAATTCGGCCGGCGTCGGATCCTGAGGATGATAGTGCAACTCAGTAATCCGTAAATAACGCTGGGCCGTTGACAACTCATTGGGCACGTCCACGGTGGCGATCAATTCATTGTCCGCGGCAAACAATTGGATCATAGCATCGGGATTATTGAGATGTCCTTCGTAACCTCCCTGTACGAATAACCCCTGACCCCCGCCTGGTCCTTCCGTGCGACCACGGAACGCGTTGACATTGGGAGAAACATAAAGCGATTCACCGGCGGGAATCACCGTGCCCGGCTGAAACGCGAACCGAACCGTTCCTTCCAGACGCCAGCCAGAGATGTCGACCGCCGCTGCGTGGGGATTGTCCAATCGGATATACGCTTCGTCTTGATTACCCGATCCGGGGTGCACTTCGATTTCGCCAAACTCAATTTGCAGATTTTCCAGCTGGGCATCAGGGATGCCGGCATTGTTAGGAAATCCGGGATTTTGGATGCTATGGTGCTGAAACAAATGGACGCGGCGCCGCGGCAGGTAGTCTTCGGTGATCTTGTCCAGTCCCTGAGAAAAACTCAGATTCGCACCCCACGGCCACGGGCTGGCCCATCGCGCCAGGTCGTCAGATACGTCGGGGCCCAATAACGATTGCAGCTGGTCGCGGCGGATATCAAAGAAGGACGGATCGGGCGATCCGGGTGGCTTGAGCATTACATCCATCAGCGTACGCAAACGCCGCAGATACATCTCGCGGGTGGCGGGCGTGGCGATAATGGCATCCATCAGGTAATTGACCCGCTGGAAATAACGTCCTCCAGTCGGCGTCTCGCTGAAGCCGGTGCTGCCAAAAAACGGATGCATGGGTGCGGCCGGGCCGGAGGGCAGGCTGTCGTCATCGGCCCAAACGGTGTCCTGATTGGCATCCGGCTGTCCAAACGACAAGTCTTTATCCCACGGAATGACGAACCACTCGCCCGTGCCCTCCGTATCGCGATAGAGAAAAAAATTCTTTTCGGAATAATCGACGTCGCCCAGCACCTGCATGGTCGCCATGTAGTTGATGACCTTGGGCAGGTCGATATTGTCCAGCAAATACTCACTCCGATTGGCGTTGGTGGGAGCCACTCCGTCGACGAGTGACTGCAGGTCACCGCGATCTTCGTCTTGGCGGGTTTTCTTGTCACCGAAATTTGTCTGGAGACCGCCGACGCTGTTGACCTTTAGCTTGTAGAGTGCTCCGTCGGAATCGAGATCGTTGCGCCGCAAAAATTTAGGGTCGACCTGTTCGACAAAGAACGAAACGCTGTAGAACTTTCCATTGCGATGCATCCTGACGTTGAAGGCAACGGGCGTAGGGACTCCGGCAGCGGCCAGGGCCTCCATCGCCAAAACCCCGCGGACATACGTCTTTTCCGGGTACGTGCCGTTCACGTTGATTTCGTCGACACGGTCTTCGTTAGGGTCAAACAGGAAATGGTGATCATCATTGAATTCGAACTTGTAACTCTTCTTCGGCCAGACGCGTGACACACCACCGCGAATACGAACGAAGATATTGTCGTGGAACTCGCCGTCGTGGAAGAAAGAGGCCCGCGTGCCCACACCCGTATCGGCCGCCGCCTCATCCTGAGTGAACCATTGGTAGAACGGTAGACTCGCGTTTACGGTCGGTTCGATGACGACCGTCCCAAAGTATTCCGCGGACTCCGTCGGATCGAGAAACACCGGGGCACGGCTAGTCCGCCCGCCGTTATCCGTGGCGGTGACATAGTACCGGATCATCTTGCCGCCCAATTGCCCGCTCGTGCCTCCAGAAGCGACCAACGCGGAGTTCAACTGAGCCGCCGTCACGACGCCTGTGTAAACACTGTCCTGGGCTACGGCATCGCCCTCCGTTCCGCTGTCGTTCATCGCAGCGGTTGCCTCACTGCCGTACATGACTCGATAATGCAGCGAGATGTTGCTGATGGCCGCTCCGGCTTCGGTCATCGTGGCGGTAATCACCAAATCGTCGGCGGCTGTAGGTTGATTTGGAGTATGAGTCACGTTTTCGATAACGGGGCCGATTGGCCGATCCAACCGACCATTGGCTGCGCCAGGCGTGGGTTGCAGGAAGTATCCCATCTCTTGCGCGTTGAGTGTTCCGGCCACCAGTTCTGGCAAGATCAGGAAATCATCGTCGTCGATGCTGGCGTTGAGTCCCTGAATCGCCAACACATTGTCGCCGGCATGGAGTGAACTGACGTGTGCGGAAACGTCGATCTCCTCGAACCGGATCGCGTCGATAAAGAACCGCTCATCCGTTGCCGTCGCATTGAAAGAGAGAGGTTGTTCCGGCAGCCCCAGCGCGTTGCGACGCGCCACCTCCTGGCCATTGACGTAGGCCACGAAGCCGTCGTTATACTTGACGCGCAAAGTCAAGGAATCGACGTCCGCCGGATTCTCAACAGTGAAGCTGGTCCGCAGGTAGGCCGTCGAATTGACCTGCAGCATCTGCGGTCCAATGTCCGTACCCAACGCAACTCCACCCACGGGGCGACCATGGAATTGAACTTCGGAAAGACCAACTTGGGTTCCCGATGACAACATCCCGCTAAAACGGATAAATCGACCTCGCAAAGTGACTTGCGACAGATCATGGTTGGTGGTGGTATCCAGCAGTGGATTTACCGCCTGGGCCGCGGAGAGCGTCAATCCGTTGAAACGGTAGTTTTCACCACGATAAAAGTTGCCGCCTCCGGTACCTGGTGAGATCGGCACGGGGGGCGCGACGCGCTGAAAACCGGTTGCATCCGCCGCGCTTGTGCCGGTTGACGAGATCTGCAGATCGAACGCGCCAGTTCCCATTTCCGTACAGCACAGGTTGTTGAAGTTCCAGATATGCATCACGTCGATGTCGTGCTCGGCACCCAGGTCAAATACGATGGAACCAGTCTGCTGCGACATCAACCAATGCAGACCGGGCACATTGTCGTTCTGATGGAACAGCTTGTCGGGTCCGCCGAAATTGGCGGAATTCATGAGACCAGTGCCGTTGACCACATTGTCTTCGTCGTTTCCTGCCACGGCAGGACTCGATCCAATAACGTGGGTGTTTCCCAAGGGAATGACGATCTGATTCAAAAACGGGTCCACGGTTTGCCCATGATCCACGGGCTTGCCGTAAAACTGCACTTCCGAAAGACCAATTTTGGAACCCGGTGAGGTCAAACCGTCGAACCGGATAAACCGTGCACGCAATGTGAGGTCAGAGAAATCGTGATGCTCTCCAACATGAAGAAGCGGATTAACTGCCTGTGCTTCGCCCAGGCTGAGCCCGTTGAAACGGTAATTCTCGCCGCGATAGAAAGAGAAGCTATTCGGTCCCAGGCCCGAGTCGATGGGTAAACTAGCTACGACGGATTCAAAATTCGTGGCGATTGCCGCGTTCGCTCCCGTCGTCGAAGCCCGCAGCTCGAGTTGGTTCACGCCGCGATCCAGATGCTCGCGATCGTTAAGATTCCACAAGTGCATGACGTCGACGTCGTATACCGCTCCCAGATCGAACGTGATCGAGCCCGTGCTCGCGCTCATGACCCAATGCAGGCCGCCCGCGCTGCTGTTGTCGTGATAAAGCTTGTTGTCCGACCCCGACGACACCGAATTGAACAGGCCGGAACCATCGACCAAATGGTGCTCTCCATCACCGGGGTCGGACGGACTTGAGGTAGCAACCGTCACGCCCGTGATGAGGCTAGGGGGATGAGGTGCCGCCGAAGAATTGACGAACGCATCCCCGAAGCCGACCCTGGTCGTTCCTGTCGTCCAACTAGTCTCTTCAAACGGTTCGTGAACCGGGTTTCCGGTCCAAGTCGCTGCCAGCGAATCGTCGAGCGGAACTAAAATGCGGACCGGATCACCCGTGGATACCAATGTCATTGGCTCAAATCCAAAACCAAATGAATGATCTTGGAACTGCCGTGGGAACCGTGGCTCAAATTCGAAGGCAACCGTAATTCCATCTGGCTTAACGAGTGCCAGATTTTCGCCCTCAGAATTGAGCTGGAAACTGGTGTGCAGGTTGCCGCCAGGGTCGCGACTGTCGGGCAAATTGTCGCCCGCGCCCGAGGCGAAAACGACCAAGAATTCGCCCGGGTCAAGCACCTCATTGGGAAACGTCCACTTTTCGAGTTCAGTGGGGTCGTCGGTGGCATGCCATCCAACCAAGTCAATAGCCTGGTCGCCGGCGTTGTACAATTCAAACCAGTCGGGATACTGAGGCGGTTGGGAGCCGTCCGCCAGTGTCCGGTCATTGTTGGCCATGACCTCAGTGATAAGGGGATTGGCAACTAGCAGATGCCGAGGCTCCAGGTGTTCGAAACGCAATCGCGGAACTCCTGGTCTAGCGGCACGCTGGGTGCGACCGGTCAGCGCAAATCGGCCGTTATCGCGTGACTTGCGATAGCAGTGCGTCTTCGCGCTCCAACGGTAAGTCATCGACGTATCCCCTGGGTATCGGAAAGGTCGAGTGGAAGAGAACTGGAATGATACGGAAGAAACTACCTACTCCCGAGCCTCGCGCGCGTAGGCGATCAGATCGGCTAGGTCTTCCACGGAGAGATCTTTTTCCAGTCCGTCGGGCATCATCGATTTTCCCGTGCTGGTCAGCTCTTCCAATTCGCCTCGCAATAAAACCTGTTCCTTACCGTCTTGGCCAATCAAAGTCACGCTGTTGCCCGTTTCCCCGGCGATCATGCCCGAGTAGGTGCGGCCGTCGGCGGTGAAGGCTACGTAGTTCATGTACCGTGCGTCCACACTGCGGCTGGGGTCCAAGATCGAATTCAATAGAGCGCCAACCGACTTGTCGGTCAAGGACGCTAGATTTGGACCGACTTCACTCCCTTCGCCGCCCAGTTTGTGACATGCGGTACACGTTTTCTTAAAGTTGGCTTTGCCACGTGACGCGCTGCCCGATAATTCCAAAACTCCCCGGTAATCTTCCAACACTTGTTGCCGATCAGTGGTCGACGAGGTTGCCAGTAGTCGCTTGGCGCGGGCGCCCTCCTGGCGGTGCTCGGCCAAACTCCGCTGCGTAACCGTATCCAGATCGGCCGGCAGCACTCGCCCCTTCTCGATTTCGTCCAACAGCCCCTTCAGCCACGGGCCACGGCTGAGCAAAGTTGACAGAATCCGTGATCGCAGCGCCGGCGAGTGAGCTTCCCAGTTGGCCAACAGCCGACCGGGCACATCATCGCTCCCGAGCCCACCCAATTGCTCGACGGCGGCCGCTTGCACGGCCGGTGGTGTGCTGACCACGAGCAGGTCGGTCAGCAGCACTCGATCGTCATCGTGCTGGCCCAGCCCGCGACCCAAGCTGCCGATGGCAACCTTACGGTCGGCCGGATCGGCCTCGGCGTCCATGGCTACGTGACGTGCCGAGGCAAAGATACCCTCTAATGCTTCGCGAGTGTTCCGCCCGGAGGGATCCGCCGAGTCGACCAGCTGGGCAAGCGAGCGGTTATGTTTTGCTAACGCCTCACTCAGCTGAGCTATCGTCGCAAATGTCCAACCACTGTCCTGATCGGATGCCTTGGTTGTGATCAGGTCGAGCAGAACGGCAAGATCCTTGTCCGCCGCCACCGCCGCGGCCGTGATCAGCAACTGGCCAAGTACGTGCTCCGAATAGGCCGGGGTATCGCCTTCGGCCAACAAATTACTCAAGACCGTCATCACATTCTGGACGTGAATCGAGCTGATAACGGCCGCCGCCAGATAAGGATTTTCGGCACCTTGCCGAGCCAGCTGTTCGAGAACACGTGCGGTATCTCGATCGCCACCCCATGCGCCCAGAGTAAACGCCAGTTGTAGGCGCACCTGGGCGTCTGAATCGTCAACCAACTTGATAACGGCACTCTTTAGCGCCATGCCTCGTTGGGCGACCGATTCGGTCATCCTCACGGCATGGCGGCGGACGTCAGCGTGCTCATCGGACAGGGCGTGGACCAACACCCGCTGCGACAACTCATCGAGCCCGTCCAGCACGCACAACGCTTGCAGCCTGGCAACCGCCTGACTGCTACTGGTGACGAGTTGTTCCAATTTTTCGGTCACTGACGGATCGTTCAACCACAACAGCATTTGGTGAGCCTTGTCACGAATCCAACCGTTTGGGCTTTCCAGCTGATCTACCAACTCAGTCGGCGACATCGTGTGCAGCTGCGGGATCACAAGCGCCTCTTGTGACTGAGCCTCTTGTGACTGAGCCTCTTGTGACTGAGCCTCTTGTGACTGAGCCTCTTGCGATTGGGGAAAAATGCGATAAATACGCCCTCGATCGTCCCCCTCGCGGTAGTGTGGCCGGAGCTCCTCTCGTCCCTCGGGCCCAAGGTATCGCGGATGCTCGATCATGTAGCGGTAGACGTCGACGACCCACAGCGCCCCGTCCGGGCCCGTGCGCGCCATCACGGGCCGACACCAGCGATCGGCCGATGCCAGGAAATCAATGGGACCGTCGGATTCGTCTCGCTGTAATTGGAAACTTACACCCTCGTTGGTTACCAAATTGTGTTGGACCAGGTTGTGAAAAGGCTCGCAGGTAAAAGCATGGCGGACATCACCGTCGCCAAACAGTAACTGGTCGCGATAGATAGCGGGCCCACACGCTGATGTGAATCGCCCCGACTGTTCAAACGAATGGAACCGTTTTTGGGACGGTTTAGCGGGGTAGACCATTGGGTTGCCGGGGCTGAGCATTTGCTTGGAATCGGGCGGCGCGGCGTGGGGATTGCGACGGGTGTAACGGTCCGGCAGCACGTAATGCCAAATTGGATAACTATTGTTGAGACCAAACCAATTGCCCCAGGCGTCGCGAATTCGTCCGAACTGCGACCGGCCTTCGACGGCATCAAGACGGCCGTCGTCGGGACGAATCCGTACATCGCGTCCACTCATGTCCGCGGTAGCTCCGGTTGTCGTGGACTTAACCTCGCCACGACTTTCCAATCCGTTGGCGCAATGGACCCAATTGTCCAATCCCCACCGCAGGCCGTTGACGCGCAGTTGCTGGTTGCCCTCGCTGAATCCTGTGTACAGCACGCGCTGCAGATCGGCCCGTCCATCGCCGTCGGTATCCTCCGCATAAATAATATCCGGCGCGCCGGTAACCAGTACGCCGTCGCGCCAGGCGAGAATCCCATTGGGAAAATTAATATTCTCCAAAAACAGCGTCGATTTGTCGTAGCGGCCATCACCGTTGCTGTCTTCGAGAAAACGAATGCGGCCCCCCGCGCTTCCTTTTCCGTCCATACCCAGCGGGTAGTCAGCCATTTCCACCACCCAGAGGCGACCGTCAGCGCCCCAATCGATTGCTACCGGATCGACCACCATCGGCTCGGACGCGACCAACTCCACCTGATAACCGTCGCGTACGTGGAGTTGGTTTAGCGAATCAGCGGGCGAACTCGGTGGGGGATCCGGCTTTGCGAGTGGCGACTCGACGCGATTCAGATCCGCGGACGAACGTCCCCGGCTTCCCGCGCCGGCCGGGGAGTCCAGCGCAAACAACCGCACTGCCCGCAAGTCAGCAGTTCCCGGCGAGCTGATTCATTCTCCTGTCGCGATGGCCGACTGGGGAGGATCGGTCGTCTTGGGCGATCACGAAGCCTGATTGCTCAGAGTTGTCGTTCGGAT
>Ga0310121_10005465_pt1 | contig 10925 bp, 7 predicted proteins | sample CB27_Tmax_986_MG_FD_203504 | JGI IMG/M metagenome (GOLD analysis project Ga0310121, IMG submission 203504) | Marine microbial communities from Western Arctic Ocean, Canada - CB27_Tmax_986 | ecosystem: Environmental > Aquatic > Marine > Oceanic | place: Canada: Western Arctic Ocean | collected...
TATAAAAGAACAGCAAATATGGTGTGCGTGCCTTGGCGCCGCACCCGTCAAGGAGAAATCATTGAACCTCGAATCACTTCGGGCGCAATACGATGAATGCGGGTTCGTGATCGTGCGCGAGTTGTTCACGAAGCAACAGGTTGCCGAGATCGCGGACCGGGTCGATCAGTTTTGCCGCACGAAGGCGTCCACGCTCGGGCCAATGGACGTGTTCTACGAAAAGAGCGAACGCAAACCTATCAAGAGCATATTCCGCCTCGAACAGCACGACGATTATTTCGATCGTCTGGCCCGAGATTTCCGGCTATGGTCACTGGTGGCCGCGATGTTTCCGAGGGGCGAACCGCAGGTCGACCATGTCGCTTACTTCGGCAAGGCGGCGCAGAATGAGTCGGTCACGCCGGCACATCAGGACAACGGGTTTTGCTTCTGGACGCCGCCGTATTGTCTCAAGGCGTCGCTGGCGATCGACGCGGCAACGTCCGACAACGGCGTCATGATCTGCCAGCGAGGCTCACATCGCGGCGGCGTGCTGGCCCACAAGCCGTCTAGCATCGAGGGGTTCAGCCAGGTGCTCGCTGAACCGCTGGACATCGACGCTTATCCGGAAGTAATGATCTGCATGGATCCTGGTGACGTCGCTGTGCACCACACCAACACCATCCATCGCAGCGGCGCCAACACGTCGGACCGGCCCCGGCGGATGCTCAGTGTCAGTTACACCTCCACCGTCGCCCGCCATGACGAACATAAGTTTCAGGACGTGCAAGCCGAGCGTCAGCGCTTCTATGGCACAAAGCTTTAGCGCTCGCATAACGCTCAACCCATAAAGCCCGGGACAACCAATTGCCCCGGGCCTGATCGCGCGTTGGCCCAGATCCTCCGACGCAATATCGCGACGTAATCACCTCGAGCAACCGACCCGTCGTCGCCAGGTCCGGATCACCCGCGGTGATGAACGGCGTCCGCGCCCGCCGACCGGTGCTGCGCAGGTCCTGAAATATCCGGTCGATCCGGTTCATACGACGCATAAGGTAGGCGGGCCAACCCGCCGACCCACAACTCGGCGTCCTCAGCCAGCGTTGTGCCCGCCGAGACACACACGATCATCACCGAAACGAACACGTTGCCCAGTATCTCATCGACATTTTCATCACTGTAGCCTTGTGCCTGTTGCCCCTTTGGGGCGTTGTTCTGGCCACCGGGCTGAGCGCCCATTTTACCGCGTAATACCGCTTGGCGACGCCCATTGATTTGACCAGAAACCCCAGTCAAGGACGTGGCCGCGATCGAACACAAGGTAATCGGGCAACAGTTGCATGTCGATGTGGCTGGCCCAGCACAACGCGTCGGGTGTGGCGCCACCGAGTATGGTGATGTAACGCTGTGGATTTGTCGGATGCGGCATCACCGCGAACACGGCCACATCATCGCCGGTGTACGTCTTATCGAAAATCTGAACCTTTTTTTGCGAGAAGGCCAGCGGCAATTGGGCCTCGTACCGTTTGAGCACTGCATTGGAGCTGTAGTTGCCGTACAGCAGCAGGTTACGATCGGCGATCTGATCGTCGGTAACTTCGCTGTCGATCGCGTGTTGCAGATCCATGTCGATCCGACCGTGAAAACCGCCGCGGTGGACGCCGCCATTGCGATTGGCCCAGTGGCCGCGGGCCACGCGCATGGTCTTATCAATGAAATGCGTATCGGCGTCGCTGCCGATGGTGCCGCTGACGAGCAGCAATCGGTCGAAGAACATGTCACTGATCGGCCCGCTGCACCGGTGGCTTTTTTCACCGGACAGATCATGATCGCTTCGTGCCCAGCCGCCCTGCGCGTCGCGGAAAAACTGTGAGGCAGTTGCCAGGTCGACATGCTCAAAACGATCGTCGTCGAGGTTCAGGCCAACGTCGCGTCGTCCCTCAAACGGCCCGAGTGTCAGGATCTGTACGTTATTAGTACGTACGATGAGATTCGTGCTGCTCTTAAAGCGGGCATCGACATTTGCCCGCATCCCATAGATGCGCAGTTGGTTGATCGTGACCCAGTATGACCGATTGTGTCGCAACCAATAGGTTGCGAACGTCACGTGCTCGGGCCGGCGCACCTTTCGCTGTCTGAGCATCCAGCGCACGACCCGCGCGCACAACTCGTCGGGGAACGGGCCGTGGCCGGTCTTCGACAATTCGTCATAGCGACAGTCGAAGCCGGCATCGCCGAGCAGGCGCGCCATCTGACGCGAGTGCTCGACCGGCACGCCGCCGCCGACGGATCGGTCCCATTCGCCGTGCGCCAACCACATGGGCGTGTGACGAAAGTTGTCGATCAACAACGCTGCCGATCTAGCCTCCCATGAAGGCACTTCCCACGGTTGATTGTTGAGCGTCAACCCGCCGGGCTTTTCCCACAGCCGATAGTCGCAGTAACCGCAGAACGACACGCCCGAGGCGAACACGTCGGGGTAGTGCGACAGGAGATAGAACGTGGCCGCGCCGCCCATCGAGCTGCCGTGTACGCTGATGTGGTCGCGGTCAATGGGATAATGCCGGGCCACGCACTCGAGTGCCTCGAACAGGTCGACCTCACCGTAGTTCTGGTACACCGTGCCCTTACCGCGGCCCGTCGGGCGGATCACGACGCAAGGCTCGCCGTGCGCCGCCGCGAAAGCTGCGATCCTCTCGGCGTCCTGCACACACCCTTCAAGATTGTTGCCGCCCGGATGAACGATCAGAATGACCGGCATCGGAGCGTCCGTGGCGCCCGTCGCGCAGACCGCAGTCGGCTGGAGCAAGCCGTCGATCGACGAACGGAAGTAGAGAAGCTGTCCTGTGGGATTCGCCTTTGACATAAGAAATATTCAAGTCTGAAGCGCAACACCGGTTAAAACGTACCACCGCAGGGCCATTCGGCACGTTGGAGTTATCACGCTTCAACCGTCCGAGCTGGATCCTTGCGATACCGTATCACTATTTCAGCAACCATGAGCGTTACCTGATCGGCCACCTGCGGGGTATCGGCCGGTACAAGGACGGCGCGTGGCAATGGGCTCGAAGAATGCGGTCTCACGCTTCGACTATTTCGCAGCCGAGCCGACGCCGACCACCTGATCTGTGCATGCATCATCTAACGGCGAAGGCATACAGCCGGACACCTGCGATATGAAAACGTAATTGAATCGGCTTGCCGCGTAGTGCCCCGAATTCGGCGCCGTCCCACTGGACCGGTGTGTCGAGCGAATCGGCGCGGATCGACCGGCATTTCTCGGCGGTAAAGCGATCATCGCCGAGCACCTCGACGCGCATCGCACCGGCGTCGGACGTCGGCTCGGAGTTGACCAGTAGTTGATCGCCCTGATCGAAAACGAGCGGCGCAGTCGTGACGGTGCCCGGCCAGCCCGTCGGGCCCCAATATCCCAGGAAGCTGTCGCGACGGATGGACGCCACGCCGATGCCGTGGTCTTCCGGCGTGATGCGGCGCTCGTCATTGTGCAGCATCCGCGTGCCGGCGTAGTAGATGTACGTGCGGTCGCCCATCGTGACCGGCTGCACGAGTGCGACGAGCATCCCGCTGTCCCATTCGCCAGGCGACCTGCGGATGATCGGCGCACCGTTACCGACCCACTGCCAGTCGATTGAATCGGTGCTGACCATCAGCGCCGGCGCGTGCGGCCCGAAACTGATGTTGCGGTAGTGCAGCGTCGTCATGGCCAGGTATAGTCCTTCGTGGACGAACACGGCGTTGTTATAGAAGTCGCGCTCACCTCGCGCGTTGCCCGGAAATTCGCAGGGATCCATGACCACCTCGCGGTCAGGCCAGCCCTCGGCGAACGATTCGGATTCCGTACGCGCTACGCCGCGGCGCTGCCACGGGTAGCCACGCGGGTCACGGAACCACCAGCGCGTGTACATCACGTACTTTTGGCGCATCGGGTCCCACAACGAGGTGTTGAGGCTGTCGAGGTTGCCCGTTTCGATGACGGAGGCTTTGGTGTCAAAATCGTAGCCGTCGGCCGACGTGGCGGCGTATTGGAACCCCGCGAGTCGCCAAGTCATTTTGTAACGCTCGTCTGGCGGACATTTGTCTGGCGGGTTAGGGTCAAAAAAAATCGACATGTTGCTGCGGTTGTATTCCGCTTCAATCGTCTGGCTTACGTCCTCCCACAGTTGCTGCTGCTCGAGCGAAAAGCGGTCGTAGTCGAACACGAGCGCGCCGAACCGGTCGGCCTGCCCGTGCAAGCCGTTGATCGCCCAGTTGGTGTAACGCATGTACGCGTCTTTCTGCACGTTCGGCACGTTGTATCCAAGATTGAACCCCCAGGCCGAACCGGGCGATTCCAGCTCGAGCACGTCGTACGGAATCCTGGCCACCGCTGACCACCCGTCGTCGCGCAGATCGACCGACGCCTGCCATTTGTCCTTCCACGCCTCGCCAAGCGGGTGCTCGGCCGGCATCGTCCGGTTCTGATCGGTCTTGGCAAAACAACTGACGGCAAAGTAGTAGTGATGCTCGCGGCTGCACTTCGGGTCGATGAAGATCTCGACGTACTCCTGTCTGCCCAACTCCGCGTCCGCCTCGCCGCGGAAATGCCCGCCCGGGCAATCGAAGCCAACGTACACGGCCTGGTCGTCGTAGAGCACACGCGCGGTGGTGGCGAACTCGGACAACTCTGCGCCGCGGGTCTTGATGAAGTTGATCGTCGCGGACGCTTCCTGCCAGGCGGGCTCGTCGAGCCTGCCGTTGAGCGAAATAGCCGCGTCGGCGCGGCGGGCATGGAGCATGCGATCGGTGTCGGGCACGTCCTTGCTGACGCGCACGAAGTTGTTGTGCGGTTCGCCCGCGGTCTTGCGCAAGTCGAGCCTGGGATATTCAAAGTGCAGGCCGTCATCGCTTTCGGCCGTCGCAACTTCGCGCAGTGCTGTCGCCTTGTCGATCACGTTGTAATAAATGCGGATCTTGTTCGTATGCGGATCGCGCATGACGCTGCCGCCGTGTAATTGACCGGTTCCCTTTAGCTTGTCGGGCAATCCAATGACGCGGCCGTGCTTTTCGGCTTCCGCCATGCAGGCAAAGGCATTGTAAGACTCGGCGACGATGCGGGGATCGACCATCAGTTGCCGGAAGCCGGTGATATTCAGCGGTTTGTCATTCACGGGATGGCCTCGATGCGTGCGAGTGTAAAAGGATAAAGATACGTGAGATAGATCGTACCATCGTCGGTGACGATCATCGCCAGGTGGTGTCGCGGGACAACGGCGCCATCGGGTCGCTTGAAGAACCCGTGATGCGGGGTGCGGCCTCCATCGGGGCGCGTGCTGGCACGCTCGACGTAACCGGGATCGCGAAGCGCCACGGCGCCCAGGCGTTCGAGCTGCTTCGTATCGGGATCGTATCGCAGCAGGTGTTGAAGTTCTTCCCCCTTGTTCTCCGCTCGGACCACGGCGTAGAGCCGCCCATCCGGCCCGAGATCGAGCCCGCAATTGCAGTCGAGATTGTCACCCTCGACCAAGATCGTGCAAAGCTCGGCGCGGACCGTGGGACCGTCGCTCAGCAGGTCGATCGCCCAGAGATTTGCACGGCGCCGCTTGTCGTCGATCGTGACCATATATGCGATTTTACCGTCACTGACATGTGTCCAGTAGGCCTTTTGGACAGTCGCACGTATGTCCTTGCCGTTATAGACAACGGGTCGAATCGTGACGGTGTCTGTCGCCGGATCGTAGCGGGCAAGACGAAAATTGTCGGTGAAGGCGTTGGCGCGGCCGCGAACGTCAATCATCGTCCGGGCCAGCGGCGTCAGGGTAACGTTCAGTGGGCGGTACTTCCTGGTTTTCATGTCATAGACGATCCACCGCCAGTCAAGGCTGGTGACGATGTAAAGCCGATCGTTGGCCTCGTCGGCGACGACGTCACCGACACCCTCACCGGGACAAGGCATGCCGAGTTGCTCGGCCGTGTCGGTCTTCGGATCGTAGGTCATGACGTATCCGCCCTTGTACTCGCTCGTATCGCTCTTGTCTTGGCGGTAGCCCTGGTAACTGCCACAATAGATTTTCCCCGAGGCGCCGACATCGTTGCGCGAGTGAATCTTGGCCTGCGCCGCGTAACCGGTGTCGGTCAGCCCGCAGAGCTTGTGCGTATCGATCACCATGCGCTGCCTGCCCGTCTTCGGATCGAACTCGACGAGGTGCGAGTTTTCGCCGTAACGCGTGGTGCCGATATAAATCCTGCGGTTAAGCCCTTCGCACAGCGAGAAGTAGCCGGATTCGTTGTTGTGCGTCCCGGGCAGGACGTGATAGGCGTCGGCCTTCAGATATTGCACGGGCGCTTTCTCATCGCCTTGCGCCGCTGCGGTCATGCACAAGCAGCAGGCCAGACATGTCACACGTATGGTTGCCATCTCGGTCACTCTTCGGGTGTGCTTGCCTCAATCATCGTCTCGGTGGCCCGCCGCCACATCTTCTGCTGATCGAGGACACGCTTGAGAACCTTCGGGTCTTTGGAGCGTTTTGCCGCGATGACGGCAGCTTTGAGGATGCGGGTAGCGCGTATCTCGGCGTCAGACGTATAGACGTCCTCAGGCGCGGGCAAAGACCAGTTGCCGCTGTGCACGTCGCTTTCGATCATCGTGGTCTCCAGCAACTTGTAGAACCCGAACATGTGCCTGGCCGCCGGGCCATAGAGTTTTCTGCACGCCTGTTTCCAGATCTGCCGAGAGGTCAGTTTGCTGTCCCACAGCCCGCGCGCGGCAACATAATAATGTGGCCAACGCAGCGACATGGCCGGCCTGTCTTCCGCCCACGCCTCGTAGAGTACATACTTGATGCCCTGTTTCTTCCAATAGCGGATATTGCGCAGGGCCGTGTTGCCCGAGTACCAGGGAACCTTCTTCCAGTTGTGGTTCTGGCGCGTTGGAATCCACCATTCGTAGACGCCGGTAAGCGATCCGGTCTTGACCCATCCCGCCATGTCGCGTACTTCGCGCGTGTTGTTGCGGCCTCGCTTGGCAACCTCGGGTGACTCCAAGATGTCCACGGGATGCACGTGACAGCCCTCGTTGACTATCATGACGTTGACCTCGGGCTCACCCTTGATCATCGGCCTTGGCGGCGAATGCGTCACCCAGTAGGCAAGGAAGTTGACCGCGAAGCGCCCGGGGTGCGAGTTGCGAAGACGTTTGGCGAGCTCATTGGCAAAATACATCATGTTGGCGCTGTTGTTGCCGATCTCTTTCGAGCGGTCGTCGCGGCAGAATTTGGGATTGTCGTTCGGGCTCAGTGAAATCGTCACAAACCTGCCCGGTTGCTTGTCCAATTGCGAGCGTAACTTCTTCGTAATCAGGTCGATGACATCCGGATGTGACACGCACGGCTGGCCGCCGCCGAAATACTCCGGGTGCTCCTCGACGTGATCCTTGCGTGGCAGCAGGCGTTCAAGATTGTGACCGCTCTCCATCTCGCGCCCGTTCAGGCGCCACGACAGGCGCAAGAACGGGTCTGGGGGGATGGGCGCCCACAACGAACGTTTCAGGAAATCGGGTCGCTCGTCCACGTTCATCGCGTTAATCGTCAGCGTCGTGCGCTTCGGGATCACGTGCCAGAGCGGGTCTTTGTCGAACCAGGCACAGCCCAGCCGTTGCAGCAGGTCGTACACGGCATAGCCGGTGCCCTGCAGTTCCTGGTCATCGTTGCCGACCAGCGCAATGAAGCGGTCGGTCGTCCTGACAATGTAATGATCGCCTTCCTTTACGTCCTGTTGCACCTTGACCTCGGCGTCTTCGGCCGCCTGCGACGGCCCGACGAAGATGGGGATGGCCTTACCGTCGTATCGGTCTGCCGTGGTGACTGCCAGCTCGACGCCGGTCATCTGCCTGACGACCGATTGCAGCCCCTCGGCCGCCTCGACGGCATCTTTGGTCGGCTCGGCGGCGGTGACGATCACCGCCCGTGCCGCGCCGTCGGCGACAATGGTCAGTTGCTTGGCCGGCTTCGACGCCGCCGCCCATGCCGCAGGCACCGTCACCACCGTGATCACAAACGCGGAGGCGAACAAGATCATATTAGTATGATGCTGACTGTTCATCGGTAGTTCCTGCACACCGTGAAAATGATTCTTTTCATCCTGATCGAGCCGGCTCGCGCATCAGGTTGAGATACAACTCAACACAGCGATCGAGTTGAGCAAGTTCGAGCCATTCGTCCTTCGTGTGCGCCTGATCGATGCTGCCGGGCCCGATGACGACGGCGGGGACAGCAATCTCGGCGAATTGGCTGGCGTCGGTGCCATATTGCACGCCGCACGCATCGGTCGGCAGGCCCATGTCCGCCAACACCTTCTGAACGAACTTGCAGAGCCCCTCGTTGGGCGCCGGGGCCAGCGGCGGATCAAAAAACGGTTCTCCCTGTGTGACCTGCAACTCGGGGTCCGCGCCGCGCAGCTCGTCGAGCAGTTTTTCAACTTCCGGTTGAATGGCGTGGTGGTTCTCGCCGGGCGAAAGCCTACGATCGATCGAGATCTCGCATTGATCGGGAATCACGTTGATCTGCTTGCCACCCTGAATCAGGTTGATGCTGCACGCGGCCGGCCCGACCAGTGGGTGCGAAACCTTGACCGAGGGGATATAGCGCGATTCGAGCGCATCGATCACCCCGACCATCTTGCTGATCGCGGATCGTCCCTGCGATGGATCACACGAATGCGCTGCGATCCCCCGTGTCTTAATCTTCCAGCGAAAGCCGCCGTTGTGGGCGATGACCGGTTTCAGCAACGTCGGTTCGCCCACGATGGCGCCAACCGGCTTCCAGCCGACATGGGACAAATGCTCCTCGACCAACTTCTTGGCGCCGTCCTTGCCGAACTCCTCGTCGGTCGTGTAGGCCACGGCGATGTTATTGGGCTGCCTGTCGCCATCAGCGTATTGCCGAAGCGCCCACAGCATGGCGGCACCCGAGCCTTTCGTGTCGCAGGCACCGCGGCCCCAGACCCGACCGTCACGAACTTCGCCGGCGAACGGGTCGATCGTCATACCGTCGGCGGTCACGGTGTCCATGTGGCTCTCGAACAGCAGCCAGGGAGCATCGACATCAGCGACGTGCGTGACAATCAGGTTGAACGCGTCGTCACGAACGGTCAGGCGTTGCGTGGCAAACCCCCAGGCGGCCGCAACGGTGTCGAGCCAGGCGCCCATCTGCCCCTCCGCGGCGCTGCGGCCGGAGATTCGGCCGTTGACGGTGTCGAACCCGACCATCGCGGCGAGCAACTCAACGCATGATGGCGGCGTCTTTTCAACGATCGGGGCAGCCATGTCGAGGTTTCCGCTTCACCTAGTCGATTCGATCCGACCGATCCCACCGACCGGATCGCGCCTTGCCTGATCACGTCACCGCGACATCCGCGCGAAGCGCATCCGCAGTATAACGAAATGGCTCTGCAGGGCGGCTGGGCGTCGTGCGGCCGTGATCGCCACGGCCAAGGAGGCGGTTGATCGTTTACACGGGCACAGAGACGGACTATCATGCTGACATGCTGATTGATGTGATTGGGCACTGGGTCGGATCGTCGCCATGGGCTTTGTTGCTGATGCAGACCCAGACCAGCCGGGCCCCGCAGCGGCCCTACGGATGGGTCACCATCGTGATCGCGATTGTCATGGTACTTGCCATCGTGATCGTATCCTGCTCGAATCCTCGCCGCAGCCATCGGGACTGATCCCGATCACCGCCGTGGAAAACGTTTGCTGGATCAGGGCATTCTCACAGGTTTTGTCATGTTAAGGAGAGCAGTCATGGACAGACGATCACTCGGTGCATTGATCGCCTTGAACGTGGTGGTGTTGCTGGCGGTGCTCGCCGTAACCGTCATGCCGCAGCCTGCAGCTGCCCAACTCAAAGGCCGCGCCCGCTACGCGATGGTATCGGGCAAATCGATCGGACGATCATCGCAGGACGTCGTGTACGTAATGAACCTGACAAAGGGCCAGGTCGTTGCGTTCCTGTACGAATCTGAGAAAAAACGTGTGACCCTCGTTGGCGGGATGGACTTTGCACGTGATCTCGAGGTCGGGCCGCAGCGCCGCTCAGCCAAGTGATTGGAGATATTCATCATGACACGGATTCAATTGGCATGCTGCTTCCTGTTGGCCAGTGCGTTCCTGCTGGGCGGCATCCTGCTGGTGATGTTGGACGCAAAGTTCACATCAACCGCGTACGCCACCCAGACTGTGTCGACCGGTGATTTCAGCATCCTCACTGCCCAGACGCAGAACAACGAAGAGTCGCTGTTTATCATTGACAACGTGACGGCGCGCCTGATGATCGTCGAGACCGATATCAACAAGAAACGGTTGCGCGTGGCTGTTGTCCGTGATCTGGATCAGTTGTTCCGTACGGTGGGGCGCAGGTAAGAACACGCAGACAGGGACTGCAGCTTTGGCTGATCAATAGATGGACCAACGATCGTACGAGCATATGGCGGACGACATCGCCGAACTGGCGAAGCGGGTGCTCGCCGGCCATGCCCTGACGCGCGAAGAGGTGGACGGGCTGATCGCCGTCCGGGGCGACGCGATCTACGACCTCTTCTACTGGGCGAACAAGATCCGCATCCGATTCGTCGGCGGCAGCATCAAGTTCTGCTCGATCCTAGCCGCGAAAGTCGGCGGGTGCAGTGAGGATTGCGGCTACTGCTCGCAGTCGGGCCACTTCAAGACGCAGGTCACGCCGCATCGCGTCGGCGATGAAGACATGTTGCGGACCTCCAACGAGGCGACGGATAACGGCGCATCCAGTTTCGGCATTGTCAATTCCGGACGCGGACCGACCGATGCCGAACTCGACTGGCTCGAACCCTTCTTCCGCCGCACGGCCACCGAGGGAAAGATCCGCCCCTGCGCCACGCTCGGTGAGTTGAATCCCGATCAGGCAGCGCGGTTG
>Ga0310121_10005466_pt1 | contig 10919 bp, 12 predicted proteins | sample CB27_Tmax_986_MG_FD_203504 | JGI IMG/M metagenome (GOLD analysis project Ga0310121, IMG submission 203504) | Marine microbial communities from Western Arctic Ocean, Canada - CB27_Tmax_986 | ecosystem: Environmental > Aquatic > Marine > Oceanic | place: Canada: Western Arctic Ocean | collected...
GTTCCATGTCGATGGCATCGTAGCCGGAGGGCATATCGATCACGGTGCGGTTGATTTCATATTCATCTGAAAAACTGATATCAAAGCCGTCGGGGATAAAACTTCCATGGAAAAATTTTGCATCGCTGCCGTACCGATGCGCTAAATCTTGCGGCCTTTTAGTTATGAAGTTGCCCACGGTGGTATTGTTCCAGCTCACGATTGGCATTGACAATCACTTTCAATCGATCGACGACCCGGTCGATCTGCGCTCCGTTGATGGCAAAGTACAACTCCTCGTCCGTGATGCCGGTGTAGACGCGGTTGCCGATGCATCCCAGGTTGGTCGCACTGCGTCCGGATTCGATCACGGCCGGAATGGCCGCACAGGTGGGTCGGCCCACCATCGACCCTGCACAATCAATTCCTGCCGAATGGGCGGCTTCTGCCAACAGCATCAACTGCTTGGCATTGCCGGACACCAGCACAACGTCCGGCTCAATGTCGGCCCCGGAGAGCGGAGCGTAAATTACGACGCCGACCGGTTCCGCGCGGCGAGGTATCGTCGACACTTCCTGCATGTCGATATATTCAAGCTCGACCATCGTTCCCACCAGCCCTTCGAGTTCCTGCGCCGTCTCCGCGGGCAGATCGATCCCGTGTGTGTGCGCCCCGATCGGACAGCCGTAGTGGTCCGACGCCTCGGTGTAGAAGGTACGCCCCTCGGCCGCGTATTTCCAATACGTGCAGCCCGACGGTGCGGCTGTGTCAATCTTAGCGACGCCCTCCGGAGCGGACTCGCGAAATGCGATCGCCACCGGTTGCCTTTCGAGGCCGAGCAGTTCGGCGAGTTGTGTGGCTGCAGTCATGCGTTGCCGCCGTCTGTCTTGCGAAGCGGCGCGAGGGACTGCTTGCTTTCATCGGGTCGCTGCACCGAGCACTCTGCAGGGGCCGAGCCTAAGGAACTCGCGGGTACCGACCGTAGAGTGGTCGCACCGGCGGCGGCTTTGCTGATAGGGTCCAACTGACCCTCGGTTGGTTCTGCTCAGCAGAACCATGATTCCGTCAGTCGGGCCGTCCGGGCGCGAGCAGGCGGCAATAAGCAGACTGCATCAGCAGGCTCCCGGCCGTGCGCCAATTCCAATATACGGAAAAACGTGGCCGCCGGATCTTCGTCCGCCAGCGTATCCCGTTCCACGAGTTGCAAGACTTCTTTCTGCAAAATGTCCATACCCGGATCGGGATGTTTCCAGCGATACGTGAAGGCGGCTTCGACCAGTTCGCCTCGATGCGGCAACGTCTGGGGATGCTCGGCCAGCCAGGAGCCGGGCGGAATCAGCAGGCGAATTGCGTACTGCACCGGGTCGATGTGATCGATCAGCCCGTTCGCCTCGACGAAGTGCAGCACTTCGCAGTAGTCCTCCAGCGTCGTCCACGGTGTGAACGCGACCCATGTGGGACGCAACGGGATGCCCGCATCGCGGCAGACACCCAGCGCCGTCTCCACATCCGCGCGCGTATGCTGTTTGTCGAGAATTTCGAGCACTTTGTCGCTGAGCGATTCGACCGCAGTGATGATAAACAAACAGCCCGCTTCGGCAAACTCCGGCAAATGCTCGCCGCGGTGGAGCAGATGCTCAATCTTCGTGGTGAAATCAAACGTCAGCCGGGGAAACTCTTCGTGCATCGCCCGCACCACGCACAGCGAATGATTGGGCCCATTCAGGAAATCGGGATCACCGAACGTGATGTGCGTTGCACCCGCACGGACCTGCCGACGAATGTCCTCTAAAACGACCTCTTGGGGCAAAACAAAAAATCGTCCTCCATAAACCGGCGGAATCGGGCAATGTGTGCAAAAGTGCAGACAACCGCGGCTCGCTTCTACGTAACCGGCCTTACGGCAATCACCGTTCTGTTCCAACTTGGCGTAATTGTCCAAGCTGGGCAACGCGTCGCGCGTTGGGACGGCGAACGACAGTCGCTCAAGATAAGGCTTCGCCGCGCTGCCGGGACGGCTCACTCCGGCGACTTCACTATTGAAGTTCGCCTCCAACGATTCCACCAGCGCGACCAGCGGTGCTTCGTACTCGCCGCCAATACACGAGTCCGCACCATGCTGGAGCAAGTAGTCCGCGTTCAGCGCCGCATACAGACCGTAGCAACAAATGTGGCAGTGCGGATTGGTTTCTCGAATGCGCTCAATCACCTGCACACCCATCCGCAGGGCCGTATGCATCGGAACCGAGATACCCACAAATTGCGCCTGTGCGGCTTTCTGGGCGTCGAACGATTCAACGGCGATGTCCGTCGCCTGTGGCAGATAACCGGCCTGCACAAGAAAACCGAGTGGTAAGGCGACGCCGAGAGGTTGATGCCCGAGTTCGTAACACGAGATGAGCAGAATCGCACCGGGTGATTTTAAGTGCATAAAAAATCTCCTCGTCAAACGGCAGGCACCGAGTCGTTCACGTGCTCCGACACCGTACGACGGCAGCTAATGATTATCGCATCTGGACGACGTGTAACGCAACCATGAAAGAGAATGTCTGATCCACGGTTTACAGACAGACACATGGGGCACACCCACCGGCGGAATTTGTCCCTAGACCCTGGGCAATTGGCTGTCGTCACTACCGGGACTTGTTGTCCCTAGACGCTAGAGCCTCCAACCTGGACTCCGGCAGTGGCATCGGTGCCCGTATGTGTAGACGGTGTGGCGGGAGAGGCCTGGGTTTGGTTTCTCGTGATCATGTACCCTTCCTCTATTCGAGCAGTTAGTGGATACTGTTATCGAGAACCACGACGATCATCAGTTACGTTTTTGCTTGGCCAATAATCTCAATTCGTAGGTCTTTGTACATCTCGCCGGTACAGGGACAGATTTCGAGTCGGTAACGCAACTCACCGCGCATCTTTCCTAACGCTTCCTGTTGCGATCTGGCGGTGACCTCGACTGTCCCGACGTCTGAACCAACATGCCGAACAGACCATTCGCCACTCCCCAGTTGCGAGAACGTACATGGGAACTTCATGGTGCTCTCCCGAAGCGCAAGATGGCTCATCTTGGTCTCCTTTAATTGCCAAGAGAGACTCCTCTTGATGGTATCCATCACCGCCAACGGTTTCCATCGTTTCATAGCATCGATGCCGAGGAAGCGGTAAGTTTTTGTATCGCGATCAGGCCGAAAGCGACTTTCCCCCCTCACAGGGGGAATGAGACGAAACTGAGCCGCAGATCTAGACAATAGTGGATGTGAGTGCGATAATTGTCGTATCCGGCCTGTTAAATTCAAAATGTTCCCGTGGAGTTTCAGATATGACGCAAGAGGACGTGACCATCACCGGCGAACCGATCACTGATGCCATGTGTCGATTTTCTGTCGATCGACCCGTGTATCCCGAGAAGTCATTCTACTTCGGCAGCAAAGAGCAGGCAGAAGGCTCAATACTGGCGGAACGACTCTTCGCAATCGACGGTGTGAGAGGCGTGCAGATTTCCCATAACCAAGTCACCGTCAGGAAGACCGGGATAGATGAATGGCCGGTGATTGGCAAGCGGGTCGGGTCTGCCATCCGGGCGTTTCTCTCCTCGGGTGAACCGGCCGTTTCCGACGAGGTTCGACAACGTATCCTGCCGGCCGACGAGATCAGGGAGCGGGTTCAGCAGGTGTTGGATGCGAAGATCAACCCGGAGGTCGCACAACACGGCGGTGTGGTCAGGCTCATCGATGTCAAAGACAACGTGGTTTACATCCAAATGGGTGGCGGCTGCCAAGGGTGCGGCCAAGCCGACGTGACCCTCAAGTTCGGAATCGAAACAGCCATTCGCGACGCCATTCCAGCCGTGGGAGACATTCTGGACGTCACTGATCACGCGTCCGGCCGGAACCCGTACTACGTCGCGTCTGCAAAATAATCGCTACCGCCGAAACGTCTCAAGATTCAACCATTTCGTCGAGTCTGATGGCGCCATCGGTGCGCTTGCGGCTCGTGGGATTGTCATCAGGAATAACCGATGCCACGAATTTTACTGCTGTTGCCCACAACGACCTATCGAACCGAGGCGTTTGTGGCCGCGGCACAGCGGATGGACGTGGACGTGACCATCGGTTCAGAACGGCCGAACGCGCTGGCCCGGCTGAACCCGACGGCTTTCCTGACGTTGAGCTTTCATGATCCGCAACAGACGGCCCGCCAGGTGGTCGACTTCGCTGCTGCACATCCAATCGATGCGGTGGTTGCGGTGGACGATCAGGTGACTCTCGCGGCCGCAGCCATTTGTCAGGCGTTGTCGTTGCCACAGAACTCCGTCGAGTCGGTGCTGGCTTCCGGGAACAAGCACCGAATGCGCCAATTGTTCCAGCGCGCCGGGGTTCCTTCGCCGGGCTTCAGACTGTGCCGGCTGAACGATGACACGGAGGCCTTGGCCGGCCAATTGCACTATCCGAGCGTCGTGAAACCTTTGGGGCTTTCGGGCAGTCAGGGGGTCATCCGCGTCGATGATGCGCCGGAGTTTGTGCGGACAGTCGAGCGTCTGACGAGGATCCTGCAAGCAGAAAATGAAAAGGAAAAAGCGGAAAGCCGGACATCGCTCGCCGAGACAGTTTCTGCTTTCCGCCTTGCCGAGCAAGGAGATCAGCAGCTTTCTCTGCCGAGTCACTACCTGGTGGAGGACTACGTGGCCGGCCCGGAAGTGGCTCTGGAGGGACTCCTCAGCCGGGGTGAGCTTCGCGTGCTTGCACTGTTCGACAAACCCGACCCCCTGGATGGTCCTTTTTTCGAAGAGACCATTTACGTCACTCCGTCGCGTCTCCACACCGTCGTCCAAGAGCAGATTGCGTGCTGTACGAGCCAAGCTGTGCGAGCGCTCGGTTTGTCCGAAGGCCCCATCCACGCGGAACTCCGCCTGGGCCACGATGGCCCTTATGTGATTGAGGTCAACGCGAGGTCGATCGGCGGCCAGTGCTCCCGCGTGTTGAGCTTCGGCACGGGCGTCACACTTGAGGAATTGATCATTGCCCATGCCCTCGACGGAGACTTTGAACCGCCGTTGCGCGAACGCCGACCAGCCGGCGTGATGATGATTCCTATCCGTCGGGCGGGCAGACTGAGTGCTGTTCACGGTCTGGACGAGGCTGAGAATGTCACCGGCATCGAGCAAGTGGCGATTTCGACACATGTGGGCCAAGAGTTGGTGCCGCTGCCGGAGGGCTCTGGGTATCTCGGATTTATCTTCGCAAAGGGGGCATCAGCCGAAGCCGTTGAAGCCGCACTCAGGGAGGCGCATGCGCGACTCGATTTCGTCATCGAACCATGCGACTCGCAAACCCAACCAGCCAACACCAAATTGGAGGAAGGACGTTCGGAGACCTAAGCACCCTGACGGTTTGTACTGAAACAATCCACCACAATTTAGAGATGAACAGACAGCCGACGCCAACATCAGCAACAAAGCCCCCCGAGAGCCTGAAGAGAATCAAGATCGGCGAAGTTTTGGCTGGACCCGCAAATGGCAGCGACCAGAGTAACGACATGAGCAACCAGAAACCCGCTGGTGAATTGCTTCGCATTCTGACGCCCGAGGACGAGCAACAATACAATCAATCACAGCAGACGGAGTCTTTTGAGATCTTCGAAGAGTGTCAGAAACTCCTCTCTGATCATCAGGTCTCCATCGATGTCATCGACTGCGAGCGGCTTTTCGATGGCGAGACCATTGTTCTATACTTCCTCGGTGAGGAAACGACCGCGATGCAGCCAATCGCCGAGGAGTTGGGAAAGCGTTGGCAGGTGAAAGTCCTCTTCAATTCGGTCATTGAACCGGTCGCCGCGCCGGGAGGTGGCGACTGTGGGAGTAGCGGGTGCGGGAGCGGCGACTGCGGTGCGGGAGCGGCGACTGCGGTGCGGGAGCAGCCCAAGAGAAAAGTGAAACGGAAGACTGAACACTAAAACGCAGAGGACCGGAGGATCAACCATGCCGAAGTTAGTCAAAGTTGCAAGCGTCAACGAATTACCAACGGGAGAAGGCAAGGTGGTTGATGCAGAGGGTCAGTCCATTGCCTTGTTCAATGTGGACGGCATATTTCCCGCAATTGACAACACCTGCACCCACGTGGGCGGACCGCTTGGTGAGGGAAACCTCGTCGGGGATATTGTCAACTGTCCCTGGCACGATGCCTGATTTAACGTCAAAACGGGCGTGTGCACGGGCGGACCAGCCGCATCGGATGTAAAGAGTTTTCCTGTCAAAGTCGAAGGAGACAACGTGTACGTTGACCTCGAGTGAGGCGGAAGGCGCAAGTTTTTTTCAGTGACACCGGGAAGATTCATCCGGAGAATAGCTCAGCACAGTCGAGCAGACCGGTCGGCAAAAATGCCCATAGAAAACCGTAAAGATGAACCCATTGTGCGCGGAATCTCGATTTCTCCGACGGGGGTGACGAATGTATCGGGGCGTGGATAACCGAACTCGATCCCTGACTGGTAGCGGAATTGGGCCACTCGCAGCGACAACTCGGGAACCACCGGCAGCAGGTTCACCAGCGCCAGGACAAGGACCCACTTGTATGGCTTTCCTCGCCTGGCAAGCGTTTTGACGATCCAACTGCTGACCGGGATGGCAAGCACCGCCAGGCCGGACACCAGGAGCCAGCGAGATCCTCCGGATCGCCGGGAGAGCATGACCAGTGCAAGCAGTGACGTGATTGCCAGGAAAAAGGCAGCCAGGACTTGCACGAACTTGTGATCACGACGTGGTTGTTCCATGGAATCTAACTTACACACTTTCACAGCAAGCGTCTTTATGAGTTGGCCCGGCTGGGAGCCACATGGACAGACGGGATAGCACGCGTATACTCGAGTCCTTCCCTCCCTCCCTCCTTGGATGATTCCCCCTCGTGCCAGGCTCCAACGATCCTCCTGCGCGGCTTTACGACCGCACCTTCGTGATTGCCGTTTTAAGCCAAACCGGTTTTGTGCTGGGCAACACGTTGATGGTCCACTACGCGCGCTGGATCGAGTACCTGGACGGGGGCATTGAACAGGTCGGCTTGATCATGGGTTTTGGAGCGGTCACGGCTGTCGTGGGCCGCCCCTGGCTGGGCCAGCTGATCAATTCTCTTGGAGCTCGAAATACCTGGGCAATCGGTTACGTGTTGTTCATCGCAGGAGCCTTCCTGAATCTGCTGGTTCCAGACCAGCTGTTGCAGCACAACGCGGGTCTTGTTCTTTACTTGCTGCGGGCACTGATGACGCTCGGTGCGGCATTTGTTTTTACCAGTAGCCTGACTTACATCACCAATAGTGCCCCTGCCAAGCGACGGACCGAGGCGATCGGGATTCTCGGCGTGGGCGGCTTTATCGGCATGCTTGTCGGGCCGCTGCTTGGTGACTGGATACTGGGAAGCGGTACGGCGCGTGTGCGAGGTGATTTCATCAGCTTCTTCCTCATCTCTGGCGGGGCCTTGGTCATTCCCTTGCTCCTGCTTGCGCTCTTGCCCAACCAGCCAGGACGGACGACGAGCGCCGGCGGCCGGCGACGCTTCTTCGCCAGCGTCCGGCAATATTTTCCTGGCACCATCCTGGTAGTTAATGTTGCCTTTGGACTGTGCATGACGGTTCCCTTTGTTTTCCTGACCAAGTACGTGGATGACGAGCACCTGGTCATGGAAAACTTTTCCATTATCGGGGTCTTCTTCTGGGCCTATGCCGGCTGGGGCATGACCGTCCGCGTCACCCTGCGCCGTGTACCGGATCAATTCGGTCGCCGTCGTGTGATGCTGGCTGGAATGCTGTTGATGGGGATCGGCATGTTCTTTTTTCTGCCGCTCAATGCCGGTCAACCGGCCTGGATCATCCTGCCTGCACTCCTCTGTGGGACGGGGCATGCACTGATGTTCCATTGCATGATGGCGCTCACGGTCGAGCCATTTCCCGACGAATTGCACGGGACCGGCTCTGTGCTCGCCCTGATGTCACTCGACCTGGGACTGGTGGCTGGATCACCGATACTGGCCATGATCGTTGCCTGGCAGGAAAGCTACGATGCGCTGTTCGTCACGGTGGGTTCGACCGTCCTGATAATCGGCCTGCTTTACACGCTTACCAGTGTTCCCGTCTGGCGGCAACGAGCCGGGCAAAAGGCAGGTTAGAGGTCAAGAGGGTCGCAACTCGCCAGCCACACTCTCTCACCAGTCCGGGATTTTCTACATCCCAGCGGTTAAATATCTCGCCGCCAAGGCAAAGAGACCTGGCGATTCCGGCCTGTTTTAACCTCAAATACCTATAACTCCGCTTCATCAAGCGGGTAAACGGGCCGCCGCAGGTTGTGGTAGTCAAAGCAACTGAAGTCGGGACGGTGAATGCCGGGCGTGTCGCCGTCGAGGATGACCGCCGCAGCAGGGCCGAAGTCGGCACGGAAATGTACCGCGCTCTTGAGGACCAGCAGCGTGCAGCGAGTGAAATCGATTCCCACCGTCTCAAGCATGGCCCGGTCGATCAGCTGGCGGCGGAGGCTGGTGGCCAGGACTTCCACGCCCCCGGCCCGTAACAGGGCGGTCGGGCCAAGCGTGTCCTGCAGCCCCTGAGCCACGGCGCCGTGGAAGCGGAAGTTGCCATCACTGAGCCGCACGACCTCGACCGGTGTGGTGACCGGAGTGCCATGCCGGTCATCGGTCTTGCCTCCCAATTGCACGGTCAGGGTTGCTCCCTCGCCGGCTCGGGAGGCCTGCTCGACGGTCTCCGGGGCATACAGGCACCCGACCACTGCCCCCTGGAAATCGGCATCGACCAGGGCCTGCAGCGCGACAGTTCCATCACAGGGAGCTCCTCCACCCGGGTTGTCTGAGCCGTCGGCAAAGATCACCAGGCCGTCCTCCCCTTTGGCAATCTCCATCGCCTCCTCGATCGTCGTCAGCCGTGGTTGCAGTTGCTCTCGTAATTCCCAGAGCCGGGGGGGCCAGGCGGTCAACAGCCTGCTCTGCCAGTGTCAGGTTCCCGTCGCTGGTTGCCAGCACGGTGACACCCATGTCATGAATGTCGGCGAATGAATGATAGGAAATTTGATTTCCGCGAGCAAATATCGCCCCAAACTGCCAGCGGTGCAGACTGGCTGTTCTAACGGCCGCTGGCAGAAACACGGACTGATCCACACTGAAAATATTCTTTCGTCAAAGCGATCACGAATCCGGCTGAGCGACGAGTGGTCCGGGACGTCTTCGTCTAAGGCCAAGTGACAGAACCATCGATAGACCAGGTTGTAGCAAACTTCTTTACAAAGGCGTCGATCCGAGGTGATGCCATTGAGGTACGCCACCAACTCCATGCGGAAGAAGACTTCCGGGTCGATGGACAGCCGTCCGATTCCGTCCGCGTAACAGGCCGCCGTCAGTTCACGAACGAACGCCATATCCAGGACGCGATCGATCTTACGCAACTCGTAGTCATCCTCGACGGCAGACTCCAGATCAATCTCCGTCTTGGCACGCGGATTAAAGACATGCAATCCTTGCATCGTGTCACCGTCCTTGAAGCAGGCGTCACTCGAACGAAACATACTTCCAGAAACACTAAAACGGTTTCACTGCTCAAGGCGAAATAGGGGCAGCAATACTAGCAATACCGCAAAACTCGCGCCAAAATTTTTCAACACGTCCGGTGGTTTGATGTCGTCCCCAACAAAGGGTTGAGTTGATGGGACAGTTTGCCAATGCAGCCTACGGACGGGGATGCTTTGTACCTGTTGACAACCCGGGCCCTAAAGATGTTAGACGGCCTTTGTTGCAGCCAAGTATCGAACAATCGAGTCAAAAGATCCGTCAATATTCTCTGCGTCCGCGTCAGGAATTGTCACGTCGAACTCGGCTTTAATGTCTCGGACGAGACCAACAGTATCAATGTCGGTGGTTTCCGGTGGCCGGTCCGTAGGGCGCAGTCTTGTTGCGTCGATACCGAAGAACGTCCCATAGATTGGACGTAAGCGTCGCGGAATGTCGGCGGGTACGTTCCGTGGAGGCATAAAAAGACTCGTAGAACGTCAAGTCGTCCATTGGATCGCGAAGTCTCAGCTCAGACGGAACGCGCGCTCGGAAGTAAAAGAAAACCAAACGATGAGAGTCAGAATACCAATTACGAGCGGGACGACGATGTAAGGCCAGATGCCACTCATAACTTGGTTCGCCTAACGATTAGTTTTTTGGTCACCTCTCCTCAACAAAGCGAGAGGCTCTAAATCGCCGCCTGATTATATCAAACGGGGCAAGTGCTTAATCGCTAATGCGGTGATGGGCGAAGCCCACCATGCCGCCAAACAGTGTTCAAGTGATTCGACTTGACGCGTCATATCACGACCTTTATGGTAAGCCTGCTGGTGCGGAACCGTCACACAGGATCATCCAACGCCTTCCGGTGGCGCTACCCCCAAGAGAAAAGAGATTCGAAGTTGCTATGACTGAGCCGAACCGAAATTCGTCGACACGAGACCATACCCGGCGTGGATCTCTGGGCCGCGGGCTGGCCATGATCCTCGGCGGCATCGCGTTCGTCCTTCTCCTCGGCGGCGGTTGCGTGGTCTCAAAGTACAACGGGATCGTCACCAATCAGGAAAACGTCGAGGCGAAGTGGAGCAACATCGATAATCAGTACAAACGGCGGGCAGACCTGATCGACAATCTTGTCAACACGGTGAAGGGCGCCGCGAATTTCGAGAAGGAGCTGTTGACGGAGCTGACCGAGGCACGCGCTTCGGTGGGCAAGGTGCAGCTTCCGGACAGCCTTCCGACTGAACCGGCGCAGCTGCAAGCCTACATAAAGGCGCAGCAGGGACTCGGCTCGGTAATGGGTCGCCTATTCGCGGTCTCCGAGAACTATCCCGACCTGAAGGCGACGCAGAATTTCCTCGCCCTGCAGGATCAGCTCGAGGGGACCGAGAATCGCATCGC
>Ga0310121_10005467_pt1 | contig 10919 bp, 12 predicted proteins | sample CB27_Tmax_986_MG_FD_203504 | JGI IMG/M metagenome (GOLD analysis project Ga0310121, IMG submission 203504) | Marine microbial communities from Western Arctic Ocean, Canada - CB27_Tmax_986 | ecosystem: Environmental > Aquatic > Marine > Oceanic | place: Canada: Western Arctic Ocean | collected...
TTGGCGGGATGAATACGCTTGCGAGGTCGCCGCCAGTCGTGAATCCGGATCAGCCGGTACCAGGTAGACGAAGGGGCGAAGACTTTGCCGAGCCGCTGTGCCAGGAGCGCCAGCGTTCCCGTCGGCACATGGCGGTGCTCGTCGGAAGTGACCATTTCCTTAATCGTGTCGACCTCGGCTGGCGTCAATTGCTGCGGCGATAATCGTGGGCACGACGTTATGTCGTCGAGGCCGCACTCTTTCTCCCGCTTTCACGAATGATAACGGGAGTGCGACAACCGGAGGATGCGCAGTACGACCCGAAGGGGGAGAACGGCGGTTGACCGTTCGATTGCTCGCATCAGCGTGTGTTTCCCTGCTCCGTTGGGAATCCGGGTGCCAGCCAGCGAGAAGCCGGACAACCTCAACAGAACGACCAGAAGACGAAGCAAGGCAATGAGCCGTGCGACACGTCTGCGCAGCGTCAGTAGTTCCTGTTGAAGACGGAGGACATCCATGTCGGTGACATCGACGGTGACAACCTCGGTCCGGGGAGACTTGAGCACCCGCGAGCCGTGGAGCGAGGGACGCCTCGGTGAATTGCGTGTTGGACATCGCCGGTCGATTGGACGAGTTCACGAAGGCGATGGTCATATCTGTGTAGATTGCGAGTCGTGGTGGCCATCATTCGATAATCACGACTGCCGCCAAAACATCAATACAGAAAGGCGAGAACTCGCGCATAAAAGTGCAGAATGTCGTGACAGACAGCTAGGCGGCTTCCAGCCGCCGAGTCCGGTGCCGTACTTCACACGGCGGCTGGAAGCCACCGCTACGGCGCCCACCGGTTCGCCGCACGTATGGGCGTCGCCCCGTCCGAAGACATCCCAAAATCATCCAACCGCTGCCCAGTGAGACCGATCGTTGCCGCTCTCGAAATTGCTATCACTGCTTAATTCAACGGTATTGCGCCATGGCGGCCCTGGGCCCTGCTTTCTCTGCTACTCTTTTGCTTTCCCCGTAAAACTCCTAGCGGAAATCAAATTTCCTACCAGTACCAGTTGACCCGCAACGACGAACCCAGCTGGCCGCGGCCGACTCGTGTGGGGGCCTGCACGCTGATAGCCTCTTCCTCGGGCGACTCGTCCTGGTCCACTGGCGCCTCGGACTCAGGCACGTTGAGCAGCCCTAAACCGGGTGTGGCACACAGAAAAAGGGCTACGACGAACAACACGGAAGAGTGCATCAAAACACGTGCAAAAGTCGCCACGCGTGGCAAAGCGTGTTTCGCCTGAAGCGATGTTGGCGTACTCTTGCTCATGGGATCCTGTTGTTCGTTCTATATCGCTCAATACCAGAGCGACGAACGGATACAACGAAGCGTCCATTTGGTCAATATCCGAACCGCTGGATGCCTGTCTTCAAGTTATCCTGTCTTCAAGTTATCCCTGTTGTTGCAGAAAATCGACACTGTAGCATCATTACAGACCGGCGGATTCCGATTTTGTTGGGAATTCGAACTTCAAAAACCCTGAGATTTCCCGGTGTTGCGGCCTGAGACTTCGCGGATATCCGAGAGCGAATCACCCTCTAACCAGAATATGTGAGGTGGCAAGGACTCGCAGAAGTCAGGACCCCGCGACGAACACGCGCGCCACAATCCGAGGGGTAAAGAGGCGGGCGGGCGGACGAGGTGCAGGACTTCAACCATCTTTTGGTGAATCCACGGAATCCTCGCGGCCAAGGTTGTCACCCGGTTTAGATATCGATGCGTTAGTCGAGTCAGGCGGGGCGAGCCCGGAACCTATTTATGTGAACACCGACTTATTGTAATAAGAGCGAGGCACCCGACGACCTTTTGACCTAAATCACCTTGGGTAAAATAGGAAGCTCAAGACAACATCGACCAATTCGTCGTGAGCTGCGTTGTTATCGACGGAATCTCTCTGCCGTTGCGCCGTCAGAGATTGCTGGCGTACGTCTCCTCGCCATCTTGCGGCGACCCTTTGCGAAACGGCATTCAGGCTCAGCGGATGACGCCCTGCACGTCAAGCACTTGTGACACGGGAAGCGAGTTGCCAAAATTCTTAAAGTCTTGGAATGTCCAGACGACTTCCTTTTCTCGCGTCACCTCGATGATCTGTGGGTTTTCCGGCCCGGCGTGGCAGTTGCCAAACACATAATTACCATTGGGCAATTCCGCGAGCGACGTCACCCAGGCTAACTGGATACCCGGCAGGTCGTTCTGTTCGATTCGCCACACAATCTCTTTCTCGGGGTTGACTTCCAATACGCTATGCCCGTTTCCCGTAGCGATCAGTGTGTTGCCGTTCGATAAGCGGATCGCTCCGTAGACCATGTTGCCGAACGCTTCCACGCCGTGCCCGCCCTTGGGCTCCCTGCCGAACAAAGGGACATCAAATTCCCACACGACGTTGCCCTTGGAATCATATTCTCGGACGGTACCGTCGGCCTCATGGCAGACTAGATAGTGTCCGGTTGCTTCGATCTTTCGCGCCATCCGCATTTCACAGTGAGGGTTGGACGTTTTTACATTCAGTTGGATCTGGTGCTGAATGGCGCCTTCGTCGTCGACTTCGATGATGCGACGCGGTCCGCTCTCCGCCACCATCGTCAGTCCATTTGTGAGTCTTTGAAAGGCGTGAACTTCTATGTGGTCGCGTTGGTCATTGCCGTTGGCGTTCCTGGCGTTGTAGGACCAAACCACCTGCTTATCCGGCGTCATTTCCACCAGGTCGGTCCAACTGGTTTGGAACAAGACATTGCCGTTGGGTAGCATCTGCAGGTCATGGATCGCGTCGATCGGATACTGCCAAGCCAACGTACCATCGGCATCTACAATCCCAATCAAATTGGTGGAATAATCGCCGATCAGAACTCGGCGGGGTGTGCCGGTTTGCGTTTCGGCCCGTACTGGCGAAAACAACAGCGAAGTCACAAGGATCAGCAATAGGGGTCGGAGGAGACACATCAAAGGACGCATGGCAAGCACCTTATGTTCGTTGATATTCTGAACGGGACGTGGGACCTATCATAATCCATTCTCTTCGGTCGGCAATCCGTGCGGCAGCGGATGCATGGAAATCGCCCGTTTCTGATCGGGAAGCGAATCGTCAAATCCACACTCACGGAATAATTGTTCAGACGAAGTGATTGCCAGGTTGCGGAGCGTTTTGTTTAGAAGGGACGGAAGAGGCTGTGTGTCCTTGCCGTCCTTTCCGTCCCTTTCCGTCCCTTTCCGTCCCTTTTTGGAGATCATGGCGCATCCCTCGGTTATAAGCGGTGCCCCGACATGATAATGTACACATTATTATTAGTGTTAATATGTATATCAAAACACCCCGCCTGCCAATACAACCCCTCAATCGTGCGAAAACGCATCACTTCATCCGATCCGCAACATGCTCGCCGATCATGATCGTCGTGAGATTCGTATTGGCCCGCGGATCCTCCGGAATCACGGACGCATCCACCACGCGCAAACGCTTCACGCCCAGCACGCGACCATCCGCATCGACCACGCTGCGCGGGTCATCGGTAGCTCCCATACGGCATGTCCCTGAAACGTGAAGTGCATCGCCGACTTCCTCCATTAACAGTTGGTCCAATTCACCGTCATCAGGCTCCTCTGAGTTGACTTCCGTCTTCGCGAGCGTGACACGCTCCGCGATATCCTGCACAGCCGAATGTCGGGTTAGTTCAAAGACGCGTCTGGCGCCATCGCGCATTCTCACCAGGTCTCTGTCATCGCTGAGCATGCACAGTTCAACCTCCGGATCCTCGTCTGGATCCGCAGATCGCAATTTTACGGTGCCACGCGAAAACGATTGGAATGCGGAGACGCTCATCAGACCAGACATGCATGATGCTTGATCGAATCCCCGCAGATTCATCGCAATAACAATCATGTCGTTAACACCCGCTCCCACCAGCTCCGAACTATACCGTACACAACAGGTGACGTGACGAGCTTCGGGTACCGCGCGCGACTCCGGTCGAAGATGGAGTTCGACATTGATGATCGGATGCTCGATCAGATTGCCGCCGACGGCCGGCAGATCGACCAATGGATCTAAGCCGCACTGCTTCACGGTCTCCGGCGCACCAATGCCTGATCTCATAAGAATGGCGGGTGAGTGCACGGCACCCGCGGCCAGCACCACTTCTCCAGCCTTCAGTTCCGTCCAACGGCCCTCGACGCGTGCCCGCACACCGACCGCGGTTCGTCCCTCAAAAAGGACGCGATCGACGAGCACATCGCCATGAATCTGGAGATTGGGCCGATGACGCGCTGGTTCGAGATAGCCGTCATTTGTCGACACTCGCTGGCCATTGCGAATGTTCAGCGCGTAAGGCGAGACTCCCGTACTGCCGGGGGCATTGTGGTCGTCGTGCCAGGGATAGCCACAATCCAATGCCGCTGCGCGTTGCGCTAGGTCAACGGCGCCCCACGCCTCCAGTGGCTCTCGTGTTACAGGGATCGGGCCACCCCGGCCATGGTAAGCTTGGTCGCCAAAATCGACGTCGTCTTCCAGTTTGACAAAGTACGGAAGCACATCGGCATAAGACCATCCGTGACATCCCTCGGCTTGCCAGAGGTCAAAGGCCTCTGGAACACCTCGAATGGCCAACAGGGCGTTGATCGCGGAGGATCCGCCGACGCCTCGGCCGCGCCACATCGGTCTGATGTTCTGATGGTCGTTGGAGCGCGCGTTCAATCGCGGCCATTGATACAGTTGCCGAAATTTGGGATCCAATATGACTTGCCAGGGATTCGAACGCTGGATCTCCGGTGGTGTTTCCGACGACCGGTAGTTAGGTCCGGCTTCCAGCAATAGTACGTGGCGAGCGCCATTCTCCGACAGCCGTGCCGCGAGCGCCGCGCCCGCCGAACCGGCGCCCACGATGAGTGTATCGGGCGTGTTCATTGTCGCCCTGTCCTCCCTGGCACGCGACGGCTTTGAAAAACGACAACCAACAACAGAAAAATCCCACGAATCACGCTTTGCCAATGGGCCTTGAGGTCGAATCCGCCTAAACCATTTTCAAAGTCAAGAATCTTGAAAATCAAACCCAACAAAAGCACTCCCACGAACGTTCCACCCACCGACCCAGATCCACCGGTCAGCAGCGTGCCTCCGACCACAACCGCCGCAATCACTTGCAGCTCCCAACTAACCCCTTCCGTCGGCAATCCCGAGAATGAGGAAGCGGCCAAGAGAACACCCGCCCAGCCCGCCAAGACACCGCTCAGCACGTACACGAATAATTTAACGCGGCTTACCGGCACACCCATCAGCCGAGCCGCGGCTTCATGGTCACCGACGGCCACAACCTGTCGTCCGATTGGAGCGTAGTTGAACACCACCCAGCCGCCGGCATAAGCCAGCAACAGTAGCGCCATGGGGACCGGCATCCAGCCGGCGATATTCGCTTCGCCAATTGTGATTACGGCACAACCCATGTCAACGGGAACACTTTGTTCGCTGGCCACGATCAAGGCCAACCCCCTCACCGCCATCATGGAAACAAGTGTGGCAATGAACGAGGGAACTCCAGCCACCGCGACCATCGTTCCGTTCAAAGCCCCCACGAGACCGCCAGCCAGCACGGGGATGACCAAGGCTGGAAGTAGTCCGTAAGGACTACAAAGGGCCGCCAAAACGCTGGCCAGTGCCACAACGGAACCGACCGATAGATCGATACCGCCCGTGATAATGACAAACGTCATTCCCAAAGCGATGAATCCAAACCGGGCATTGTAGCGGAGGAACTCAGTTACGTTGTGGTTTCCCAGGAATCCGTCATAGCGAAGCCAGGCCAGCAAGGTCAAAACTACGAACGCAACTAGCACGGCATTTTTCCGGAGGATATGACGCGTCCAGGCGGTGGTGGACGGTGAGACTACAGGACTGTCGGTCATCGGGTTTCGGGTTTCGGGTTTCAGTGTTCAGTCCTGCTGCTGGCCGGGCGTGGTCTCTTAATCGGTTGTCCATTTCCGTGACGACTCTGGGAGTTGTCGTTCAAGTGTCTTTTCAAGGCCGTTTAGCATTCTGGTACATTTCTTGTAGCGCTCCCGATAGTGGCCGTACACATCGTCAGGGAAGTACCCCTTCAGCTTTGCCATGAAAAGATGATGGATGGTTTCATCCGTTTCTCCGCGTGCGCGGTTTACTCCTTCGATCTTGTTTCGGACATGACGGTCGTCATTCTTCTCAGCTATCTGCGCTGGCGCACTGTTACTAGACCTGCGTGCCTGCGAGCCCAGTTCGTATCGCTCTTCCGTAGGCCAATCGTGACTCAGATCATAGACCTCAATATGCAGCTGACACAGTTTCTGATAAACATCGAGATCCTCTATTTCCATATAATTCTTCATGCTCGCGTCTCCAATTATTTTGACATTATTCACACAACCACTTGACGCAATATGTCGCATGATATAAAAAAATCGCGCTTATTCAATTGTCTCCACCAACCGCCGAATACGTCACGTTCGTGTCTCTGTCGTGTCGGGCACACTTCAAAGTGACCGTTTGATGCCGTTCGGGACAGTGTGGCGGCAAATGGCGTTGAAATCATCAGACTGGTCGTGATGGCCGACAGGACCGAAGTGGAGACAATTGAATAAGCACAACAAATGTTCAACACTCATGATGCCCGAACTCCGAAACCTGAACCCTACGACCCCAACCGCTGCAAAAGCACCGCCGCCAAAATCAGCGCGGCATTGACGATTTGAGCTGCGGCGTAAGGGACTCCGTGGCTCAGCAACGTGTAACGTATCAATTGAATAAACAGCGCCCCAAGCAGCGTGTCGAACACCATGGCCCGACCGCCGGTCAATGGCGTGCCGCCAACGGCCACCGCGGCGATCGCATCCAACTCCATGTTCAAACCCAAAAAATTCGGATCGGCCGAGGATATGATCGCGACCTCGATCAAACCAGCGATTCCCGCGAGACTGCCACTGAGGATGTAAACGAACCAGGTTGCGGCGGTTACCGGCACTCCTGCCAGCCAGGACGCGGAACGACTGCCGCCGATGGCCACGATATAACGTCCCATGGTGGTGAATTTCATGACCCCAATCGCCGACAGCGAAACGACCAACATCAGAATTACCTGCAGCGGCACGCCCCCGGGACGACCAAAAGCGATGTATTGGAAATCGGGACGATTGATTTCAATGTGTCCGCCATTCGTCAGCGCCTGAGCGATTCCCCTTCCGGCGATAAACAACACCAACGTTGCTATGATCGGTTGCAAATGCCGGGACGTAATAAGCCACCCATTGAACCAGCCGAATAGACCGGCGGCAGCCACCGATATCACGATAGCCATCGACGTGCCCACGGCCTGTTGATTCAATGGCCAAATGGAAGCTTGAAAGACGAGCGGCGCCAAAGTGCCGGCGATCGCCATCAGCGAACCAACCGACAAGTCGATACCGCCAGTGGCAATCACCAACGTCATGCCCGTGGCGACGATCACGATCGGCGCTACTTGAGTCAGGTTGGTAGACCACGCCTGAGTCGAGCGAAAACCAGGCGTAAAGGCCAGATTAAACGCGACCAGTAGGGTTAGCGCCATAAGCGTTCCGTATCGCTGCCAGGTGTTGATCCAGCGATCGCGTCGTGCGCGGTGGCGTGCGACATGAGGAACAATCATCGCCTTGGTCGACGCCATGATCAGTCTCCAGGCGGCCCGCTCGAACGACTGCCATGGGCCATAGCGGCCAGGATGGAGTCTTCGTTGATTTGATCCCCCTCGAATTCCGCGACCGACCGGCCCTCGCACATCACCACGATACGCTGGCAGTGATCGATTAAATCGTCGAGCTCGGACGAAACCATCAAGACGGCCAATCCCTCGGCCGCCATCTCATCGACGATTCCCCGAATCTCGTCCTTGGTCCCGACGTCGATACCACGGGTCGGTTCGTCCAAGATGAGCAATCGCAGTTGGGTACACAGCCAACGAGCCAGTAGCACCTTCTGCTGGTTGCCACCCGACAGCTCATGGATGGCTTGATCCGGACTAGCAAGTTTGATTCCCAGTCTCTCGATCATCCTTCGAACCAGCTGACGTTGCCGATAGCGTGACACAATAGACCAACGCGACAGCTGGGGTAGCGCAGCGAGTGTCATGTTTTCGCGCACCGATAGCATGGGAATGATGCCGTCAACTTGACGGTCTTCCGGGCAAAAACCGATTTGTGCAAGAATTGCTTCAGCGGGCCGGCGAAACCGCACGAGCCGGCCGTTCAACCTTAGGCTGCCACTCTCCGCCGGCTCGGCACCAAACACAGCGCGAGCCAATTCGGTGCGCCCGGCACCCAACAGTCCAGCTATTCCGACAACCTCACCAGCTTTCATCTTCAAACTGGCGTCGATCAATCGTGGTCGTCGGCACAGATGCGATGCCTCGAGCACGGGTGGATCGCGCAGGCTGGTCCGTTGGCCTTCCACCTCTTTAACACTGGTACGACCAACACGCGATTGTGGATGCACAGAGTCGCGTGCTTGCCCCAACATGGCCGTGACGAGATCCATCCGGCTGAGTCGACTTGTGGATTCCGTCATTACATTTTTGCCGTCCCGCAGTACGGTAATCCGATCGCATACCGCATAGAGCTCCGACAGCCGATGGCTAACGAAAAGAATCGACCTGCCCTGCGCTTTAAGTTGGCGCATCGTTTTGAACAGGACATCCACCTCTCGCTCATCCAACGAAGATGTGGGTTCGTCCATCACCAACAACTGGCTTTCCAACAACATCGCCCGAGCCAATGCGATCATGCGTTGGATGGCGATTCCGTAGGTCGCCAGCGGTTGCTTGACGTCAATCGTCACGCCAAGTTGTTCCAACTGCGCGGCGGCCTGGCTGTTCATCCGGTGGCGATCGATCATACGCCAGCGGCGTGGCTCGTGTCGCAAATGAATGTTTTCCGCCACCGAAAGCCGTGGAACCAGGTTCACTTCTTGATAGATGGTGCCGATGCCGCCGGCTTGCGCTTGGAACGGTGAATGAAAATGGACGGTTTGTCCGTCCAGTTGGATCGTGCCTTGATCGCGACGCAGGGCACCGGTCAGAATCTTGATCAAGGTCGTCTTGCCGGCCCCGTTTTCACCCACCATCGCATGTATTTCCCCACGTAACAGTTGTAGCTTGGCACCTGCCAGCGCGATGACGCCTGGAAAAGTCTTCCAGATGTCGCGCATTTCGAGAAGCGGTTGTTGCTGCATGGTTTTAAAACGCCGTCTTCAATCCTTCTGCAGCGTTGGACGCATCAAAGATTCGATCCGGATTGATGATCTTCGCTGGGATCGATTCTCCGTTGGCATAATCTTCGAGCACGTCAAAGGCCTTGGGTCCGAACCGGGGATTGCACTCGATCGTGGCACCCAGTTTGCCAGCGACCACCAACTCCAGCGCCACGCGTGATCCATCGACTCCGACGACCAATACTTCGGTCCCGGGTTGGCGGCCAGCGGATTCGAGGGCCGCGATGGCACCGATGGCCATGTCGTCACCATGCGCGTAGACCGCGGTGACGTTTGGATGGGCCTGCAACAAGGTTTCCATCACTTTCCGGGCTTTGTCGCGGGCAAAATCAGCTGATTGCGAAGCGATGATCTGCATGCCCTCGTGTCCCGCAATCGCTTCCTCAAAACCACGCCTGCGGTCACTGGCCGGCGTCGATCCGACGGTTCCTTCCAGCTGGATGATCTCTGCCTTCCCATCCGTCGCCTCAAGCAACCACTGGCCCGCCATCCTGCCTTCTTCCACAAAGTCCGATCCGATGAAGGTCACGTAATCCCGTCCCGCCTTGGCAATCGACGTGTCGACGCCACGATCCAGCAGGATCACGGGAATGCCCGCCGCCTTGGCTTTGAGAACCGCTCGTGCCAACGGTTTTTCGGAGCGTGGCGGTATAAAAATCGCGTCGACCTTTTGAGCAATGAGGGAGTCCACATCTGAAATCTGTTTTGCCTCCGAGCCATCCGCATAGGTACAAATCAGCTGGTGCCCTCGCCGCGTCGCCTCTTCCTTCATGCTTTCCGTCTGAGCGATCCGCCAGGCAATGTTCGTTTCGATTTGGGCAAATCCCAAACGATACGACGACTTCGGCTCCAATTTCGGCAAGTCACCCGTCGTGCCGATTGGATTCTGTATACCGCAGCCCGACAGGATTGATAACACCAGGGGATGGGAAATCATTTTCCACATGGGCAACTCCTAAACGAAGTCCAGAGTAAACGGAGTGTATGGGGTCCCAGTCAATCCAGGCCATGAAGTTTTTTCGGAGGTATCGTGCACACCGGCGTTGTTGTACGGAGTGTGTCTCATATTCGGTGACGCGCATCCAGCTCCAAATGTCTGCTGTTCACAGCGACTCAACTGGTCCAATCGAAGTCCAATCGCGGAATCACTTCCATTTCCTGCTCGAAGCGAAAGAACCGGCCAGTCGGTCCATCATCAGGGAGGGACGCCAGAAAGACCGCTGTCGGAACCGGGGCCGTGGGCGGCTTGGTGCCTTGGGGATTCCCGTCCGTCAAGATCGCACCGGGGCTCATCGCGTTCATTAGGATATTGAAGTCGGCAACTTCGTGAGACAAGGTGCGATTGAAGGCGTTCAGTCCCGCCTTCGACGCGGCATAAGCGGCCAGTCCCGGCTCGCAGTGGATCGCGGCCCCGGACGACACATCCACGATGCGTCCGTAGTTCTGGCGTTTCATGTGAGGCAACACGGCCCGTGTGCAAAGAAATGGTCCGCGCAAGTTGACGGCCGTGATTTCGTCCCATGCGTCAACAGGCATTTCGTCGACCGGGCCACGATGAACGACTCCTGCGTTGTTGCACAACACATCGATCCGTCCGAAGGCTTCGATAGCGAGGTCCACGAGTCGCTGCAC
>Ga0310121_10005468_pt1 | contig 10919 bp, 8 predicted proteins | sample CB27_Tmax_986_MG_FD_203504 | JGI IMG/M metagenome (GOLD analysis project Ga0310121, IMG submission 203504) | Marine microbial communities from Western Arctic Ocean, Canada - CB27_Tmax_986 | ecosystem: Environmental > Aquatic > Marine > Oceanic | place: Canada: Western Arctic Ocean | collected...
GCCGATGCGCTCGGGCCGCGCTTCGCCGGCCAGTGGCTGCGCCTCCAGGATCTCGACAAGGTCCACCCGGACGTGCGCCTGCAACCGGACTTCCATCAGCAGCTCGCCGACGCCATGCGACGGGAGACCGAGCTCTTTTTCAACAGCATGGTGGAGGAGGACCGCAGCGTGTTAGACCTGTACGCGGCGGACTACACCTTCGTGAACGAGCGCTTGGCCAGGCACTACGGGATTCCCGGCGTCAGTGGCGAGCAGTTCCAACGCGTCACCTACTCAGACGACAACCGCCGGGGCGTGCTCGGGCACGCGGGCATCCTCACGATGACCTCCCACGCCGGGCGCACCTCTCCGGTGCTGAGGGGGAGATGGGTGATGGAGGTCCTGCTCGGCACTCCCCCTCCACCGCCACCTCCGGGCGTTCCGGATCTCGAAGAGACCGAGGGCGTCGCGGACGACGGTCGCATGCTTACGACACGTGAGCGCATGGAACAACACCGCGCCAGCCCAACGTGCAATTCCTGCCATCGTTTCATGGATCCCATCGGCCTCGCGCTCGACAACTTCGGAGTGACGGGCAAGTGGCGAATCCGAGAGGGCGGCAGCTCGCTGGATACGCGCGGAGAACTGTACGATGGCACGCCGATCGCGGGCCCCGCCGACCTCAGACGGGCGCTGTTGAACCGCCCGATCCCGCTCATACGGACCTTCACCGAGAACCTTCTCGCTTATGCGATGGGGCGGCGAGTCGAGTATTTTGATCAGCCGACCGTGCGAGCGATCACGCGGGCCGCGGAAACGGACGGATATCGCATGTCGGCGTTCATCCTGGGTGTCGTGAAGAGTGACGCCTTCCGGATGCAGCGCGCCAGCGCGGTCGTACAGCAAGGCACGCAGGGCCAGCAGCCGTGAACGCGAAGAGAGATTGATACCATGCGGATCATCACCGGTAAGCAGATTCCCCGGCGCACGTTCATCCGGGGCATGGGCGCGTCGGTCGCACTCCCCTTCCTCGACGCGATGGTGCCGGCCGGACGTGTTTGGTCCAACGCTCCGCGGGTGGACGACCCCACTCGTCTTGTCGCGATCGAGATCGTGCACGGCGCCGCCGGCTGCAACGAGTGGGGCGCCACGCAGAATCTGTGGTCACCGGCCGCCGCTGGGGAAGACTTCGATCTCTCCCCGAGCGCGCTGCTGCCGCTGGAGCGATACCGGAACTACCTGACCATCATCAGCAATACCGACGTACCGAACGCCGAGGCGGCGCAGGCCAAGGAGATCGGCGGCGATCACTTCCGCTCCAGCGCGGTTTACCTGACCCAGGCGCACCCGAAGCAGACCGAGAGCTCGGACGTCTCCGTCGGCACCTCGCTTGACCAGATCTATGCCCAGCGCTTCGGACAGGACACGCCGATCCCGTCCATGCAGTTGTGCATCGAGAACGTCGATCAGGCGGGTGGCTGCGCGTATGGCTACGCGTGCGTATACACCGACACGATCAGTTGGGCGTCACCGACCGAGCCGCTCCCGATGATTCGCGACCCCCGGATCGCGTTCGATCAGCTCTTCGGGGCCGGAGGAAGCCCGGAGGAGCGCGCCGCGCGCAGGCAGACGAGCCAGAGCATCCTCGATTGGATCGCCGAGGACCTCGCGTCACTTCGACGCTCACTCGGGCCGAACGATATGGTGCGCCTCGATCGGTATCTGGAAAACGTGCGTGAGCTCGAGCGCCGCATTCAGAACGTCGAGGCCCAAAACCGAACGGGTGAAGTTCGCGACCTGCCGGGAGCTCCGGCCGGGGTGCCGGACTCCTTCAGCGAGCACGTGAAGCTGATGTTCGATCTGCAGGCACTCGCGTTCGCGTCCGACATGACGCGCGTCTTCTCGTTCAAGCTGGGGCGCGACGCGTCGTCACGCGTCTATCCAGAGAGCGGGACGGACACGCCGTTCCACCCGGCCTCGCACCACGGGGGCCGCGAGGAGCAGGTGCTGAACTTCGCGGTGATGAACAAGTACCATGTCAGCCTGTTACCGTACTTCATGGACAGGCTGCGGGAGATCCAGGAAGGCGATACCCACCTACTGGACAAGACCATGATCCTCTACGGCTCCCCGATGGCCGACTCCAACTTGCACAATCACCGGCGCTGTCCGCTGATCGTGCTCGGCGGGGCGAATGGGAAGCTTGAGAGGAACCTGCACGTGAAGGCTCCCGCTGGAACATCGATGGCCGACGCGATGCTCACCCTGATGCACAGGCTGGGGCTCGAAGATGTCACCGAGTTCGGGGACAGCTCCGGGCCGCTCGCATTCTAGCGTCGGGACAACGGGACAAGAAGGTCTAATATGCATCAGATACAGCGCCGTAACTACTGGAATTACAAGATGTTAGGCGTATCGTTGTGTGCGCTGCTGACCTGGGCCGCAACCCCGCCCGCCGCTCCGGTCGCGGAAGCCGCGATGCGTGGGGATGTCGATGGGGTCCGCGCCTTGATCGAGCAGGGCGAGGATGTGAACGCGGCGCTCGGAGACGGCATGACCGCGCTGCATTGGTCCGCCGAGCGGGGAGACAGCGAAGTCACCTCGCTACTACTGGGGGCCGGAGCGCGGGTGGAATTGGTCACGCGCCTCGGAGCGTACCGCCCGCTCCACCTCGCGGCCGAGCGGGGGCACGCGGCCGTGGTGCGCGCCCTGCTCCAGGCTGGAGCCACACCCGATCCCGAGACCACGACCGGAAGCGTCACGCCACTTCACTTGGCGGCCGCGTCCGGGAGCGCTTCCTCGGTAGCCGTGCTGATCGAGTACGGTGCCGATGTGGATCGGCGGGAGACGGCCTGGGGGCAAACGCCGCTGATGTTCGCCGCGGCGGCAGGACGGGTCCAAACGATCCGTGCGCTGCTGGACGGTGGTGCGGCCATCGACTCGAGAGCGAACGTGCTCGATGTGCCGACGAGGGACGCCGAGGACATGGAAGAACAGGCCGAGCGCAGGCAGCGAACGGGAGCCGCAGAGCGTTATGAGCCCCCGAGACCGCAGGCGAACGCTAGCGGGCGTTCGCGACGAGCGCCGGCCGCCGGGAGCAGCGGTGCTGGGGACATCGATGTCAACGAAGCTCAGCGGGACCGCGTGGCGCAGCCTCTCTCGCACGCGCAACTCGTCGGTGGGTACGGTGGTCTGAGTGCGCTCCTACTGGCGGTTCGCGAGGGTCATGCCGCAGCCGTGATGGCGCTGCTGGACGGCGGCGGCGAGATCGATCGGGTAAGCGACGGAGACCACACGAGTCCGCTCCTTATGGCGATCCTCAACGGCCACTTCGACCTGGCCATGGCGCTATTCGAGCGGGGTGCCGATGCGAGGATCGCGAGCGACGCCGGCGCGACACCGCTCTACATCGCGCTCAACACACATTGGATCCCAAAGTCCAGGCATCCCCAGCCTACCCACCGGCTGCAGCAGAGCGTCACGTACCTCGAGCTGATGCAGGCGTTCCTCAACGCCGGAGTAGACCCCAACGTGCAACTGACGAAGCAGCTCTGGTTCACGACGTTCGGGGATGACTACCTGGGGGTCGACCGTACGGGTGCGACGCCGTTTTGGCGCGCGGCGTACGCACTGGACCTCGACGCCATGAAGCTTCTCGTGGCGGTCGGTGCCGATCCGGACATGCCGACCGTGAAGTCGCCCAGCCGCCGAGGCCGCGGGGGGGCGAGCTCTAGCGGGGCTGGCGAAGACCTGTCCGGGCTGCCCCCCGTTCCGATCGGCGGCTCCGGCACGTGGCCAATACACGCCGCGTCGGGCGTCGGGTACGGAGAGGGCTTCGCGGCGAATATCCACCGTCACGTGCCGGACGGCTGGCTTCCCGCGGTGAAGTACCTCGTCGACGAGCTCGGGGCGGACGTCAACGCCCGCGACCACAACGGATACAGCGCGCTCCACCACGCCGCCTCACGCGGCGACAACCAGCTGATCTTGTTCCTCGTCGAGCGCGGTGCGGACGTAAGCGTGGTGAGTCGGTATGGTCAAACTACGGTGGACATGGCGAACGGCCCGGTGCAGCGCATCACACCGTTCCCCGAGACCATCGCGTTGCTCGAGGGGCTTGGGGCGAAGAACAACCACAAGTGCGTGGGCTGCTGACTAACCGCCTCTGCCAAGAGGACGGGGACGGCGAGGAGGTCTCCTAGGCCCGTGCGCGCTGGGGGTCGACCACATCGCCCGGCGAGCTGGGTTCGCGAAGGGCTACGTTCGTCTCCACATGCTCCGCCACACATACACCTCTGCAAGAATCCAGACGTGCGACCCGGGTAGGCCGATCGCCCTTTACACGGTCGCCCGGGAATTGGGACACAAGTCCACCGATATGTTGGAAGATCGTTACGCTCACGAGCACGACCGTACCGAAGAAGGCGGCACTGAACTCGTAGAATTTCGGGTAGAGCACCACAAGAAGGAGTTGGCGGATCGGCTCGCGGCGATCGGCGAAGAGGGTGCCGAACGGGCCTGAAGCCCTCTTTTTTTTGGCCAGAAATCGTCACCATAAACGTCACCGACCTTCAGCCCAATCTGTCACCACGAAGCGCCACAGGGGCGATAAACCCTTGCGGCGCTTCTTCTTACCTCAGAGCGGGAGACCGGGTTCGAGCCGAGCGGCCTGCTGATTTCCGCGGTAGCGGGCTGCCCGGTTTCCGCGAGACGACCGAGGATCGCCGTAGGCGACCGCAGGCCAATCCCACCGGCTCCGCTTTGTAGCACACGGACTTACGCCGAATCGCGCCTTTCCCGTCGGCTTCAGCGCACTTGTCTACCGGCGGTCCTTCCGGTCGATGGGTGGGACAGGCATGTCGAGGCTGAGGGCTGGCCTCCGCGTATGCCATTCCGTGGCCTTTTCATAGGCGTTCGCGAGGGCTAACACTCTACCTTCCGAGAAGCGCGGCCCCGCGATCATGAGCCCGATAGGGAGGCCGTCGGCCGAGAAGCCGCATGGGATCGAGGCCGCGGGAAGGCCGAAGCTGTTGAAGGGTGAGCAGTTCGACGTGACCGACGGCTCCGTCGGCTCCGCCTCGTTCTCTTCCCGTTCGAGCGCTTCGTTGATGGTGGGCTGCATCACGCGCCATGTGGGAAGCACAACGAGGTCGTGGTCGACGAAGGCGTCATCAATGGTTTTCCGCATTCGCTGCAGCTCCCACTGAGCGTTGATGTAGTCCACGACCCTTGTCGAGCACTGCGTCGTCGCAACGTCGTTGAGCCTCCTGTGGACGGCCTCGATCGTCCGCCGCTGGTTGAGCGAGTAGCGGCCGGCGCGCCGCTGGTACCACTCCCAGTGGAACGCCTCGATCTCCCCAGCGAGGTACGATCTCGAGTACCTCCCCTGGGGCGGTAGGCGCGTGTCGCTGACGCTCCGGGTCATCTCCGTCAGGACCCCGATGGCCTCCTCCATGGCGCTCGCGATCTCGGCGTCGAGGAAGTCGAAGAAAGGCTCTCTCAGGATTCCCAAGCGGAGCCCACTCACGGACTGACTCAGGGCCGCGCGGTAGTCTTCGAGAGGATGCTCGACGCTGGCCACGTCGTGCTTGTCGTACCCCACCATGCCGGACAGGAGCAAAGCACAGTCTTCGGCCGTCCTTGTCAGCGGACCGCAGTGGTCCAGTGAGTAAGTGCGCGGGATGATCCCCCCGATGGAGACCAGGCCATACGTGGGCTTGAGGCCGACGACGCCGCAGTAGGCGGCAGGCATGCGGACCGAGCCACCGGTGTCAGTGCCTAGCGTTCCGAGGGTCATGTCTGCGATCACTGCGGCGGCCGAGCCCCCGGAAGAGCCGCCCGAGATGCGGTCGAGCGCCCAAGGATTGCGGACGGGAAGGAAGTACGTCGAGACGTTACTCCCGCCCATGGCGAACTCCTGAAGGCCAGCCTTAGCCATGATGACGGCACCGGACTCCTTCAGGCGCTTGACCACGAAGGCGTCCTCTTCGGGGACGTTCTCCTCGAACACGAGGCTGCCGCCCGTCGTGCGCGTTCCCTCCGTGTCGATGTTGTCCTTGAGCCCGACGGGGATGCCGTGCAGAGGTCCGCGGAAGTTCCCCGCGCTCGCCTCGGCGTCGAGCTGCCGGGCCTGCGCGAGAGCTTCCTCGTACATGATCGTGATAAAAGCGTTGACTATGGGGTTGTACGCCTCGGCCCGGGCCAGGCAGGCCTGCGTGAGCTCCGTGCAGCTGATCTCTCTCTCCCGGATCATCCGCGATGCCTGAGCAATCGTCAGCCGCGCCAGCTCATCGGACTGGGTTGCGGTGGGAGTCGTGGCTTCGGCGCGCGAGTATCCGGGCAGCGCGGGGAGGGCCGCGGCGCCCGCTGCGGCACTAGCGGTCACCCGGACGAAGTCGCGGCGGTTCCACCCGTGTTGCAGCTTCATAGGAAAGTTCCCCTGGGGTTAGGTTGATCGTTTCCTGCCACCCTACTCTCAGCTCCTGAAGGGCTGTTCGATCCAGCCGCTACTGCCGAAAACCATAGTTCCCGATATCGCCGGTTGCAAACCACCGAGCTGCGAAGAGAGGGCTGGGGGGGTTCGAATCCCAACGGCTCCGCTTTTGGCCTTTGGGGGGTCTTTTTCGTTCCGTGAAAACACCCCCATTTTCACTGATTTGGCGAACTTCTGGGGAAAAGTTCATCGATTTGCGGTAAATCTGCCCTGGATTTCACCGAATTGATGAACCTGAACATGTAGAGAAACATGTAGAGCGGCTCCTTCACCTGCCCTTCCGGCTCAGCGCGAATCCAAAACGGTCCGGGTCGGCCGAGCCATGCACCAAAGCCGCCCGCCACTATTCCCCTTCCCGCCTCACCTCCTGCCACGGCACCCCTTTTGGACCTCCTATCCGTATTACGCTCATAACTCGGGTGGACCGTCGTAGCGTATTTCGGTTCAGGTTGCTGAGGGCGTTTCAGCGAGGCATGGTATCTTCATGTCCGATGCTCCAGACCTCGAGTTTCTGGCCCTTCAGGAGGCCCTGGTCGGCCGGCGACGCTCGCGCTGCTGCGGAAGCCAGCCTGGCCGAAGTAGCCGAGGCCCTCGAAACGATCCGTCTCGAGCCGCTGCGTATGCACGCCGGCGCCGGAAGCGTCGAGAGTATGACCGTCGATCTCAGCGCGGCCCGGGAGCTGTCCGAGGACATCGAGCACGTTCTCGACGGAAGGCGCGAGGTGCACGAGTTGCTGGGGCTCCGAGAGCCTCACGACTTCAGCAAGACCCCGACCCCCACGCCCGCATGATCTCTCTCGCGCTTCTCGCACGCATGAGCGCACTCGACCCGACGACACCATCTGGCCAGAATGAAGTCGATGGTCCAACCAAGGGGCTGCATATGACACGTGGGTTCACAGGATTACTCGGAGCGCTGACTTTGGCGATGACCGTCGCCTGTTCGGCGGGGTCGGAGGCAGAAGGGCCGCCAGCGCCATACAAACTCGGCATGTTCCAGCTGGACGGCACGGACTTCGCCGGATTGGTGGTGGGCGACGACTTGGTGGTCGACCTGTCACGTGCCGGCGTCGGCGCACCGGCTACCCTGCACGAGCTGATCGCAAGTTGGGACGAAGCCATGGCGGATCGCCTGGGCCGCCTCGCTGGTAACGCGCTGAGAGTGCCCCCTGGGTTTTCGCACAACCTCTCGGAGCTGAGAACGCTTCCGCCGATCACCGACCCGGATGCGATCGTCAATGCCGCGCTCAACTACCAAGAGCACGCAGCCGAGATGGCCGCGACCGGGCGGACTGCGGGGACCACCTCGGTGATCGATGAAAGGGTGCGGGCGGGCATCCCGGGCCTCTGGTCCCGCACGCCGGACGATGAGCGCGCGAACCCGTATCTGTTCACCAAGCTCAAGTCGGCGATCACCGGGAACGGCGACCCGATCGTCCTTCCGCCCGGCCGAACGAAGATCGACTGGGAATGCGAGTTGACCGTCGTGATCGGCAAGACGCTGAGGCGCGTCCCCCGCGACGAGGTGATGGACTACGTGTTCGGCTACACACTGATGCTCGATGTCTCGGACCGCGAAGACCGCCTGGACGAGCGCTACGGCTCGGACTGGTTGATGGGGAAGAGCCGGGACACCTTCGCGCCGCTGGGCCCGTTCGTCGTCCCCGCCGCGTTCGTACCGGACCCGCAGGACCTCAGTGTCCAGTTCTCGCTGAACGGTGAGCTGATGCAAGACGCGACGACGAGTCTGATGATCCACACCGTGGTCGACTTGCTGACGTTTGCCTCAGGCATGGTGACGCTGCACCCCGGTGACCTCATGGCTACGGGTACCCCCGGCGGCGTGGGCACCGCCCGTGTGCCACCGATCTATCTCAAGGCAGGGGATCGGACAGCGTGCACGATCGAGGGGATCGGGACGCTGAGTAACAATGTGGAGGCTCGTGTGGGAGGGTCTTAAGTTCCGGAGCCGGAGACCGGGAACTGGCCGAGGCGTTGGCGCATGGGGCCCGATTGTCACTTCAAAGTGACGTGAAGCCCTCGACAACGCGGCAGCTCGGCCGAGCAGCAGCAGGGCGATGACTGAGCAGACCTGTTGGTAGTTCAGGCCTTCCGCTTGAGCTGAGTTTTGGAACAGGACGGGGGAGGGGCGCCAGCCGGCCGGGCTGGAGTCTGCCTGGCACCACGGGCTCAAGTTGACGTTACGCTCGCCAGGGAGGTAGGCTGGCAGCATCATCGTAAGCCCAGGGAGGATCCAATGAGTAACGCGTCCATGAAGCGCCGCGACTTCGCTCGTCTCTTCGCCCTCGGCGGCTCCGCCGCCCTGCTCGGACACCCGAGCTTAGAAGACTTTCGGCCCGACCCGCTCTCCAACTCCTTCCTTCGTCCCGGGGCCGTGGATTGGAACGACGTTCGGGCCCAGTTCCTGATGCCGCCGGACGTGTCGGTCCTGAACGCCGCGAACCTGTGTCCGTCCCCGGCCCGGGTTCTGGAGACGGTCGTCGAGTACACGGAGCGGCTGAACCGCGACCCCGTGCCGAGCTACCGGAGCGAGATCGGCGGTTCGAAAGAGCGGACCCGGGAGCTGCTCGCCGATTTCCTACGTGTGACTCCGGAGGAGATCCTCATCACACGCAACACGAGTGAAGGCAACAACTGGATATCCAACGGGCTCGACCTCGGTCCTGGCGACGAGGTCCTGATCTTCTCGGACAACCACCCGAGCAACAACGCGGCCTGGAAGGCGAAGGGAGAACGGTACGGATACACCGTCAAGGAGGTCGCACAGGTCAACCCGCATCCCGGCTTCGAGTACTACGTCGAGGCGTTCGAGCGCGCCACCACCCCGAACACGAGGGTGATCACGTTCATGCACTTGAGTAACACAGCGGGAGATCTCTTCCCCGCCAAGGAGCTCTGCGCGCTGTCCCGAGACCGCGGGATCATCTCTGTGGTCGACGGCGCGCAGTCGTTCGGTCTGATGGATGTCGACCTGTCCGAGATCCAGCCGGACTTTTATACGGGCAGCGCGCACAAGTGGCCGTGCGGCCCGAAGGAGACCGGAGTCCTGTTTGTGAACGCGCGTGTCCAGGATCGCTTCTGGCCCTCGAGCTACAGCGCCTACCCGGGGAGAACGGGCATCTCGCGCACGCACGAGGGAATGGGCCAGCGCGACACACCGGCGCTTTATGCCTTCGGCACGCAGATCGAATTCCTGCAGTCGATCGGTCAAGGCGAGATCGAAGCGCGCAGCCGCGAGTTAGCGAACCAGCTCATCGAAGGCCTCAACGCCATCGACGGGGTGCACATGTGGACCCCGGCCGAACCGGAGCTGCGAGCGGCCGTCGTCACCTTCCGCCCTGGAGAGCTCGACCCCCGTCAGGTACTCGGGGCGCTCGAGGAAGACGGCATCGTAGCCGCCTCCCGGGGTGGGTCCGATCGCGGCGGGATCCGCTTCTCTCCCCACTTCTACAACATGGAGGTGGACATCGAGCGCGGGATTGACGCCATCGGCCGCTATATGCGCCGCGGCCTGTAGCCGACCCCAATGAGCCATAAGTCCTTGGAGAAACACCACATACGGGGCGCACTGGTCGAGACACTACCATATGCAGGTGAGATCGTCCCGTTCTTGTTTGCGCCGGGAGGTGAGCCCTCGTAGAATGATCTCGTAGCACAGTAAAAGATGACGATGGGTTGGTTTCACTAGAGGGTGTGGGCGTAGAGCGCAACCACCACACCGAAACCGTATCGTCGGCGGGGACTCAGCAGTCCGAGTCTGAAACGACGCACCAATCCTTTTAGGTCAGAGAAGCACCGCATTGTCTCCTGAGCGACCGGCTCAGTCTTCCAACTGGAAGCTGTCCGTGAGCGACGGAATGGCGGCGGTGCTTTTTGCGTAGGTGCTGTTTGAGAAGTGGAAAGAAAAAACCCGACCCGGAGCGGCAATCCCTGTCAGAAATCGCACTCCGAATCGGGCCCCCAATCATCTCGCGAGGAGATTCATGGACGGTGAATCTGTCACCGTCCTCCTCGCGGGCACAACTCCCATAGGAGGGAGCACAGTGAGTAGAGGACAGCAAACAGAGATCGGGGCTTCAATCGTTGAACCCCACCCGCCGTGTCCGCACTGCGGTGCGAACCGTAAGATCCTCACGGACCTAGATGTCCGCACCCGCTTGCTCGGCGCAGCGACGCAGACCCTCCATCTGAGCCAATGGCATGTCCCCGCAGGAAGCCGGTGGAGTAACCTGCTCCGAACCGTCGGATAGGGTCTCCGATTGCTCTGCGTCAGCACACCCTACCGCTATCAGAGCGAGCGCGAATAGCAGGGTTTTCTTCATGCCTTCATTCTGCCCCACCCCACTCAGACCCGCAACTCAGGACGAGCAAAACCGTGTTTAGTGGTTCAGCGTCAGCGGTGGTGAAATAGGGGGGTGTACCCCAC
>Ga0310121_10005469_pt1 | contig 10916 bp, 12 predicted proteins | sample CB27_Tmax_986_MG_FD_203504 | JGI IMG/M metagenome (GOLD analysis project Ga0310121, IMG submission 203504) | Marine microbial communities from Western Arctic Ocean, Canada - CB27_Tmax_986 | ecosystem: Environmental > Aquatic > Marine > Oceanic | place: Canada: Western Arctic Ocean | collected...
GTAGTAAGGGCCCTTGCGAAGCGTGCCTTTGCCATCAGGAGTGGGCCGCTCCCGGTATTCCTCTGTAAGGGTGCCGCGTTCCATCGTGGTGATCTGGGCGAGTTCGGCAAGGAGGTGTTCTCGTTCGGGGTTGGATTGGTTCGAATTTGCAGCCATGCCCCCGATCATGTCTAGTATACTAGACATTTACAAGGTCAAATAAAAAGGGATCCCGCGGCTCTTCCTCATATTTTTGTCCTGCACCCGGGGGAACCGCGTCTCCAGCGGGGCGGCGGTTCCCTACGCGCTCGAAATGAGACAGCTCAAATCTTGCCGCCTGTTCGCCGTTGTCGCCTCGCTGACGCTGCTTTCCAGTTGCGTGGTGTATGTGCCTGGGCTTGAGAAGGTAGCCAAGCCTTCCGCCAAGGCGGTCCTTGAGACTCCCTCGGCCCAGGTGTCCTTCAAGCCGCTGTGGACGTAGACGGGGCGGGGGGCGATGCAAGCCAGGAGCATGTGCTGATCGCCGTCAGGATCGTCGTGAGCGACAGGAGGTGGGCTTTCATGAGTGAATAGGTATCGGAGTGCGGAAGCCTTGCTTCCGCTTTCATGGTGGATCGAGCTTGCTCGATGCGGTGGAGGCGGAACGTGGTGCGGCTCCGCCCCGCGAGGGGAGCATCGCCGCCCGCCAGACGGAAGCAAGTTTTCCCCTCTCCGAGGTGAGTCTAGTGCATCGCCCCGCAAGTTTGTGTGCATTCGGAGATGAGAATCTTCGGAGATCAGTCAGCGGTCTCCGACCGAATGCACACTAACTTCCCGGCCGAAGCACTAGAGCTCCGCCTTCAGAATGCGGAAGGGCGTCTGTCTGATCGGTGCGCCGGGATTGTAAAACTGCATTCCGCCGTGTTCGAAGCCTTCCATGACGCGGTGGGTGTGACCGAAGAAGACGTGGCGGGTGCCCGATTCGGCGCCGTGGCCGATGTGCTCCAGGTAGCGCCTGATCCGTTCCGCGACGCGCCGGGGCGGATACACGACGCGGGTGAAACACTTGTCGAGACGGGCAGCAATCACGGCGTCGTAAACGCGATTGCGAATTGGTCCGGGCCGCCACTTGTGGTTCTCGCAGCGTTTCCGGAACCGGGTGAGCTCCTATGATCGGCGCCCCGATCAAGGCACTCAATGGAGGCCGGGGATCCAGAGGGATCTCAAGGGGCGGGGGAAAGATGTTCACGCTGCTCGGGAGGAGAGTTAGAATGGCCTTATGCGCAGAGGGACGGGCGGGAATTCCGACGGAGGTTCACCAGGCAAGAGGCCTCATCTTCCTCAAGCTGCGGTGGTGCCGATCTGCCGAGGGAAGGACGTGGTCTCGGTCTGCCTGGTCACCTCCTTGAAGAAAAAGAGCTGGATCCTGCCGAAGGGAATCGTTGATCCGGGAGAAACGCCGGCGCAAGCCGCACTAAAGGAGGCTTTCGAGGAAGCCGGCTTGAAGGGGCGTATTGTCGGAGATCCCCTCGGCAGTTTCCAGGATTCGAAATGGGGGGCTACCGTCGATGTCACGGTCTTCCTCATGGAGGTGGATGCCTGCATGGACCGCTGGGGGGAGTCTCATATGCGCCAGCGTCATTTCGCGCCGCTCGCCGAAGCCCATAAGCTCGTGAAAAAGCCCGCCCTGAGGAGAATGCTGCGCAAGGCCCGAAAGCGGCTGGGAGGCGGAGAGGAGGGCAGTGACGGACAGGATTGACTTCTCTGGTCCCGCTTCCCATTATTTTACCCTGCCGTTTTGCCTCTCGTTTGCGGACTGCGTCGCGCCGAAACCGGTGTGCCGCGGAACACCAACCTTATGCTACCATGAAAACAAATCCGATTGTGAGCCTCACATGCATCTCGGCCGCCGCCGGCGTGTTGTGGTTCACCAGCTGCGAGGTCCCCGCGCCCGGGGCCGGTCCCGGGCCAGCTCCTGCCAAGCCGCCGCCGTTGAAAGAGGCGCCGAGTGGCGTGAAACCCGTCAATCCGGCCGGTCTGAGCGGACTCAACCCGCCGCCCGAGCCGCCCAGCCGCGTGGCCAATCCCGCCGCCCTGCGCAAGCTCAATCCGCAACCAGATCCGCCCAGCGCGTCGTCCCTGCGGGTGCAGCCGTAGCGGCGTGGCGAATTCCTGGCGGCTCGCCACGCGACCTGGTCCCGCAGCTGGTGCGCCGACTCCAGGACCGGAAAATCAATCCGGGCCCTGAAGGATTCGCGTTTGGTTCGGCGCTTTGAACGCGCCGTCGCGGTTACGTGGGCTGTTCGCCACGGGCCATGACGACCTTGCCGGTGCGCACCGTCTCGATGATGTCGAACTGGCTGAGCATCCCGACCGCGGCGTCCACCTTGGGGGAGTCGCCGGTGATCTGGGCCACCATGGAGGTGGGGGTGAGGTCGACGGTTTTGCCGTTGAAGTGCTCGATGATCTGAAGGGCGTCGGTGCGCTGTTGGGCGTCCTCGACAAGGAACTTGATGAGGAGCATCTCCTTCACAACGGCGTCGGCAGTGCTGTGCTCGTAGCAGTGCATAACATCGATGAGCTTGTTGACCTGCTTGATGATCTGCTCAAGGCCCTCCGGAGCGCCCTTGAGGCCGATCGTCATGCGACTGAACTGGGCGTCGCGTCCCTGCGAAACGACGAGGGACTCGATGTTGTAACCGCGCCGCGCGAAGACCTGGGAAACCCGCATCAGGACCCCGGCCTGGTTGTTCACGTAGACCGAAAGGGTGTGGAGGGCCTCATTGGGATTCGGAGCAACGGGGGTGTCGGTGGTGATGATCTCTTTGCTCATGACCGTGATTCTGTTTGAACAGGAGGAAGGAGGAGTGGGGTTGGGTTCTGGTGTCGTGTGCAGGGTGCCGGGTTTCTGGGGACCCCAATTAACAAATATCCAACAACAAATCACTCGATCTCTAGGTGGACCCCACGGGCTTGGCCATCTTCTGCTTGGGCGGTTCGATGAGCATGTCCTCGAGGGCCGCTCCGGCCGGAATCATGGGGAAGACGTTGTCGGTCTTGTGGCACTCGGCGGCGATCAGGCAGGGACCCTCGTTATAGGCGAGGGCCTTCTGGAGGGTGCGGGCGACGTCGGCGGGGCGCTTGATGTTGAAGCCCTGAATGCCGTAGGCGGCGGCCAGTTTCACGAAGTCGGGATTGCCCTCGAGGTCGACGCCGCTCTTGCGGTCGTCGAAGAAGAGTTCCTGCCACTGGCGGACCATGCCGAGGTAGTGGTTGTTCATGACGAGGATTTTTAGGGGCAGCTTGTGGAGCGCGGCGGTGGCGAGCTCGAAGAGGGTCATCTGGAATCCGCCGTCGCCCACGATGGCAACCACCAGATCGTTGGGGCAGGCGAACTGGGCGCCGATCGCAGCCGGGAAGCCGAAGCCCATCGTCCCGGCCCCGCCGGAGGAAAGCCACTTGTGGGGGGCGTTGTTCTTGTAGAATTGGGCCGCCCACATCTGGTGCTGGCCGACGTCGGTGGCGATGATGGCTTCGCCCTTGGTGAGGTTGTAGAGTTCGTCGATGACCTGCTGCATGCGCAGACCGCCCTGTTTCTTGTAGCCGAGAGGATACTTTTTCTTGTAGCCGGCGATATGGCGGAGCCAGTTCCCACTGTCCAATTTGGAGATGCGCTTGTTGAGTGCCACGAGAGCGGCCTTGGCGTCGCCGATGATCTGGATGTCGGGCACGATCATCTTGTTCATCTCGGAAGGATCGATGTCGATGTGGATGATCTTGGCGTTGGCGCCGAACTTGTGAGCCTGCCCGATGATGCGGTCGTCGAAGCGCGAGCCGACATTCAGGATGAGGTCGGCCTCCACGATGGCCTTGTTGGCGTAGGCGGTTCCGTGCATGCCGAGCATGCCGAGGGCAAGTTCGTGAGTCTCCGGAAAGACCCCCTTGCCCAGCAAGGTGCTGGTGACGGGGCAACCCAGGGTGGTCGCGAGCTTGAGGAGTTCGTCGCCGGCCCGCGCAATCATGCAGCCCTGGCCGGCCAGGATGACCGGGCGGCGGGAGTGGCTGATGAACTGCACCGCAGTGTCGATGGCGTCTTCCTCGATCTCGAAGGCGCGCTCGGGATGGTAGCCGGGCAGGCTGATGTCGGGGTCGAGGTCGCCGTCAAAGGGATCCTGCGAGACATTCTTGGGAACATCGACCAGGACCGGGCCGGGCCGTCCGGTGGTGGCGATGTAGTACGCCTCTTTCGCGATGCGGGGCAAGTCGTTGGTATTCTTGACGAGGAAGTTGTGTTTCACCACCGGCATGGTGATGCTGAAGATGTCTGCCTCCTGGAAGGCGTCCTTGCCGAGCATCCAGGTCACTTGCTGGCCGGTGATGACGATCATGGGCACGGAGTCCATCTGGGCCGTCATGAGTCCGGTCACGGTGTTGCCCGCGCCGGGGCCGGAGGTGACCAGCACCGCGGCGGGCTTGCCCGTGGCGCGCGCGTAACCGTCCGCCATGTGAACCGCGCCTTGTTCGTGGCGCACCAGGACGAACTTCATCTTGGTGCTGACCGTCTCGAGGGCGTCGAAAATCGGGAGGGCCGCTCCGCCGGAGTAGCCGAAGATATACTCGATTCCGAGGCCATCGAGCGTCATGAGAAGGGCCTGCGCCCCGTCCAGTTTCTGATTAGCCATGTAAAATGCCTTTCTGGTGGGGAAAATCCCTAAATTCGCGAAAAAGACAAGGAGAAAATAGGAGTTTCTGGAGGAAATGGCCTGCCATCGGGCGGAAGTCGCCCTGAAGATTGGCAGAAATATCACAAATCTGTGGCCAAGTGCCTACAAGGGTCTTCGGAAATGACAAATTTTCCGCTCGGGGCGGCTGGACCGGGGTGGTCGTCGCGGAGCGACTGGGCGGAGCGACCAGGGAGGGGGGCGAATCATGACCTCTTTGAGGTTAAGGAAGTCATGAGGTGGGAGAGAGCAGATCGAGGATGGCGGCGATGGTGGCGAGGGCGTTTCCTTCCAGGCGGTTGTTGACGTAGAGGTAGCTGCGGCGGCCCTTGGGTTTTTCAGCGAGCTGGGAGATCAGGCTGGCGGCCGTCTGGCGGATCTCCGGCTGCGCTTCGCGGACGCGGTCGTAGGGTTCGAAGGACTCCACCGCGGACTCGTAGTCGCGCCCGCACTTGAGGAGGAGTCGGGCGCCGATGGGGGCGACGTTGCGGTCCGGGGAGGCGAGTTCGAGCTGCTCGCCGAGCGACGGCATGCGCTGCCATTGGTTGTAGACGTGACCGACGTTGTGCCGCGCGAGGGCATCGAAATAGGGCTTTTCGAGAAAGCCGGCGTTTCGGATTTCGACCGCGAAGTCCCACTCGGCGGTGGGGAGTTCGCCGAGAAACGCATCGAGATCGTCTACGAAGTCGCGGCCGTGTTCGTAGTCGCGTTGATAGAATCGCGAAAACTCGAACATGATCAGACCGGTCTTTTCGCGGTGGGGTTCGAGGTGCTTGAGGAAGGCGCTGAGAAAGAGGTTGGCGTCGAGGAAATGAGGGTTGTCCTTGCCGGCCAGCTCGCCGTGGCGGCGATGCTTGGGGAAGTGCTTGATGGTGATGGTGTCGGTGACCTTGTGGGAGAGGCGGAAACCGGCCGGGACCTGTTCGGCGAGCCCCTCGAGATACTTCTGGCCCGGAAAGCGATAGAAGGAGGCATCGACGCAGACGCTGGGAAAGACTTCGGCATACTCGTCGAGACAGTTCTTCTCGAAGCGCGATTTTGCGATCTTGCCGCGGTACTCGTAGCGCTCGGCCGTGTAGAGCTGACCCATCCAGCCGGGGTACTTCCAGGAAGAGGTGCCGAGGTAAATGCCCTGCGAAGCGAGGGCGGCCAGTGGTTCGATCATCTGGCGGGCATTCATGCGGCGGGACTTTTGCGAGAGCGAGGGGGATGCGGTGCTTGAGGTCGCGGGTCCGGGGGCGGGCGGCTTTGCGGGGCCTCCTGCTAAGAGGCAGGGGCGGTCGCTTCTCCCGCTACCCCGACCGTCTCCGGAAACATCTCCTTCCAACAAAACAAGGCATCGCGGATCTGTTCCTCTTTTCGTCCCGGAGAGAGTTCCCACACGAAGGGCATCCGCGCCTTGAAGTGGGTGAGGAGTTGCTTGTAGTCGAGGCTGCCCGTAAAGGGAATGCGATGATCGCGGTGCGGCCACACCACATCGTGGACGTGCGCCCCGATGATGTAGGGCTCCATCTGCTCGAGCCAGAAGTCGTGATCGAGGAGGCGAAGATTGTGTTTCAGTTGCACGTGCCCGAAGTCGTGCCAGTAGCCGATCCATTCGTTGCCGGCAAAGTGCGTCTGGAGTTCCACCATCTCGCTCTCGGTCGGCACGTCCTCGTATTTGGAACGGGACTCCACGGCGAGCTTGATCTTGTACTCGGCGGCTTTTTCGACGAATTCCTCGAGAGCCTCGATGGCCCGCGTGAAGTAGAGGCCCCCGGTCTTCCGGCGCTTTCGGACGCACTTCAACTTCCAAGCGGTGAATTCCGGGGTGACCTGGCGGCCTTCCTTCGCCATCTCGGTGAGCCGCCCGGTCCACTTCTCGTGTGGCATGAGGGGATCGGAGCCCAGGTGGAGGACGATGTACTCGGCGTGAAACTCGGCGCCGAGTTCGAGGGACCTGATGGTCATGTCCATGGCCCGCTTCCGGTCGAAGGGGCGATGCGAGGTAAACTCGTAGGCGTCAGGGGCGTCGATCATCACCTCCGTGGGGGAGGGAAAGTAATTGTGGATCCCGGAACAGCGGAACCCGCCGCCCTCAAACGCCTTGCGGATACCGGGCAGTTTCGTGACCGTCATCCCGTGGCTGAGTTCGATCGCATCGACACCCAGCTCGAGGATTTCCTCGATCATGGCCTCGCCGTCGGTGTGGCGGGAGTTGTTCCAACAGGTGGAGAAGCAGAGCATGCGGAGAATCAGCGCCCCTCTCCCGGGCCGTCAGGATCCGCGGGGAATGGGGGCCGGCCGGGGCTGGGACTGGCGGTGGAGCCGAAAGAGGAAGAAGCTGTTGAGAATGAAGAGGATCGCGAGGGTTCCGACCGCCGCCTGCATGACGGACATGGTGGAGAGGTGGCTCTCGTGGGCCATGGCACGGGCGATCTCGGTGGTCTTGAGGGCCTTGTGCATGAAATCGGCCTGGCCGCTGCTGATAGCGGCGTCGACGTAATTCCTGTCAACGTGGGCGTGCGGGGCGAAGCCCTGCTGGCCATTGTAGATGACCGGGAGGGCAGCCAACATCAATAATGCGACACAGATGTTGGTAATCAGAACGAGAGGCAGTCGCTTTCCCCGGGGGGGAGTGGTGGTAGATGTCATGAACTTGGGGATTTCGGATCGATTACCAACGCGAGTTCGCCGCGTGGCGGGCAATCAGTAAAGATGCCTAACAATTTTAGACTGCTACCGCCATATATGTTTTCGAATTTTTTAGTTAACTCTTTCGTAATACAAAGATGAGCGTCAGGATTAAGTTTTGTTAATAGTTCGAGAGTCGAAACAAGACGGTGTGGAGACTCGAAGTAGAGGGAAGTATGATTGCGTTCGAGAGCCGCCTTGAGTTCCCGTTCTCGTTTGCCTTTCTTGAAAGGTAAGAACCCTCCGAAAGTAAAGGGTAGTGGAGGAAATCCTGAAGCGACGAGTGCGGTGGTGATGGCGGAGGCACCGGGAAGCACTTCGTAGGGGATGTCTGCGTTGATGCAGGCGCGCAGGAGGCGGTGACCTGGATCGGACAAACAAGGGGTGCCGGCGTCGGAGATGACGGCGATTTTTTGGCCGCCTTGTGCTTTGGCGATGAGTTCGGGGGTGCGGCGGGCCTCGTTGTGATCGTGGAGGGAACAGAGGCGTTTTCCGATTTTGAGATGGTTGAGGAGTTTACGCGAATGGCGAGTGTCTTCGCAGGCGATCAGGTCGGCGGCGCGCAAGGTTTCGATGGCGCGGAGGGTGATATCGCCAAGGTTGCCGATCGGGGTGGGGACAAAGGACACGAGCGCGGCATCGGGCATGGAGCAGGTATAGTCCGAAGGTCGCGAGGTCGAAGGTGAAAAGTCCGGAGATTGGCGAGGGGCCGGAGCGTGGAGCTACCGCCCTTCCGAACCACGACGCCGACGCCGCGGTCTAAAATCCGTCCGCCAAGCGGGAGACCACGGCCTCGGAAGCCCGCTTGAGAGCATCGGCGAGGGCGGTCTGGCGGGCGGTCTGGAGGTTGGGGTCCACGAAGAAGCGGCTGGCACCACTTGACTGTCCTTCGTCCAGCGCGGTGGTCGGGTTGTCGGCGTCGCGCAGAACCCAGACAAGGGTGACCACCATCTCGAGTTCCTCGGAGCGGAGAGTATCGGTTCGTGTGGCGCGGGCCTGGCGGTACTTGATCGTATGGAGGACGGTTTCCAAGCGGGCGTCGGCCCGGTCCACGGTGCTGAGGCGATAGGTCCCGTCCATGGTCAGGGCTTCGATGATCGAGTTGGTGGCGTGGGCTGCGGCACGGGGCATCTGGGTGTCGTTGCGGACCACTGCGACGCTGAGGGTGGTGACGGCCTGGAGGTGAGAGGGCCTGGCACCTCCGCGCCGGTATCCCACGCAACTGCCTAGCAGGAGCGCGAGAGAGAGCACGGGAATGAGCCGGGGAGACATTTAGCTGGAGACGCCGTTGATTTCCTGCAGTCGCCGCCGGGCGCGGTTGTGCAGGTCTCCGGCGCCGTTCTTGCTCAGGACCTCCTTGTAATAGAAGGCGGCGGATGTGGATTGGCCCTTCTTGTAATAGAACTCCGCGATGTCGAAGCTGCGCTGGATATCGCGGGATGCAATTTCCGCGATTTTCTTCTCGGCGGCGGCGGCTTGCTTGGTGCGCGGATAGGCCTGCCGGAGGTCCTGGAAGGTGTGGAGGGCCTTGTCGAGATTGGCCTGGTTCTGGTTTCCGCGTTCGGCCGAGGCGAGGAGGATATGCCCGATGCGGTAGTGGGCTTCCGGGGCGTAGGAACTCGTCGCGTAGTCGTCGACGACTCGTTGATAGGCGGCCATGGCGGGGGCATCCTTCTGCCGATTCTCGAGGACCTGACCGATCGCGAATTGTGCTTTGGGAGCGGAGGCAGCCTGCGGCGCGTTGTCTCGCACCTTCTCCAGCATTTCGACAATCTTCTTGCTGTCGAGGCGCGACTTGAGCCCGAGGAAATTGCTCTTGATGAGGCCGTCTGCGGCGGCGTGGGCGACGACGGCCTGCTTGGTCCTCGCTTCGGAGTAGAGGGAACTGCTTTGGTAGCGATGGATGAGCTGCTGGTAGGCATCGAACGCTTCGAGGAGGGCACCCCGGTTATCCAGGAGAACGGCCTGCCGGAAGCGGGCCTGGGGGGCCACCTTGGAGTAGGAATGGGTCACGGCGACCTCCTCGTAGAGCCTGATGGCCTTCTTCGTGTCGCCGGCGCTGGCGGCGGCCTCGGCGCTGGCGTAGAGTTGGGCAGCCTGGGGGTCCTGGGTGTTGACCTCGCTCACGAGAGGAGGAGCGTCCTTGATGTGAGTGCCACAGCCTGAGAGGAGGCCCACGGCAAGACCAGCGCAGAGAGAAACACGGCGGAGACCGATCATGGGGACGATGCTAATGGCGGTGACGAAAATTCCAATCGCGATTTTGGATTCCGGGGGCGGGACGGCAGGATGTTAGGAATCGGATTTGAGGAGAAGAGCGTTGTGGGCGGCCGGGTTTGCCTGACGATCCGGAGAAATCCGGCGGGTTGCGATGGTTCCCGGCGCACGGTGCGTGTGCCCTGGGGGCGGTGGTCTGTGGCGGGTTCGTCCCCGGGATGGGTGGAGAGGGCTTCCCTAGTCCCGGCCCAGTTGCCTGGCGCGCGCGGTGGCGGTGTTGACCGCCTCGATGACGGCGGCGCGGAAGGAGCGGGCCTCGAGGGCCTCCAGGCCGGCGATCGTGGTCCCGCCGGGGGAAGTGACCATGTCCTTGAGAACGGCGGGAGGCTCCCCGGTGGACTGGACCATGGCGGCGGCTCCCAAAACGGTCTGCACGGCGAGATCGCGGGCCTGTTCGCGGGGGAGGCCATTCTGCACCCCGCCGTCCGCGAGCGCATCGATGAAAACATAAACGTAGGCGGGACCGCTCCCGGACAGCCCGGTGACGGCATCCATGAGAGACTCCTTCACTTCGATCACCAGCCCGACCGAGCCGAGAAGGCGGCGGGCGGTCTCGGCGTCCTCGTCGGTAGCGCCGGATCCCCGCGCGAAAGCGGCGGCGCCCCGGCCAATGAGAGCGGGGGTGTTCGGCATGGCCCGGATGAGCCGCGCCCCATCGCCCACGTCGCGTTCGAGGGCCGCGACGGTGAGGCCCGCCGCGATCGAAATCACGAGGAGGCCGTTGCAACTGCTGCCAGAGCCCGCGACCTCGCGCAAGGCCGCCGGAGCGTCGTGAGGCTTTGTGCACAGGACGAGAACATCGGCGCTGGTGGCGACCTCCGCGACAGAGCCGGCCGCCTTGATGTGATGCTCCTTTACGAGGCGTTCCAGGGCAGCCGGAAAGATGTCGTAGGCGATGAGGTTGGAGGCCTCTACCGCGCCACCATCGATGGCGCCGACGGCGAGGGCCTTTCCCATCCGTCCGCAGCCGATGAGACCCAGTTTCATGCGCCCAAACTGCGTGTGGCCACGAAGGCTGTCCAGACTTAGCTGCCCGGTAATCGACGGTCCGATCTGAACGCTTTTCCTTGTGCTGTGTCGTAAGGAGGGAAAGTGTTGGGCATGCGCTACGAGCGGCGAAATCGGTGGATGACCCTGGCCGTGGTGATCGGGGTGGGGGCGGGGAGTGTGCAGGCCCAGGAAGAGGGGAAGCCGGGCGGGGCTGCGACCGAAAGGCCTCCCTTCACGGTCGAGCAGGTGGTCCATCCCATTGTGGCGGCTCTGCCTCCACCGGAATTTCGCGATGAG
>Ga0310121_10005470_pt1 | contig 10914 bp, 11 predicted proteins | sample CB27_Tmax_986_MG_FD_203504 | JGI IMG/M metagenome (GOLD analysis project Ga0310121, IMG submission 203504) | Marine microbial communities from Western Arctic Ocean, Canada - CB27_Tmax_986 | ecosystem: Environmental > Aquatic > Marine > Oceanic | place: Canada: Western Arctic Ocean | collected...
ATACTATGCGAAAGATAATAAGAGATGTAGAGGGAAGCGAACATAATATTTCTAAAAATAAAATAATCAGACCATTAACTAATAACGACAGATCATTAACTGACGCAATATGTTCTAGCGCTTGTGATATTTCAGAAAAAACAAACGCAAAAGCGATAATTACAATAACATATTCTGGTTTTAACACCATAAAAACATCAAGCTTTAGGCCTAATGCGTTTATTTATGCATTCACCAATAATCACACAATCCTTAACACTTTAAGTTTGGTTTGGGGGGTAAGAGGTTTTTATTATGACAGAGGAACAACAACCGATCAAACCATACAAGAAACAAAAGATATTTTAAGAAATGGAAATTTTGTAGAAAAAAGAGATATAGTTGTAAACTTGGCGAGTATGCCAGCTCAAGAAAAAGGCATGACAAACATGATGAAAGTAAGTAAAGTTAACTAAAACAAAAAATGATAAATACAGCATTATTAGCAGAGATTTGTGAAATAGCAGGAGCTCCAGGACACGAACAAAGAGTAAGAGAAATTGTACTAAGAGAAGTAAAATCTTTGGTAGATGAAATAAAAATTGACAACATGGGAAATGTTGTTGCAATTAAAAAAGGGAAAGAAAGCAAAAGAGTGATGATAGCCGCTCATATGGATGAGATTGGGTTTATCGTTACCCATATTGATGACAATGGGTTTATTTACTTTCATACTTTAGGAGGTTTCGATCCAAAAACCTTAACCGCACAAAGGGTTATTATTCACGGGACGAAAGATGTAATAGGCGTGATGGGAAGCAAGCCGATACACCTAATGTCCACTGAAGATAGAAATAAAGTGCCAAAAATTAAAGATTATTTTATTGATACTGGAAGACCAAAAAAAGAGTTAGATAAAATTATTTCCGTTGGAGATACAATAACTCGTGAAAGAGAATTGATTGAAATGGGGGATTGCTTAAACTGTAAATCATTAGATAATAGAGTTTCGGTTTTTATTTTAATTGAGATGTTCCGTGAGATGAAAAAAACACCACCATATGATGTTTATGGGGTATTTACCGTACAAGAGGAAATTGGAATAAGGGGAGCGAATGTATCCTCAATGGACATAAACCCTGATTTTGGCTTTGGTTTGGACACAACTATTGCTTGGGACACTCCAGGAAGCACAAAACAAGAACAAGTTTCAGCTCTTGGAGAAGGAGCCTGTATTAAGGTAATGGATTCTTCTACTGTATGTGATTATAGAATGGTAAAATACATGAAGGAACTATCAAAAAAGAAGAAATTAAAAATACAATTAGAGATTTTACCAGCAGGAGGAACAGACACAGCAGGAATACAAAGAATGAACCCAGGAGGAAGTATTGCGGGGGCTGTTTCTATACCAACAAGACATATACACCAAGTAATAGAAATGGTACATAAAAAGGATGTAAGAGGAGCAATTGACTTACTAAGGCACTCAGTAGAAAACCTACATACTTACAATTGGAAATTTAAATAATAAAAGATGAAAAAAAGCATATTTATTCTTGGAGCAACTATTTCATTAGCAATTTTTTTCTACCCACAAGCAACAATCGGCAAACTTACAGGATCTCCTGGAGGGAAAACAGGATCTCCAACGGATGGCGCAAGTTGTATGGGGTGTCATACTGATGCACAAACAGGGCAAAGCGCTACAATTACAACAGATATCCCTTCAACTGGATATGAACCTGGAAATACATACAATATAACAGTAGTGTTAAATCCTGTAGTAGGATTAGATCCAACTGGCTTTGAAGTGACTTGTGAAGAAAATACAACTAATACAAAAGCTGGGTCATTTGGAATAACCAATCCAACTTATACGCAATTTACTAATAATAGTAGTGCTGTAACACATACTACAGCAGGAAATAGCTTGGGTACTTGGAGTTTTAATTGGGTAGCGCCTATAGCCGGAACAGGAGATATTACTTTTTATGGAGCTTTTATTGAGGCTGGCTATCCTATGGGGGCTAATATTGGAGATTTTTATAGCTCTACTACATTAAGCGCAAGCGAGTTTTCCCTTACAGATATTACAGAAACATCAAATTCTCATATTAAAGAAATCCTAAAAATAACAGACATATTAGGGAGAGAAAAAAAAGCTATTAAGAATGAACAATTATTTTACATCTATAATGATGGAACAGTAGAGAGGCGAATAACAATAGAATAAATTTTATACAGCAGAAAATTGCTTTAAGAATCGCACATCATTTTCAAAAAACAGGCGCAAATCTTTTACTCCATATTTTAACATGGCAATTCTCTCTATTCCCATACCAAAGGCATATCCAGTATGTTTTTTAGAGTCAATACCACAATTTTCTAACACATTCGGATCAACCATACCGCATCCTAAAATTTCCAAATAACCAGTATATTTGCACACATTACACCCTTTGCTATTGCAAATATTACAACTTACATCCACCTCAGCAGATGGTTCTGTAAAAGGGAAATAAGAGGGGCGTAATCGTATTTTTGTTTTTTCACCAAACATTTCTTTTGCAAAATAAAGGAGAGCTTGTTTTAGATCAGCAAAACTTACATGTTTGTCAATATACAATCCTTCCACTTGATGAAAAATACAATGTGCTCTTGCCGAAATTGCCTCATTTCTATAAACCCTACCCGGTGAAAGAGTACGGATTGGAGGCTTGTTTTTACTCATATATCTTACTTGAACAGTAGAAGTATGAGATCTTAATAGAATATCCGGATTAGTTTGAATAAAAAAAGTGTCCTGCATATCTCTTGCAGGATGTTCTTTAGGGGTGTTAAGTGCAGAAAAATTATGCCAATCATCTTCAATTTCAGGACCTTCCGATACAGTAAATCCAATACGACTAAATATTTCTACAATTTCATTTCGAATTATAGAAATTGGATGCCTACTTCCTAAATTATCTAAAGCAACAGGCCTGGTTAAATCAATTGATTCTTTCGTTTCTTCTGTTTCAAAACCATCTTTATACTCATCAATTTTATTTTGAACTAAAACCTTTAAATTATTTATAGTAGTTCCAAAATCTTTTTTCTGATCTGAAGGAACCCCCTTAAAAGCAGAAAATAATTTATTTAACTTTCCTTTTTTCCCTAAAAAAGAAAGACGAAATTCTTCCAGCTCTATTGCTGATTTTGGAACAAATTTCTCAACCTCTAGTAGTAATTCCTTTACTATCCCTAACATCTTAATTATTTCTATATATTTGCTAATTCAATTACAAAGAAACAATAATTATGCTAAATAAAATTTTTAAATCAATATTAATAGGTTTTTTTGCTCTAGTAATGACCGCAACTTTTACTTCATGTGAAAAAGAAAAAGAAACAATAGCAGTAATTATTGTTAAAAATAATAGCGGTCAAGTTGTTCCAAAGGCATTTGTAACGTTATTTCCCGAACCAACAATCTCTTCTCAGGGAAATCTTCCCAACCCATCTCTTACTAATACCGAAAGAACTGATGCAAATGGAATAGCAAGGTTTACTTACGATATGGAAGCAATATTAAATATTGATGTCGTTAAATATGAAGGTAATGACACTTTGGTTGGAACCGACATTATTCGATTACTAAAAGGAAAATCAGTAACTAAAGCAGTAGAAGTTACAACTAACTAAGGTAGTTTATTATACCCTTTTTCATAAGCAGTCCTTGCTGATTTTCGTCTAGGTTTTTAAGTGCTTTTAGCTCTATCCAGTGCGGCCAACCCTCTTCATCAATTCTGTCAAATTTATAAAACCCAAAAGGAGTAAGAATTTTGCAAACAGCAACATGTAGGATGTCAAGTTTTTCTTCACGACCAAAGCGCTTTATCCCCATATTTAATTCTTGAACACCTATTAAATAAAGGATGCCCTTCAAAGTCATTTCATCATCAAATTGCTTTTCTAATTTTAACACTAAAGCATCCCATTTTTTATTTACATCTTCCATAATGCAAAAGTAAAGTTTTAATATCTTTACGCCTATGAATTATTTAGATATTGCAATTGTAGTCCCACTTTTATATGGCTTAGTAAAAGGCTTTTCAAATGGTTTAATAAAAGAAATTACAGGGCTCTTATCCTTAATTATTGGAATTTATATAGCGGTTAATTTTTCTATACTTTTAGAGTCCTGCCTTTCAGGAATATTTGGCTATTATGAGCAATTTAAACCAATTTTGGCATTTGCTATTTTGTTTGTAGCTACTATTTTAATAATAAAACTAATAGGAAGTTTAGCCAACAAACTCACTAAGGCCTTGGCGCTTGGTTTTATTAGTAGAATTTTAGGAGCTATCTTTGGAGGGATAAAAATTATTTTAATTTTTTGTTTTTTATTGCTTATTTTAAAAGAACACAAATTCATAAGCAATAAAATACAAGAAGAATCCGTACTGTTAAAACCCATTAATGATATCTCAGTATTTATCATGCCTGAAATTAACAAACACAAAGAAGTTATTTTAGATAAAGTTGAAAAAAACACAAAGAAAGTAAAAGGAGAAATAGAGAAGAAAGCTAATTCTCAATAGCAACTACTCCAGGCAGTTCTTTTCCCTCTAAGTATTCCAACATTGCACCACCACCAGTTGAAATATAAGAGACCTTATCAGCAAATCCGAATTGCTTAACAGCAGCTACAGAATCGCCCCCACCCACTAATGAAAAAGCGCCATTTTCAGTTGCCTTGCAGATAGCCTCACCTATTTTTTTAGTTCCATTTGAAAAATTTTCCATTTCAAAAACTCCCATTGGTCCGTTCCAAATTATTGTTTTTGAATCAAGAATAGCTTTAGAAAATTGAGTAATGCTTTTAGGGCCAATATCTAAACCCATAAAACCATCAGGCACATTGGTTATTTTAGAATTCTGAATGTTTGAGTCATTATTAAAAGCATCTGCATTTACCGAATCAGCGGGGAGTAATAGCCGAACCCCTTTTTCTTTAGCGGTAGCAATTAGGCTTTTTGCTAATTCAACTTTATCTTCTTCAATCAAAGAATTACCAATTTTCCCGCCCATTGCTTTTGCAAAGGTATAAGCCATTCCACCACCAATAATAAGACTATCTACTTTATTAAATAATGAAGTAACAACATCAATTTTCCCTGTTATTTTATCACCCCCAATAATAGCGGTAAAAGGTCTTTTAGGCTTTTCAAGAGCTATTTTAAGACTGCTTATCTCACTACTTAATAGTAGTCCAAAATACTTCTCATTCGGAAAATAATCAGCAATAATAGCGGTAGAAGCATGCGCCCTATGGGCAGTGCCAAAGGCATCATTTACATATACATCAGCAAGGCGCGCTAATTGTTTTGCAAAAGCAGGGTCTCCCAACTCTTCCTCAGTATAAAATCGTAAATTTTCCAACACTAAAATATCTCCATTTTTCATATTACCAATATCAGCACTTGTATTTTCCCCTATACAATCGCTACTAAATCCTACTGAGGTTTCTAGTAAATCAGATAAATGTTTTACTATGTGTTTTAATGAAAAGCGTTCTTCAAATCCGTTTCTTGGCCGCCCAAGGTGTGACATAATAATAGTCTTACCACCGTCTTGAATAACCTTTTTTATTGTAGGAAGAGATGCTCGTATCCTGCTATCATCAGTAATATTAAAATATTCATCTAACGGAACATTAAAATCTACACGGATTAAAACTTTTTTCCCAGACAAGGAGATGTTGCTAATATTTTTCATACTGCAAAAGTAAAATAAATGCTAAAAATCAACACATTTTTTTTACATTTGACATAAAGAAATTTTGAATGTTATTTAAGGAGATAGTAGGAAATTTAAATACAAAAAAGCAACTGCTTGAAGGAGTTAAGAACAATAGAGTTAGTCATGCTCAGCTGTTTTCTGGTAAAAGTGGCAGTGCTAAATTAGCTTTAGCGCTTGCTTATGCTCAATTTTTGAATTGTGAAAACAGAGCCGAAAACGATTCTTGCGGTATTTGTTCTTCATGTTTGAAGTATAATAATTTATCTCACCCCGACCTACATCTTATTGTTCCCGTTTTGAAAATAAATAATATTAAAGATCCGATCAGCGATCATTTTATTGGACAGTGGCGTAATTTTATAATGGATAATTATTATAGTTCACTTAACGATTGGATTGATTCATTTGGCATAGAAAATAAAACAGGACAACAAGGAACAATTTATAAGCATGAGGCAAATAATATCCATAAAAAACTGAGCCTTAAAAATTATGAAGCGGAGTATAGAGTAGTACTAATTTGGATGCCAGAAAGAATGAATTTGGAAGCATCAAATAAATTATTAAAATTGTTTGAAGAACCCCCTAAAGGCACTGTTTTTATTTTGGTGAGTGAAAATGCTAATCAATTGTTGCCGACCACTCTTTCTAGAATGCAAAGTATAAAAGTTTCTGATTTTACTACTGAAAATATTATTAATCATTTTGGAGAAAATATACTTTCTTTTGAAAAAGCAAAAGAACTTAGAAACTTAACGGATGCCGATTTTGGTAAAATCAGCCAAATTCTTAATGACAATGAAAATAACTTGGATTTATTCAATGATTTTTCTTCTTGGATGCGCTTATCGTACAAGATGGAGGCACAAGAAATTTCAAAATGGGTGGATCGGCTTGCAACAAAAGGAAGAAAACAACAACAATTATTTTTATCCTACACTATAAAAATGATTCGCGAATGTATTATTTACAATTTTGCAAGTAATAATCTACTTAAAGTAAATGAAAACGAACTCACTTTTTTAACTAAGTTTTCCCCCTTTATACATGAGGGAAACAGTATTTTTATGGTGGAAAAATTAGAAGAATCAATAAAAGCAATTAATCGAAATGCAAACGCGAAAATCTTATTTTTTGAGCTATCACTTCAGATGGCGAAATTCTTAAAACTTAAACGTAAGTTTGCAATAAAATAAAACAAATGGGCTGTAGTAATTGTAGTACATGTGAGGTTTCAGAAAAAAGAGGATCAGCAAATAGCACCGTCTTTGATTGGTTATACCAGATTGATTCCCCAAAAAACGAAAACAGTAATCTTATTGAAGTTCAATTTAAAAGGGACAGAAAAGATTTTTATATAAATACTGAAAATATTGATGTTAGTAGTGGCGATTGGGTAGCTGTTCAAGGAAATAAATCAGGACACGATATTGGTAAAATTACCATGAAAGGAGAGTTAGTCGCCTTGCAGATAAAGCGTAAAAACAGAGATATTGAAAAGGACCCAATCAAGAAATTGTACCGAATAGCTTCCAAAAATGATTTGGAGAAATGGAAAAATGCTGTTGCTAATGAGGATGAAATTTTAGTGAAAGCAAAACGAATTATTGAGGATCATAAGCTGGAAATGAAATTAACAGACGTTGAGCTTCAAGGAGATAATTCAAAAGCAACGTTTTACTATACTGCCGAAAAAAGAGTAGATTTCAGGGAATTAATTAGAGAATACTCACAAAAGTTTGGAATTAGGGTTGAGATGCGACAGATAGGAGTTCGGCAAGAAGCAGCAAAAATTGGAGGGATTGGATCTTGCGGAAGAGAGTTGTGTTGCTCCACTTGGATGACCGATTTTCCTTCAGTATCAACAAATGCGGCTCGCTATCAGCAACTGTCAATTAATCCGCAAAAAATTTCTGGACAATGCGGAAGATTGAAATGTTGCTTGAATTTTGAATTAGATGGATATACTGAGGCGCTAAAAGATTTTCCAAGCACAAAAGCACAGTTAAAATCGAAAGAAGGAAATGCTAAATTTGTAAAATTAGATGTGTTTAAGGGGGTGTTATTTTATTTTAATTCTGATTCTCCAGGGGATTTACTAGAACTATCAATTGAAAATGTAAATAAAATTATTGCACTAAATAAAAAAGGAGAAACTTCAATAGACTTTAAAGATTATACCGTTGAGCTAGAGCAAAAAGAAGTTTCTTTTGAAGACGTAATGGGTCAGGAGAACATTAGTCGTTTTGACAAAAAAACTAAAACTCCAAAACAGAAAGACAGAAGAAACAAGCATAAGAAAAACAGAGAAAAAGCCAGAGATAAAAGGGGGAAATAATGAAATTAAGTAGTGAGATATTTATTTTTGCATTAGCGCTTGTCTCATGTAATGATAATATTGTTTTTGAAGACTATAAAACCTTTGAAAATCAAATTTGGAGCGCAGATAGTAGTGTTGTTTTTGGTTATTCTGTTAGTGACACTCTTTGCTACCACCAACTTGTAATTAAAGCAAGGCATACTACAGATTATGAGTTTCAAAATTTATTTTTATTTATTAAAGCCGAAAAAACAGACACTCTAGAATTACTGTTAGCAAACAAAGAAGGTGAGTGGCTGGGTAAAGGAATTGGAGATGTTAGAGAGGTTGAGTTTGTGTATAGAAAAAATAAAGAGTTTACTAAAAAAGGAGATTTTACTTTTGAAATTGAACAAGCAATGCGTTATGGAAAACTTGAAAAAATACAACACCTAAATAATATAAAAGCAATTGGCTTAAGCATTCAAAAACAAGATGACTAGGTTCAAAATAATATCATTATGGCTTATTGTTATCAGTCCGTTTATAGGATTGTTTTTACTAGTTCATTTAACGTCAACTGGCGTTTTTGGCGACCTACCTACTTTTGATCAATTAGAAAATCCAAAAAATAGTTTAGCTACAGAAATTATATCAGAAGATGGAGTTTTACTTGGCACATACTTTAAAGAAAACAGAAGTAATGCAAAATATAATGAGCTTCCAGAAAATTTAATTAGAGCCTTAGTTTCTGCAGAAGACATTCGTTTTAGAGAGCATTCAGGAGTTGATGGAAGGGCGCTTTTAAGAGCAATAGTTGGAGTATTAATGGGTAATAGTAATTCGGGAGGCGCAAGCACAATTACACAACAGCTTGCCAAAATGTTATTTACACAACAACCAAGCTCAGGAGTAGCAAGGGTAATGCAAAAACTAAAAGAGTGGATTATTTCTACCCAACTAGAAAAACAATATACAAAAGATGAAATTTTAGCCATGTATCTCAATCGATTTGATTGGGTAAATAATGCGGTTGGAATAAAATCGGCAGCACAAGTTTATTTTAACAAAAAGCCGAAAGAACTTACAATTGAAGAATCGGCAATGCTTGTTGGGATGCTTAAAGCCCCTACCTTTTATAATCCAAATAGAAGAATAGATATTTCCACAGAAAGAAGGAATATAGTTCTATCTCAAATGAATAAATATGAGTTTATTTCTGACTCATTATTCGACACCTTAAAACATCAGCCAATAGTTTTAGATTTTAAAAGAGCAAGTCATAATGAAGGGCTAGCACCTTATTTCAGAGAACATCTAAGAGGGGAGCTAAAAAAATGGTGCAATAAACATGTAAAGCCAGAGGGCACCCCTTACAATTTGTATACGGATGGATTGCGGATTTATACTACCATTAATTCAAGGCTACAACAATTTGCTGAAGAGGGTATGAAAACACACATTTCTTCTTTACAAAAAGATTTTTATAGACACTGGAAAGGATATACTAAAGCGCCTTACCCAGATGATTTTGAATGGGAACAAATTAATAAAATAATAAACCAAGGGATGAGGAGATCTGAACGTCACCGAAAATTAAAAAAAGCAGGAAAATCAGATGAGGAGATAAAAAGAATATTCAAAAAGAAAGTTCCAATGACCTTATTTTCTTGGGATGGAGCAATAGACACAGTTCTTTCTCCTAGAGATTCTATAAAATACAATAAGTTTTTTATCCATACAGGAATGATGAGTATGGACCCAACAACAGGGTATGTAAAAGCTTATGTTGGTGGAATTAACTACAAGTATTTCAAGTACGATCATGTTAAGATGGGAAAACGACAAGTAGGCTCAACCTTTAAGCCGTTTTTATATGCTTTGGCTATGCAAGAAGGCTATTCTCCTTGCTATGAAGTTTTGAATGTGCCTGTTGTTTTTGATAAAAAAAAGTGGGGACTTAAAAAAGATTGGGTGCCAATAAATTCAGGTGATGAATTTGATGGAATGTCTTTAACCTTAAAGTTTGGTTTAGCCAATTCCATTAATACGGTTACCGCTTATATTATGAAAGAATTTGGCCCGCAAGCAGTTGTTGATTTAGCTAAAAAAATAGGAATAAAATCAAAAATATTAGCAGTTCCATCTCTTTGTTTGGGCACCTTTGATTTATCCGTTTACGAAATGGTAGGGGCTTATTCTACATTTGTTAATAAGGGAGTGTGGACGGAGCCAATTTTTATTACCCGAATTGAGGATAAAAATGGAGTGATATTGGAAGAATTTACTCCTAGAACTCAAGAAGCAATGAGCAAAGAAACTGCAGATTTAATGGTGAGAATGTTGCAAGGAGTTGTAGATGGAGTATATAGTCCCGCTGCCGATAAAACAAGCGGAACGGGAGGGCGTTTGCGTTATCGATATGGTTTTAAGAATGAAATAGGAGGTAAAACAGGAACTACTCAAAACCAATCGGATGGATATTTTATGGGAATTACACCTAATTTAGTAACTGGAGTTTGGACAGGATGTGAGGATAGAGCGGCACATTTTAGGAGTATATATTATGGGCAAGGAGCTAATATGGCACTGCCTGTTTTTGCCGAATATATGCAAAGAGTATATGCCGATACTTCAGAAACAGGAATTTATCCTATTGATTTTGATATTCCAAAATCTATTGATATTATATTAGATTGTGGAGAAGCAATTCAAGGGGTAAATAATGAAGAATTAGAAGAAGAATTTTAAAACATGATAAATAAAGTAGTAAATAATATTGATGAGGCGATTGCTGGTGTAGAGAGCAATATGACCTTTATGGTTGGAGGATTTGGACTTTCAGGAAT